>Ga0207873_1003857_pt1 | contig 10475 bp, 7 predicted proteins | sample BGWIniCompost_FD_187373 | JGI IMG/M metagenome (GOLD analysis project Ga0207873, IMG submission 187373) | Cellulose adapted compost microbial communities from Newby Island Compost Facility, Milpitas, CA, USA - BGW Initial Compost (SPAdes)... ... | reverse complement strand
GGTGATGCTCGCTGCAGGCCTTATCGCGCGCAAAGCGGTCGAGCGTGGGCTGCGGCGGCGGCCGTGGGTCAAGACGTCGCTTGCGCCGGGATCGAAAGTCGTGCGCGACTACTACGAACGGCTCGGGCTCACGACCTACCTCGAGGCGCTCGGCTTCCATCTCGTCGGATACGGCTGCACTACCTGCATCGGCAATTCCGGTCCGCTGCCCGAGCCCGTCTCCGACGCCATTCGGCGCGGGGGTCTCGTCGTCGCGGCGGTGCTCTCCGGCAACCGCAATTTCGAGGGGCGCATCCATTCCGAGGTGCGCGCGAACTATCTCATGTCGCCGCCGCTCGTGGTGGCATTCGCACTCGCAGGCCGCATCGACATCGACCTCGAGCGCGAGCCGCTCGGCAGCGACGCCGAGGGGCGGCCGGTGTACCTGCGCGATATCTGGCCCACGGCGGCCGAGGTGCAGGACGCGATCGCGCGGGCCGTCGACGCCGAGATGTTCCGCAAGAACTATCAGGACGTGTTCAAAGGCGAGGTGCGCTGGCGCGAGCTCGCCGCGCCCGCGGGCGACCGGTTCGCCTGGGGCGAGCGCTCGACCTACGTGCAGATGCCGCCCTACTTCGAGCGCATGTCGCGCGAGCCGCCGGAGACCGTGCCCGATGTGCGCGGCGCTCGCGTGCTCGCCTGGCTCGGCGACAGCGTCACGACCGACCACATCTCGCCCGCCGGCTCGATCAAGCAGGATTCGCCGGCGGGGCGCTACCTGATCGAGCGCGGCGTGGCGCCGAAGGATTTCAACTCCTACGGCGCGCGCCGCGGCAACCACGAGGTAATGGTTCGCGGCACGTTCGCGAACGTGCGCATTCGCAACCGTCTCGCGCCGGGCACCGAGGGCGGCTACACCACGCATTTTCCGAGCGGGGAGGTGATGACTATCTACGACGCGGCGATGCGCTATCAGCAGGAAGGCGTGTCGCTCGTGGTGCTCGCCGGCCAGGAGTACGGCTCCGGGTCGAGTCGCGACTGGGCGGCGAAGGGGCCGTACCTGCAGGGCGTGCGGGCAGTGATCGCCGAGAGCTACGAGCGCATCCACCGCTCGAACCTGGTCGGCATGGGCGTGCTGCCGCTGCAGTTCCGCCCGGGCGAGACCGCGGAGACGCTCGGGCTGCGCGGCGACGAGATCTACGACATCGAGGGCATCGCCGACGGTGTCCGCACCGGTTTCGCCGACTCGCGCGACGTGCGCGTGACGGCGCGGCGTGCCGGCGGCGGTACGGTCGCGTTCCGGGCGACGGTACGCATCGACACGCCGCAGGAGCTCGCGTACTACCGTCACGGCGGCATTCTCCAGTACGTGCTGCGCAACCTGCTCGGCACCGGCGACGCGGGACGGATGTCGGCGAAGCCCGGGGCGCCCGTGCACGTCGACACCGCGAAGCCCGCCGAGGGCATCGTCGAAGAGGGTTCGATCCAATCGTTTCCCGCGAGCGATCCGCCGGCCTATTGAGACGGCGGCTGCTGGGAGCATGCATCCGGCGCGCGTCGCGACGTCGATCAGTCCAGCGGGAGCCGAAGCCGGGCGATGGCGCCGCCGCCCGGCGCGTTCTCGAGGCTCGCCGTCCCGTAGTGCAGCTCCGCCACCTCGCGCACGAACGCGAGCCCGAGCCCCGTGCTCTTTTTGTGCGAACGCGGGCGCGCGAGCGAATAGAACTTCTCGAACACTCTGTGCTGCGCGTACGGCGGAACGCCCGGGCCGGTGTCGCGCACGCTCACCTCGACCGCGCGCCCGATGCGCCGCAGCGCGACCTCGACGCGCCCGCCTTCGGACGAGAAATCGATCGCGTTGTCGACGAGATTTGCGAGCGCGCGCTGCAGCAGGAACGCGTCGCCCTCGACGCTGACGGGCTCGCTCGGCGCGAGCTCGAGCGTGACGCGCCGCCGGCTCGCGGCCGGCTGCGCCGCCTGCACGACCTCCTCGATGAGGCCGCGCAGCTCGACCGGCTCGATGCGCTCGAGCCGGTGCCGCTTCTCGAGCGCCGCGAGCTCGAGCAGGCGGTCGACCAGCTCCTGGATGCGCTGCGACTCGCGCGCGATGTTGCCGACGAACCGCCGCCGCTCGGGCTCGGGCATCTCCTCCTGCAGCAGCTCGGCCGCCCCGCGGATCGCGGATAATGGACTCTTGATCTCGTGCGTGAGCGTCTGCACGTACTCGGACACGTAGTGCCGGCCGGCAAGCGTATCGCGCATCTCCTGATAGGCGGCGGACATCATGCCGAGCGCGCGCCGGGCGAGGCGGCGCAGATTGAGCGTCGGCTGACGGCGCACGTAGCTCAGGTATTCGGCGGCGTAGGCGAACGGGTGCACCAGCCAGACCGAGACGATGACGACGAGCACGAGCACCGCGATGAGCGAGCCCACGCCCACGGCGATGATGTTGCGCCGCGCCGCCTCGACGAACTGCCCGAAGCTCTGCACCGGCTTGCCCACCGTGACCGCGCCGATGACGGCGCCCGCGGCATGGATGGGCGCCGCCACGTACATCACCGACGTGCGCGGGTCGTCGGGCACGTCGCGCGTGGTGCGCGCGCCGTACTCGCCCCGCAGCGCCTGCTTAACGTCGCGCCAGTCCGAGTAGTCCGCGCCGACCGCGCGGTTGAGCGAATCGAACACGACCCGGCCGCGGCGATCGGTCACATAGGCGCGAAGCTCGACGCGCGTCTTGTGCAGCGCGTAGATCTGCGCATCGAGCTCGCGCGCGTAGAGCGCTTCGAACGCCGGCGCGAGGTTCTCCACGCGCAGCTCCCCGTCCTGCGACTCGCGCTCGATCAGGGTCGCGAGCAGGTGCGCGGTCTCGACCAGCGACTCCTCGGCCGACTCGCGATAGCGGGTATCGAGATCGTCGACGATGCGATAGACGAGAAACGCGACGCCGAGCACGTAGATCAGCAGAATGCCGGCGAAGACGCGGTTGCGCGTGGTCATCAATCGTCGAGCGCCGCCGGTAGATCGTCGGCGAACGCGTAGCCGATGCCGCGATGGGTCCGGATCGGCTCGAGCCGCGGCGCAATCGCGCGCAGCTTTACCCGCAACATCTTGATGTGGGCGTCGACGGTGCGGTCGAGGCTCGCGCCGGGCTCGTCCCAGACGAGCGCGAGCAGCTCGTCGCGCGTGTACACGCGCCCGGGGCGCGAGGCGAGCGTGCGGAGCAAACCGTATTCGTAGCGCGAGAGATCGAGCGGCCGGCCGTAGTAATGGATGCGCCGGCGTTCTTCATCGATCGTGATCGGGGTCGCGGCCGGCGCCGGCGCCGCCTGCGCGGCCTTCTGGAGCCGGCGCAGCACCGTGCGGATGCGCGCGGTCAGCTCGCGCGGCGAGAACGGCTTTGCGAGGTAGTCGTCCGCACCGAGCTCGAGCCCGACGACGCGGTCGATTTCGTCGCTGCGTGCGGTGAGGAAGATCACGGGCGGCGCCGCGGTGCGCTTCTGCAGGCGCCGGAAGAGCTCGAAGCCGTTGATATCGGGCAGCCCCACGTCGAGCACGATGAGCGCGATCGGGTGCGCATCGAGCGCCGCGAGCGCCTCTTCGCCGGTGCCGCAGACGAGCGGCTCGAACCCGTCGGTGGCGAGCGCATAGCGGATCGTGTCGGCGATGCCGGGCTCGTCCTCGACCACCAGGATGCGCGGTTTCATGGCGCTAGCATACCGGGCGCGTGCTCGCGCGGGTACGTGCGCGCGAAGCGCGTTGACCTCGCCACGGGTTCCGCTGTACCTTGCTTCGCGGCGGCAGCGTCCGCCGCACCGAGAACCACCACCACGCGCAATATTCGGCTGTCGCCGCGAGCGACGCCTCGCGGCTTCCGCCGCAAGAGGGAGGGAGTATGCGCTTCAATACCAAAGCGGTTGGTGTCGTTTTCCTCGCCAGTCTCGTCGCCTCGTCCCTGTTTCTCGTCGCATCTTCGTCCGTCGCCGGCAGCCGGCATTCCGATCCGAAATCGCCGGCATTTCCGGTCGACTTCAAGCTTCCGCCCGGGAGCATGTCGTTCTGGATCGGCGACGTCGGCCCGACCGGCCCGCTTTTCACCGGGCCGCAGCAGTATCCATTCATCTGCCAGACTTCGGAATCCGGGCTCGGGCAGCCGTTGGTCGACAACCACGAGGGCATCGGCAACGCCGTGTACGCGGTCGAGGGCAACCCCGCGAGCGGCGTTGTCGGCTACAGCGCGAACTGCAGCATCCGCACGCGCGTCGACTACTTCTACTACAACGGCAGCAACTTCCGCCGCTTCGATCCTGCGACCGGCTTCACCAACCCGCCGGCCGATCTGCAGCTGATTCCGGTCGGGGGCGAGCTGCGGCCGTTCGTGGTCCGGGTCGAGGCGGGCACGCTCAACCGCTTCATCTATACGATCGCGATGCTCGCGCCGTTCCCCGAATCGACGGCCACACCGACGACGCTCAACAACAGCGCCTGGAACCGGCGGCTCGTCTACTGGCTGCGCGGCGGCGTCGGCATCGGGCATTTGCAGGGACGCGCCGCCTGGCACTCGACCGGCCCGAACGCGAACCTCTGGAGCGCCGAGCGCCAGCTCTTCCCGCAGCTCCTCGCGCAGGGCTACGCGATCGCCACCTCGAGCGGCAACGAGACCGGGGTGCATTACAACCTGCGGCTCGCCGAAGAGACGGCGCTCATGGTGAAGCAGCACTTCGTCGACACCTACGGCGCACCGCTTTACACGGTCGGCATCGGCGGCTCGGGCGGCGCGATCCAGCAGTACATCTTCGCGCAGAACAACCGCCACATCCTCGATGCGGGGATACCAACGCACTCCTATCCCGACATGATCACGCAGGCGATCTACGTCGGCGATTGCAATCTGCTCGAGCAGTACTTCCTCGAGGAAGTCATGACGAACCCCGCGTCGCCGTGGGCGACCTGGAGCAACCGGCGCTGGATCGAGGGACTAAACGCCAGCGACACGGTCATTAACGACGTGTTCGGCACGCCCGGCTCCACGGAGTGCATTCAGGGCTGGTTTTTCGGCGCGCCGGGCGTGATCAATCCGGTCTTCACCGACCCGGCTTACATACAAGCGCTGCAGTTCTACGGCTATCCGACGGAAGTCATCCAGTCGATCCGGTGGACGCACTGGAACGACCTCGCGAACATCTACGGCACCGACGACCAGGGCTTCGCGCCGATCCCGTTCGACAACGTCGGCGTGCAGTACGGGCTGCAGGCGCTGCTCGACGGCCACATCACGCCGCAGGAGTTCCTGCGCATCAACGCCTGCGTCGGAAGCTGGAAGGAGCAGCACGAGTTCGTCACCTGGAATCCGGCCGCCGATCCGTTCGATTCCGCGAACATGAACCGCACGCTCGACTGCCGCACGAACCCGAGCAACCCGGCGCCCCGCCGCGCGGGCGACGTGCGCGCGATGCACGCGGCTTACACCTCGGGCCACGTGTTCACGGGCCGGCGCCTCGACATCCCGATGATCGATCTGCGGCCGTATCTCGAGCCCGAGCTCGACATGCACAACAGCCGCCAGTCGTTCAGCGTGCGTGCGCGCCTGCGGGACCAGGGCAAGGGGCACGGGCACAAGCACCAGGGCCACAAGCACGGGCCGAAAGGCGGGGAAGACAACCACGTCATCTGGTTCGCGGGTTCGGAGGCGGCGTTCGCGCAGGAGGTGTTCCGCGCGCTCGCAGTGCTCGACGAGTACCTGACCACCGGCCGCAAGCCTGCCGGCTTCACCGACCGCTGCGTCGCGGCCGACGGGAGCTTGATCGCGCAGGGGAAGAACGTGTGGAACGGCATTCTCGACGACAAGGCACCGGGGCCGTGCACGCGCGCGTTCCCGATCTACTCGAGCTCGCGCATGGTGGCGGGCGACTCCTTCCGCGGCGACCTGTTCAAGTGCCACCTCAAGCCCGTGCAGCGCGCGCTGCACGACGGCACCTACGGCCGGCACGCGCCGTTCACGAAGGCGGAGATCGAGTGGCTCCACAAGATCTTCCCGAACGGCGTCTGCGACTACACGCGCGGGGACGCCGGGCGGCCGCACGGCTGGTAGCGGACCGTACGATGGTTGGAAGCGCGGCGCCCGTACGGGCGCCGCGTCATTTCAGGCCCCGATTCCGGCGGCACTGCTCGGTGGGCGATACCGCGGTGTCGGTGAAAGTGTGCCCCCCGCACATCCTGTTAATGTCGGTGCTCACCCGTACGGCGTCGCTCGCTTCCGCCGAAAGGGGTAGACCAACTGTCTCAGATAAGTCTCCGGAGGCTGGAACTTCGTGCCGTAGTTCTTCGGCCAGTAGTCCGGCAGGTGCGCTGTGCCGAACACGAGGTCCCACAACGGCAGGAACTGCGCGAAGTTTTTGTCGATGCCTTCCTCGTCCGACGTGTGGTGCCAGTGGTGATACTCGGGTGTGGAGATCACCCAGCGCAAGCCCGGAAAGCGCCAGCGCAGGTTCGCGTGGATGAAGACCGCGTGGAACGAGACGAACACGAGGTAGGCGTAGAGCGCCGCCGGCGCGAAGCCGAGGATGAAAATCGGCACGAACGCCGCTGCACGCGTCACGACGACGTCGACGACGTGCATGCGCGAGCCGGCGAGCCAGTCGAGGTGGCGGCTCGAATGGTGGATGGCGTGGAAATTCCACAGCCACGGCACCCGATGGAAGACGCGGTGGACCCAGTACGCCGCGAAGTCGACCGCGACCAGGATCTCGACGAACTGCAGCCACAGCGGCTGCGCGGCGACGGCCTGCTGGAAGTCGAGCCGTACGGCCCAGGCGAAAAGCACCTGCGCCGGAATCAGCGCGGCGAAGGAGAGCAGCTGCACGCCCGCGTGACTGACGAAGAAATGCTTGAGGTCGGTTTGCCAGCCCTCGCGGAGCACCGGCTGCGCGCGCAGCGGAAACAGGCCCTCGAGCGGAATAAAGATCAGCCCGAGCACGAGTAGCTCGAGCACGAAGTAATCGAGCCCGGCGGAAAACGCGCGCGGGCCGCCGAGGTCGACGGGCTCCGCTTCGGCGCCTCCGAGGAGCAGCGCCACGACGCCGAGCACGATGCCGAGCAGCGCGCGGCGGTTGGGACGCGAAAGCAGCACGCCGAGCGTGCCGAGCGCGAGCGTCGCTACGATGTTCGCCTGGAGCAGGCCACGGAAGAGGCCGATGTGCTCCTTGTAGACGGGCAGCGCCTCCTTGGTGACGAGCACATCGGGAAACAGAAAGCAGAACTCGGCCAGCACGCACAGCATGCCGAAAAGGCCTGCGGCAAGCCCGGCGCGCTTGCCGACCGCGACTCGAAGTGTCTCGTTCAGCCGCATGCGCGCACGCGTGCATTGCAGAGCGCGCTGGAATCGCCGACTTCCGCGCACGCGTAGGAATGGAGCGATCTGCGGTCGAGCGACGGGCTGTCTGAGCTCGAGGTGGCGACCATGGGCGACGAGCGTTACGGATATCTAAGGAATATAGATCGGAATGCCGCGCCCGTGCGAAATCGCCCCGATTTCAGCGGCTGGCGCCGGCGAACCATACGGCGCGCGGCATCACGGTGATTTCTCCGGGTGCGGACAGCGCGATCTCTCCGTCGCCTTCGAACTCGGCCGGCTCGTCGCCCGTCTCGATCTCGACCGAGCGCGCCCGCGCAAAGTGCACGAACGGCGCCGCGAGATGCTTGCCGAGGTATAGGCTCGGAAGCCACGCGAGCGTGAGCGCCTTCGGCGCCGCCTCGGCCACGATGACATCCGCGAGTCCGTCGCTCGGATCGGCCTGCGGCGCGATGCGCATGCCCTTGCCGAAGTGGCTGCCGTTCGCGACCACCGCGACGTAATAGCGGCCTTCCCACCAGACCTTGCCGTCGAGCCGGATGCGTGCCCAGCGCGGCTCGTACCGCGCGAGCTCGCGCAGCGCGCCGCTGAGAAAAGTGAGCGTGTTGCGCTTCGCGAGTGCGTTTACGCGCGCCGCGACGCGCGCGCTGAGGCCGATCGACGCTTCGTTGATGAAGTAGCGCGTCTGCCCGCCCGCGGTGAGGCGCAGCGCGTCGAGACGCGCGGGCGCGCCTTCGAGCGCTTGCTCCAGGGCCCGCTCGGGCCGCCGCTCCAGTCCCAGCCCGCGGGCGAGGTCCGAGCCGGTGCCGACCGGCACGAGTCCGACGTGGCGGCCTCGATCGGAATCGGCGAGGAGCAAATTGAGCGCGTAATGCAGAGTGCCGTCGCCGCCGACGGCGACCACGCGCCGGATGCGCGGCGTGAGCGCGGCGGCGATCGCCGACGCGGCGGCGGAAGTTTCGCCGCAGCGCACGACGCGCGCCGCGCGAAGGCTGCGCACGCGGTCGCAGAGCGACGACCACACGCGCGCGGCGCGCCCCGATGCGGCCCGCGGATTGACGACGAAGAGTACGTGCTCCAATGTCCCCCCTCTGGTTATCGTTCTCGAAGCGCCGGGCGCTCGGGCGGGCGCGCCGTTCACGCTCAAGCATAGGTCGAAACCGAGCCCGAGCACGAGGGGGTAACGAACCGCGTCCGGTGCAAGACGCCGCTAACCCGGCTGCGGCTTAACGCCGGGTCTTCGCGGCAAAGAAGGAGGCAGACTGGATCGGACGGCTCGCGGCGCGATCGCGCGCGCTCACGCGCGGGCCGCGCTTCGTGTCAGAGGGTCCATCCCTTGCTGGCGCAGTGCGCCCGCGCGAGGTAACCCTGCAACCGCGCATCGACTCCCGCGCCGGCGAGCAGGTCCGGGTCGGAGCGTGCGGCCGTGATCCACTTGCGCCGCAGCTCGGAATCGCCCGCCGTAAGCTCGTCCAGCGCGCTCTCCCATCGGCGGTAGAGCTGCTGCACGGCGGGGCTCGCGGGTGAAGCACCGCGGTTCATCTCTTCGCGCAGCGCCGCGAGCAGCCGCCGGCGCTCCCGCTGCCCGGGGCCGTCGGCGCGCAACCGTCTTTCCTCATCGGGCGTTAGATATTTGGCCCACAGCGCCGCGCTCACGTAGTCGAGGAGCGTCGTGTCGGCGCCGCTGCGTGCTTCATCGGGCGCCGTGCCGTCGTAGTCGTGCAGTATCTCGGGCGCTTCGGCTGTCGTGCGTCGCAGCAGATCCATCCAGCGTCGCGCGAGCGCCTGGGCTTCGGGCGTTCGCGGCGACAGCTTGCGTTCCATCGCCGCGCGCACGGCGGCGACGAGCGCAGCCCACTCCTCGCGCAAATTCTTTGCAGTCATCGCGGCTGCGCTCCACTAGATGGTTTGGATGTGCGGCGCGGTACGCCATGGAGAGAGCAGCGTTCTCCACGGCCGCGCTCCGGCGCGCGCGATCACAGCGGACCGCGGCGCCGCGCCGGAGGCGGCAACGGCGACTGGCGCTACCGCGTGGGTGGGCGGCGCTGCATCGGCACCATCGCGCGCGGCGTGGCCGTACTTGGCGGGGATGGAGAGCAGCAGGAGCGCACAAAACAGCGCGAACACGAGCCAGCGGACGATATAGCTGAGCATGTGGTCATCCTCTCGCATCGATCGACAGGCGCGAGGATGGCCCGCGTACGCGAAACCCGTGTGAAGTCAGGCGGAAGTTTCGGTGAAGTCGATGTGAAATCCGACTGCCGCGTGGGGTGGGCCGTCGAGCGTCGCGTTCTGCGGCTTCGAAGCGCTGCGCTCAACCGGCCGTCTTGTTCGTGCCGGTGCGGCGCAGCCTCGCCATCGCGATCGAGAGGAGCACGAACGCGCCGCTCCAGCAGGCGGCCGCCAGCCACCAGAGTGGGCGCGGGTCGCCGGCGAAATCCGCGGCCGCGCGCGCGACGGTGGCGGCGGCGAGGAGCGCGGTGCCCCACACCGGCAGCCGCTCGTGCGCGATGTTTCGCTGCGCACGGGCTGCCCAGGTGAGTGCCATGACGTTCAAGGTCAGTGAGCCGAGGCTTCCGATCGTCACGAGGTGCAGCGCCGCGGTGAGGTGCGCACCCGCGAGCAGCGCGAGCCCGATGGCGAAGAGGCCGAGCGCGAGCCACGCGTAGCCGGCGCACAGGCACAGCAGATCCGGGCGCCCGTGCACCCCCCAGAGCCGCCAGCGGAACAGCCGGACGCCGGCGAGCACGCCGGCGACGATGCATGCGCACCCGGCAACGGCGGCCGCCCAGGGGAGAGCGGCGAACGGCGCCGCGACAATCGCCGCGAACATCGCGACGATCAGTGCGCCCTCGATCCCCGGCTGGACCCGCGTTTCCAGCGACTCGCCCTGACGGTAGTACTGCCCCGCGACCGCAGGCGCAATGAGGCGTCCGCCCATGAAGAGGAGCAGCAGCGCAAAGAGCAGCACCGCGGTGACGAGCACCGCGTGCGTCGCCGCAGCGCCCACGAAGCGCTGCGCCGGATAGACGGCAATGGCGCTCGCGCCGATCGCGGTGAGCACGACGGGCAGCGCGTAGTTGCGCACCTTCTTCACCGCTTTGTAAAGGCGCGGCACGATGCGCCAGACGAGACCCGCCGCGAAGAG
>Ga0207873_1003856_pt1 | contig 10476 bp, 8 predicted proteins | sample BGWIniCompost_FD_187373 | JGI IMG/M metagenome (GOLD analysis project Ga0207873, IMG submission 187373) | Cellulose adapted compost microbial communities from Newby Island Compost Facility, Milpitas, CA, USA - BGW Initial Compost (SPAdes)... ... | reverse complement strand
ACCTCCGGCGAAGGTGATGGCGACATCGGAAATCCGTACCGTCTCGTGGCCCTTCTTCACAGCCCCAACTCCTTCAACGCCGTCTCAAGCTCTGCCCGCGCCGTCGCGAGCTCCTTCTCGAGCCGTTCGATCTCGGCCTTGACCGCAGCGAGGTCGACGGGTTCCTCCTCCTCGAACGTGTCGACGTAGAGGGGGATGTTGAGGTTGTAGTCGTTCTGACGGATCTCGTCGAGCGTGGCCCGGCGGGCGTACTTCGGGACGTCCTCGCGGGCGCGCCAGGTCCGAACGATCTTCTCGATGTCCTCGTCCCGAAGGCGGTTCTGGTTGCGCCCCTTCTCGAACTCCCGGCTCGCGTCGATGAAGAAGACGGAGTTGTCCTCCTTGTTCATCCGGAAGAAGAGGAGCGCCGCGGGGATGCCTACGCCGTAGAAGAGGTTGGCGGGGAGCCCGATCACGCCGTCGAGGAGGTTCTCCTCGATGAGCCGGCGGCGGATGACCGCCTCGCTCCCGCCCCGGAAGAGGACGCCGTGCGGGACGACCACGCCGACGCGACCGGTGACCGGGTCCGCGGTCTCGATCATGTGGCTGATGAAAGCGTAGTCGCCCCGGCTCTTTGGCGGCACGCCCCGATGGAAGCGGCGGTAGGGATCGCTCTCGGCCATCTCCGCGCCCCACTTGTCGAGGGAGAAGGGCGGGTTCGCGACGACGACGTCGAAGCGCATGAGCCGGTCGCCCTCCACGAGGCGCGGCGCGCGGAGGGTGTCGCCGCGCTCGATCCTCGCCTGGTCGAAGCCGTGGAGGAACATGTTCATCTTGGCGAGGGCCCAGGTCGCGCCGTTCAGCTCCTGGCCGAAGAGGGCCACGTTCCGGACCCCGCCGGGCCCCTCGGGCACCATCTCGCCCGCGCGGATGAGGAGTGAGCCCGAGCCGCAGCACGGGTCGCAGATCCGCTCACCCGGCTTCGGCTCGAGGATCCGGGCGAGGAGTCGCGAGACCTCGGGCGGGGTGTAGAACTCGCCGCCCTTCTTCCCCGAATCGCTCGCGAAGTTCTTGACCAGGAACTCGTAGGCGTCGCCGAGGACATCCTGGTTCTCGAGGTGCGTGGGGCGTAGGTCGAGGCGCGGGTCGGCGAAGTCCTCCAGGAGGTGCTTGAGCCGGGCGTTCCGCTCCTTCGTCTCCCCGAGCGCGGCCTCGCTGTTGAAGTCGATCGCCCGGAAGACCCCCTCGAGCTTGGCCTTGTTCGCGTCCTCGAGCTTCTCGAGTGCCTTGTTGATCCGGTCCCCGATGTCGGGCTCGTTCCGGGCGGCGTAGAGGGAGTAGAAGTCGGTGCCCTCGGGGACGATGAAGCGCTCGCGCTCCATCGCCCGCTGGACGCGGACCGCGTCGCCGCCGAAGCGCCGCTCGTACTCCTCCCGCTTCTCCCTCGTCAGGTCGGAGACGAACTTCAGGAAGAGCATGACGAGGATGTAGTCCTTGTACTGGGCCGGATCGATCGTTCCGCGGAAGGTGTCGCAGGCCCGCCAGACGACTTCGTTGATGTCCTTCTGCGTGGTGAATCGAGACATGGTCACTCGTTGCATTCGGGTTCGACTGCGCGTTGGAGCGCGGCGTGGGTGATCGATTGGATGAACTGTTCACGTGCGGCTGCAAGTTGCCGCTCGAGTTGAGTCACGCGCTGGGCAAGAGTATGCACCCGCGCGATGCGACGCTGAAGATCGAGCGGGGGGAGCTCGACCTCGAAGTCGCGGAGCGCCACGAGAGACAAGAACTGCAGATTGGTCCCTCGCATGAGGCCCTGAAGTCGGGCCGTAGTTGTAGGATGATTCAGGTACCAGGCCAGGTAGCCGGAATCCACAAGTCTTGGATCGGGGGAAATCAACGCCCAGTGGCCTACAACTACGACCCGCTCAGGCACCCCGTGCGCAACGATCGCCCTGGGTGGGTTCGCGCGTAGGGGCATCAGCACGTCCCCTTCGGAAACTTCGTATTTCTCGGGGAACGTCTCGTCCTCAAGCCAACCGAGGTCTGCCCACCGGATGGATCCGTCGCGCTCGAGGTCGCTGGCCTGAAGGGCTCTGATACCCCCTGTCTGGAACCGCGCCGTGGGCGATCGCCGCGCCAAGTAGCCCCCTCGCATCCGGCCAAGCCGCCCTAGCGCAACTCGTTGCGTCATGCTGTCTTACATACAATCAGTAGATCGCCTCAAAATTTCCGGTCTTGACAAGATGAGGCGCCGCCCTCCATCTTGGCAACCAGAACGCAGTAGTATTGCTCAAAACTACCGATTCGTAATCTAACGGAGGGGCGCCATCATGCACAAGCTCAACTTCTTCCCGCTCGGCAACGCGGATTGCATTCGCATCGATCTGGCGAATGGCCGCCAGATCCTTTTCGACTACGCCGCGATGCGCAATCCGGACGATCCCCATGATCGCCGCATTGATCTCGCCGCAGAGCTCCGGCGCGACCTGGAGGAGCGCAACCGGGACTACTACGACGTAGCGGCGTACACGCACCTGGACAGCGACCACACCAAGGGGTCGTCGAAGTTCTTCTTCTTCGACCACGCGAAGAAGTACCAAGGCGAGGGGCGAGTCAAGATTGAGGAACTCTGGGTCCCTGCTGCCGCCATCATCGAGGACGGCGCAGACGACGAGGCGAGGGTCATCCGAGACGAGGCCCGCCACCGCTTACGCGAAGGCTATGGCGTTCGTGTCTTCTCGCGGCCTGAACGGCTGGAAGCGTGGCTAAAGGAGCAAGGGCTGACGCTGGACTCGCGTCGGCATCTGATCACGGACGCCGGCCGGATCGTCCCCGGCTTCACCAGGGACCGTGACGGGGTCGAATTCTTTGCCCACTGGCCGCTCGCTGTACGGATGAACGAGTGCGAGGTCGTCGATCGTAATGCGAACGGACTGGTGCTTCATGCTACGTTCGTCGCTGGCGGTCACGAGACCAAGGTGCTCTTCACGGCTGACATCACCTGGAAGGAGATTGCGGACATCGTACGAGTGACGCGGCGGAAGGGTAATGAAGCTAGACTCGAGTGGGACGTGATCGACATTCCGCACCACTGTAGCTACCTGGCTATCGGACCCGAGAAGGGCGAGGACGTCACGGAACCCGCTCCCGAGGTTCAGTGGCTTTACGAGCAGGGTCGCGTGGGCGGGAAGCTCGTTTCCGCGAGTGATCCAATCCCCGCAAAGGACACGGATCAGCCGCCGCACCGGCAGGCTGCCAACTTCTACCGGAGGCAGGCCAAGGCGATCATCGCGGGTGAGTTCATCGTTACGATGGAATACCCGAAAGTCTCGGCGCCGGCAGTCTTGGTGATCAAGATTGACGGCCGAGGGCCGGCCATCGAGAAGGTGATCGGTGGCGGTATCGCCCCCATCGTTAGTCAGCCCGCCCCGCGAGCAGGAGTCGCCTGATGGACGACACCTATTTGACGCCTCCGGGCCAAGCGATTCAGCCGGAGGAGATTTCAGTCCCCAAGGCGCGGGACTTGGTGAAGCTGCTCCGGTCGGGCCATCTCGCCCACGTTGTATTTGTCGAGGCGAGGCGTGCGCAAGACGGTGATGTGGTCGTCTTCGATATCGAGCCCGAGGTTCCGCAGCATCTCGTAGCGCCGATAGCGCTCGTCGAGCGAATCGCGGTCACGTTCTATGATGATGACCGCCAAATGCCCGAAACGGTCGCGCTGCGGAAGGATTTTCCGCGGGATGTCCCCCACCTGAATCTTCGCCCGTCGGCCTACCCGTGGGCGAGCCTCTGCCTTTACGCGGAGCAGTACGACGACCTAAAGCTCCGTTGGACCGCAGCGGGTTACGTTCGACGCGTCCACGAATGGCTCTCCAAGACGGCCCGAGGGGAGCTGCATGAGGGCGATCAGCCGCTGGAGCCATTCATCATACCTAGCGCGCTCACTCTCGTGTTACCGCAGGATCTACTCCAGGGGGCGAGCGAGGGACGAGAGCTCGTAATCTACCGGACCTTGGCTAAAGACGATCGCGTTTTCGTGGCGCGCTGGCGCGGCCCGAGGGACGGGGATTCACCGGTTTTCCGCACTGCTCTTATCGTTACAGAACCCCGAGTCCATGGGGTGATCCATCAGCAGCCTCGCAATGTTGAGGAGCTGCACTCGCTGCTCGAGCCGCTCGGTGTCAACTTACTAAGCCTGTTACGTGAGCGACTGCGCACATTGCCGGCTGATGAGGCAACGCAAGCGGCACGGCTGGCGATCATCGCCATTATCCCTCAGACTCGACGCGAGGGCGCACAGCCCGAAAGGAACGAGATCTGGGTTTTCGTAACGCTTGCTCAGATTCGCGACATCGGTGCCGCGCTAGGGCTCTGGACGCTGGAACCGGGCGGGGTGCGAGCAGTGCTTCTCCAACCGGACCTTGAGCGTCGTGGAAGAGAGATCGTTCTCGAGCTGCTTGGCCCGGTGTTCGAGCTCTCACGCGAATATGCCGCAAAGTTGAGCGGTGTTACGCCAGGAACTCCGCGGATCGTCGCCGTCGGAGCAGGCGCACTTGGCTCGCAGGTGATCAATAACGCCATTAGGACGGGTTGGGGTGGATGGACGATTGTAGATGACGATCACCTGCTACCTCATAATCTTGTGCGTCATCTTCTCACTGGGACTGCTGTCGGGGTGCCCAAGGCCACCGCCGTCGCAATGATGATCAACGATCTCTTTGACTCAGAGGAGGTCGCACAGGACATCGTTGCCAACGTCCTGCGTAGCGAAGAACACGAGCAGCTCAAGAACGCATTGGCGGAGGCGGAATTAATCCTCGACATGTCCGCCTCGCCCACCGTGAGTAGGCATCTCGCGGCCAACGTCGAATCGAGTGCGCGACGCTTGTCTCTGTTCTTGAACCCGGCTGGAACCGACTTGGTTCTGCTGGCGGAGGATGCCGAGCGTCGAATTCGCCTCGATGACCTGGAGATGCAATACTACCGCGAGGTAATCCGCAACGAGCTGCTCGCGGACCACTTGCGACGGAACGGGCAACGCCTTCGTTATGGACGGTCGTGCCGCGATGTCACCGTCTCAATCCCACAGGACCGCTTGGCCATCGCAGGTGGTATCGGGGCCCGGGCGATTCGCCGCGCTGCGGAAGCTCAGGAAGCCCGCATTTCTCTTTGGCGACTGCGGCCCGATCTTGGGGTCGATAATCTCACTGTGCCGGTTTACCGGGTGCAGGTCGCTGATCGGGAGGGCTGGCAGATCCGGTATGACGAGGGTCTGGCGGAGCGAATGTTCTCGCTGAGAGCCGAGCGGCTGCCCAACGAGACGGGAGGCGTTCTGATCGGCCATCGGGACATGCACCGGCGAATCCTATACATCGTCGACGCACTGGCTGCCCCTCCAGATAGCGGGGAGCGCCCCATCTTCTTCCAGCGAGGGAGCCAGGGCTTGCGAGCCGAGATCGAGGACATCGGCTCCAAGACCGCTGAAGCCCTGGTCTACGTCGGCGAATGGCACTCTCATCCTGATGGACACGGTCTTGACCCGAGCGCCGATGACCAGAAGGTCTTGGCCTGGCTCAGGGAGAAATTGGCACCAGAGGGGTTGCCAACAGTGATGTTAATTGTTGGGAACGGCGATCTTGCGATCCACTTTGCGGGGGCGTCGTGAGTGCTGCTGACTATCGGATCGGGATCGCTCTCTCCGGCGGTGGATTCCGAGCCGCTTCTTTCCATCTGGGTGTCCTGAAGCGGCTCGAGGAGCTCGGGATCCTAAGAGATGTGAAGATCATCTCGACGGTCTCGGGTGGCTCGATAACGGGTGCCCTCTATGCGCTACGATGCATGGAGTGGGGTGGGGCGCCGGGGGCATATCCGGTCGATGACCTCATCAATGATCTGCGACCGCTGATCACATCGAACCTCCGTGGCCGGGCATTGTTCGGCGGCCCGGTCAAGGCTCTTCGGACCACAGCCTCGTTCATCGCTCCTTGGATCAGCCGGATCTCGCTCATCGCCGACGAACTAGACCGAAGACTTTTCCATGGCGCCCGGGTTTCGGACCTGCCGCCATGGATTGTTATCAATGCCACCAGCTTGAGTACGGGCAAGGCGTGGAAGTTCTTCCACGACCGCATGGGCGATTACTTGATGGGCGCCACGACGCGGACCGACAAAGTACGTCTCGCCGAAGCCGTCGCCGCGTCGGCTGCCTATCCGGTGTTGGTCGACCCACTCCCTCTCCGTCTGCGCTGGGAGGAGCTCCGCCACGACCTGCTCGACGCCCGGTGGGACCGCGGAGAGACACTTCCTGGCGAGACTAGCCGGTGGAGGGAGCGTTTCGGGAAGCGCGAGGGCCCCGTTGTTGTACCGCTCGTGGACGGAGGCGTCTATGACAACGAAGGGCTCATCTCCTTACGCAGTGCTGGCGTTACGCACGCAATCGTGTCGAGTGCAGCGCCGCCGGAAGGTAACCACCGCTGGCGTCGAGGGCCCGGTGCCTTGGTTCGGGCCATTGACGTCATGCACTCGCGGCTCGGTGCAATAACACGGCAACTCGCGCACGAGTCGACGCACGGGATCCATCCTAGCGAGGCTCGACGGGTCGCTAACGAGGTGGCCGAGCATCTACGGCGGCTCGCAGTGGAGACACCTCGTGGGATCAATCACCAGCTTATCGCTCTTGCCGATGAACTCGAGCGAGTTGCCGATGTTGGCTGGCCGCCGCGAGGGAAGCAGTTGCAAGCGACATCGCACGTGCTTCTCCATCGGGACGACGTTGCCGAGAACCGTTGCGCCCGTTTCGAGGAAGATCCTTACAACATTCCTCCAGAGGACCGAGGGCTTGCCAAGGAGTTGGTTGCTGAAGTGTCACGCGTGCGCACCGATCTGGACGCCCTGGAGCCTGACGTCTTCGACATGCTAGTGGCGCAGGGCTACTTCTTAGCTGATGCTCAGCTGAAAATCGCCATGCCTCGCCTCGTATCCAGGTACACCGGCACTGCCGATCCACGTGGGCCAACGGTCCGGCCGAGTTGGCCGTGGGCCCACGACGTAGTTCGAGTGGCCAACGGTAACCTGGCCGATTCAAGGGCACTTCTACGGCGGGCGGCGCACCGGACGCTACCTGCGGGGCGTTGTGCAACGCGAGGGGAGGCGGTGCGGATCTGGTCTGCGACCGCGTTTTGTGCCGCCACACTGGTGGTGACCCTGTTGTTGTGCCTCAAGTGGGCGTTCTGAACCCGTTAGATGCTTGCGTGGCATCGCATGATAAGCGCCCTGATTGACCGGCGGCACAGCCGGTCCTGTGGTACTCTGTAAAGTACCGCGCTGATCCACACTCTTACGCCCCCATCGACGGAACTGGTTAATGCTCGGGATTACTGTTTCCGGTTCCCTGTGGGTAGACAGGAGTTGCTTCACAGGGACCGACAGAAATCGGACTTCGGCGCGGCCGGTGTCTCTTTCTTCCCGTGCCGACCTCTGCAAAACTCATTGAAGCTCGAGATCGATTCGTCGGCTGGTACGGGCGGCGTTCGGGGCGGCAGTGGTTTCTTGGGCAACCTGTGCCACGCCGAAGTCGCAGATTGTGGGGAGCGTCGCTGGTTCGGTTCTCATTACGCACGCTGTGGCTTGCGGTACTTCCGGTCCCTTAGCGCGTCCGCACCACCAGCTCGATACGCTTTGACCAACTCGCGTACCCAGCCTTCACCATAGGGCGTCGCTCGAGCGCACTCGCGATAGCCCTTTCCGGTCGCAAAATCGAGAACTGCTCTCGCGGCGCGCTGGACCTCAGGGCTGGTTGCCGAGCTGACGAGCTGCCTTAGTTCACGGATTTGCGCGAGAGTGAAATCATGCGCCGCGCTCGTCCGGGTCTTTCGCTCGGGCACGGAAACGCTGATCGTGACGAGGAGTTCTGCGACTTCGTTGATCTCGATATCAGTGATCCTGGGTTTTGTAGAGCGTTCAGGGGTCTCCTTTAGGAGACCTCTGGACGCTCTACATTCCGCATGTGGAATGGGGGTCTTCGCCATGATTGCATGAGGTGTGGAGGTGATGTCGGTTGGGCTGTTGGTCGGGAAGAGAAGAAATGATAGGGGGCGAAAGGTAGGGCGGCCTGGGCGACAGGACGCTATGGTCGCAGTCGCAATTGCACTGCGGCGTGCCGCTGATCAGGATCGTACCTGACCGCCGCAACGAGGTCAGACAAAACCGCCTTGCGCTTGTCGATCGGAAGTTGGCGGAAGACGGTGATAACGTTCCTGGCAGCGTTGACGAGTTCGGCGGGGCGTTGTCTCGCCTTAGCGATTGCGGCTCGCTTCGCCTTGATAGTCTGGATCTGGTGTTCAAGTCTAACTGCCTCGGCCTCTAGCTCTTTCAGGACGTGATTGTAATGCACAATGAGCCTCTGATTTTCGGTACCTGCCTTGTCACGGATGACGCGATGGATCTGGCGATTGACGTCCTCGAGTGACTTGCGGAGGTTCTCGAGGTCGCGTTCCGCATCGGCGCCGTCAAGGTAACCGAACAAGGCATCAATCTGCCGTTCCACGTCCTCCACGAACGAATCAGATTCTAGGTAAGGGAGGATTTGGTCGAGCACGGCCGAGTCGATGGCTTCTATCCGGACGTAGCGGTTGCGGTGGGGACAGTGCTCACCCTCGTGCCTGTTCCTGGGTAGCGCGTGGCGGTAATAAGTCCCGCGATGCCCGAACCACGGTGCCTCGCAGTGGATGCACCGCACGATCCCAGATAAAAGTGGACGTATGGCACGGGTCTTGGGCGTACTCCGCCGCCTGCCGGCACGAAGAATCTCTTGCACCGCCTCGAAGCGTTCGACGCTCACGGGCGGGTCAGGCATAAAGTTCGGATAGAGAATCGGAGTGTCGTCGTTGAGGTCGGTGTCTTCGGGCAGCTTCGCCGTTTCGATCGGCGAGTTCGCCGGCCACACGAGCTGGCCACAATATATGCGGTTGCGTAGGATGTGATTGACCGCAGCAGTCGTCCACCGTAGATCGTGCCTTTCCGGGCATCGAGACCGTAGGCGAGGATGGACCGGTGGGGGAAACCCCTGCTCCTCCAGTCGTTTTACGATCTCAGCAGATCCTAGTAGTTCAAGGTGGACCCATTCAAAAATCAACTGGACCGCTCTGTAGCTGCCGTCATCTTTCCGCCACACGAGCTTGTACCCGCATTCACGCCGCCGTACGGTTACACCATCCTCGACGCGTTGGATTAGGGCCTTAGTCTTAAGGTCCGCCAGCCAGCGCTCGGTGGCATACGGCGCTGTTGTGCCCGGCCAAAACCCTTCGACGATCCGCTTACGGATTCCTGTGGTGATGCGCCGCTTAATCTCAGCGCGTTCTGTGGAGGCGTCGATGGTCTCGATGCGGTCGAATATACTTTCCGCCATCACCTGGGGAGTCATCCCGCGCGAGTAGTCGGGGTTCGGGCCCTCCGAGAACCGGAGCTGGACCCCATGCCGCTTGAAATGGATTCGAAGATAGTCGTGCATTCCGGGATCGTCCCATCGGCCCAGCCGCTTCCGGTTACGGACGTAGACGGCCTCGAAGGGAGCGTTCCCGGACTCTATGATTTCGATTAACCGATCGAGCCCCTTCCGTGATGTGGTAGCCCCGCTCGTATCGTCATCAGAAAAGCACAAGTAATCCGGAATTACGTAGCCGTCGCGGGCTGCCACCCGCCGGTTGATGTCGTGCTGGGCAGCGATGCCCTCGCCGTCTCGGTTGCTCTTCCGGGCGTACGAGGCTGCCAGGCGGCCCTGAGTCGGCATGTCGAGGGGAGACTGCTGCAGCTCAATCGTGGTGTCCTGCGTCATAGATTCATGAGGTGGGAGGTTGCGTACTGCGTTGTTCTGGCCCAGGTGCCTTGCTAGTGGGCGGATTGTCGTTCGAGGCTGTGTCCTGCAGGGAACGCCGAAGCAAGAGCGCGGCCCAGCGCAAGGCATGGGCGGCGCGGTCGGCTTCCGAATGATCGTGGATTGACACGCTAACCGTGATGGCGCGGTTCTCGGTGGTACGCACAGACCATCTCTCGTCAGCCAGTCCGTGTTGTCCACATCAAGAGATGGTTGAGTGGCACCTTGGGCCAGCAGGTCAACCGTGCGTGAGCGACCGGGCAGAGGACAACCCCGGCCCGCCGTCGAGCGATAAGGGCAGTGAGGACCAACAGGATAACTCGGCGCCATGCGCCTTGAACGATTCAAGGCGGTTTTCGGGGGTGTTTCTGTGATCCGGAGGCGGAGTTGTTCCACTTCAGTGGGCGGTGTGACGCTTACGGCTCATACCACGACGCCTGGAGCATACTTCCCTTCTTGGTCAAACCAAGAAACGTTATCGGAGGCATCAAATAGGGGCTGCGGCAAGTCGCCGGCGAGACAGCTGTCAATGGCGATCGAAAATGTCCCACTTATGGCGACTGAAAATGTCCCACTCGGCGGGGGTGACGAGCCGTCAGTGCGTCGGCACCTCCTGGCGGCCT
>Ga0207873_1003855_pt1 | contig 10482 bp, 9 predicted proteins | sample BGWIniCompost_FD_187373 | JGI IMG/M metagenome (GOLD analysis project Ga0207873, IMG submission 187373) | Cellulose adapted compost microbial communities from Newby Island Compost Facility, Milpitas, CA, USA - BGW Initial Compost (SPAdes)... ... | reverse complement strand
CTCGATTTCCTCCCGCTCGCCGACTGCAAGATCGCTTGGGATGCAGCCATCCACCGCATTCAGCACGAAGACCTTGGTCCATTCCTGGCCCTTGGCTGAGTGGATGGTGCTGAGGATCAGGTAGTCCTCGTCGCGATGCGGCGGGCCTGCCTTATCGCTGGTGGCCTCAGGAGGATCCAGGGTCAGGTCGGTGAGAAAGCGTTCCCGCGAGGGATACCCGGCTGCGATCTGCTCGAGCTGCAGGAGGTCGGCCCGGCGCGTGGTGGCGTCCTCGTGGATGCGCTCCAGATGCGGCTCGTACCACTTGCGCACGCATGTCAATTGTCCGATCCACTCTCGCGCTTGCGCCAACGTTTCGAGCAACTGAATTAGTGCGAGCCAATCTTCGCGCGCCGCGAGCGGCATCTGATACGCCGCGAGCACGGACCACGCGTAGCCGCTTGCTTCGAAAACTTTCAGGCATCGCTCGGCATTGGCGGGCCCGACGCCCGGTAGGAGCTGCAGGACGCGAAACGCAGCCAGCCGATTGCGGGGATTGTCCGCCCAGCGCAACACCGCCAGCACGTCTTTCACGTGCGCGGCTTCGAGGAATTTCAAGCCGCCGTACTTCACGTACGGGATATTGCGGCGAACCAGCTCGAGCTCCAGCACATCGCTGTGATGCGAGCTGCGCACGAGCACGGCCTGCTGTCGCAACAGCACGCCGCGCTCGCGCGCGGCAAGCACCTGCTCGACGACGTATAGCGCTTGCGCCTGATCGTCTTGCACTGTCACGTACATCGGCTTGCAGCTCGAAGGGCGATCCGAGCGCAGATTCTTGCGAAACTGACGCGGGCTTTCGCGCATCAGCGCATTCGACGCATCGAGGATCGGCTGCACGGAACGATAGTTGTGCTCGAGCGCGATGACAGTCGCGGGCGGCGTGAAGCGCGAGGGGAACTCCAGGATGTTCTCGATCGTGGCGGCCCGGAACGAATAAATGGACTGCGCATCATCGCCGACGACGCACAGCCCGCTGCCGTCGGGCTTCATCGCAAGGACGATTTCCGCCTGCAGTGCGTTCGTATCCTGATATTCGTCGATGAGCACGTGGTCGAAGCGCGCGCCGATTTCTTGCGCGACCGTCGGCTCCTGCATCAGAAGGTGCCAGTACGCGAGCAGGTCGTCGTAGTCGAGCAGTTGCTGCGCGTGTTTGACCTCCACGTAGCGGCGGTAGAGCCGCGTCAGGTCCTCCACCCATTCGCTGCACCAAGGAAACTCCTCATCGAGCGTTTCCTGTAACGGCCTGCGGCTATTGACGCGATGCGAGTAGATCGCGAGGCACGTGTCCTTTCTGGGGAAGCGTTTTTCCTTGTTTGCGAGACCCAGCTCCTGTCTGAGCAGATCGAGCAAGTCTGCCGCGTCGCTGCGATCGAGCACCGAGAACGACGGCTGCAGTCCGAGCACGTGAGCGTACTCGCGCAGCAGTCGATTACCGATCGAATGGAACGTGCCCGACCATGCGATCCGAGCGCACCGATCAGCGGCCTGTCCACGCTTCGCCTTCGTCGTCTCGCGAACGATTCGCTCGGCTCGACGCAGCATCTCCTGGGCCGCGCGCCGCGTGAAGGTCAGCAGCAGGATGCGCTCGGGCGCGACTCCGTGTTCGATCAGATGCGCGACACGATGTGCCAACGTATTGGTCTTGCCGGTACCCGCGCCTGCGATGATCAGCAGGGGGCGGGCGATGAATTCCGAACCGCGCTTTTCGCCGAAGGTCGCGGCCGCGAGTTGCTGCGCGTTCAATCGTGCTGTCGGAGTCGAGCGCTCCTCGGCCGAATGCTCCGTGGCTTCGGCTTCATATATATCTGCGTTCATGAGCTGCAATCTCGGGCGCGAGGCATTGCCTGTATAAAAAGCCACTACATGTGCAAGTGTACACCCCTGTGCGCCAGTAAAGGGCGGGAACGCAATGCCGTATGCCGCGTTGAGGTGGGCAGGATCTGACGTTTATTTCGCAAGAATGCACATGAAAGCGCTGCTCTGGATCGGCGTGGCCATGGTGATCTGTTGGGGCGTTCTATGGCTCGGGATCAAATTGGCAGTGGCCGCGATACACGGACTTCTCTTCCTTGGACTGGTGCTCATCGGCTTCGCGCTGCTGCGTCGTTGAAGCGGCGTGCGCGAGTCCCGAAGACGGCACCGCCGAGCGTCGTTCAGGCGGAGCGGCACGCGCGCGCGAGCGGGCTCATCTACGTCTGCGACACCGAGCCCGGCATCCGTCGCAGACGCGCAGGCTCGGGCTTCCGCTACCACGGTCCGGACGGCGAAGCGATCCGGACCGCGCGCACGCTCGAGCGCATCCGCAGCCTCGCGATCCCTCCGGCGTACACCGACGTGTGGATCTGCCTCGACGAGCGCGGACATCTGCAAGCCACCGGACGCGACGCACGCAACCGCAAGCAGTACCGCTATCACCCCGAGTGGCGCGCGACGCGCGATCACGGCAAGTTCACGCGCATGATCGAGTTCGGTTCGGCGCTGCCGCGCCTGCGCAGGCGGCTCAAGCGCGACCTGGCGCGTCCCGGGTTGCCGAAGGAGCGGGTGTTGGCCCTGATCGTCACGCTGATGGATGAAACACTGATCCGCGTGGGCAACGAGGAATACGCGCGCACGAACGATTCGTATGGAGCGACCACGCTGCGCGATCGACACGCGAAATTCCTGGGCAACGGCCGAGCGACGCTCTCCTTTCGTGGCAAGGGCGGCAAGCAACACGAGGTACAGCTCGACGATCGTCGATTGACGCACATCATCAAGCGCTGCCAGCAGTTGCCTGGACAACAGCTCTTTCAGTACGTCGACGATGACGGCGTGCGGCAGCCGGTCGATTCAGGCATGGTCAACGAGTACCTGCGCGATGCGGTGCAGGCGGAAAACCCGGCAGCACTGGAAGGCTTCACTGCCAAGGATTTTCGAACCTGGGGCGCAACGGTTCGGGCCGTGGCTTATCTCACGAGCCAACGCTGCGACGAGCAGGTCACCGAGCGGGCCTTCACGCAGTGCGTCGCTGCGACGGCGAAGCACGTCGCGCACGCGCTCGGCAACACGGCGGCCGTGTGTCGCAAGTCGTACATCAATCCCGTCGTGTTCACGGCGTGGCGTTCCGGCCTCATCGCGCAACGGGCAACGGGCGGGCGCCTCTCCGCCCGCAAGTTCGAGGCCCTGACCCTGCAGATTCTGAAACGGGCGAGGCGGCCTCAGGCCCGCGGGGCGGGCTGAGAAATCGACGCTTCCGTGAGGCATCAGGCGATGCCGGCTGGCGCCCGGGAAGGGGCGCGCTAGAATACCCGCCCTTTTCGCGGCCCATCCCATGCGTTTTCCGGACCATTTCGACGTTATCGTAGTCGGCGGCGGTCATGCCGGCACCGAGGCTGCGCTCGCGGCGGCCCGGATGGGCGTGCGCACGTTGTTGCTCACGCAAAGCATCGAGACGCTCGGTCAGATGAGCTGCAATCCCGCGATCGGCGGGATCGGCAAAGGGCACCTCGTCAAAGAGATCGACGCTCTCGGCGGTGCGATGGCGCTCGCGGCCGATCGCGCCGGCATCCAATTTCGTACGCTGAACGCGAGCAAGGGTCCCGCCGTGCGCGCGACCCGAGCGCAAGCCGATCGTGTGCTCTACAAGCAGGCGATCCGGCAGATGCTCGAGAATCAGCCGAACCTCACGCTCTTTCAGCAGGAAGCAGCGGACTTGCTGATCGAAAACGGTCGGGCACGCGGCGTCGTCACGCGCACCGGCATCGAGTTTCGCGGTCAGGCTGTCGTGTTGACCGTCGGGACCTTCCTGGGCGGCAAGATTCACGTCGGGTTGACGAGCTATCAGGGCGGTCGCGCCGGCGAGCTGCCGTCGAATCATCTGGCGGAGAAGTTGCGTGCGCTACCGTTCCGAGTGGGTCGCCTGAAGACCGGAACGCCGCCGAGGATCGATGGTCGCACGATCAACTACGAAGGATTGCTCGTGCAACCGGGCGATGAACCGACACCCGTGTTCTCGTATCTAGGCCGCCGCAGCGATCACCCCAAGCAAGTCGTCTGCCACATCACCGCAACGAACGAGCGCACGCACGAGATCATTCGCGCGGGTTGCGATCGCTCCCCGATGTTTACCGGTCTCATCGAAGGTATCGGGCCGCGCTATTGCCCGTCCGTCGAAGACAAGGTCCATCGATTCGCGGACAAGCCTTCGCATCAGATCTTCATCGAGCCCGAAGGCCTCACGACGCACGAGGTCTACCCGAACGGTATCTCCACGAGCTTGCCCTTCGATGTGCAATGGGAGCTCGTGCGCTCGATCAAGGGTTTCGAGAACGCGCACATCACTCGTCCGGGCTATGCGATCGAGTACGACTACTTCGATCCGCGCGATCTGCGCGAGACGCTGGAGACGAAGTTCATCCCGGGCCTGTATTTCGCGGGCCAGATCAACGGCACGACGGGTTACGAAGAAGCCGCCGCGCAAGGCCTGCTCGCCGGTTTGAATGCAGCGCTGCGCGTGCAGGGCCGCGAGCCGTGGTCGCCGCGCCGCGACGAAGCCTATATCGGCGTGCTCGTCGACGATCTGATCACGCGCGGCACGAGCGAACCGTATCGCATGTTCACGAGCCGGGCCGAGTACCGACTGCTGCTTCGTGAAGACAATGCCGATTTTCGTTTGACGCCGAAAGCGCGCGAGCTCGGCCTCATCGACGAGGAGCGCTGGCGATTCTTCGAGCGCAAGCGCGAAGCGACGGCACGCGAGATCGATCGCCTCGAGCACACCGTCGTGCAGCCCGACGCCCTCGATCAGGAGCGCGCCGCGGCGCTGCTGGGCGCCCCGCTCGGCAGGGCCACGCACGCATACGACCTGTTGCGGCGCCCGGAAGTGTCCTATCAGGCATTGACGCGAATCGATGCAGTCGGCGAGCCGGACTGGATGCGCGCGCAGGATGCGGACTTGCGCTTGATCGAACAGGTGCAGCTGCAAGTCGAAGTGCTCGCGAAGTACACCGGCTACATCGATCGACAGCAGGCAGAGATCGAACGACAGCGGCGACACGAAGAAACGCGGCTACCCGAAGATCTCGACTATTCGCAGGTCCGCGGCTTATCCGTCGAAGTTCGCCAGCGTCTCGCCGAAGCTCGGCCCGCGACGCTCGGCCAAGCGGCAAGAGTGCCGGGCGTCACGCCGGCGGCGATCTCGCTGCTGCTCGTGCACTTGAAGCGACGTTCCCTCGCAAGCAAACCTGTTGCGGCGGCGAGCTGATCCGATCCGGCGCCGTGCGCCGACCAGATTTCGTAAAGTTTGCACGCCGCGCCGCCGATCCAGGCTGTGAACTCCTTCATCGTTTCCCGCAGCCGCTGCCTGCTACGCTGCGCCGGCTCGCAGACCTATGGATTCGTTCACGCCTATGACTTGGTTCGTCATCTTCGCCTGTTCCGTCTTCGCCTTGTATTTCTGGCGCCAATATCGGGAGCAGCAGCGCGAGAAGAACAGCCCGCTCGCAAGTCATCGGCTCGGGCACAGTCACATCGGGCAGATCGTCGTGCTCGAGCACGGATTGCAGAACGGCAGCGGGCGCATTCGTCTCGGCAATCGCGAGTGGCCGATCCGAGGCCCGAATCTCCCTCCGGGTTCGAAAGCGCGCGTGACCGGCGTCGACGGCACCGTGCTGCTCGTCGATCGCGTGGCGGCCTAAGGGAACGTCCGAGTCATCTTGGAAGGCTCGAGCTGCGCGCGCGTACGCTCGCGCATTAACCGTCCGCGTTGCCGGACGGTCGACATCCCTGCTCACTCATCGCTCTGGGCCCGTTGTCTTTCCAGAGCCGCTCGGCTTCTTCGTCGCCCTGAGCGATCGTTTTCTCATCGGCGTTCTGCTTCAGCACCTTGATCGCCTGCGCGAAGGTCGTTGCGTGCAGGATGTAGGCCTCGCCCATGCAGCCCGCTTCGTTGAGGCGATCGCCGAATTGCTGCCAGGCGAGGAGCTGAACGCGCGATAGCCGCCGGCCCCACGGCATGCGCATCATCGACAAGAACGCCGAAGGCTCGCCATCGCGCGCGGCATCGAGGCCGAACGCGGCGGCACTCGGAGCGTCGGCCGGATGGCCGTCGCAGCCAAGCGCCATGCAATTTGCGAGATCCACTTTCGCCTGTGGCAGCGTGCGTCCGGCTTGCTTCAGGAAGCGCCGAATCGACTCGACCTCTTCGGTGCGCTCGCCACGCTGCACGTCGATCACGCGACGCTGCGCGAGCGCATACATCGCGGGTGCGTAACCTTTCGCGGCCGATTGCTCCAGCAATGCTTCGCGCTTCTTCGGATCGCGCGTGAATTGCGCGAGCTCGGTCGCGCTCGCGGCGCTTCCGCTGGCGGCGAAATCGCGCAGGCGATCTTCGATGCCGCCATAGTCGAATTGTGCGCGCCGGCATGCCTGTGCGGCTTTATCAAAGAAAGCGGCTTCCGCCTCGATCACGCCCGCCGCTCTGCTTGCGCGCTCGGGCGGCAAATCCGGATGGAGCTGCTTGATGCGCTCTTGCGTGTTCGACGCGCGCGCCGCGGCGATTCGACTGCACCAGTGCTGGATGCGTACGAGCGCGATGTTCGCATCCTCGCTGCCGCGCGCCGCCGCATTTCCGAGCGCGGCGACCGCCTGGTCCGCATTGCCCTTCGACAGATACTCGATCGTCTCCGGCGGCACTTTCAGGCCGCGCAAGTTGCGCCAATGCGAGACGTACTGCAGTCGCTCGTAGAACGCGGTTTCATCGGTCGCCGCGATCGAGCGATCGGCCTGCGCCGCCGCTTGCTCGGTCGCCTCGCCTTGCTGCTTGGGCGCTTCGATCGCTCGAGCACCCATCGCAGCGAGAAGTGCGAGCGAGCCGAGCAATGCGGGCAGCAGCTTCATCGCCGTATCGGCTAGTTGCCGCCCTCGGGTACCAGGTCGTACTCGATCTGTACCGTGCCGGTGAATCCCATCTCGCCGCGATGATAGGACTGCGCGGCGCTATCCGCCGCTTCCATCGCCATCGCCTTTGCCCGCAGCGGTACCGGAGGCGGAACGAATGCGGCGCTCGCCGAAATCGTCCGCGGCGCGCCGAGCCGCGCGCCCGCCGCCTTCGCGACCGCTTGCGCATTCAGACGCGCGTCTTCGACGGCCTTGGCGAGCGCTTCGCGCTCCAACTCGCGGCGCCTGCTCGAATCGAGCTGCGGGTCACCGACTTGATTGACGCCGAGGTCGAACGCGCGCTCTAGCAGTTGTCCGAGCTTGTCGAGATCGCGCAAGTCCACTTCGATCTGTCGCGAGACGTAGTACCCGATGAGCGTGCGTTCGCGTGTTTCATTGCCCCAGTTGTATTCGGGTTGCACATTGATGCGCGTCGTGCGCACGAGTTTCTGGTCGATCTTGAGCTCGCGCGTGAGCTTCAGCACGGCGTCCACGGTCTTCGCAACTTCGGCTCGTGCTTCCTCGAGCTTCGGCCGCCGCGACTCGACGCCGAGTTGCACGAGCGCGCGATCCGGCTCGGCACGGATCTCGCCTTGTCCCGAAACGGTGATCGTGCGCGGGTGCTCCTCCGCCGCTTGCGCGCCCAGCGCGAACAAACATCCCGCAAGTAGCGAAGCCATCCAAAGGCGTTTGCTGGTCGTCTGCGAAAGCATCTGATGTTCCCCGTCGGTAAGCCGCAGCGCGCGGCAGGTACGCTGTTTGTCCTCAGTGCTCGAGCGGAGTTCAATGCCGTTCAGTGCGAAACGCTACGTGAACAACTCCACAACAATTCAATGCACTCGTTCGAAATCTCCTTAACCCAAGAGCGCGCGCACGAGCGTTTGTACTTCGGATCGGGCGGCGATCAGATGCTCGCCCTTGCCGAGCGCGATCGACTCCAAGTCCGCGGTCGCTCGATCGAAGTCGTCGTTGATCACGACATAGTCGAACTCGTTCCAGTGCGACAAGTCCGCGATGCTGTCGCGCAGCCGTCTGGCGATGACTTCTTCGCTGTCCGTGGCCCGCGCTCGCAGACGCTGTTCGAGTGCCTCGCGCGAGGGCGGCAAGATGAAAATCGTGCGGCACTCGGGCATCGCCCGGCGCACCTGACGCGCTCCTTGCCAATCGATCTCGAGCAGGACATTGATCCCTTGCGTGAGGAGCGATTCCACTTGCGCGCGCGAGGTGCCATAACAATTGTCGTAGACGCGCGCATGTTCCAGAAATTCGTTGTTCGCAACCATGCGCTCGAACTCGGCCGGTTCGACGAAGAAATAATCGCGGCCGTGCTGCTCGTTCTCGCGCGGCCGACGCGTCGTATACGAAATCGAAAAGCGCAAGTTGGGCAGACGCCGCATGAGCGCCCGCACCAATGAAGTCTTGCCCGCGCCCGACGGCGCGGCGACAACGAACAAGAGCCCTTTGTTCGTCATCGGCCCGGCACCTTCGCGTCATTCGACATTCTGCACCTGCTCTCGCATCTGCTCGATCACGACCTTCATGTCCACCGCGGCTTTCGTCGTCTCCGCGTCCTGCGACTTCGAAGACAGCGTATTGGCTTCGCGATTGAGCTCCTGCATGAGGAAATCGAGGCGTCTGCCCGCCGGCTCGGTCGATCCGAGCGCCGCTTCCACTTCGTCCAAGTGACTCGCCAGGCGATCGAGCTCCTCGTCGACGTCCATCTTGTGCGCGTACAGCACGAGCTCCTGCTCCAACCGCTCGGCATCGGGCGTGATTCCGAGTTGCGTGATGCGTTCCTTGATGCGCTCGCGCACGCGCTGCGACACTTCCGGCAGACGCGCTTTCACTGTTTGCGCCTGCGCGCGCATCGTGGCACAGCGCGCCAGCAGCAGCTCGCGTATGCGCTGACCTTCGCGGAAGCGCGTTTCGTTGAGCTCATCGAGCGCCTCGCGCATGAGCTCGAGCGCGGCTGCCATGATCGGGGCCGCATCCAGTTCCGCCTCGCGCACCAGGCCCGGCCAACGCAGCAGCTCGATCGGGCTGATCGGCGCGCTGTCCTTCACGCGCTCGCGGATCTGCGCGATGCGCGCAGCGAGCTCATCGAGCAGTTGCATATCGAGCTCGAGCGAGCGCTGTACGTCACCGCTCGCCTTCAAATAGAGATTCGCGTCGACCTTGCCGCGCCGAAGCGTCGCGCCGATGACCTGGCGGATCTCGTTATCGAGCGCCTTGAGCTCCTCGGGTAGTCGCAGCGAGATTTCCAGATAACGGTGATTCACCGTCCGCAGCTCGCACGAGAGCGTGCCCCATGGGCCCTGGCGCTCGCGCCGGGCAAAGCCTGTCATGCTGCGAATCATCTTGCTTTCTCGCCAGTCGTCTCGTCGTGGTCCAGAGCTCTCGTGCCGCGGCCCCGCGCAGCGCGTCGATATTGCATATTCCCGGCGAGCTTTGCGACGTACCGATCAGTCTTGATCGTTCATCCGGCTTAAGGCAAAAGCTGTCTTAACTGCGGGCCGAAGCCGGTGTATAAAGCGCCGCTAAGACAATCTGACCTGCCGTCCGCTTCGGAAGACTCGTGAATCCGCAACGTCGTCAGATTTCGAGCCGGGGAGCAGAAGCCCGACGCACATCGAGCGTAGCAGGGCTTCACATGCCTCCAAAGTGTAACAGTTGAGGGCCATCGTGGCCGGAGCCCGCGCTTGCGGATCGAGCATGCTGATCTGAGTCTCATCGGTGACCGGGAAGACAACCAGGACCGAGTTGCGATTGCGGCGAACGACCACACGGCGCTGATGATCGTCATCGACGGGATGGGGGGCCATTCGGACGGCAGCCGTGCGGCGGATACCGCCCTGAAGAGCTTGCTCGATTCCTTTCACCGCACACCCACGCCGATCTTCGATCCGCTTGGGTTCCTGCATCTGTCCCTGAGCCGCGCCCACGACGAGGTCGCGGGACTCGGCAACACTCAGGCCATCGATGCGCGGCCGCGCGCGACGACCGCCATTTGTCTAGTGCAAGAAGGCGCGGCGTATTGGGCGCATATCGGCGACAGCCGGGTTTATCACATCAGGCACGGGAAAGTCCTGGAGCGCACCCGCGACCACAGCCATGTCGAGCTGCTGCTGCGCGAGGGCAAGATCACCGAAGAGGAGATCGCGAATCATCCGATGCGCAACTTCGTCGAGTGTTGCCTCGGCGGAGATCCCGCGATTCCCGAGATGACGATCAGCGGCCGGCGCGTGCTGCAACCCGGCGATGTGCTGCTGCTATGCACGGACGGCATCTGGGCGAACTTGCGCGATTCGGACATCGCCGCGTTCTTCCGCGACGACACGCAGAACTTGCGAGCCTGGCTCGAAGCGCTCGGCCGTCGCGCCGTACAGGCGTCAGCACCTTTCAGCGACAATTCGACCGCGGCGGTGCTGCGTTGGTTGGGTGACTGACCCCGGGGTGCTTTCGCGGCGCTTTGCATCGCCTCCGCGAGCACACCCGAATACTCTAGATCAATACTCCCAGAGCGCG
>Ga0207873_1003854_pt1 | contig 10489 bp, 9 predicted proteins | sample BGWIniCompost_FD_187373 | JGI IMG/M metagenome (GOLD analysis project Ga0207873, IMG submission 187373) | Cellulose adapted compost microbial communities from Newby Island Compost Facility, Milpitas, CA, USA - BGW Initial Compost (SPAdes)... ... | reverse complement strand
GGGCGGCCGACGACGGCATCGGGTAGATCATGTTGTTCTGCTCCGCCACCGTCGAGGCGGGGAAGCCGAGGAGGCTGGAGAAAGTCCCGAGCAGCACGTCGGCCTGCTCGACGTTGATGAACCGCTCCATCTGCGTGACGATCACCTCGGTGTCCGAGCGGTTGTCCTCCACCAGCAATTCCACCGGCCGGCCGAGGATGCCACCCCGGGCGTTGATTTCGTCCACGCAGAACTGGTAGCCGTCGCGGTGCTTGGCGCCGGTGATCGAGAACTCGCCCGTCAGAGGCAGCGACGAGGCGAACACGATCGGGTCGCCTTCCGGCGCCTCGCCTCCGGTGGTCTCGGTCGTTTCGCCACCGGTGGTCGCCGGAGCCGTTGGCTCGGTGGCCCCTTCGGTGGTGGGGGTGGTGTCGGCGCCGGCCGTGGTCGTACTCGCCCCGTCGCCGCCACAGGCAGCGAGGATCAGGGCGAGCGCTGCCACCAGCGCTGTCCATCTGAGTCTCCTCATCGAGGTTCTCCTCACGTCGGTGTCCTCCTCTTCGGTCGGCACAGAAGCGGCCCCGGTCGGCCCGCCCCTGCGTCAACCGGTTTCCATGCTACGCCCTAGATCTGCAACCGGCCATCACAAACGATTGCGACGAAGGCGCCGCAATATTTGCACGTCTGCGGTCTTCGCGCCAAAGAAGGATCAAACGGCCGACCGGGGCGGGGCGGTGGACCCGCGGACCACGAGGGTGGGCGTGAGCAGCTTCGTGCCCTTGTGGTACTCGGTGCCGGCGATCATGGCCAGGAGGGTCGACGCCGCCTCGGCTCCCATCTGGCGGTGCGGCACTCGCACCGCCGTCATCGGCGGCTGCATGAGATCGAGGAGCGGGATGTCGTTGTAGCCGGTCACCGAGATGTCAGGGCCGACTTCCTTGCCCAACGACCGGATCGTCCGATAGCACCCCAGGGCCAGGAGGTCGTTGGCAGCGACGATGGCCGTCATGTCCGGATGGCGATCCAAGAGCGCTGCCGAGGCGTTGGCGCCCGGTTCGACTTGGTACCACTCCGCCTCTTCGATCACATCGGGCCCGGCGTCGAGGCCGTGGCGCTCCATGGCTGCCACGAAGGCGTCGCGGCGGCCGATGCCGGTAGACACCCACGAGGGCCCGGCGACGTGGCCGATGCGCCGGTGACCCAGGGACACCAGGTGGTCGACGGCGAGAGCGATGCCGGCATGGTCGTCGCCTACGATCGCCGGGACGTCGCCTTTGTCGACGGTGCGGTTGACGAGGACGATGGGAATCCCCTGCGAGCCGGCCATCGCCATCTGACCGTCGTCGCGGGTGGCGGTGGCGAGGATCAGGCCGTCCACGTGCCGTTCGATCATGTCCTCGATCACCGCCTCGGCGTGTTCCACGCCGCGATCGGCGTTGCCGATCAGGAGCGAATAGCCATCCTCGACGAGGACGGATTCGGCGCCCGCCACGATCGGGCCGAACAGCGGGTTCTCGACATCGGGGATGACCATCCCGATGGACATCGTCTGGTTGGTGCGCAGACCCCGGGCGAGGGGGTGCGGCCGATACCCCAGTCGCTCAGCAGCTTCGACGACCCGCTTCAGCGTCTCCGGGTTGACCACCGAAGACGTGGCAGGGTTGAGCGCCCGTGAGGCGGTGGAAACATGGACCCCGGCCTCGCGGGCAACATCTTTGAGTGTGGGTCGGCCGTTCACGTTTTTCCAACATAATGCGCAGTGTCTGACGCGCGGCGTCAAGCAGCACTCGAGCGCACAATCGAAACTGCCGCAGGTGCCGATATCGAAAACTTTGCGCTCGTCGTGAAAAAACACGATACTACAAACGATTGCGCCGACGGGGTCGGCCAGACCGTTGGTTTGTTCGACGAGACGAGAGGAGTGAGGTCTCGATGACGGATGCGAAGTTCCCCCACAAAGTGGGATGGATCGGTACAGGGAGGATGGGGTTCGAGCTGGCCAGCCGCCTCCTCGACGCCGGTGTGGACCTGTGGGTGTGGAACCGGACCCGTTCCAAGGCCGAACCTCTCGCCGAGAAGGGGGCCAAGGTGGTCGACTCGCCGGCAGAGCTGGCGGGGAGAGACATCGTGTTCACGATGGTGGCCGGGCCCCAGGACGTGCTGGAGGTGACGTTCGGGGACAACGGCGTCCTCGCCGGTGAGACCCGGCCCGGGATCATCGTCGACTCGACGACCATAGATCCGCCCACGTCGCAGGAGCTGACCCGCCGGGCAGCCGAGGTGGGGACGTCGGTGCTGGCGGCGCCGGTGTCAGGCAATCCCAAGGTGGTGAAGTCGGGGAAGCTGACTTCAGTGGTGTCAGGCCCGCGAGACGCGTGGGAGACGGCCCGGCCCTACATCGAGCTCTTCGGACGACGGGCCACCTATGTCGGTGAAGGCGACGCGGCGCGTCTCGTCAAGATCTGCCACAACCTGATGCTGGGCGTGGTCGCCCAGATGATGGCCGAGGTCACCCTGCTCGCCGAGGCCTACGGCGTTTCCCGCTACGACTTCCTCGAGTTCCTGAACGACAGCGTCATGGGCTCGACCTTCACCCGGTACAAGACCCCGGCGTTCGTGAACCTGGAGTACGAGCCGCCCACGTTCACTTGGCATCTCCTCCGCAAGGACCTGGAGCTCGGCCTCGCCGCCGGGCGCGATCTCGATGTCCCCCTGCCGACGACGGCCCTCGTCCACCAGATCTTGGTCGACGGCATCGGCCAGGGCTATGGCGACCTCGACTTCGCGGCGTTGCTCTCGCGGCTCGCCGCCGGTGCCGGTCGTAAGATCGAACCCGAGAATCGAGAAGTCTCCGACGGATTGAGCTGACATGACCGAGAACCCCGTCCTCGAACAGTTGAAGAAGCAGGGCCACGATCGTCTGCTGATCGGTGGCGAGTGGCGCGAGGCCTCCGACGGCGCCGAGATCGAGGTCCTCGATCCGTCGACGGGGGAGCCGGTGGCGTCGGTGCCGAGCGCTTCGGTCGACGACGTCCTCGCCGCCGTGGACGCGGCGGAGGCTGCATCGGAGGCGTGGGCGGCGACGCCGCCTCGTCAACGGGGCGAGATCCTGCGGCGGGCCTTCGAGATGATGATCGACCGGGCCGACGATCTCGCCTCCCTGATCGTGTTGGAGATGGGCAAGACCTTCGCCGAGTCGAAGGCGGAGATCGCGTATGCCGCCGAGTTCTATCGCTGGTTCTCCGAGGAGGCGGTTCGCAACGACGGCTCGATCACGTTGGCGCCGGCCGGCGACAAGCGCATCATCGCCATCGGCCAGCCGATCGGGATCTCGGTCCTGATCACCCCCTGGAACTTCCCGGCGGCGATGGCCACCCGCAAGATCGGCCCGGCACTCGCCGCCGGATGCACCGTGATCCTCAAGCCCGCCTCGGACACCCCGCTGACGGCCCTGGCGATCGCCGAGGTGATGGAGGAGGCAGGGGTGCCGGCGGGTGTCATCAACGTGGTGCCCTCTCGGCGTTCGTCGGAGGTCGTGCCCGCCATGCTGGGGGATCCCCGGGTGCGCAAGCTCTCTTTCACCGGCTCCACCGAGGTCGGCCGCACGCTCCTCGAGCAGGCGGCGGAGAGGATCATCTCCACGTCGATGGAACTCGGCGGCAATGCCCCGTTTTTGGTGTTCGAGGACGCCGACATCGACGCTGCGGTCGAGGGGGCGATGGTGGCGAAGATGCGAAATGGCGGCCAGTCCTGCATCGCCGCCAACCGCTTCCTCGTGCACGAATCCGTGGCCGACGCGTTCGCGGCGGCGTTCGCCGAGCGGATGCGGGCGGTGAAGGTCGGTCCCGGCATGGAACCGGGCGTCGACCTCGGTCCGCTCATCAACAAGGGCGCCCAGGAGGACATGATCGAGTCGGTGGAACTGGCCACTGAGTCCGGCGGCGATGTCCTCGCCGGCGGGAAGGCGCCGGACCGTCCCGGCTTCTTCTTCGAGCCGACGGTGCTGGCCAAGTTGCCCGCCGACGCCCCGGTTCTCGAGCGCGAGATCTTCGGCCCGGTGGCGCCCATCGTCACCTTCACCAGCGACGAAGAGGCAGTGGCCTTGGCCAACGACACCATCCATGGCCTCGCTGCCTACCTCTACAGCTCGGACTTGAGCCGGGGGCTGCGGGTGGCCGAGGCGTTGGAGTCGGGAATGGTCGGCATCAACCGGGGTCTGATCTCCGACCCGGCGGCACCGTTCGGCGGCGTGAAGCAGTCCGGTATCGGCCGCGAGGGCGGCCACGAGGGCATCAAAGAGTTCCTCGAGATCAAGTACATCGCTGCCTCTTGGTGAGCAGGCCGTGCCCAAGACACACTCGAACCCCCCGTCCGTTCACCGGCCCAACAACGACGCCTACAGCCACGTCGTCGTGGTCGAAGGCGGCCGTCTGTTGTTCGTCTCCGGTCAGGTGGGGCTCGACCCCGACTTCAACCTCGTGGGCGACGACGTCTACACCCAGGCCCGCCAGGCTTTCGAGAACCTGCGGGCGGTGCTCGAAGCCCACGGGGCGACGCCGGCCGACATCATCAAGCTGACCACCTTCGTCGTGGGCGAGGCCCACACTCATCTGCCGGCGCTGGGGAGGGCCCGAGCCGAGATCCTCGACTTGGAGGTGCCACCCGCTTCGACCCTCGTCGGGGTCCAGTCGCTGGCGATCGAGGGTCTCCTGGTCGAGGTGGAGGCGGTCGCCGTCGTGGACTGATCCGGGCGGGCACTCCTGGTCGGCCCCCTCTACAAGCGTTTGCCGAAACTCCGACACGGGCAAACGCCGTGTGGAACAATGCCGCCACCACCGCCGGAGGAGGAGGTTCTGCCGACGTGAGCATGCCGACGCTCGACGATGTCGCCCGGGAGGTGGGTGTCCACCCCTCCACCGTGTCGCGCGCTCTCAACCCGAATCGGGCCCAACTCGTCAACCCGGAGACGCGCAAGGCAGTCGAAGAGGCGGCCCGGCGGCTCGGCTATCGCCCGCACATGGTCGCCCGCGGGCTGCAGAGCGGCCGGACGGCCACCATCGGCGTCGTGGCCGCTGACCTCGGCAATCCCTTCGTCACCCCGATCATCCACGGCATCACCGCCTCTCTCGAGATCGGCGAGATCATGCCGGTCATCGCCGAGACCCAGGACGAGCACGAGCGTTTCTCCCGGATCCTCGATCACATGCTCTCCCGGCGCGTCGACGCCGTGATCTCTCTCGCAACGCGCGCCGGCGACCGTCGGATACTCGAAGACGCCGCCCGCATCGCCCCGGTCGTGATCGCCGCCCGTCCCCTGCCGGAGAGCGATCTGCCCCAGGTGGTCCATGACGACGGCGGCGGCGCCACCATGGCCGCCGAGCACCTCCACCAGCTCGGGCACCGTCGGGTAGCCCAGCTCCGCGGCCCGCTCGACGTGGCCAACTTCTCCCATCGCGCCGAGGCCTTCACCGCCGCCTGTGCCCGACTCGGCATGACCGAGATCGAGGTCCCCGAGATGGCAGCTGTTCCCACGATCGCCGAGGGGCGCCGCCTCACCGAGGCGCTTCTGGGAAGGGAGAAGGAGCCTCCGACCGCCATCTTCGCCCACAACGACCTCATGGCGATGGGCACCCTGGCGGCACTCCGGGAAGCCGGGCTGCGCGTCCCCGACGACGTCTCCCTGATCGGGTACAACGACCTGCCGATGATGGATCTCGTCACCCCGGCCTTGACCACCATCCGCTATCCCAGCCGGGAGATCGGCCTCGCCGCGGGGGAATTGGTCATCGAGATACTGGCTGGGGAGGAGGTGAAGAACGTCTGCCTCCAGCCCGCCCTGGTGGTGCGGGACTCGACGCGCCCGATCTGATCCGGTCTTGGTAGGCTCTCGGCTACGTTCGAGCCTGCAAACGTTTGAAGGCAGGAGGCGAGTCGACTCGTGAGGAGGCGTCGATGAGTGGAAGCGTTGTCGTCATCGGGGGATCGTCCGGGCTGGGCAAGGCAGTCGCCGCCCATTACGCCGCCCAGGGCCGGCAGGTCGTCGTCACCAGCCGGGACGAGGAGAGGGCGGAAGAAGCCGCCCGCGAGATCGGCGGGTCGACGACCGGGATCGCCGTCGACATCAGTCGCCCGGCCGAGGTCGCCTCGGCCCTGGCCGGGGTCGGGCCCGTCCAGTACCTGGTGATCGCCGCCATCGAGCGCGACGAGAACACGATCCGTGACTACGCCGTCGACCGCGCCATCGACCTGGCGACGCTCAAGCTGGTCGGTTATCCGGCGGTGATCCACGCCCTCCACGACCGGTTCACCGATGACGCCGCCGTCGTCCTCTTCGGAGGTCTGGCCAAGGACAGGCCGTATCCCGGGTCCACGATGGTGAGCACGGTCAACGGGGGAATCTCCACCTTGATCAACACGCTGGCCCTCGAACTGGCGCCCTTGCGCTTCAACGCCATCCACCCGGCGGTCGTCGGGGACACCCCCTACTGGCAGGCGAAGCCAGCCGAGGTGCTGGAGGGAATCCGGTCGCGCACGCCCACCGGGCGGCTGGTGACCACCGCCGACATCGTCCATGCGGTGGCGTTCCTCCTCGAGAACCAGGGCGTGAACGCCATCAACCTGGTGGTCGACGGCGGGTCGCTGTTGAAGTGAGTGGGCGGCCGTCAGCCTTCGACGGCCGCCAACAAGATATCGAGATTGTCGGGGTCGGGGCGTAGCTCCCCCGCCTCGATCCGACGAGCGACATCGACGACGGCCCGGTTCACCGGGGTGGCGACGCCGTGTCCGGCGCCGAGGCGGACCACGTTGCCGTTGATGTCGTGCACCTCCGAACGCCGGCCCTTCATCCAGTCCTGGAGCACCGTGGTCTTCGTCTCGGGGAGCACGAAACCTTCGAGCAGTGTGTCCAGGAGGAACTCGGCCAGGTCGTAGGAGTCGTCGGGCATCTCGTCTCGGGTCACACCGAAGATCGGCAGGACGGGGTAACCGACCGCTTCGCCGACCTGCAGTGCCTCGTCGCTGGAGCGGATCATGAGGCGACGCATCGCCGGGATGTGTGCGGCCTCGAGCATCGGCAATCCGAGGATGGCGGTGGTGACGAGCGTCGCCGCATTGCTCACCAACTTCATCCACTTGGCGGCGAGGATCTCGTCCATGATCTCCACGGTCCCGGAATGCCGGAGCAGCGAGGCGACCTCCTCCTCCCGGCCACGGGTGCTCGGATGGAGGCTGCCGACGGCGAACCAGGAGCGTTCCGGGGGCGAGTTGCGCTCGACCACCCCCGGCTCCCACATCATCGAGGAGACCTCGATGACACAGCCGAGTGTTCGGTTCGGGCCCACCACTTCGGCGATCGTCTCGGCGGTCATGCCGTTCTGGACCCCGACGAGCAGTCCATCGGGTTTCAGGTAGGGCTCGATCAAATGGGCGGCCCAACGCGAGTCGTAGGCCTTCATCAGCATCAGGACGACGTCGAAGCGGTCGCGAAACGTCGCCACGTCGCACAGGTGGAACACGCGCACGTCCTGGGTCAGGGTCCGGTTCGGCATCTCGATGCGGATGCCGTTCTTCCGCATCGCCTCCACGTGCTCGGGCCACTGCTCGATCAGCACGACATCGACACCGGCGGCCGCGAGGTCGGCCCCGATCGATGCCCCGTTGGCTCCGGCTCCCAACACCGCGATCTTCGGCTGGCTCACGTAGTCGATCCTCCTTCGTCTGCGCGGACGCTACCAGCCGCCGTTTCAGCGTCGCTCGACAGCGCCCACCCCTGGTTGCCGGGCAATGCGGTTCGCGTATAGCGTCACTGAACACACCGCGCAGCGCGACTCGAGGAGGGACAGTGGACAAGAAGATCGCGGTCCTCGGCACGGGAGCCAACGGCGCCGGGATAGGCGCCGACATGGTGCGAGCCGGGCTGGACGTCACGTTCATCGAGCAGTGGCCGGCTCACGTCGAGGCCATGCGGGCCGACGGCATCCGGGTCGTGATGCCCGACGAGACCACGGTGACGCCGGTGAGGGCGATCCACCTGTGTGAGGTGGCGACCTTGCGAGAGAAGTTCGACATCGTGTTCGTGGTGTTGAAGGCCTACGACACCCGGTGGGGCTGCGAGTTGATCAAACCGGTCCTCGCCGACGACGGTCTCGTCGTCGGCCTGCAGAACGGCATGTCGATCGACGACATCGCCGCCGCCGTGTCCCCGCAGCGGACGATCGGCGCCGTGATCGAGATGGCGTCGAACATGTTCGATCCGGGCACGGTCGTGCGGGAGACGCCCCCGTCGGGATGCTGGTTCACGGTCGGCGCCATCCACCCCGACACGGTGGGACGCGAGGACGAAGTGGTGGAGGTGCTGTCGCACTCGGGGGCGGTCGAGGTGTCCGAAGACATCCGCTCCTCGAAGTGGATGAAGCTCGTCGCCAACGCTGCCGAGCTCGTCCCGTCGGCCATCCTCAACCTGCCCTTGGCCGATGCCGTCCAGGTGCCGGGAATGCGCCAGTTCATGGACCGCAACGCGGTGGAGGCAATCGAAACCGCCATCGCCCTCGGCAACCGTCCCATGCCGATCTTCGGCCTGACCGAAGTCGGGTTGCCTCCGGCCGAGTATGCCATCCAACTCTTCGACATCGTGCTGGAGCGCTTCTCCACGCCCACGACCAGGACCACCGTCCTCCAGGACTGGCTGAAAGGACGTCGAGCCGAGATCCACGAGATCAATGGCCTCGTCGTCAGGGAGAGTGAGCGCCTCGGACGGCAGGCGCCGGCCAATACCCGTACGGTCGAGGTCGCCCGGCGGATCGAAGCCGGGGAGATCGAGGCTCACCCCGACAACGTCGCCTTGTTGCTCGCCGACGATCTCGCCGCCGTGTGAAGTCTCCCGATCCCGCTTGACGACGCGCTCGCCCGTGTGGGAACATCGATTGCAAGCGCCTGCAAAGGTTTGGGCAGACGCCGCCGGCGACGAGGCGGGCCTCTCCAAGGGGGTCGCGGACGCGTCGGGTTCTCGTGTCTGAAGGGTTCGCCGTCCGGGCGAATGAACAGAGGAGGAACCTTGATGAGAGGCAGAACCGGAACGCTCGGTGCGACCGGCAATCGTTTACTGGCCAGATGGGCACGACTGCTCGCCGCAGTGACGGCCCTGCTGCTGGTCCTCACCGCGTGTGGGGGAGCCGGCGGCGGTGACACCACCGCGGCTACGACCGGTGACACCCCAGCCGACACGACCGCCGAGACCACGGCGGAGACGACAGCCGACACGACCGCCGACACCACTGCCGATACCACCGCTACGACCGACGGAGGCGAGGCGCCTTCCGGTGACCCGATCAAGATCGGCGGCACTCTCGGCCTGACCGGCATCTACTCCGGTCCGTCCGCCGGTTACCAGATCGCCTACAACTACTGGGCCGATCAGGTCAACGCCAGCGGCGGCCTCCTGGGTCGTCCGGTCGAGCTGATCATCTACGACGACGAGAGCACGCCTCAGGTCGCTCAGCAGCTCTACCAGCGGCTGATCAACGAGGACCAGGTGGATCTCTTGTTCGCTCCCTACACCACCGCCGTCGGCGGCGCGGTGATCCCGATCACCGAGCGGGCCGGCAAGCTCGTGGTGAACGCCGGCTTCGTCGGCAAGGAGATCCACATGCAGTCGGAGCTCCTCGTGAGCACCTGGCCGTACCAGGACAACGAGTACCCGCGGCCTCTCTTCGAGTTCATCAAGACTCTCCCCGAGGACGAGCGGCCGCAGACCGTTGCCATTGCGACCGCCCAGAACCCGTTCACACTCGTCGCCCGTGACGGCGTCGACGGTGAAGGCGGCGTGATCAACTACGCCGAGGAAGCCGGGCTCGAGGTGGTCGTCAACGAGGAGTACGACCAGACCGCCACCGACCTGTCCAGCCTGATCCAGCGGGTCCAGCAGTCGGACGCCGACGTGTTCGTGGCGCTCAGCCTGCCCAACGACGCCGCGCTGATCGCCAACACCGTCTACCAGGCCGGCTACAACCCGCAGATCTACTGCCAGTGCGGCTCTCAGGTCACCACCCTGCCCAACTGGCCGGACCTGGGGGAGGCCGGGATCAACGTGTTCGCCACCACGACGGCCTGGCCGACGCTGGACTACAACGGGCTGGCCGAGTTGACCGACTATCTGCTCGACGAGCTGGGTGTCCCCGTGCTCCCCGCCTACGCCGCCGCCGGTTACGCCGCCGGCCAGATCATCCAGCAGGCGGTGGAAGGCACGGGCAGCCTCGACTCCCAGGAGTTGCGCGAGTACATCGCCAACAACACCTTCGACACCGCCGTCGGCCAGATCAGCTACAACGAGGACGGCACGGTGGCGTTCAACGCCCTGCTGCTCCAGTACCAGGAGGACGGCAACCAGGTGATCTGGCCCGAGAACGAGGCCACCGGCGAAGCGGTGATGCCGCTGCGTCCGTGAGGGCCGGAAGGTAGCGAGCCGATGGGCCCGGTGATCGAAGCCGAGAAGCTGGTCAAACGGTTCGGCGGG
>Ga0207873_1003853_pt1 | contig 10489 bp, 8 predicted proteins | sample BGWIniCompost_FD_187373 | JGI IMG/M metagenome (GOLD analysis project Ga0207873, IMG submission 187373) | Cellulose adapted compost microbial communities from Newby Island Compost Facility, Milpitas, CA, USA - BGW Initial Compost (SPAdes)... ... | reverse complement strand
CTCCGGCGGCGACAACGGCTCCGGCGGCAACAACGGCTCCGGCGGCGACAACGGCGGCCCCGAGTGCTTGGGGGACGGCACCCTGTCCAGCATCTGCGAGGGGCTCCCCTCCGCCTGCCAGGAGTCGTACGCGGAGAGCGCGCCCCAGATCTGTGCCACGGCAACGACGCGCTACAAGCCGGAGGTGGCGAACGCGATCGGCGAGTGCTTCGTGGACATCCTCAACGCCAACCAGTGCAACCGGAGCGACGTCGAGGGCTGCGTCGAAGACGCGCTGTTCGACGCCTGCGAGGATCCGGACGCCGCGACGGCCTGCGCCACCCTGGTGGGCACCTGCTCGACGCTCGAGGTCGCAGCCTGTGAGCTCTACCTGAACGGTATGCTCCCCGCGCGGCGCCAGGCGGTCCTCTCCTGCGTCAGCGAAGGCATCAACTGCCCCTTGCACAGTTGCGCGATCGGCCTCCCGCTGTAACACCTCCCCGGTCCACGCTGTCCGCCAGGGCGGGCAGCGTGGAACGCACCCACCACGGACCCACGATGTTCCCGGCACCGCCCTCCGAGCTCAGGGAGCTCCACCTCGTCGGCGTCACGGGCACGAACGGCAAGACGACGACCGCGGCCCTGGTGGCGGCGGTCCTCGGAGAACGCGGCGCGGGTGAGCCCGTCGCACGGGTGACCACCGTGGGTGCCTTCCTCGACGCAGAGCGCCTCGACCTGCCCCTTGACTACGCGGGCATGGTCGAGGCCCTCCGCAGGGGGCGCGCTGCAGGGGGACGCCATGGCGTGCTCGAGGTCACCAGCGAGTCCCTGGCGCGGGGCTTCGCCCGCACCTGGCCGATCACGTCGGCCATCTTCACGAACCTCACCCACGATCACCTCGACGCCCACGGGTCCCCGGAGCACTACTTCGCGAGCAAGGCCCAGCTGTTCCACTTTCTGCCGCCCGACGGCCTCGCGGTCCTCAACGGCTGCGATGCCGCCGCGGACCTCCTGCGACAGGTCGTCCCCGCCGGCGTGGCCGTCATCACCTACGGCGTGCCGAGCCGGGGCGCCGCTGCGCTACCCCTGGACGTCTGCGCGGAGGATCTCCAGCTCGACTGGGCGGGCACCTCGGTCCAGTGCAGCGTGCGCCCGGAGGCGCGCGGCGACGTGCTGCCCGCGCGGTTCGAGCTCCGGGTGCGCGCCCTCGGCGACATCTACGTGGAGAACGCCCTGGCCGCGATCTGCTGCGCCGTGCGCCGCGGCGTGCCCCTGGAGCGCGCCCTGGGCACCCTGGCCCGGCTCGAGCCGCCACCGGGGCGCTTCGAGGTGGTCTCCCGCGATCCGAACGTGGTGGTGGACTACGCCCACACGCCAGATGCCCTGCGCCGCACCCTGGCCGTCGCGCGAGCCCTCTGCCGCGGCCGGGTCCACCTGGTCTTCGGCGCGGGGGGCCAGCGGGATCGCGACAAGCGCCCGCTCATGGGCGCCGTCGCCGCCGCGGCGGACGTCGTCCACCTCACCAGCGACAACCCGCGCGGCGAGGATCCCGCCCGCATCGCCGACGACATCAGCCGTGGTTTTCCCCCGGGACTGACCGTGCGGCGTGAGCTCGACCGCCACCAGGCCATCGCCCGCGCCCTCCGCGAGTGTGGCCCCGAGGACCTCCTGCTCATCGCCGGCAAGGGACACGAGACGACCCAGGTGCTCGCCGACCGCACCCTCCACTTCTCCGACCAGGAGACGGTGCGCGCGCTGCTCGCCCGCTGACGTCGAGGTAGCCGCGCGGAAAGAGAGCGCGCTGGTCACTGGGCCGGAGCCGTTGACGACGAGACCTCCTGGAGCGTGCCAGGAGAGGCCAGGGACACGCGATAGCCGTTGTTCCACACCGCCCAGTCGCAGTTCATGGCGACCTGGTCGCCGACCTCCTCGGGGAACCGCTCGGCGTCCAGCTCCCAGTAGGTGCCCGCCTTGAGGTTGCGGAGCACCCAGCCCGACTCACCTTTCGCCAACGAACGATCGCAGCCGATGGCTACCGGCTTGGGTCCGGCTTCGCCCGGCAGCGGATCCGCCGTCAGATCCTCGAAATCCCAGCGCGGCTGCGTCATATACAGCTGGCCCTCTCTGGACCACAGGACGTTCACGCCGTCGCTCACGAACCAGTCGACGCTGGGGAGCACCTCGCGGAGGCCCCCCTTGGCGTTCCAGGTCATGCCCTTGCCGTCGGCGCTCCGAAAGAGGAGGTGCGCGCCAAACATCACGAACTCCTCCGTGTCGGGGCCCTCGAAGTCGCACTGGTCGACGCCGAGCTTCCAGAACAGAGTGGTGCAGCGCTTGCCGTCGATGGCGACCTGCACGATCTGACTCGCGGCCGCCGCTGGCGTGGCCTTCTGCTTGTTTCGCGCGGGCTCGAGCTTCGTCTGGGCGCTCTTGCGGCCCGTGAGGAGGTACTCGCGGGGCACGAAGCCCTCCGTGGCCTGCTCGGTCCTGTGACGGGCGAAGCCCCCGAGCAGGAAACGACCGCCCCCCGCCGCGGCGGTCTCGAAGGCCATGTCTTCCCCGCGGATCGCCGTCGTGGCCGCGCCCTCGACGGGCCCCACCGTCACCATCGTGTCGTCGCCGCAGGTCTCGGCGACCACGAGGTCGATCGCATTCCCGTTCGCTCCGACCGCGAGGAGCTTCTGTCGACCCGTGAGCACCAGCCGCTCACAGCGCTCCTTGCCGTCGCAGGGCTGCCACTCCAGCTCCGGCAGAGGCGCCCCCTCCTTGGCCCGGGAGACGGCTCCGGTCTGCAGGTGCTTCATCTCGTAGGGCTCCCAGCCCTCCTGGCCATCACAGCGCAGCAGCGCGTCGGCCGCCGCCTCTGCCTTCGCACCTGCCTCCACCTCGTTGGCGTCGCTCGGAGCCGCAGGCGCCGCTGGCGAGACGGTGGCCGACGAGACGGTGGCCGACGAGACAGTGGCCGAGCTCTCCTCCGGCTCCCCTGCTGCCTCGGTCTTCTTCTTCGAGCACCCCAGCGCCACAGCTCCAGCGACGCCAACGAGCACCCAACCCCAAGCCCCTCCTGTAGATCGACGGATCATCCGCGGCTTTCTAGCGGGTGGTCACCGCCGCTGACAAGGACGTCCTCGGGCTGCGACGTCCCCGGGCTGCGCGGCGCCGGCCAGGCCTTCGCCAGGTAGATCGAGAAGGGAACCCACCAGATCAGGTCGTTCGTGAGACAGAGCACGATGCTGCGCAGCGGCCAGCGCCCGCTCGCGATCAGCACGGCGAGACCCAGTGGGCCGAGCACCTTGCCTGCGAGGCCCACCGCGGCGATCAGGAAGCCGCCCTCCGGGCGGCGCGCCACCTCGAGGTACAGAAGCCCGTACAGCCCGATCACCATCCCAAGACACGCGAAGATCTCCGGGTGATTCAGCGGCTCGAGACCCGAGAAGCGGAAGAACCACTGGGGATCGACGGCAGCGTAGAGCCCCCACAGCACGTTGTAGACGCCCGCCGCGACGAACGTCGCGCGCAACCACCGAGGCACGCTCACGCCCACGGGTAACCTCCCTTGCGTCCGCCGAGCGCCGCGTAGGCGTCCCGTAGCCCCGACAGGAACACCCCCACCGCGAAGACGAGCAGCAGGAGCTGGAGCCCACGAGGCAGCGCTTCGTCGTGAGGCACGAACCCGGTGCCTCGACCCGCCCACTCCACCATGCGCGGAGCCAGCAGGGCCAGGAACGCGCCGTAGACGATCGCCATCACCCCGTGGGTGACGCGCTCACCGGGCGCGACGCCCTCCGGTCCGCGGCTCCAGCTCTCGACGGCGAAATCGGTCAGGGTCAGCCCGATCTCCCCAGCGATGAGCCCCGCCAGCACCCACGCCCAGGTGCCCGACCAGGCGACGAAGGGCAACGTCCCGAACAGCAGAGCGTACACCACGTCCCGCGCTGCGTGCAGCGACAGCTCCGTGCGGGTCCGCGCGCCGCCCGCCACGAGTCGCGCCCTGTACTCATGGTAGTACACCGTATCGAAGGCTCCCAGGCTTCCCTGGAGCGTCATCAGCAAGAGCACCGACGTCATGGCGTGGAGCAGGCGCCACGCGCTCTTACCTCCGTGATGGGCCTGGTGATCCCTGCGTAGCTCAAGATCGTCCCCAGGAGCGGGGCCGCGATCTCCACCTCCGTGCGTGCGTCCACGCCCGCGCCGCAGACTCGCCCGCGGACCTTCGGAGACATCCAGGCCGGCAACCGCAGCCACGCGCCGAAGAGACGCACCGCGGCGAACTCCTGCTCGTAGCGAAGCTCGCCCAGCTCGTGACGCAGCCCGTCCGGAGGCCCCCCGACGGCTGCCCGCAGGCGAAAGGCACACAGAAGGGGCCCGAACTCCTCCAACAACAGCCCCCCTGCCACGCGCTGCCCGCTCGACAGGGTCTTCCCTCCGATCTCTCGGATCCACAGGCGACCTTCCGCGATCGGGCGCACCTCCAAGTGGACCGCCACCTCCGCCGCTGGGCGGGGAAGGCGGAGCAGACGCGCCGCGACGCGCGCCAAGCTCCCACGCCCCCAGGTCACGCGCATCGTCCCCCGCGAGCGCCCCGGTCGATGCGCGCTCCGGACGGACTCGGGCAAGGATAGCCACGCGGATCCGAGGAGCCCTTCATACATGGGCCCCTCTACGAGGATCCGCGCCCTAACCTTCCCGTTACTCCACCGCGCGCCGCCGGAACGCCTCGCTGAGGATCACGTTCTTGATGATGCTCCTCAGGCTGCCGCCCTCGGCGACCGCCTGCTGTGTCAGGTACTGGGCCCACGCCTCGTCGACGTTCCCCTTCAGGACGCGGCCGATCGAGTAGGTCATGAAGTGCTTCGTCAGGCAGAACGGGAAGCGCTCGTCCGTGGACAGGATCGCCGCCAGCTCCAGCGCGCCCTCGAAGTGCACCTCGTCGGGCAGGGTCCCCGTCGCGTCGACCTCCTTGGCGCCGTCGTGGGTGCGGAAGCGGCCGATGCCGTCGAAGTTCTCGAGCCCGAAGCCGATGGGGTCCATGACCTTGTGGCAACCCGAGCAGGCCGGATCGGAGCTGTGTCGCTCCATCCGCTCCCGCAGGGTCTCGTTCGCGGCCGCGCCGCTGTCGGGGATGCCCTCGACCTCGGGTGGCGGCGGCGGGATCTCCCCGCAGAGCAGGTGCTTGAGCACGAAGTCGCCGCGCTTCACGGGCGAGGTGCGCGACGTCAGCGACGTGTGCGTCAGCAGCGCGCCGAGGGTCAAGAGCCCGCCCCGGTTCGCGGCGCTGGTGTCCACACGCCAGAACTCTCCGGGCGTCACACCCGCGGGCGGCGGCTCGGTGATGCCGTAGTGCGCCGCCAGCTGCTCGTTCACGTACGTGTGCTGCGCCGTGAGCATGTCCGACACCGGAGCGTCCGAGATCAGCGCGTCGTAGATGAAGCGGTTGGCCTCCTGCTTCATCGCCTCCCCGAGCTCCGGCGTGAACTCGGCGAACACGTCCGCGTTCACCTCGTGCTTCTCGAGATCGTGGTAGTCGAGCCAACGGGCGGCGAAGTTGTCGAGGAAGGCCTTCGCGCGGTCGTCCGCGAGCATGCGATCCACCTGCGCCGCGAGGCCGTCGTCCTCGAGGAGCTCACCCGCCGCGGCCGCCTGCAGGAGCGCCTCGTCCGGCATCGTGCCCCACAGGGAGTACGAGAGGCGGGTCGCCAGCTCGTAGCCATCCAGCTGGTCCGGCGAGACCTCGACCTTGAAGATGAAGTACGGAGACAGCAGCACCGCCGCCAGCGCGTGACGCAGCCCGTCCGTGGGGGTAAACCCCTCCGCCTCCGCGACGCGGAGCGGATGCAGCAGGGAGGTCACCTCGTCGTCCGTCACCGGCCGGCGCCAGGCCTTGCGCGCAAACTCCCGGAGTACGGACGTCGCGCACGCGTCGCCTTCGGTGTCGATGGCGCAGGGGACGTGCTGCGCCCACCGCGTCTCGGAGGAGAACAGATCGTCGATGAGCGCGTGCGCCGACGCCTCGTAGTTGATCACGTAGGCCGGCGACAGGCTCAACGACGAGCCGACCGTCGGAAACCCTCCGCCGAGGTCGTCGACGGGGAAGGCGTCCGCCGGGCGCAGCTCCGTGCCCAGCAGGTCGCGGACGGTGTTGTTGTACTCCACGCGGTTCAAGCGACGCATGACCGCCGGCGAGAACGACGTCGGCTTCTCGACGACGCCTCCGCCACCGACGTGGCTGCCGCCCCCGTTGGGGCCGCCGCTGCCCGTCGTCCCGTCCGTCTCGCCCAGCTTGGCCGTACAGGCCCCGACGAGGACCAATGCCGTGACGAGCGACGCTCGTCCCCAAGCTCTCAGCGGTGCCATGTGATCGCCTCCACGCCGTCGTCACCGAATCCCGTCGCCTGCACCCCGAAGAGGTCCAGGAGCGTCAAATAGAAGTCGCCGTAGGTCTTCACCTTGTCGTAGTCGCGCCACCCTCCCGGCGGGAACCGGACGTGCCGGTCCGTGGTGACGAGACCACCGAGCTTGCCCGCGGTGATCACCGACAGATCCTGGTGATCGTGGGCGTCGCCGTCCCCGATCTCGCTCCCCACCCAGACGAGGGAGTTGTCGAGCAGCGGGCCGCCGTCGATGTCGGTGGCTTCCTTCATCTTTCGGATGAAGCTTCCGATCTGCTCCATCTTCCAGTTCACCATCGCCCGGTACTGCTCGATCATCGCCGGGTCGCCCGAGTGGTGGGAGCCGGCGTGATCGCTCGTCACGCCGCCGGCGCCGTTGACCCCGGGGATGTAGGAGAAGTTCCGGTCGCTGATGGGATCCGTCTGCATGAACGTGATCACCCGGGTGATGTCGCACTGCAGCGCCACGACCATCAGGTCGTGCATGGTGTTCAGCTGATCCCGGAAGGCGTCGTTGTTCGTGAGGCCCATCCGCGGCTGCTCCGGCGGCATGCAGTTCGCGCCGTGGCCCGCTTCGATCTCCAGCTCGAGCGAGCGGATGCCGGTGAAGAGCTCGTCGAGCTTGGCGCGATCCTCGACGCTGAGCCGGTTCCGCAGCGAGTCCCCGTGGGGGACGATCGTGTCGAGGACGCTCTTGCGCAGGGCACGCCGCCGGGCCGCCTCCGCCTCCGACTCGTTCGGGTCGTAGCCGGCGAAGAGCCGGTCGAACACGGCGCGGGGATCGTTCTCCTTGCCGAGCGGCGTCGCGTCGCCGTGGGGGAACGTCACCGTCCCGTCCGCGTTGCGGATGACCTCACCGCGCCAGGAGATGTTCTGTGTGTAGAAGGTGCCCCAGCCGTCGTGATAGCCGACGCTGTGGGTGCCGAGCTGCAGCGAGTGGACCCCGCTGTGGCACTCCTGGATCTTGTCCGCGATCGCCTGATCCACCGACATGCTCGAGCGCGGCTTTTCGCGGGTCGGCATGCGCGCCGTCAGCAGGGCGCCGCAGCCGAGCCCATGGTCGCCCGCCTCACGGCGCCGCTCCATGTTCTCGAGCCCGCTGACGAACACGATGTCCGACTTGAGGTCTTCCCACGTGCGGAGGGGCGCCGGCAGCTGCCAGTCGTCCCCGCTCACGTTGAAGGCCGTCGAGCCGCTCCCCGCGGGCTTGAACTCGGCCTTGTGCACCCCGTTGCCGAACATGTAGGCGACGAACCGCTTCGGCTTGTCGCACGCGTCCGTTTGTGCGCTCGCCCGGCGTTCCCACATCAGGGAAGGCAGCAACGGGAGGGTGATCGTCACCCCGGCGGTCTGGAGAAAGCGACGCCGCGAGCGGAGTCGCGCCTCGGCAAGTTTTCGTCGTGTCTTGTCCATCGTTGCGTTCCCGGGCCGACCGCGAAGCAGCGCGACGAGCGCAAGGGGCCCGGTGTCAATGTGGCCCGCCCCTCGTCTCCACGGCAGAGGAAATCTTTCTCCTCCCCGATCGGCTGCAAGACTCCGCTGCAGGTGAATCCCCGGCGGGTCTCCTGCCCCCACGCGACCTAGCGCATCACCTCCCGACCGTGCACCCGCAGGAAGCCACCGCCGAGCTCCCAGCGCATGCTGCTCGCTGGCGGCGCCACTCGAATGCGCCCGCCGTGGACGCCCTCCAGGTGACACCAGGTGCACAGAGACGCGAGGTTCTCGTGCTCTTCGCCACCCCCGGCAGAACGAAACCGTAAATGGTGAGGCTGCACATCGTGCCGCTCACAGACCGGCGACGTGCACGTGAAGGCGTCGCGCCGGTACACGTGGGCGTACTTGACGTCCGTCAACATGGCGGGCGCCCACACCGCGAGGAAGTGCCGGCACAGGAACTCGAGGAAGTCGCCGCCGCCTCGCCGCAGCCGCCGAAACTTCCGCTCGAGGCAGCGATACTCCACCAGGGTGTCCCGCTCGACGAGGAGACGGAGCCGCACCGGACCTTTGCGGCCGCCAGGCGCCGGAGGACACACACCCGGCTCGCGACGGACGTCCGGCTCTCCGGGGTCGGACAGAAATGCCCCCCGAAAAACCTCCCGGAGCTCCCCTCGGAGATCCAACCAGGCGCGACGGGCCACCTCACCGCGGTCCGCGCCCGCGACCTCGCCCTCCGCGCCCTCGAGGAGCACGGCGCCGGACGCGACACGGCCTTGCAGAGCCGAGAAGCGTCGCATCGTCTCCTCCGACGGCGGCAGCGCCGGCACGTCCCACTGCTGCGCCGCGAGCTCCGCCGCGCGGATCTCCTCTCGGAGGTGTTTGTGGGTCCGGAGTCCGGCTCGCTCGACCCACGCCCGCTCGATGGCTTCCGCCCCAACGTCGCCCCTGCCGAGCTGCTCACGGGCGCGGGAGATCACACCCACGAGCAGCGCCGCCGACTCCACGCCCACCACGCCGTCGCGCACCACGGCTTCGAGCTGGGGCAGCGCCCCCAGGGAGCGCGCCAGCCGCCGCTTCGACTTCCACTGGCTGTAGCTCATCCCCATGCGCTCCCGCACGTAGTGAGCTTCACTGGCGAACCCGAGCCGTCGCCATGCTTCGGCGCGCTGGAGCCACGTCGCCAACGCCCCGAGATCGAGATCGCGCCGCGCGAGCCCACGAACGAGCTCTTGCACCCGCACGTCGCGGTCACGGGCGGCGCGACGGACATCCGGCTCCCCGCCGGAGACTTGACCGGACGCTCCCCTATCGCGGCACTCGAACGCCGGCGCCCCATCTCCGTCTCCGTCGTGCACCATCGCTCCGACGAGCATCGATTCCCCGACGGGCGGCTCCCCGGCGGGCGTCGCTCCGCCACCGTGTGCCACATCTCCAAGCGCTCTGTCTCCGAGCGCTCTGCGCTGTACGTCGCAGCGCCGCTCTGCTTCGTCTCGCCAGACGGCGAGCTGCGCCACGTAGCTGCCCCACCGCTCGACTGCCTCGGCGCTGCCCACCTCCGAGGCCCCGAGCTCCGTGCGCGCCTCTGCGAGCAGAGCCAGAACGAAACCCTCCGTCGAACGAGCGCCCGCTCCGCAGTCACTCACGCTGCGCTCATGGACCCGCCGCGCGCACTCGAACCACCACGCGGTCTCCACGGGCACCGTCAACGTGAGCACGTGCGTCGGCAGGCGCCGTAGGTAGGGATGTACGGCGGTCTCTGGGCCGCGCGGCTCCCGCGCTGCGTCCCGCGGCTCCCGCGCTGCGTCCCGCGGCCACCGCGCTGCGTCCCGCACTGCGTCGCGCAGCTCCCGCACCGAGAGCCGCCGCGCTCGCTCGAGCCACACCTCCTCGGCCTGTTCGAGTACGCCCGCCGCGAGCGCCGCCTCCGCCGCCCCGAGCGGACGCAACGCCCGCAGCACGACCTCGACGGCGCTCCACGTCACCTCCCCCGCCAACAGCGCCCCCCGCAGCCGAGGCCACCGCTCGAGCTCCCGCGCGACCCGCACCAGCTCACGACCCCAAGTCGAACCGCGACCACAGCGCTCCCGCACGTAGGCGCCCAGGGAAGAAAACCCGAGCTCGTGATGACCACCGCGCGCGCCCAGCTGGCCGAGCACCTCCCCCAACCGGAGCATCGTCGCGCCCACGCCGCGGGCCAGCTCCGCTGCCCTGCGGTCGAGCATCCCCAGCTGCTCCCACCCTCCCCGTGCTGCCATCGCGACCGAGGCAGCCTAGCCCAACACTGAACACCTGTCAAGCAATCCCACAGCCCAGCATGCACTTCGGCCAGCCGACCGCGCACCCCTCCTGCTCCGCACGCTTCTCTCCTCTCTCCCGCTCGCGCTCTCCGTGCCTGTTTCTCTCCAAGCTGGGAGACGCTCGGCGGCCGCTCCCGCGGGGCGCCCCAGCCCGTCCCTCAGCGACCCAACCCCACAACACGGCGCCCCCAGCGACGCACGGCGCCCCCAGCGACGCACGGCGCCCCCAGCGACGCACGGCGCCCTCTCAGCGATGGGGCTCGCCCTCCGCTCTCTCCCGCTCGCGCTCTCCGTGCCTGTTTCCTCTCCAAGCTGGGAGACCCTCGGCGGCCGCTCCCGCGGGGCGCCCCAGCCCGTCCCTCAGCGACCCAACCCCACAACACGGCG
>Ga0207873_1003851_pt1 | contig 10493 bp, 7 predicted proteins | sample BGWIniCompost_FD_187373 | JGI IMG/M metagenome (GOLD analysis project Ga0207873, IMG submission 187373) | Cellulose adapted compost microbial communities from Newby Island Compost Facility, Milpitas, CA, USA - BGW Initial Compost (SPAdes)... ... | reverse complement strand
AACACCAACGCGCCGCCCGACGAGGCGCCCCCAGAGAGCGAGACGCCTCCCGCCGGCGAAGGCACGTGGGACCGGCGCAGCGGCTCCGGGCGCAGCGCCGAGGACCCCGTGGGCACGTGCGGTCCCGGCGACAGCTACGCCTTCGTCGCCCGCGAGTTCCGCTGCCCCGAGGGCGACAACCCCCTCCGCGGCAACCCGGCGGCGGGCGCGAACGCCCGGGTCGGCAACGTGGGCGCCAACGCCACCGGGCACATCATCGACCTCTACCGCGTGCCCTGCGCCTCGGGCCCGGTCGACGTCTTCGTCGACATGTACGACTGCCCCGAGATGCAGGAGATGTTCGGCGAGGTGTACGGCGCGGTCTCGCAGATCCCCGGTCTGCGCGTGTTCCCGCGCCTGGACCCGCCGCTGCCGACGCCCGGCCAGTTCGACGTGGAGCTGATCGTGCAGAACGACGGGTCGATCGAGCAGTTGCTCGAGACGACGCAGGCAGTGCTCGCGGCCGGTTGGCAAAGCGGCAAGTTCCTGTACGTCGACACCGATCTGAAGATCGATCTGCCGCAAGCGAGCGTCGTGCTCGATCGCGAGCGCCTCGCCGATCTCGGCTTGGATCTCGCGACGGTCGGACAGGAGCTCGGCACGCTGCTCGGCGGTGCGTACGTGAATCGCTTCAACTACTTCGATCGCAGCTACAAGGTGATCCCGCAGATCGGCGAAGAAGATCGCGCCACGCTCGATCCCTTGCTCGATCTGAAGATCAAGACGCCGAGCGGCGCGCTCGTGCCGGTTTCCACGTTCACGCACATCGAGACGGCGACGGCGCCGCGCACGCTGAACCGCTTCCAGCAGCGCAACTCCGCACGCATCTACGGCGGCGTGATGCCGGGCGTCACGAAGGAGGAGGGCTTGCAGGTGCTCGAGCAGGCCGCGGCCGCCGCGGGCGGGCCGGGTACGAACGTGGACTATGCGGGCGAATCGCGCCAGATCCGCCAGGAAGGGGCGGCACTGACGACGACGCTGGCGTTCGCGGTCGTGCTCATCTATCTGGTGCTCGCCGCCCAGTTCCACAGCTTCCGCGATCCGCTGATCGTGCTGCTTGGCTCGGTGCCGCTGGCGATCTCCGGCGCGCTGGTGTTCACGTTCCTCGATTGGACGACGCTCAACATCTACTCCCAGGTCGGCTTGATCACCCTGGTCGGGCTGATTGCGAAGAACGGCATCCTGATCGTGGAATTTGCCAATACACTGCAGCAGCGCGGCCTGGATAAGCTGCAGGCTCTCCGTGAAGCGTCCCGTACTCGTCTGCGTCCGGTTCTCATGACCTCGGCGGCGACGGTATTCGGCCACTTCCCGCTCGTGCTCGTGTCCGGGCCGGGTGCGGAAGCCCGCAACAGCATCGGCATCGTGCTGGTCACCGGCATGGTGGTCGGCACGCTGTTCACGCTGTTCGTCGTGCCGGTGTTCTACTCGTTCATTGCGGCCGATCATCGCCGCAGGAGCGAGGAAGAAGAAGCGACCGGCGAGGAAGCGCTGCCGCAGAGGGGTGTGGAGCCCATTGCGGTTTCGGCTTGAAGATCTGGCCAGCGTGCGCTGCGTCAACTGCGGTGCACGCTGGCTCGGCAGCCGACGGCGGACGCTCACGATTGCAGGGACGAACTCGAGGGGACCGCATGTGAAGGACCGAAACCGAACTCGCGACCCTGGCCCGTTGAGCGGCGCTCTGCTCATCGCGCTGGTCTTGTACGTTGCGGCGAGCTTCATTCATCACGCGCACAACGCGCGGTTCCTGCTCGCGTATCCGAACATGCCGGAAGGGCTGTCCTCGCTCGGCATCTATTCGGCGTGGGCGGTCGTCACGCTCGTCGGCGTCGTCGGCGTCGTGCTCCTGCGCAAGGGTTTTGAAGGACCCGGCCTGATGACGCTTGCGATCTACGGTGCCTGCGGCCTCTACGGTCTGGCCCACTACGTCGTCGCCGACTTCACGGCCCTCACCGCCGCGATGCACGCCACGATCTGGTTCGAAGTCCTGAGCGGCTCCAGCCTGATCGTCCTCTCGATGCGCAACGCGATGAGATCGCTTCGACAACGGACGCCTTCCCTGCGCTGAAGACCAAGAAAGAAGAGACTCTCGCAAAGGCGCAAAGCCCGCCAAGGAAGACAAGGATTGATAACGGGGTGAGTCAGCCCACGCTGGCCGTCCGTTGCGCAGGCGACAGGACTATAGATCTGCCTTCCGGTCCCTCCTAGAAGAAAATTTACTTGTCTTCCTTGGCGGGCTTTGCGCCTTTGCGAGAGTTCTTCTTTCTTCTTCAGCTCGCCGCGTACCACCGACGCATGGCAGAATGCCGCGTCCTGGCAGAACAACAACGATACGATGACACAACAGCGGCGGCCGGCTGGGAACGGCAACTCGCCTCGACGCGTCCTGTTTGCGAGCTTGATCGGCACGACGATCGAGTTCTTCGACTTCTATATTTATGCGACGGCGGCGGTGCTCGTCTTTCCGACGCTGTTCTTTCCCTCGAGCGATCCCACCTCCGCGACGCTGCAGTCGTTTGCGACATTCGCGCTCGCGTTCTTCGCGCGGCCGGTCGGTTCGGCGTTGTTCGGGCACTTCGGCGATCGTATCGGACGCAAGGCGACGCTGGTCGCCGCGCTGCTCACGATGGGCCTGTCGACCGTGCTGATCGGGCTGCTCCCGACTTACGCGTCGATCGGCGTATGGGCGCCCGTGTTGCTGTCGCTGTGCCGACTGGGGCAGGGGCTGGGATTGGGAGGGGAGTGGGGCGGCGCGGTGTTGCTCGCGATCGAGAATGCACCACCCGGCAAGCGCGCGTGGTATGGAATGTTTCCGCAGCTCGGCGCGCCGATCGGGTTCGTATGTTCGACCGGCATCTTCATCCTGCTCACGCACTGGTTGACCGACGAGGAGTTCCTGTCCTGGGGTTGGCGCGTGCCGTTCCTCGCGAGCACGGCGCTCGTGTTCGTCGGGTTGTACGTGCGGCTGCGACTGGAAGAGACGCCTGCATTCATGCGCGCGCTCGAGAACAACGAGCGCGTGCGCATTCCGATGCTCACCGTCGTGCGGCAGCATACGAGCACGCTGCTGCTCGCGACGTTCGCCTCCACGGCCACTTTCGTCATCTTCTATTTGATGACGGTGTTCACGTTGAGCTGGGCCGTCAGCGACCTTGGCTTCGAGCGCGAAGAGTTTCTGTGGGTGCAGATCGGCGGCGTGCTGTTCTTTGGCCTGACGATTCCGATCTCGGCGGTCATCGCCGATCGACGCGGTCGACTACCGATGCTCATCGCCGCGACGATCGGAATCATTCTGTTCGGCCTCACCTTTCAGCCGTTGTTCGGATCGGGTACCTGGGGCGGTGCCTTGGCCTTTCTCGCGCTAGGCCTCGGTCTGATGGGTTTCACCTACGGACCGCTCGGCACGGCTCTCGCGGAATTGTTCCCGACTGCGGTGCGCTACACGGGCGCGTCGGTGGCCTTCAATCTCGCCGGCATCGTCGGCGCTTCGCTCGCGCCATACATCGCCACCGCGCTCGCACGCACCTATGGCCTGGCCTCCGTCGGCTACTACCTCTCCACCGCCGCCATCGTCACCCTCATCGCCCTGCTCCTCATCCGCCGGCGCGGATCGAGCGGCTCTCGTTCCGACGGCATCTGAGTCTTTGGGCGTGGATCAAGAGGCTTCGCAAAGGCGCAAAGACGCCAAGGAAGATAAGAAGATTTTTTCTTAGGAGGACCGGGGACAAATCCATATATCTGCCCTCTGCGTTTCAGGATCTGACGTCGCGGCGGGCATCGAAAGAAAAACCTTGTCTTCCTTTGCGCCCTTTGCGCCTTTGCGAGAGTTTCTTCGAACCCTCGCATCATGTGCGCGATCGCCTGATGGTGAAGCGTCCGGCGGCGAGGAGCGTGAAGGCGAGGAGCCACCAAGGATTGAAAGCACCGCCGCCGCGTTCGCGGGAGGTCGCGTTGCCGCCCGGGCCTGCGATCGGAGGATTGACGCGGGCGTCGCGTTGCTGATCCTCGAGCGGGATCTGCGCGAGTTCGGGGCGTTCGCTGCCCGCCGATGCGACCAGCGCGCCGGTCGCGGAATCGTACAAGTCGATCTGCACGTCGTAGAAGGACGTTGGGTAGCCGCTGATCCAATCGATGGTCAGCACGTACAGATCGTCCTCGCCGCTTGCATCGACGAGGAAATCTTCGGAGACGTGCTCCTCGATCCATTCGCCGCCCTGCGCGCGCACCCACACGGAGGCGTACACGTAGGTACCGTCGAAGTCCGCATCCGGATCGAAGGCGATCTCGAATCGCGAGTAGTGTCCGTCGCGATCCGAGTCGATCAGGAGCAACGTTTCGACGCCGCGAATCGAATAGCCGGGAAGCTCGATCGGCACGTCGAGCCCGACTTCTTCCAGCGGCAGGTAGGCGAGCTCGTTCGTGTCGTAGGCCGAGATCGTCGCGACGATGTCGCTGTAACCGACCTCGTACAGATCGATCAGCACGTCGTATTCGCCGGTCGCGAATCCGTCATCCAGCGTCGTCGTGACATAGTAGTCATCGGAGCCCGATAACCCGTCGAGCCAGAAATCGTCGGTCGTGTGGTAGAGGAGCCAATCGGGCTCGCCGAGGCGTCGCAGGTACAGCCTCGCGTACACGAGCACGTCCCCGACGCTCGAATCGGCATCGAAGCGAATGCGAAATTCGCTGTGGTAGCCATCGCCATCTCGATCGGTGATCAAGCGGCCGGAAGCGTTGCGAAAGTAGATGTGCGACGCGCGCCCGGACTTTTCCACGACCGCAGGGCGCTTCGCGCGCGTCTGAATCTTCAGCTTCGGTTCATCGGCGTGCGGCTTGCGGGCGCTCTGGGCGAGACGTTTCGAGCCGGCGCGGGCCGTGCCGACATAATTCGAGACCCTCTGCGTATCGAGGCGCATCGGCTCGAGGCTCGAGACCTTGCCTTCCGCGGCGAGCGCGTGAGTTGCGGCGAGCGATACCACCAAGGCCAGCAAGCTCGATGCTAGAGCAGGTTTCATCAGGTGCACTCCGAGCGTCAGCGTTGGGACGATTCAAGCGTCACCGGCCTTAATGGGCGCTGAAGAGCGTGTCGAAGTGGGTCTGGTTCTTGCACGCCGGTACGACATTGCTCGAGGGCGCGGCCGCTAGCGAAGCCCCGTTTCAATGTCAACGGGTCCTCCCGTGCGACCGGCCCTGGGTCAAGACTCGGTCGAAGCAGGCCCGCGAACCGATCGAGCAATGGTTGCGCTGTGCATTAGGTGCGCAGCTGTCCGGACTTGCGCGGTTGCGGCGCAAGGTGCAGAGTCATGCGCGCGGTCGCAGCCGCATACAACGAACGTAGGCATCGGCGCATGCTCGTTTGGAGTGCACCTCCGAGCAGTCGTGCACCGTTGTCTAACGCAGGAAGGTTGTTGCGACAAATGGGGAGTAAATGATGTGCGACTTGTCTCCACGTCCGCGTAACGCGGTTCTTTCAGCGGCGATCAGCGGCTTGCTCGCGCAAGCGGCCCTTTGTGGCGGTAAGGCATCCGCCGCGGAAAGCGAAGAGCCCACACAAATCATCGTGACCGCGACCCGCAGAGCGGAAAGCGTTCAAGACGTTCCGATCAATATCGCGGCCGTCAGCGGCGAGACGATCGCGGCACAAGGCATAGGGAACCTCACCGAGCTCGCCAAGACCGTTCCGGGTCTCTATATCCGCGATCAGGGCGGTCGGGGCTCGAATCAGATCGTGGTGCGCGGCCTCAATGCGGACCCCGTCGCTGCGAGCGAAGCGATCAGCAACAACGGCGGCGGCACGGTCGCGACCTACGTGGGCGAGATTCCGCTGTACGTGGACTTGGCCCTGGAGGATATCGAGCGCGTCGAAGTGCTGCTGGGGCCGCAAGGCACGCTCTACGGTGCCGGGACGCTCGGCGGCGCCGTTCGCTACATTCCGAGACGGCCGCAATTCGATACGACCTCGCTGGAGCTGCGAGCGTCGGGTTATTCGCTCGCGGAAAGCGACGGCTACGGCGCGAAGGGCGGCTTCACGTTCAACGTGCCGCTCGGCGAGGCGCTCGCATTTCGTGCGACGCTCGACTACGAAGACGATCCCGGCTTCATCGACTATCCGTTCCTCGTGAGAACGCCCGGCGGATCGGATCCCGAGCCGGACTTCTCCGATCCGCAGGATGTGGCCACAAATCTGTGGAGTAAGAAGGACGTCGACTCTCTCGAAACGCTCGCGGGCCGAGCGGCGCTGCGCTGGATGCCGACCGATGCGCTCGATCTGAACCTCACGTACTACTACCAGCAACAGGATTCGGGCGGGCGCACGATAAACAATCTGGCGTCGTTCAACACCGGCCGCTACGAGTCGGGCATGCGGTATCTGGAGCCGAACGATCGCACCAATCAACTGCTCGCTCTGGAGCTGACGGCGGATCTCGGTTTCGCGGAGCTGACATCGGCATCCGGTTACTCGCGCTACGACGAAAAAGGCCAGCGCGATCAAACCGACCTGCTGATCACGCTGCAGCTCTCCTACGAACAGTTCCCGACGTTCTCGTCGTTCACGCTGGAAGACATCAAAGAGGAGACGTTGAATCAGGAGCTGCGCCTGGTCTCGAAGAGCGACGGTCCGCTGCAGTGGATCGTCGGCGCGTTCTACAACGAATTCGACTACGAAGGCGTGAGCATGGAGTTCACGCCGGGGTTCGACCTCTGGGCGATCGAGTCGTGGGGCTTGTCGGGTGTGCCGCGCCCCGATGCGCTCGAGTACTACAACCCGGGAGTCGAGGAACAAAAGGAAAAGGCGCTATACGGCGAGCTGAGCTATCACTTCACCGATCGCTGGCAGGTGACCGTAGGGGCGCGCTATTACGACTACGACCTGCGCACCGAGTCGTTCGCGACGACCCCGCTGTGGCTCACGATCAGCGGCGAAATCGGGCCCAACGACTTGGGCTTGCCGGACGAGATTCCGGTGCATCGCCAGAGCGACAGCGGCTCGCTGTTCAAATTCAATACCTCGTACGACTTCACGGATAGCGTCATGGGCTATTTCACGATCAGCGAGGGTTATCGAATCGGCGCCGCGAACGGCATCGAGGCGTGCGAGGATCCCTTGCCGCCGGGTCAGAACATCTGCGCGATGCTGCCCGGACATTCGGAGAACACGACCGGCGTCAACGAGTTCTCCTATGAGCCGGATCGCACCGTCAACTACGAGCTCGGTTTGCGCACCGAGTGGCTCGGCGGAAACCTGCTGTTGAACGGCGCGGTCTACTACATCGATTGGCAGGATCCGCAACTGTTGAGCTCGACCGCGAACGGCAATCAGCCGATCACGCTGAACGGTAACGGCGCGGAAAGCCGCGGCTTCGAGCTCAACGTCGATGCCCGCTTGACCGACCGCCTGTCGTTCGTTGCAAGCTACGCATACACGCAGGCCGAGCTGACCGACGTCGCGCCGCGCCTCAATCGCACGATCATGCCGGGCGGAGGATTCGACAACGCGTTCGTCGACGGTCAAAAGGGCGATCGCTTGCCGGGTTCGCCGGAGCACCAGGGCTACGCCTTCGTGCGCTACGGCATGCCGCTCGGCACGATGGATCTGGACCTGAGCTACGGCATCTCCGCGATCAGCAATGTGCTCACGCGCGCGGAAGAGCGCGGCGACGGCGAAGCGATGCCCGGTTACGCCGTGCATTCCGCATCCGCCTCGCTGCGGGCCGACGCTTGGACGGTGACGTTGTACGCGAACAATCTGCTCAACAAGTACGCAGTGACCGGCGTACGTTCGAACCGCGCGTTCGCCCAGACCGTGGCCGACGAGAACGGCGAGCCCGTCACCGTGCGTGCCTACAGCCACTACGTCCTGCGCCCGCGCGAAGTCGGGTTGAGGCTCACGTACGACTTCGACTTGTAAAACTACGCCACATACCAAAACGGCAACGCCTCCCCTGCGCAGCGGGGGAGGCCGCGCGCGAAGGCGCGCGGGTGGGGGCACGACGGCGCGTCAGCATCTACCGAGCGCTAGCTCCTGGCACGAGTGGTTCAATCACACGTCCGGCACCATCCGATTTGCCTCGATGTGCCCCCACCCTGACCCTCCCCCGCTCCGCTTCGCTACGCAAGGGAGGGGTGCGTAACCCGAGGGATTGGAAGCACGATAGACATCCGCGCGTGCCGAACGTCTGGCGACCGCACGAAAGGTGATCGCACACGCGAGGGGAGGCGTTGGTTCGGCGTTGCAGCTCTACGAAAGTTTGAAGAGGGGACAGCTCAAAATCCGTCCCCAATATCTTCGACGCTCACCACCGCCTGCACGCCCTCCCGCAGCAACCATTCCCGATTCCGTCGACGCAAATCGACGTTCGCGTCGAAGCGATTCAGGAATACCGTCGTGGGAATCTCTCCGAGCGCATGCAAACACAGCCGCACTGAATTGAGTGTACCGAGGCCGGCATCGGCAACGAGGATGACGCGAGTGGGTTCGAGGCGACGAATGAGATCGAGGTTGTCGCCATCGTGCGCGATCGGCGAGCACAATCCGCCGGCGGTTTCGATCAAAGACAACTGCGCATCCGGCCACGGCGTTTCGCGCAACAGTTGATCGAGCGTGATCAGTTCTTTCCCGAGCGCATCGGCGGCCATCGGCGGCGCCATCGGTGTCGGATACCAGCGATGCCGCGGACAGACTTGCTCCGGCGTCTCGCCCGAGGCCGCAGCGAGCAGATGCGCATCCGTCACCGCATCGCCTGGCTCGTACGATTGCGCGGGCTTGCGCGCTGCAACCGTGATGCCCTTCGCGCGCGCATGCTCCAACAGACGCGCCGCGGTCCAGGTCTTACCGACCTCCGTGCCGGTGCCGGCGATGACGATGCGATGCGCCGTCATGATTTCATGATCTCGTCGAGCGCCTCGCGCAGGCGCGCGATCATCTCCGGCGTATGCGCGGCGGAGAGCGCGATGCGCAAGCGTGAGGTTCCCACCGGCACCGTCGGTGGGCGAATCGCGGGGACATACAGGCCGCGCTCGCGCAACGCAGCGGCAGCCGCGATCGCAGCGCTCTCCTCGCCCAACACGAGCGGCACGATCGGCGAGGGATGGCCCGCGCGGATCGCATCGACGTTCTCGCGCAAGCGCGCGCGCAATGCGTCGCCCTCTTCGCTGCGATAGATCGACAATGCCGCAAGTCCGGCCGCCGCATCGGGCGGCGTCAATGCCGTCGTGTAGATGAACGTTCGCGCGCGATTGACGAGCAGCTCGACCGCGGCACGCGTGCCCGCGACCCAGCCGCCTTGCGAGCCGAGCGTCTTCGAGAGCGTGCCGATGCGCAAGTAGCCCGCGTAATCCGACTTCGGCAAGTTGCTCAGCACCGCATGCGCTTCATCGACGATCAACAGCGCATCATGCTGCGCGCACAGCTCGAGCAGCTCCGCAAGCGGAGCGACATCGCCGTCCATGGAGAACGTCGCTTCGGTGACGACGATCTTCCGCCCGCTCGTCTCGCGCAGGAGCGAACGCAGATGTTCGAGATCGTTGTGACGAAACACGACGGTGCGCGCCTTCGCGAGACGACAGCCGTCGATGATCGACGCGTGATTCAGCTCGTCGCTGAACAGCGTCGCGTCCGCAGTCGCGAACACTTGCAGCACGCCGAGATTCGCGGCGTAGCCGGTCGGGAAGACGAGCGCACGCTCCGTCCCTTTCCACTGCGCGATCGCCTGCTCGAGCTCGTGGTGCAGCGATCGCGTGCCAGTGACGAGCCGCGAGGCGGACGCGCCCGCACCCCAGCGCTCGATTGCTTCGATCGCCGCGCGACGCACCGCGGGATGACCCGCGAGCCCCAAGTAATCGTTCGAGGCGAACGTGATGACCTCACGCCCGTCGACGAGACCGGCCGGACCACCGCCGTCGAACGCAATTGTCTGGCGCCAGCGATTCGCCTGGCGCACGCGCTCGAGCTCGGAGGCAATCCAGTTGGCCCACTCGCTCATGCGCTCGCGACCTCGTCCAGCGCCGCACACAGCGTGTCGATGATGCGATCGATCTCGGCCGCGGTGATCGTGAGCGGCGGCACGAGAATGACGTTGCCGCCGAGCGAGCGCGACAGCACGCCGCGGCGGACCATCGCCGCGCAGGAACCCGAAGGGGCCACCACGGCGTCATAGGGTTCCAGGGCGCGGATCAATCCCTTGGCCGCCCGCCTCGCTTCCTTCCAATACCCGGTGTTGAAGGCGGGCTGACCGCAGCAGGTCTGCCCTTCGGGAAAGTCCGCGTCGAAACCGAGCCGGCGCAGCACTCGCACCATGCTTTTGCCCACGTCCGGAAAAAACACATCGACCAGACAGGTTGCAAAGATGCCCAAGCGCATACATTTCCCCCGATTCCCGCAAGCCCCCTCCCGGGGCCTTGCCTTATATGGAGAAAAGGTTTGCACAATTTCATTATATCACCCCCGGCTCCCC
>Ga0207873_1003850_pt1 | contig 10496 bp, 7 predicted proteins | sample BGWIniCompost_FD_187373 | JGI IMG/M metagenome (GOLD analysis project Ga0207873, IMG submission 187373) | Cellulose adapted compost microbial communities from Newby Island Compost Facility, Milpitas, CA, USA - BGW Initial Compost (SPAdes)... ... | reverse complement strand
GCATCCGCCGCGCGTCGGCATACAGATTGCTCGCCTGCTCGCCGACCTTCGGATCGGTGAGGATGTCCGGGAACTTGCCGCCGAACTCCCACGCGTTGAAGAACGGCATCCAGTCGATGTAGCGCGTGAGATCCTCCAGCGAATAGTCCTCGAACACGCGCACGCCCAGGAACTTCGGCACCGGCGGGACGTAGCTGTCCCAGCCGCCGTTGAAGCGATTCGCGCGCGCCTGCGCGATCGTGAGCTGCGGGCTCTTGATTTTCTTGCCGTGGTGCTGTTCGCGTCGCAGCGCATGCTCCGCCTTGACCTTGCTGACGAATTCGGCGCGCGTCTGCGGCGTCACGAGCTGCTGGCAGATGCCGACCGAGCGCGAAGCATCCTTCACGTACACGACCGGGCCGTCGTATTGCGGATCGATGCGCACCGAGGTGTGCGCGGGCGAGGTCGTCGCACCGCCGATCAGCAGCGGCTTGTCGAGCTTCTGGCGCTGCATCTCGCGCGCGACGTGCACCATTTCGTCGAGCGAGGGTGTGATCAGCCCGGACAGGCCGATCATGTCCGCCCCCTCGCGCACCGCCGTCTCCAGGATGCGCTCGCACGGCACCATCACGCCCAGATCGATCACTTCGAAGTTGTTGCACTGAAGCACGACACCGACGATGTTCTTGCCGATGTCGTGCACGTCGCCCTTGACCGTCGCAAGCACGATCTTGCCGTTCGAGCGCGATGCGCCGCCGCGCGCCTTCTCCTGTTCGATGTACGGAATCAAGTGCGCGACCGCTTTCTTCATCACGCGCGCCGATTTCACGACCTGCGGCAGGAACATCTTGCCGGCGCCGAACAGATCGCCGACGACGTTCATGCCGTCCATCAACGGCCCTTCGATCACCTGCAACGGGCGCTCGTATTTCTGGCGCGCCTCTTCGGTGTCCTCGACGACATATTCGTCGATGCCTTTGACGAGCGCATGTTCGAGGCGCTTCTCGACCGGCCAGCTGCGCCAGGCGAGATCCTCGGCCTTCTTCGCACCGGCTTCGCCCTTGTACCGTCCCGCGATCTCGAGCAATCGCTCGGTCGCATCCTCGCGGCGGTTCAAGATCACGTCCTCGACGCGCTCGCGCAGCTCCGGATCGATGTCCTCGTAGATGGCGAGCTGACCGGCATTGACGATGCCCATCGTCATGCCCGCCTTGATCGCGTGATACAGGAACACCGAATGCATCGCCTCGCGCACCGGCTCGTTGCCGCGGAACGAGAACGACACGTTGCTCACGCCGCCGCTGACGTGCGCATGCGGACAGGTGCGCTTGATCTCGGCGGTCGCCTCGATGAAATCGCGCGAATAGTTGTTGTGCTCTTCGATGCCGGTTGCGACCGCGAAGATGTTCGGATCGAAGATGATGTCCTCGGGCGGAAAACCGACCTGCTCGACGAGCAGCTTGTACGAGCGTTGGCAGATCTCGACCTTGCGCTGCACGGTGTCGGCCTGGCCCTTCTCGTCGAACGCCATGACGACGACGGCCGCACCGTACGCGCGCACCTTGCGCGCCTGCTCGAGGAACGGCCCCTCGCCTTCCTTCAAGCTGATCGAATTGACGATGCCCTTGCCCTGAATGCGCTTCAGGCCCGCTTCGATGATCGACCACTTGGACGAGTCGATCATGATCGGCACGCGCGCGATGTCCGGCTCCGAGGCGACGAGGTTCAGGAAGCGCACCATCGCCGCCTCGGAATCGAGCATGCCCTCGTCCATGTTGATGTCGATGACCTGCGCGCCGGCCGCAACTTGCTGGCGCGCAATCTCGAGCGCGGCGTTGTAATCCTCGGCTTCGATCAAGCGGCGAAACTTTGCCGACCCGGTGACGTTCGTGCGCTCGCCGACGTTCACGAACAAGCTGTCCGGACCGATGTTGAGCGGCTCCAAGCCCGCCAAGCGACAGCGCGGCTCGAGCTTCGGCGGCTTGCGCGGCGCGATGCCCGCGACTGCCTCGCGAATGTGCCGAATGTGATCCGGCGTCGTGCCGCAGCAGCCGCCGACGAGATTGACGAAACCGCTCGTTGCGTACTCGCGCACGAGCTCGGCCGTCTGGCATGGCGCCTCGTCGTATTCGCCGAACGCATTCGGCAAGCCGGCGTTCGGATAGGCGCTGACGTAGACATCCGCGATGCGCGACAACTCCTCGATGTACGGCCGCAGCTGCTTCGCACCCAACGCACAGTTCAAACCGATCGCGAGCGGCTCGGCATGGCGCACCGAGTTCCAGAACGCTTCGGTCGTTTGTCCCGAGAGCGTGCGTCCCGACGCATCGGTGATCGTGCCGGAGATGACGATCGGCAGCTCGACCCCGGTTTCCGCCATCGCCTGCCGCGCCGCGAAGATCGCCGCCTTCGCGTTCAACGTGTCGAAGATCGTCTCGATCAGGAACAGGTCCGCGCCGCCTTCGATGAGCGCGCGGGCGCCGAGCAGATATGTCTGCGCGAGCTGATCGAAATCGATGTTGCGGAACGCGGGATCGTTGACGTTCGGCGAAAGCGAGGCGGTTCGATTCGTCGGGCCCATCGCGCCGGCGACGAAGCGGACCTCGCCGTTCTCAGCAGTGAACTCATCCGCCGCACGACGCGCGACTCGCGCCGCCTCGAGGTTGATCTCGTAGACCAGCTCCTCGGCGCCGTAGTCCGCCTGCGAGGGGTGATTCGCGGTGAAGGTATTGGTCTCGATGATGTCCGCGCCGGCATCCAGATACGCGCGATGAATCGCGCCGATCACGTCGGGGCGCGTCAGCACCAAGATGTCGCTGTTGCCCTTCAGGTCGCAGCGCCACGACTTGAAGCGCTCGCCGCGGTAGTCCGCCTCGGTGAGCTTGTAGCCCTGAATCATCGTGCCCATGCCGCCGTCGAGCACGAGAATGCGCTCGGTGAGCAGGCGCTTGAGGGTGGCGATGCGTTCGGTGCGTGTCATGTAAATGCTTCCGGTAGGTGCATTGCGATGAATGCTTGCGAAAGTGGATCGGTCAGCGCGCTCAGCTCGCCGCGCTGGCCTTGGGCTCGTCCGCTTGCGGACGAACGCCGAGCGCGTGACAGATCGCGTATGTCAGCTCGTGGCGGTTCAGGGTGTAGAAGTGAAATTCTTCGACACCGTGCTTCTGCAGCTCCTGCACCTGCTCGATCGCGACCGCGGCGGCGATCATGCGGCGAGTGTCAGGGTCTTCGTCCAGACCGTCGAAGCGATGCACGAGCCATTCGGGCACGCTCGCACCGCATCGTTGCGCCATGCGCAGCATCTGCGGGAAACGCGTGATCGGCAGGATGCCGGGCACGATCGACGCCTTGATGCCCGCGGCCGCGCAGCGGTCGCGGAAACGCAGGAACAGGCTCGGATCGAAGAAGAATTGCGTGATGGCGCGGTCGGCGCCCGCGTCCAGCTTCGCCTTGAGATTGTCGAGCTCGAATGCCTCGCTCGGCGCTTCGGGATGCTTCTCCGGATAGGTCGCCACCGAGATCTCGAACGGCGCGACGGATTTCAATCCGCGCACCAAGTCGACGGCGTAAGCGAAGCCGCCGGGATGCGGCGTGTACTGGCCGCTGCCTTGCGGCGGATCGCCGCGCAACGCAACGATGTGCCGGATGCCGTGCGCCCAGTAGTTGCGCGCGATCTCGAGAATCTCCTCGCGCGGCGCGCCGACGCACGTCAAGTGCGGCGCGGCCGTGAGCGCGCTTGCCTCCTGGATGCGCGTGACGATGTTGTGCGTACGCGTGCGCGTGGACCCGTCCGCCCCGTAGGTCACCGACACGAATTTCGGCCGCAGCGGCGCGAGGCGCTCGATCGATTGCCACAGCGTTCGTTCCATCGCTTCATCCTTCGGCGGGAAGAATTCGAACGACACCGTCGGACGCGAGCGCAGCCGCGATGCGGCTTGTGCGATTCGATCCCCGAGATGTTCCAATGCCATGTGAGCTCCGCTCGATAGTGCTCTGCTTGTTGATGATCGGTTGCCGCGCGCTCTCAGGCGGCCGCGCTGGATGTCCCCACCCGTTCACCGATCGCGACCAAGAGATGCGCGCCCTCGGCATCGATCGGATGGACACGTAGACATTCGAAGCCGCTGCGCGCGAACCACTCGCGCAGCGTCGTGATCGGGTTGGCGTCGACCGCATCGCCGAGCGCGTCGAAATCTTCGATGACGAAGAGGCGGCCGCTCGGCTTGAGCGCACGAGCGATTTCGGCAAGCGCGAGCAGCGGACGGTCCGCCGTCGCCAACATGCGATCGACCGTCGCCGTATCGAACGTCGCCGGAGCGAACGGCAGGTCGTAGACGCTGCCTTGTTGAAGCTCGCAATGGCTCAGGCCGGCGCCGTGCACGTTCGTGCGCGCGAGACGCAGCGCGTCGCTCGAGATATCGATGCCGACCGCACGGGTCGCACGCGGCGCCAGCAACTCGAGCAGGTGGCCGCTCCCGGTACCGACATCGAGCAGCGCGCCGACAGGTCGATCCGCGAGCTCGCGTGTCACGATGGCTTCGACGAGCTCCGGTGGTTTCGCGATCGCAGTCTGCGGAAGCTGTCCCGCGGCCCGCTGCGCGCGCTCGGCAATCACTTGCTCCATGCGGCGCCGGTCGCGCCCGAGCACCTCATCGTCTTGCGTCATCAGCGAGAGCAGCTGACCGACCAGCTCGCGGGCCGGTCCCTGCACGGGGACCCGGTAGTAGACCCAGTGCTCCTCGCGAAAGCGGTCGAGCAGCCCGGCGTCGGACAGCACTTTCAGATGGCGCGACACGCGCGGCTGACTCTGATTGACGATCTCGCAGATCTCTCCAACCGTGAGCTCGGCGCGCGCCAGCAACGCCAACAGCCGCAGGCGCGTGGGCTCCCCCGCCGCGCGCAGCGCCGATACCGTTGCCAAGAACGAGCCCGACATAGTTCAAAATATAAGCATTTCTTTATATCCGGCGGCGGAGGATAGCGGAAATGCCGGGCTAGACCAAGAGAAGAGACTCTCGCAACGGCCCAAAAGGCCGCCAACCCAGATAAGAAATCGCTTTCTAGGACTCTCTCACCCTTGTTTTTCGTTGCGCGCTTTGCGCCTTGCGAGAGCCTCTTTTTCTTGTTATCTCAATGGCTTATAGCACCTCGCTCGACGCGACCGGAGGTCGCGCCGAGCGTTCAGTGGCGGGAGTCCGAGCCTTCGGAGGCGGCGCTCGAGAGGAAATGCTCGACGTCGACGGCGTCGAAATCGTAGCCGCGATTACAGAAGTCGCAGTGGACCTCGACCTTCCCCTGCTCGGCCAGGATGGAGCGCAGCTCCTCCGCGCCCAGCGCCCGCAGCATGCCGATGACGCGGTCCCGCGAGCACCGGCAACGGAAGAACACGGGCGCGGACTCGAACAGCCGCACATCGTCCTCCGCGAACAGGCGTCGCAGGATCGTACGGTCGCTCAATGCTTCGAGCTCTTCGGGCGTCAGCGTGTCGCCGAGGAGTTGCACACGCCGCCACGCGTCCTCGATCTCCGCCGCATTCGGCCGCTGCGAACGCGGCGTCTTGCCGACCGTGCGCTGATCCATCGAATCCGCCGGCAAGCGCTGCAGCAGCATCCCCGACACGCCCTTGTCGGACGCGTGCAGCCACAGCCGCGTCGGCAGCTGCTCGGAGTTCTCGAAGTAGCCCTGCAGGCATTCGGCGAGTCGCGAGCCGCTCAACGGCACGATTCCTTGATAGCGCTGCGAGAGATCCTGGTTCTCCAACGTGACGCTCAGATTTCCTGCGCCGGACAGCACCGATAGGTCGCGCTCGTCGACGACATCGCGATAGCGAGCGACCGCGCGCACCGCGAGATCGCTCGAGCATTGCGCCAGCATCAAGTGCATCGGCCCCTGCCCTTGCAGCTGCAAGCTCAAGGTTCCGTCGAACTTCAGCGTCGCCGCCAACAACACCGATGCCGCGACGGCTTCGCCGAGCGTGTCGCGAATCGCTTCGGGATAACTGCGATGCTCGAGCAGCGCGCGCCACGACGCGTCCAAGTGCACGAGATGCCCACGGATTGGATAGTGCTCGAACAAGAAGCGGTGAAGACAGTCGCGATCGTGCATGAAGATCCCTTGAAGGTTGACCTCCAAGCATTGGGGAAGACCGGCTCACATTCAAGCCATCGCGGCCGCTTCGAAGATGAAGAGACTCTCGCAAAGGCGCCAACGCCGCCAAGTGCCGCAAAGATAAGAAGACTCTCGCAAAGTTCGCAAAGCCCGCTAAGGCAAGAACAAGAAAATAAGGGCGAACGATTCGGGCGCTTTGTGTGATGCGGACTTGCCCCGCCGCTGTTCGCGCGCGCTCTGTCGAACTTTTCTCAAACTTTGCGAGCTTTGCGAGCCTTGCGAGCCTTGCGAGCCTTGCGAGAGGTCTTTTCTCTCATCTGGCTTGGCAGCCTGGCGCCTTTGCGAGAGATCTTCTTCTCCTCAGATCTCCCCGCGACGTAAACGGTCGACGGCGTAGTTGGCGGCGCGGGCAGTCAGGGCCATGTAGGTCAGCGAGGGATTTTGCGTGGGTGAGGACACCATGCAGGAGCCGTCGGTGACGAACAGGTTCGGGACGGCGTGCACTTGATTGTATGCGTTGAGCACGGAGGTTTTCGGATCGCGGCCCATCCGCGCCGTACCCATTTCGTGAATGACGGCACCGGGTGTGATCGCGTTGTTGAAGCCGCGGACATCCTCGATTCCGGCCGCTTCGAGCATTTCGACAGCGTCTTTCATCATTTGCTCGCTCATTGCGCGCTCGTTGTCGCGATACTCCATCGAGATGTGCAGCGTCGGCATGCCCCAGGGATCGAGCTTATCGTGGTCCAGCCACACACGATTCTCGCGGTAAGGCAACGTTTCGCCGTAGCCCTCCATGAAGACATGCCACGGACCGGGGCGCGTCATCTCGGCCTTGAAGGCGGCGCCGAACGCCGGCGTATCCACGCCGCGCGTCCACGATGTGCGGCCCGTGTACACCTCGTAACCGTAGCCGCGCGCGAAATGCTTCTCGCGCGTGTCGACATTGCGAAAGCGCGGCACGTAGACGCTGGTGGAGCGCCGCCCACGGTAGTAGCGATCGGCAAGACCCGAGTACACGCCGCTCGCACCGCCGCCATTGTGATGATCCATCAAGTAGTGGCCGAGCACGCCACTGTCGTTGCCGAGCCCGTTCGGGAAACGCTCGGAGCGCGAGTTCAGCAGGATCGCGGTCGAGTTCAACGTCGAGGCGCACAGGAACACGATGCGAGCGAAATACTCCGTCGTCTCCTTCGTCTGCGCATCGATGACGCGAACGCCGGTGATCTTGCCGAGCCGATCGTCGTAGATGAGCGAATGCACGATGGAATCCGCGCGCAGCGTCAGGTTACCCGTCGCCGCGGCGGCCGGCAGCGTTGCGCTGTTCGAAGAAAAATACGCACCGAACGGGCAGCCGCGCGCGCATTGATTGCGAGCCTGGCAGGGTCCGCGCCCGTTGTGCGGCCTGGTCAACACCGCCGTGGGACTGGCGATGAGCTTGCGATCCTTGAACTTCTCGCTGAGCCGCGCGCGAATGTGCTTCTCGAGCGCATTCATCTCGAACGGCGGCTGCAACACCTGCGCCGGCAACTGAGGCAGCCCCGAGTTCTCGCCGCTGGCGCCGATGAATCGCTCGACGTGCTCATACCAAGGCGCGAGATCGGCGTAGCGGATCGGCCAATCGATGCCGACGCCTTCGCGCGCGTTCGCTTCGAAATCCAGATCGCTCAGGCGGAACACATGCCGCGCCCACAGCAGGGAGCGCCCGCCGACCTGATAGCCGCGAAACCAGGAGAACGGTTTCTCCTGGACATACGGGTGCTCGACGTCCTTCACCAGAAAGTGTTTCGTCGATTGATCGTACAGATACAAATTCGACTGAATCGGCGAGTCGTTGCGATCCTGCTGCGTGATCCGATTGTGATGCGGCAGCTCCCACGGATCCTTCAGCGCCGTCGGATAGTCCTCGATGTGTCTGACATTGCGCCCGCGCTCGAGCACGAGCGTTTTCAGTCCCTTCTCCGTCAGCTCTTTCGCAGCCCAACCCCCGGACATTCCCGAACCGACGACGATGGCGTCGAACCGATGCGTAGTGTTCATTCGCGTGTTCTTCTGATCTAGATCGCCCACGCCTTTTGCGTCGGCGCCAACGGGATGTCCGCTTCGTATCCGCCCGGTATCTTCTCGTACGCTAGCGCCTGCGTCGCGCCGACTTCAGAATGAAAATAGCCGACGAGTGTGTAGTCCTTCAGGATCTTGAAGAACGAATCGTCGTAGGCGAGCGCGATGTCCTGCTCGGCGCGTGCCGCCAACAGCGCGGCGCGCTGCTGTTCGTTCGCCGTATCGAAGCCGCGCGCCTGCAGGTCCGCGATTCCCGCCCTGAAGACTTCCCGCTGGCGATCGCTCGCGCACGCAGACAGCGCAAGATCGATGAATCGATGGGTGCCTGCCGTTGACGCCGCAGGCGTATCGGTCTCGGGAAGAATGACGTCGACCAGGAGCTCGAGCGTTTTCAGCTCGCGCTCGCTGAAGAGCGCGGACGGACGAGTCTGCGCGTGAGCTTCGCTCGCGAGAAATGCGCTCAACACCTGCGGAAATGCCGCGTGCGCCATCAAGACGCTCGCGCCGCGTAAGAACGTACGCCGATCGCTCAAGTGCCGGTCCCCCAAATGTGGGCCGCAGGGCCCAACGAGCTGCAACTTATTGGCTTTCTATCGCATGAATTTGACGTGCGCACGATTCTAGCGAACCGAGGGATCGGTCCGCATGCGTTCGATTCGCGCGCGCAGCGACGAGCGCGCAGGCGGTGTTCCGCGCGCGTTCGGCTTGCTCTTGCTTTCCTGGATGCTGAGCATACACTGTGTATATCGATATGCACAGTGGCATTCAGCTCTCCCAGACCGATGCGCGCCCCATGTATCTGCAAATCATGGAGCAGATCCGCCGTCGCATCGCGCTAGGGGATTGGCCGCCCGGTCGCGAGATTCCGTCGATTCGCGCGCTGGCCGCCGAATTGCGCATCAGTGTGATCACGGTCAAGCGCGCCTACGAGGAGCTGGAGAGCGAAGGTGTCATCGTGACGCGCCACGGCAAAGGTTCCTGCGTCGCCGACAAGGTTGCGCTGTCGACGGACCTGCAGGAAGCGGAGCTGGAAGAGCATCTCGTCGCGGCCGCGAACATCGCTCGAATGCTGCAACTGAGCGAGGACGAGCTCATCGCAAGGCTCCGCAGAGCCAGGCGCAATCTGCCCAAGAAGTGACACCGAGCATGAATAGCAAGTACGTCGAGATGAACGCCGTCCGGAAGGAGTTCCGCTTCTTCCGACTCGAGGACGTTACGCTCGAGCTCGAACCGGGGCAGATCATGGGTTTCGTCGGCCCGAACGGCGCCGGCAAGAGCACGACGTTGCGACTCCTGATGGGACTCATCGAAGCCGATGCCGGCAATGTCCGGGTGCTCGGCCACGAGATGCCGCGTGCGCAGCGGATTGCGAAACGCGACATCGGGTTCGTCACCGACGACATGCAATTGTTTCCTCACGCGACGCTCGACTGGCACATGCGCTTCGCGGCGTCCGTCTATCCTCGATGGGACGAGCGTTATGCGACCGCGCTCGTGGACCGCTTCGGCCTGCGCCGCGCTCAGCTCGTCAAAGGCCTCTCGCATGGCGAGCGCGTCAAAGCCGTGCTGCTGCTCGCGCTCGCACGCCGCCCTCGCCTGCTGGTGCTCGACGAACCCACCGCCGGACTGGATCCCGTCGCGCGTCACGAGGTGCTGCACGAGCTCACCGAGGTCATGCTCGACGAAGACCGCGCGATCATCTTCTCCTCGCACAACACCGTGGACGTCGAGCGCATCTCCGATCGCATCACGTTCATCGATCGCGGACGCATCGTCGAGTCGAGCGACAAGGAAACATTCCTGGAGCGGTGGCGCCGTCTGCAATTGCAGATGCGACCCGACGCGTCGCTGCCCGAGCTGTCGCAGGTCGTGGAATGCAAAGTAAATGGACAGCTCGCGACGCTGACGACGAATCACTTCACACCCGAGCTCGCCGATCGGCTTCGCGACGCTGGCGCCTCGATCCTCGAGATCCAACGCATGAGCCTGGAAGAGATCTTCGTCGCCAATGTCATGCATCACCGCAAGGTTCGGGCGCAATGAATCCTTTGATCCGCAAGCTGATCGTCAAGGACCTGTACTTGAACCGCTGGTTCATCGCGGTTGCGATCGTCTCCGGGCTGTTGTCGCTCGGCATCGCGACCACGGGGAGAATCGGCTTCAACGTCGGGGCGCTTTGTTGGATGACGGTCATCGTCGCGCTCGGCGTGTTGCTGCCCATGTACGGCGTCGTCAACGAACGCAAGGAACGCTCGATGCTGTTCGTGCTGAGCCTGCCGATTTCGGGTGCCGACTACGTGCGAGCGAAGCTCTGCGGATTGCTGCTGTGTTTCCTGCTGCCGTGGCTC
>Ga0207873_1003849_pt1 | contig 10498 bp, 8 predicted proteins | sample BGWIniCompost_FD_187373 | JGI IMG/M metagenome (GOLD analysis project Ga0207873, IMG submission 187373) | Cellulose adapted compost microbial communities from Newby Island Compost Facility, Milpitas, CA, USA - BGW Initial Compost (SPAdes)... ... | reverse complement strand
CGCCTGTGCCGCGAGCCGCAGGTTCTCCTCGACCGTCAGATCGAAGAACAGGTTGGTGATCTGGAACGAGCGCGCGAGGCCCGCGCGTGCGATGCGGTTGGGCGGCCAGCCGGTCACGTCGTTGCCGTTCAGGCGCACGCGGCCGCCGTCGGGCGCAATGGCGCCGCAAATCAGATTGAACAAGGTGCTCTTCCCCGCGCCGTTCGGTCCGATCACCGAAGTGACCGAACCGCGGCGGACGCTGAAGCTCACGTCGTTCACGGCCTTGAGGCCGCCGAACGATACCTTGAGGTTCTCCACGTCGAGAATGGCGGCCGGCGCGCTCATGTCCGTTCGCCCCCGTCCTGCGCCGGTTCGCCCTCGTCGCGATCGAAGAGGCCCGCGAACCCGCGCGGCATGAAAATGACCGCGAGCATGAAGAGCGCGCCGATGATCATGTGGTAGTGCTCGGTCCAGCTGCCGAGAACCGTGCGCAGCCCCACCAATGCGACGCTCCCGTAGATCGGCCCGATCAGCGTGCCGACGCCGCCGAGGATCACCGTGATCACGGCGTCGGCGGACATCTTGAAGTACAGGAGCTCCGGCGATACGAACCCCCGCAGCATCGGGTACAGGGCGCCGCAGAGCGCCGCGACGTTGGCGGCGACGACGTACGCCGCGAGCTTGTAGCGCCACGGATCGAAGCCGAGGAAACGCACGCGGTGCTCGTTCGAACGAATCGCGACGAGCGTGCGCCCGAACGGCGTGTGCATCAGGTAGTTGAGCCCGACGTACAGGCCCATGATCAGCGCCAGCATGAGCAGGAAGAACGCGACCGGGCTGCCGAGATCGACCTGGAACAACCCGAAGTCGGCCTGCAGCACGGGAACGCCGACGAGGCCGTCGGAGCCGCCGAGCTCGCGGGTGTTGTAGACGGTCTTGGCCGCCACCTGCGCGAGGCCGAACGTGATGAGGATGAAATAGACGCCCTTCGAGCGGATCGCCACGAGCCCGGCGAGCAGCGCAACCGGTGTTGCGAGCGCGAGACTCGCGAGCAGCGCGCCCCAAAAGCCCACGGCGCCCTGCCCGAGCAGGAACGCCGCGGTGTACGCCCCGAGACCGAAGTAGAGCGCCTGCCCGAGCGACAGCAGCCCCGTGTAGCCGAGGAGAATGTCGACGCTGATGGCGAGGCCCGCGAGGATCAGCGCCTCGGTCGCGAGCCGCAGGTAGAACGTCTCGCCGAGCGCGGCGCCGATGCCGGCGAAGATCAGCGACAGCACCGGAAACGCGATGACGAGATGCTGCACGCTCAAGCGGCGCCGTGCACGCGCGGGAGCCGCGGCCGAAACGGCAGGATTCGCCGGACGCACGTTCAGCTCCTCCCCATCCAGTTGAACAAGCCCTGCGGCCGCACCACGAGCACCGCGACCATGATGGCGAACAGCAGCGGATCGCTCCAATGCGGCGAGATGTACAGGCTCGAGATCGCCTGAATCTGCGCGAGCAGGAGTCCCGCGAGCACGGCGCCGTAGAAGCTCCCGATGCCGCCGACGATGACCGCGGTGAAGGCGAGGAGCACGAAGTCGTGCCCCATGGTCGGGAACACCGAATAAATCGGTGCGAGCAGCACGCCCGCGAAGCCCGCGAGCGCCACGCCGAAGGCGAACGTGCCGGCGTAGACGCGCAGCACCGGCACGCCGAGGCTCGCCGTCATGTGCTTGTCGAAGGCGGCCGCGCGGATCATCGCGCCGAGCCGGGTCCGGTAGATCAGAAGCCAGGTGGCGACGATCGTCGCGACGCCGACGGCGAGCAGGAACAGCCGGTAGTTCGGCACGATGACGCCGAGGAGCTCCGTGCTGCCCGGCAGCGGATTCTCCGGGCGCATCGTGTTCGGCCCGTAGATCAGGTCGAAGGCGTCCTCCATGATGATCGAGAGCCCGACCGTGAGCAGCAGCGTGAGCACGTGCCGCTGATCTTGCTGATAGACGCGCTGTATCAGGCCGCGCTCGATCAGAAACCCGATCGGCATCACGATCAGGGGGACGAGCACCAGGGCGAGCCAGAAGCTCACGCCCAGGCTGTAGAGCGACATGCTGATGAAGGCGCCGAGCGCGTAGAACTCGCCGTGCGCCATGTTCACCACGTCCAGCAGCCCGAAGATGATGCTGAGCCCGAGCGCCACGAGCACCACGGCAACGCCGATGGTGAGCCCGTTCAGCATCTGCGGCGCCAGCACGAACTGCAGGTACTCGATCGCCTCGGTCATAACCGTCTCTCGACGCGCCGCGCCCCCGGTACCGGGGGCGCGCTATGCGGGTCTCGTCAGAAGCGCTCGCAGGTGTCCGGACCGATCGCCGTCTGGCCGTCGATCTTTTCCTTGATGGTGAAGCGTCCGTTCCGGACCTCGAGCACGTACACGGTCATGACCGCCTGGTGGTCGCCCGCGCGGACCGACTTCGGCCCCTGCGGCGTCTGCCACGTGAAGCCCTCGAGCGTCTTGCGCAGCTTCGCCGTCTCGGTCGTGCCGGCCTTCTCCACCGCGGCCTTGTAGAGGTAGATCAGGCCGTAGGAGTCGGCGCCGTAGAGATCGGGATCGGCGTTGTACGCCTTGCGGAAATCGGCGACGAACTTCTTGTTTTCAGGCGTGTCGATGTCGGGCGAGTAGCCCGCGACCGTGACGAAGCCCTCGGCCGCGGCGCCGATCGCGCCGATGTTCTGCGCCGTGACCGCGACCGACGCACCGACGATCGTCAGGCGCTCGCGCAGGCCGTACTCCTGCAGCTGCGTGAACAGGCGTACGGTGTCGTTGCCGGCGGTCGAGGTGTAGAGCACGTCGGGCCGCGCCTGGCGGATCTGGCCGAAGTACGGCGTGTAGTCCTTCTCGCCGAGCGGCGCGAACACCTGACCGACCACGCTCAGCCCCAGCTCCTTCGCCTGCTTCACGAAGCCGTCGACGGTGTTGCGGCCCATCTCGTAGTCGGGGCCGATCGCGAACACCCGCGCCTTCGGATTGTTCTGCTTGATCCACGCGGCGAGGCCCAGCGCCTGCATCCCGCCCGGCGCGTTCACACGGAACACGTTCGGCGAGCACCGCGCACCGGTGATGGCGTCGGAGAGCGATACCGTCGTCGCCATGAGCCGGTCGTTGCGCTCCGCCACCTGGCCGACGGCGATGGTGGCGCCGGAATTGACGACGCCGGTGAGGAAATCGACCTTATCGCTCTGGAACAGCTTCTCGGCCTTGCGGGTCGCGACGCTCGGGTTCGCTTCCTCGTCCTCGTAGAGCAGGCGGATCGGGCGTCCCAGGATGCCGCCCGCGGCGTTGATCTCCTTCACCGCGAGCTCCGTGCCCCATTTGACCTGCTGGCCAATGGGCGCGTACGTGCCCGAGAGCGGCGTCAGCACGCCGATGGTGATGGGATTGTTCGATTGCGCAGCCGCCTGGCCCGCCGCCGCCATGGGCAGCAGCACCGACAGCACCGCACCGACCTTCTTCAGCTTGCCAGTCATTGCTCCTCCTCTCGACCGGACGAACGCCGCACCCGGCGCCGCGTCCGCTTTGGTTTCGAACCGCCCCGGAAGCATGCCGCCGGGTTTCAACGGCCCTTGAAGTTCGCCTTGCGCTTCTCGCCGAACGCCTTCACGCCCTCGGCGAAGTCCTCCGAGCTGCGCAGCCGGCTGTAGCAGTGGCCCTCGAGCTCGAGCGCCACCGACAGCGGAGCGTCCTCGACCTCGTTGAGCAGGCGCTTCGCGGTGCGCTGCGCGAGCGGCGAGAACGCGCGCAGCTCCTCGACGAGCGCGTCGGTCGCGCGCTCGAGCTCCGCGTCCGGCACGCACTCGGTGACGAAGCCCCACTCGAGCGCCTGCCGGCCCGGGATGCGCTTGCCGCGCAGCACCATGTCCTTGGTGCGCGCGATGCCGATCATCTTCTGCAGCCGCGCGGAGCCGCCGGAGCCCGGAATCTGGCCGAGCTTCTGCTCGGGCAGCGCGTAGAGCGCAGTCTCCGAGGCGATGCGGAAATCGCACGCGAGCGAGAGCTCGAAGCCGACGCCGAAGGTGTACCCGCGGTTGGCGGCGATCACCGGTTTGCTGCAGCGCGCCGGTGCGGCGACGTTCCAGGCGAGCTTGGAAACGTGCTCCGGCGACGCGTCGAGGAATCCCTTGATGTTGCCGCCGCTCGAGAAGTGCTCGCCCATCGCGCGCAGCACGATGACGCGCACGCGCGGGTCGGCGTCCAGCGCCTCGAACGCGGCGCGCAGCTGGTCGCGCTGCGGCATCGAGATGACGTTCAGCGGCGGCCGGTCGAGAACGATGTCGGCGCGCTCCCGCTCCGGATAAATCTCGACCCGGAATCCGTCGAGCGCCTCGAGCAGCGAGGCGTCGGGATGTTTCAGTTTCTCGCTCATCTACTTCTTTTCCTTCGCTGGTTGGGTGCTTTCGGGCTGATACTCCCCCGCCACGAGCTTGCGGCGCAGGATCTTGCCGACGGGCGACTTCGGAATCTCGTCGACGAAGACGTATTCGCGCGGGCGCTTGAAGTTGGCGAGGGTCGACGACCGGCAGTGGGCGTCGAGCTCTTCCGGCGTCACGGGCGAGCGGCGGCGCACGAAAGCGGCGACGCGCTGGCCCCAGCGCTCGTCCGGCAGCCCCACGACGGCCACGTCCTCCACCGCCGGATGCAGCGAGAGCACGCTCTCGATCTCGACCGGCGACACGTTCTCGCCGCCGGTGATGATCATGTCGTCGACGCGCCCGGTGACGAAAAGGTCGCCCTCGGCGTCGAAGTAGCCGGTGTCGCCGGTGAAGTACCAGCCGTCGCGCAGCGCCTTGGCGTCGGCGTCCGGACGCTTCCAGTAGCCCTCGAACGCCTCGTCGCCGTTGAGGTCCGCGATGATCTGGCCTTCCTCGCCGACCGCCGCGACGTCGTCGGGCGTCGCCGCATCGAGCTTGACGACGCGGATGCGCTGATTGAGCGCCGCGCGGCCGGCCGAGCCCGGCTTCCGCACGGCGTCCTGCTCGATGGTGAAGGTGTAGATCTCGCTCGAGCCGTAATGGTTGACGAACAGCTCCGGCTCGAACGCCGCCTGCACGCGCTTGAGCAGCCCCTCGCTCATCGGCGCGCCGGCGAAGCCGACCTTGCGCACGCTCGCGATGCGCTGCTTCGAGAAGCCCGGGTGCTCGAGCAAATTGTGGTAGAGCGTCGGCACCAGATAGAGATTCGTCACGCGCTCGGCCTCGATGGCGCGCAGCGCCACCTCTGCATCGAAATGCGGCAGACACACGAAGCAGCCGTCGACGAGCGCCATGGAGAGCAGCGAGCGCACGCCCATCGTGTGGTAGAGCGGCATGACGCCGAGCGTGCACTCGCCGCGCCGGTACAGATTCTGCGCGACGTGCGCAACGGCGGCGGCGCGCTCGATCCGGTGGCGGCGCGGCACGCCCTTCGGCCGTCCGGTCGTGCCGGACGTGTAGAGCATGAGGGAGAGATCCTCGACGTCGGCCTTGAGCAGCTTGCGCGGCGGTGGCGCAGCGAGCAGCTCGTCGAAGGTGGACGACGCCACCCCCGGGTCGACGGCGCCGACCGCGATGCGCGGCAGCCGCGCGGCGGACGGCGCGCCGGCGACGGCCGCCGCCGATACCGCCTCGAACACCACCGCCTTCGGCTCCGCATCGCCGATGCAGTAATCCACCTCGTCCGGCTTGGCGCGCCAGTTGAGCGGCGTCACGACGACGCCGGCGAACTGGCACGCCCAGTGGAGCGTCGCCATCTGCCAGCGGTTCTGCAGAATGACGAGCAGCCGGTCGCCCCGCTCGAGCCCGAGGCGCTCGAGGCCGCCAGCGACCGCGCGCACGCGTTCGAACCATTCGCCGTAGGTCCACCGAAGATCGCCTTCGACGATGGCGCGCGCCCCGGGGCTGCGCTCGACGGTGGCGAGAAAGCTCCGACCCAGATCCAGCATCTTCATCTCCTCCCGGTGCCGGCACGCCGCGCCGCCGCCACCTCGAGCACGGCACGCACGATGTTCGTGTAGCCGGTGCATCGGCAAAGGTGGCCGGAGAGCATGTCGCGCACCTGCTCTTCTGTCGGATTCGGGACCTGCTCCAGGAACTGGCTGCAGGACATAAGTATTCCGGGCGTGCAGAAGCCGCATTGCAGCGCGTGGTTGCGCCGGAACGCCTGCTGCAGGTCGTTCATCTCGCCGTCAGCGGCGAGCCCTTCGACGGTATCGACGCGCCGCCCTTCGGCCTGAACGGCGAGCGTCAGGCACGCGCGCACGGCTTCGCCGTCGATGCGCACGGTGCACGCCCCGCACACGCCGTGCTCGCACCCGACGTGGGTGCCGGTGGCGCCCAGCTCGTGACGAATGAAATCGGACAGGAGCGTGCGCGGCTCCGCGTAGCCGGAGCGCTCCTTGCCGTTCAGGGTCAGCGTGATGCGGCGGCGTTCGCCCGCGGAATGGCGTTTCACTGTCTCACCTCCTCGAGCAGACGCCGCCCGAGCTCGCGCACCATCTGGCGCCGGTAGGCGGCGCTCGCGTGTTGATCGTCTTCGGCGCCGAGACTCCACGCGAGAGCGTTCAGCTGCTCCGGCAGGTCGCCGCGCAGCTCGATGCGCGCGACGACCGGACGATCGGCGACGCCGCCGACGCCGATTCGTGCCTCGTCGCCCTGCACCACTGCGGCGAGCGCGACGAGCGCGAAGTCGCCGTGACGCATGGCGATCTCGGTGAAGCCGTAGCGGCATCGCGGATCGGCGACCGGGAAGCGCACCTCCACGAGCAGCTCGTCGTCGCGGCGGGCGGTGAGCAGCGTGCCCTGGAAGAACTCGGCCGCCGGCAGCACCCGCCGCCCCCTGACCGACTCGAGCACCACCTCGCCGCCGAGTGTGGCGAGGCAGAGCGGCAGCTCCGCGCTCGGATCCGCGTGCGCGATGGAACCGCATACCGTGCCGCGGTTGCGAGTCTGGAAGTGGCCCACGTGAGGCAGCGCCTGCGCGAGCAGCGGCAGCTTTTCTCGCAGCGCGGGCCACCGCAGCAGCTCCGCCTGGCGCACCGCGGCGCCGACGGCGACGTGCCCGCCCTCCTCGCGCACGTGCTGCAGCTCCTGCAAACCGCCGATGTCGATCAGCAGCCGCGGCTGCGCGAGCCGCATGTTGAGCATCGCCATGAGCGACTGGCCGCCGGCGAGGATGCGCGCATCCGCGCCGCCCTCGGCGAGCAGCGCGAGCACTTCGCGGCGCGACTCGGGTCGCGCGTAGTCGAAAGCGGCGGGCTTCATCGGCGTATTCCGAGAAAACGAAGGAGCCGCTGCCACCAGCCCGCGCGCGGAGCCGGCGACGGGCCGCCGAGCTCGCCTGCAAGGCGCTCGAACATCTGCCCGATGAGCATCCGCGCGGCGCTCTGGAGCATGCGGCCGCCGACCGCGGCGACTTTGCCGCTTATCGCGACGCGATAGTCGTAGCGCAGGCGTGTACCGCTTCCGGCGAGCGGTTCGAGCACGACGCGCCCGCTGCCTTCGGCGCTGCCCATGGCACCGACGCCTTTGCCGCTAAGCACCAGCGAGCGCGGCGGATCGAGATCGCGCAGCTCGATGCGCGCGTCGTAGCGCGCCTTGATGGGCCCGACGCCGACCGTCACGTCGGCGCGATAGCTGTGCTCGCCGACGCGCTCGAGCGCTCGGCATCCGGGAACGATGCGGGACAGCACGCCCGGATCGAGCAGCGCCGCGTAAACCGCGTCGGGCGCCGCCTCGAGTTTCACGCTGCCGTTCGCCGTCAACGTCGACGCACCCGCGGGCGCGTCGAGCGGCGGCGCGCCGGTCGCGCGGGGCGGCGGCTCGTCGATGCCGATCAGCGCGCGCACTTTGGACGGCGTGAGCGGCAGCGTCACGTCGGCGCAGCCGAGCGCATCGGCGACGGCGTTGGCGATGCACACCGGTGTGCTCATGTTGTTGCCCTCGCCCACGCCTTTGGCGCCGAGCGGCGTGAACGGCGACGGCGTTTCCATATGCAGGATCACCGGCTCCGGCACCTCCGGCGCCGTCGGCACGAGATAGTCGGCGAACGTGCCGGACAGGAAGCTGCCGTCCGGGCGATAGGCGAACTCCTCGAGCAGCGCGGCGCCGAGCCCCTGCGAGAAGCCGCCGCGGACTTGGCCGTCGACCGCGGCCGGATTGAGGATACGGCCGGGATCGTGCATGGTGACGTAACGGTCGATGCGCACGCGCCCGGTGACGCGATCGACCTCGACGCCGCAATAGTCGAACAGGAAGCCGTAGCAGAGCGAGCTGTTGATGATCTCGTCCTCGCTCGGCTCGGCGAGCTGTGGCGGCGTCCAGAACGCGGTTTCGCGCAGCGCGCCGCATTCGCCTTCGGGCAGGCTGTTCGGCGACCAGTGCGTGGCGCCGGCCACGCGGTGAAACGGCGCCGACTTGCCGTTGTCGGCGTGCACCGCGCCGCCGCCGAAACGAATCTTGTCCGGTGTCGTGCCGAGCATGTCGGCAGCCATGCGCGCGAGCCGCTCGCGTATCCGCTGCGCCGCGAGATGCACGGCGCCTGCGACCGCACCGGCGAAGCGGCTCGAGTAGTTGCCGGAGGCGATGGACCAGGCGTCCTTCTGCGTGTCGAGCTCGACGTTGACCGTAATCTGCTCCGGGTCGAGGCCGAGCACGTCGGCGACGACCTGGGCGGCCACGGTGCGGTGGCCCTGACCCTGCGGCGTCGAGGCGATGTGGACCGTGACCGCGCCGAGCGGGTCGACGTTGATCGTCGCGGTAGCGACCGCGCCGTTCTTCGGCCCGGCCTTCGCCCGCTCCTCGGGCGTCATCACCGCCGTGATGTAGCCCATGTTCGAGATCGACGGCTCGACGCATGCAGCGAAGCCGATGCCGTACAGCCGCCCCTGTGCGCGCGCCTCGTCGCGGCGGCGCTTGAGCTCCTCCAGTCCGCCCTCGCGTACGGCCCGCTCGATGGCTTCCTGATAGTTGCCCGAGTCGAGCAGCGAGCCGGCCGCCGAGCGGTACGGGAACGCGTGCGCCGGCACCAGATTGCGGCGGATCACGTCGAGCGGATCGAGCTTGAGCTCCCAGGCGATGCGCTGCATCAGGCGCTCGAGCGGGAAGTACACCTGCGGACCGCCGAAGCCGCGGTTGAGCCCGCTCGGCGTCTTGTTCGTGAGAACGATGCGGTTGCGCACCAGCAGGTTGGGAATGTCGTACGCGCCGGTGAGCGTGCCGTGCATGCGATACGTCGTCGCCGGCTCGGGCGCGCGCAGGTACGCGCCGCAATCGTCAATCTGGTCGTAGCGCAGCGCCCGCACGCGCCCGTCGCGATCGACCGCCGCCTCGAGCGTGGTGACGCGATTGGTCGCGGACGACGCCGCGACGAGGTGCTCGAGCCGGTCCTCGACCCACTTTACCGGCGCGCCCGCCTTGCGCGCGGCGAGCGCCATGATCACGACATATGGGAAGACGGCCTGCTTGATGCCGAAGCTGCCGCCGGAATCGGGCGGCATGCGCAGCCGGAGCTTGCTGCCCGGCACGTTGAGCGCGCGCGCCATCACCGAATGCAGGCCGAACGGTCCCTGGAAGTTCGCGTGCACGTCGTAGCTGCCGTCGGCCTCGCGGTACTCGGCGAGCACGACGTAGCATTCGATCGGGGTGCAGGAGTTGCGCGGGTAGCGCACAGTGACGCTCACGCGGTGCGCGGCGTCGGCGAACGCCTTCTCGGGCTCGCCGTAGCGGTAGCGCCGGTCGACCACGACGTTGCTGCCGACCGCTTCGTGCAGCAGCGGCGCGTCGCTCGCGGTCGCCGCCACCGGATCGACGACCACGGGCAGCGGCTCGTACTCGACGTTTATCCGCTCGAGCGCGTCCTCGGCGCGGTAGCGGTCCTCGGCCACCACCACCGCCACCGGCTCGCCGACGTAGCGCACCTTGTCGACGGCGACCGCCCAATGCTGCATCGGCTGGCGCACGCCGACGGCGAACGGCGATGCCCAGCGCTTGACGTCCTCGCCGGTGAGCACGGCGCGCACGCCTTCCATCGCGAGCGCGGCGCTGGCGTCCACGCGGCGAATGCGCGCATGCGCATGGGGCGAACGCAGCACCGCGGCTTGAAGCGTGCCCGGCGGCACCGCCAGGTCGTCCGCAAAGCGGCCCTGCCCGCGCAGCAGCGCCGCGTCTTCGATGCGCTCTCGTGCGCGCCCGATCTCCGCGGCCGCAACGGCCGACGGTTCGGGAGCCAGCATCTGCATGATTCTTTCCCCCGATAAATCCGAGGGATCGCGGGCGCGCCCGCGCACGCACGATCCCGCCGCTAACCCTACTCATTCGGCGGGCGGTGCGCTTTGCCGCAGAGAATCGGAATTTGTCGTCGAGTCGGATTCTTTTCGCCGGAAGCCGCATTCAGGCGCGGCGCGCGCCCGGAGGGCTACCGCTGGACGCGCCCGACTTCCTGATAGATGTGCTTCGTCTCCAGGAACTCGAGCATCGCTTCCGTGCCGTGCAGGCGGCCGAAGCC
>Ga0207873_1003847_pt1 | contig 10500 bp, 9 predicted proteins | sample BGWIniCompost_FD_187373 | JGI IMG/M metagenome (GOLD analysis project Ga0207873, IMG submission 187373) | Cellulose adapted compost microbial communities from Newby Island Compost Facility, Milpitas, CA, USA - BGW Initial Compost (SPAdes)... ... | reverse complement strand
GACCAAATATAGCATTCAAATCTGGAGATAAATTTCCCTTAGTTTTAGTCCTAATCTCTACATTTTTTACATCCTTTTCATTATCTGTATCACGTTCAATTTGATATGAGATTAGTGATTCAATAAGGCAAAGGTAAGACAGTCCAAAAGCAGATTTGTTATAATGCCACTTAGCCAATAGCAGTTGGTAATCAGATAATGTTTTTGCATTTGAAAAAAAATCCAAGAACCTTTTGAAAGCTTTCGGTACAATCAGCGCTTCCGGAAGATCATATTTCTTGTTAACAAGAGTCTTTAATACAGCTATATGTGATTTTACCTCATGTACAAAATTAAGGCTTAACATTTTAGCAAACTCATCCAGCTTTTGGGATTCATTATAATTATTTTGCTTCAATAATTCTACTAAAAGATTTGCATTACCTGCTACTTCAAAGGCATATGCCCCCTTGATCCAATCTTGCAGTTCAGTAATATATGAAAGATCTACTATTGGCACATATCCTAACTCATTCGTGATATCGAGCATTCCATAATAAATACCTTTTAAATGAATCTTTTTACCAGATACGTCTTTTATTAGATTGATTGCTGTCGTTGCAAAGATGGGTAAAGATCTGAATGAGTGTGTTATGTCTAAATAAACTTCATCTCCATCATCAAGATTCTCATCCCCAAGTGTGTCCTCAAATATTTTGAAATTTTTCTTGATTTCATCATCAGTTATTCCATAATGAATAGGAGTAGCTTTAGAGTCCTTTCCTAAAACGTCTGAAAGATTAGAGAAAAGGTTGGGCTGCAACTTGTGTTGATGGGTAGCTTCTGAGCATTCTTTTGCTAATTCCCAGAAATAATTTTCATCGAAGTCTTGTTTACCTTGTCCGAAGTACCTATAAACCTCTTCCCACATGGACTTCATTGTTCCAAACAGGAACAATTTATCTATATCAAGGAATTCTTTTAGCGCAGCGGTAACAAACGAGGTTTCATACTCTTTCCCATTAAAACAATACTTAGCTTTCTCATATTCGCGATTAGCTTCCTTGCCTTTTACTAATCTTCCTACTCCAATGAAACTGATAAGTACTTTTGCCATAGACTTAGTTTTTTGCTAAACTAAATTTTATCCAACCAAGAGGAAGAGTTAATTCAGAAATAATAGTCCTCGTAATGGGAAATGGTTCTTTCGGGCTGAAATTCCGTTCTTTTGGGGCTTTCCCTAATTCATAGAATTCCCGTAGTTTTTTGAATGCATCTTCATTTTTTAAGCAGATAGCGATTCCTATTGAGTTGTCAAAATAACTCTTTCCGGATCCAATTCTTAGGAAGCATGTTAAAGCTCCGGAAGCTTTAATGTCCCGAATCTCGCCTTTGATATCGTCATAAAACGAGTTTAATCTTTCAGAAGTATAAGAACCGATATTACCAGAATCATTGAGAATGTCTTGTTCGATAGATAGAGATTGGTAAGAGAAATCATTGATTGCATCTACAAGGGCTTTATTAAAAGGCCATTGGGCTGATTTATATTGGAATTTGGATGCTTGTTTCCTTTCAATACACATTTTTGTTTGAGGTACTCTACTGTTTTTCCTCTTATAATGCAAACGGTCAGTTCGGTAAACAACCAGCGACTTCTCTGAGAAAGGCTCGGAATCTCCAACACTTAACTCTGCCTCCAATTTTTTATTTTCCGGATCATCATCGCTGAAAAAACTTGTATTTGGGCGCTTGTTGCGTAAAATATCCTTAATCATAGCATTCAGAGTATCACTCCCTTCAGTTGACGTTAGCCACTTAAAAAGCAATGCTCCTTTAATAGCGCCTTTAAGGGTCGATCCTGGTATGACAGGTTTACCGTTAGAAGTAAAACAGCCAGCAATTTGCTCTTTGCTTTGTGAAGCATTAGGGAATGGGATATTTTTAATTGTAAGCTGTTCTGGCTCCAATCCTAATTCCCTTTTTATAAAGGAGTAGACGCTAAAGTTAGTCCCTGTTTTTGATTCGTTAACAGACTCCGTTACCTGTTCAGTAAAGAGATCAATTTTGTTACGCTCTATTAAAACCCTGTTTAACCTTGTTTTATCAAGTATGTATAAGGTCCTTTGACTGACAAAAAAATCGGTAATGGGCGATAGAAAACTCCCATTTCCAATGGAAACCGGAGTGTAAGTATCTATTCTTAGTCTGTATGAGTATCTTTCTCCCATAGTGCTCTATAATTAGGATGTAAGGGATACAAAAACACTTTGCCATTGCGCAGGTATGTCCCGTCATTGTTGGGCGAGACATCCACAATTCTGCCGCTGAGAGGTTGATCGCCGTCTCTTTTTACAATAGCCCCCTCCGCAATCATATTTACGTACTTCAACTGAGTACGGCTGGCTATTTTCCTGCCCCCTCTTGTAACAACCTGGTAATAAAGAAATGCATCACGTTCCTTTGGCGAAGGGTTGCCTAATGAAATGGATAAAAAGTATGGCTCCCGATGTTGAGGAAAATCGCATTTTTGAATTCTTGTCCCTTCAAATAATCCGCATCCGGAGGTTCTGTCCCCCCCTAATCCTTCGTCAGCAAGAATCCTTATTACCGTATGTAACTTTTCTCTTTCATCATCCGGAAGTCTTTCACTCAAATAAAAATAGTAGCCTGTTTCTATATCTTCATGTAAGCAGAATTGTATGTTGGTTTGACTGTACAACTGTTTCTCTTTATCATCTGTGTGGACTTTCACTTTGGGCAATACAGTTTCATCGTATATAGACGATATTTCGTTTGTGATTTCAGATGCCAAACAAAGAAACTGATGACCGACAAACTTACATTCTCCCATGTCGAACCATTGATTTGGCAGAATGCCATTCATAATCAGGTTCTCGGATACGAATTGTATCTTTTTCAGTTTTTTGTGATCGTCAGACCTTACGAGATTTGCAGCAATCGGCTTTGGAAGAAAACGAGTAGTTTTTCCTCCTGTTTTCAGGTAAAAAAAAGCTGATGAAATTTGAATCTCGTCATTCATAAATCTGTCAACCAAAGCGTTGGCATCGCCAAACACCTTGGCCCAAATATTCACCAAAGCTGAAAACAATAGATCCGATTGCGGAAAGGGCGACACGACAGTCATATTTGGGTCTTCATCAGTAGGTAGAATATTCCCAAAATGATATTGCGCTCCCGGTCTGGAAATCAATTCGACTAAGGTCATGGTGATTAGTTTTTCCAGTATTCGCCAGTTATATCCTTTTCTTTCCTTTCATCCTTTTTAGCATAGTAATCAGCAATTGTTCTGAATTTTATTGCAAGGTTATTAATCTTGACCCTTCCATATCCTCTTGTTCCGCTTCCGCCCAGATAGTCATCCTCGAGTAAACGCAGAGCTCTGATTATTTCCTTTAAATGCTGATCCTGGGTATTATCATCAAACACATCATAAATCATTCTGAAATGAAATACGGATCCGGCAGGTACTCTTTCACTCTGTCTGGGGTTCTCGCCTCTACCTTTTACTCTGTTAATTTTATTTTCCCATTTACTCTCAGTCCATTTAAGATCCATATTATCTTGGTCGAATGTTTCTTTGAATCTTTCTGTGTCCAGCATTGCATCTGAAACAATTAACCTTGCGGCATTATTTGTTGTTCCAAATATTGTTGATATGGGCTCTCCATCTTGTTCGACATTGACGAAGCTATATTCCTTAGCGAGTAATGACCTTAGCTTTCCTTTCAGCGAACTACCTGGAATATATGGAATGCCTTCGATTTCTCCATTTCTGGGTACGGCTTTTATCACGCAGTTATCGATTCCGCCAATGTCGCTTGTTGCGGATGAACCGCCAATATGTAAACCCGTTAGCAATTCAATATCGCCTTCAATGATTGTTTTGCCCTTAAGTGTCATAACTGTTATTTTTATGATCTTTAATTATTTTGTCCGTAACATTTGTGATAAGCAACAATTGCTTCGAAAATTTTCTGAAATGATCTATATGATATCCCAGCCTTTATTAGATCATCAAGAAAATAGAAGAATTCTTTTACATCATCAGACTGTCTTTGTTGGCGAGCTAATGTGTATGCAATATAGGGTCTTATCAACTGTAACTCTGCATCGTTTGATACTTCCCTGCATTTTGCATATAAATTCCGTATTTGCGATGTGCTAACTTTTTTTGCCCTATACTCTACAAAAACTTTAAGGAATTGAATCACATTAGCGACTTGTTGAGCATCTGTAGCGCTTGAACAACTATCAAAGAATTTAGGATTGTTCTTTATAATAGCCAGAACATTCGCTTGACCAAATCCTTTTTGAGATACTGTTCCATTCATGACTTATGATTTTTTAGTTTATATTCAGCTAATCTTGCAGCAATTGGGAATAACATGGGATTTGCGGTTCCCCTCTTAAGAAAAGCATCCATTATCAACTCTTCATAATTTTTTATTATGCCTTCAATTTCCGTCTTGTTCTTGTCATCGACGTCTCTAACGAAGTAGAATAAACGCCAAACTCTGGGAATTTCGAGTTTTCCCTGGTTGGTATGGCGAACAGCTGATGCGAAACCGGTGCGGCTTGCCCTGATTCTTTGGATCAGGGCTTTACTTTCGCCTTTGTTTTTAACCAGGTCTACAAGTTTGTCTGTGATTTCAAGCAGGCAATCGTATTCCTTCCATGTGAATACTTCTCCCATTACTGATATTCTGTTTTTCTGTGGAGATAGATTCTTTGCCAGACTTAGGTCTTCTTCAGCTTGAGCAGCAATCTTCACCACAGGGAAAGTAGGTTTAAAGAAAGTAATTGAAGCGGAAAACGTTAAATCTTTGGTCAGTTGTGGAATTTTTTTTCTCAACTGTTTTGCAAAAGTCTCAAATTCAGCATGCAATATTTTGGCAAATTCCAAAATGGCATCATAAGCGCCGATAACGAAAGTATCATCGCCGCCTGCAAACACCAGGTAGATGTTATCTTTAAATCTGTGAATTGATTTGCCATTGTGGAAACTTCCTGCATCCCTAATTTTCTTTGAATTAAAATCAAAGAAGTCAGATAAAGCATTTGAAAGCTCCTCTGATTGGTTTCTGTTTTTCAAGTTGCGGAAACATTCCCCCAGGTTGTCAACATCCAGTTTCAGCGCAGCCAGTAAGTCGTATCCGGTTCGATTCTTCGCAAAAGCAGCAATAGAATCGAAATCGATTATCCCTTTTTTAGGGGTATGGATATTATCTGAGTTTTCTTTACAATCGCCCCATAGAGGTATGTCATTTGGAGACTCTGGTTCCTTATTTACATATGTTGTAGCAAGGGTATAAGGTTCAAAAAAAGTCATGCGATACCTTCCCTGTTGTAGTTTATCCTTGCCGGCCTGAATCTCAAGTTTTCTTATATAGTCTGAGTAGTTTTCCTCCAAGCTCTGTTCATCCGGAATTTCTATCTTAGAAAGAACTATGTTGAGGTTGTTTACTCTATCTCTTTTTTCATACTTTTTCTTCAGGTTATTCCAATAGTTATCATTCCAATCTGTCGTTTTAGTCGCTTTGATCAGGAAATGGCCTCCTCCAACAATTAGAGGGTCCTCTCCAATTTCTTCGACAAGATCATGACATATCTTCTGCACATTGTAAGAGCGCATCTTTAACTGCTTGGCTGCATTTTCGCTTTTTACGGAGAAGACATATTGCTGAATACCTGTTACATCGCCTTTGATTAGCAATAGATTTCCATTTCCCATATCTATATTACGATTTTCCATGTTGAACATAGATATTAATGCCAAATAATACAGGGGGTATCATCACATACAGACCTGAAACCTGGGCTAACATTAATATATAGTCAGGATCATTAAAATACAGTTTAACAACACTGTGTACAGGATATAGGGCCATCGTTTCAGAAAAAGAATTGTGATATAGCAAAACTACAAAATAATCCTGATTGTCCAAGTTTTTGATTTATATATTTAGAAAACGCGAGCATTAATTAGCGAAACATGTTCATCTAAAATGCGATTTATCAGACTTAGCATCTGCGCCCATTCGCGGCTTGAGAAACTTTCGTTATTCCCAATTTTTTTAATTTCTTCTTTCCAACTAGTCTTCGTTTGCAAACGAGAATGATTAAGAAGCGACTGTATCTCCAAGAAAGAATAGGAACAAGTAGAAGCAATGTCTGCAATGGTTGAACTTTTGATTTGTTTTTTCAGCGATTAGAAACTCCCATGTAAATCCGTTAGCCTCGGGGAGTCGAGTTGCAAGAGACAGGCTGACGGATCATAGCGGAAGGAGATTGTTGATTGCCATGCGTTCATTGTCTGAATCACGGATTAAGCGGATTAAAGGATGTTAATCTGCTCGGCGTCAAACGGCGCGGAATCATTCATTTCGATTTCGCCCTTTCAGGCTGGGAGATGTTGTTCGCCAAACGGGCCTGACTTAACGATTATCGCCCGTTTCGGGGCTCTCATGAAGGATTTGAAGATTCGATAAACCGTCGAATCTACCTTTCGCCAATCCGCAACTGGCAAATAGATGAGCGACGACTGCAAGCAGGAATTTTTCCAAATATTGCCTGTTTTCTTAATTATTTGTAATTTCATTTTTGACTTTTCTGTTTATCCCGAAATGGCGAGTTTCCAAGGCCCTTTCATGTGGGGAAGGCGGCGAAGTTGTGGGGGAATTGACGCGCAACTGATAGTCAGATTTGACAATGATTATGATTAGGAAACTATTTATACTAACGTTTGGATTACTCGCCTGCGGCCCGACTTTTGGACAAGAGCGGAATGACACAGTATATCATTCAATCCGGCTCGTGCCGCGAGTGGGGATCAATATGCAAAAAGGCTATGGAATTGAGGCTGGATTACATTTAAATAATTTTCTAACAAGATTTCCTCGCCACCCGGAAATGACTTTGGCGCCATACGCTTCATCCGGATTCTTTTTATCCTCCGAGCTTCGCTTAAGCGATTTTGAGAAAGTGATAATCGGGCCAAAGATCGGCTGGGAATTAAGCGTAATGGGAGAGACTTTTGGAAGTTTTTTCGGAGCAGAATTCATAAACTACACTGATTTCCACAGTTACAGTCCCGCCCTGATGTTTAAAATCGGGTTTCCGTTGATGTGGCTCAATGCGGGATATGGATATGCCATGTTTTTTGAAGATTCTTTAAAAGACAAAATTGGCAAACACAGAATCACGATTAGTTACACGATAAATAGAAAAGCCAATAAAGAGTACAAAAGGATTGAAGAGAATTTGGTAAATAGCCGAAGAAAGCAAGGTTTTGATTAAATAAATAATGAAAACAGATCGGGGCTTGTATAAAGCAGCGCTTTGGAAAGATAGATAAATTTAAATTGCTGAGAATTAGTTTCACAGCGCATTCGCCTCGTACCAGCTCCAACGTGGTCGCCATTAAACAGCCAGCCAAGCGCCGACGACGCGGAATCATTCATTTGGATTTCGCCCTTTCAGGGTTGAGAGATGTTATTCGCTAACGGTCAGGGCGTCGCCCCGACCTAATGATTGCCGCCCGCTTCGGGGCTCTGACGGTAAAGGATACGAATAGTGCCAGTAAGGCAGGAGCCTGATGGAGGAACATCCCAAATGCTTTTGATCCCCTTGCTAAAATTGGTCCATCATTCTTAATTTTACATGACCAGACATAAAAAAACTAAAATCTTATCTCTATGAATAAACTGATTTCCTTCCTATTCTTTTGCTTGACCAGTTTTCAATTGTTTGGACAAATGATCATGAGCGCCGAGGGCATACATCCTGACAATGTCTGCAAACAAAACACTGTTTATTTCTTAATCGAAAAAAAAGCCCGGCCATTAGAGTCTATCGACTCCATTGAGATGCGATTGAATAAGGCGCTATCATTTGCCCGGCAAGACCCAGGCTTTGAGGCAAATTGTGCAATACAACTGGTTGTGAATTGCAAGGGAGAGTTAGGCGGAGGATTTCATGTTGTCAAAAAATCGGGGGATGATAATATCGACAATGAATTAATTGATTTTTTCAAAACGATTAAAGCCTGGAAACCTGGGATGATTAAAAAGAAAGCGGTGGATAGTTGGTATATGTGGCGACTTGAAATAAAAAACGGATATATTGATATAACCAACATTTAACAAATGTCAATCGCCGGGATAAGCTATTGCCGGCTAAGGGAAGCCGCGTGGTTTTATACTTATTTACATATAGACAACAAAAGGAAAATTCTGAATGGACGGAAAAATCAAAAAGGACAGCCTTTCTCCCTGCCTGGCCGCTATTGTAAACGCGCTGCCGTTGCACGAAGGCATGCGCGTTCTTGAAATTGGGTGCGGACCGGGCGCGGCGGCGCGCGAAATAGCCAAACGCATCGGCGAGGGCCGCATCCTTGCGATAGACCGGTCTGCAAAAGCCATTCAACAAGCGATAAAAAATTCGCAGGCCGAGATAGCCTCCGACAAATTGAGTTTCAGGCAGGCAGCCATTGAAGATTTTGAACTGGCGCCAGGCGAGCCGCCTTACGATATCGCGTTTGCCGTACGGGTAGGCGCTTTGGATGGAAGGCATCCCAAAGCGGGACAACTTGCCCTCCCCAGAATAGCCAAAGCCCTGACTCCCGCCGGCAAGCTGTTTATCGACGGCGGAGACCCTTTAAAAGAAATATCGCTGGACAGCTATAGGAAGGAGGACTGACATTATAGAATCAACAATCAAAAGCCGTCATCCTGAGCGCGTCCAGATCGACGCTCATCGCAACTTGCGACCTACGGGGTCGATTCCGCAATCCTGGAATTCCGCTATAAACCTGCGACCTAGGATGGGTCGGGAGAGCGGGTTCGATATTTATCTGTAATCCCCTTATCTCTTTCGCGGATTATTTGCGTTGGATTTCGCCCTTTCAGGCTGGGAGATGTTGTTCGCCAAACGGGCCTGACTTAACGATTATCGCCCGTTTCGGGATTTGCCTTGTAGAGATGCGATTAATTGCGACTCTACGACATTCCCGGCCAACGTTTTTATACGCCTGGACGTAAGTAATGAAAATTGGACTTGTATGAAATATGTTTTTACCGCAATCATGCTGACATTCGCCGGCGCGGCTTTTTGCCAGGCGGACTTACCCGGTTTTTTGCAGGGAACCTGGAAAGCGGAAAACGAGGAAATCTACGAACATTGGGACCTGCTGAACGACCGTACCCTGAAGGGATTTTCTTACGCCCTGAAGGACGGGCAAATCGCCGTTTCCGAATACCTGGATATCTCTCAGAAAGGCGGCAAATGGGTCTATACGGCCACAGTCCTCAACCAAAACGAGGGAAAGGGCGTCGCCTTCAAGCTCACGAAAACCGGCGACGAGTATGTTTTTGAGAACCCCGCCCATGATTTCCCCAAACTGATTTCATATAAAAAGCTCTCCGAAACAGAGATATTGGCGCGGGCGTCCGACGGAAAAGACAAGTCCTTTTCCTATAAAATGACAAAAGCCGGCGTCGATCCGCCGGAAAGCGTTTCAGGATCGTCAAATCCGAATTACGACCAGACTTTGGCCGAGAAACTGGGCGGCGACGATTACGGGATGAAAAACTACATTTTTGTCATCCTGAAAACCGGTCCGAATGTTTCGGCGGACAGAGAACTGGCAACGCAGAGTTTCAGAGGCCATCTGGACAACATCAACCGGCTGGTTGAAGCCGGCAAGCTGATTGTGGCCGGACCGATGGGGAAAAATGACAAGAGTTACCGGGGGATATTTATCCTGAACAATATTGGTTCGATGGAAGAGGCGCAGGGGCTGTTGCAAACCGATCCTGCGATTAAAAACGGTCTGCTTGAAGCCGAAATATACGACTGGTATGGATCGGCGGCTTTGCCCGAATATCTGCCTTTTTCGGATAAAATTTGGAAAGTTCAACCTTAAAACCATTTCTGCATGACAGTGAATGAGATCCTTGCCCAGCTCCGGTCGCTGGGCAACGAAAAGGTGTTCGCGCACAACCTCAAATACGGCGCAAATGAACGCAACCAGTTTGGCGTAAAGATGGGCGACATCCGCGCTCTGGCAAAAAAGATCAAGATCGATCATGAACTGGCGTTGGAATTGTGGAAAACCGGGAACATCGAAGCCCGGTTGCTGGCCACGCTGATTATGAAGCCCAAACTTTTGTCGCCGCAAGAGCTGGACGAAATGGCGCGGTCTATAGATTTTGGGCAGTTGGCGGATTGGTTTAACTCGTACGTCCTGAAGGAGCATCCGGCAAAGGAACAGATGCGCGAAAAATGGATGAACGGCGACAACACGTGGGCGGCCAGATCGGGCTGGAGCCTAACGGCCGAGAAGATCGCCAAAGACCCGGCAGGATTGGACCTGGACCAATTGCTGGACAGGATTGAAAAAGAGATGCCGCAAGCCGCGCCAGAAACGCAATGGACCATGAATACCGCGCTGGCGTATATCGGCATCCATCATCCGCAATACCGGCGCCGCGCCATTGA
>Ga0207873_1003845_pt1 | contig 10506 bp, 11 predicted proteins | sample BGWIniCompost_FD_187373 | JGI IMG/M metagenome (GOLD analysis project Ga0207873, IMG submission 187373) | Cellulose adapted compost microbial communities from Newby Island Compost Facility, Milpitas, CA, USA - BGW Initial Compost (SPAdes)... ... | reverse complement strand
GAGCCGTTCTCGGGGCTCGACCCGCAGACCGTGCGCCGCGTGGAGGAGCTGCTGGTGAGCGTGAACCAGCGCTTCGGCGCCACCCTGATCGTGACCTCGCACCACCCGCACTCCACGCTGCGCATCGGGGACCATCTCGTGATGATCGACGAGGGCGTCGCGATCGAGGGCCCGCCGCGCGAGCTGGCGCAGCGCGACGCGCGCGCGGCCGCGTTCTTCCACGACGCGCTGCCCGGCGCGGCGGCCGGGAGCGCGGCGCGATGAGCCCGGCCGAGCCGGTGCGCGCGCTCGGCGCGACCGTCCTGGGCGCGGTGCGCGGGCTCGGCCGCTTCGCGCTGTTCGTGCTCGCCGTCCTGGACGCCGGCGCCCGCCCGCCGTTCCGCCTGCGCCGGCTGGTCCGCGAGCTCTACGACACCGGCGTGCTGTCGCTGCTGATCGTGTGCGTCTCGGGCTTCGCGGTCGGGATGGTGCTGGGGCTCCAGGGCTACAACACGCTGAGCCGCTTCGGCGCCGAGGAGAGCCTGGGCGCGGTGGTCGGGCTGTCGCTGATCCGCGAGCTCGGGCCGGTGCTCACCTCGCTGCTGGTGGCCGGCCGCGCGGGCTCCGCGATGGCCGCCGAGATCGCCGCGATGGTGGTCACCGAGCAGCTCGACGGGCTGCGCATGATGTCGATCGAGCCGCTCGACTTCGTGGTGGCGCCCAAGGCGCTCGCCATGGTGCTCGCGATGCCGCTGCTCGCGACGCTGTTCGTGGTGTTCGGGATCTTCGGCGGCTGGATGGTGGGCGTGGCGGTGCTGGGCGGGGACGGCGGCGCGTATCTCACCACGCTCGAGGAAGCGGTCGCGTTCTGGGAGGACGTGGTCGGCGGGATCATCAAGGGCGTGGTGTTCGGGCTGCTGGTCGGCTTCATCGCGACCTTCCGGGGCTTCACCGCCCGGCCCACCACGGCGGGCGTCAGCGCCGCCGCCACCTCGACGGTGGTGCTGGCCTCGGTCGCGACCTTGATCTTCGACTACTTCATCACCGCGCTCTGGGGGTACTGAGGGATGCGCGAGTCGGCGACGAGGGAGCTATGGGTCGGGCTGTTCGTGCTCGTCGGGCTGGCGGCGCTGGCCTGGCTGTCGTTCTCGGTGGGCGGGGTGGAATCCCTCCGCTCGGGCGGCCTGCAGCTGATTGCAACCTTCGACGAGATCGGGGGACTCAAACAGCGCGCCCAGGTGGTGATCGGAGGCGTGCGGGTGGGGCAGGTCAAGAAGATCGAGCTGTCGGACGATTTCCGGGCGCGGGTCACGCTGGACGTGGACGACAAGCTGCAGCTGCCCGCCGACACCTCGGCATCGATCCTGACGGCCGGCGTGCTGGGCGACCAGTACATCGCGCTCGAGCCGGGCGGCGACCCGGAGACGCTGCAGTCGGGCGAGCAGATCCAGTTCACGCAGAGCGCCGTGATCCTGGAGCGCCTGATCGGGAAGCTGATCCAGAACCTCGGCGGCAACTCGGGGGGATCGTCGCAATGAAGCGGAGCAGGGGGGGGTGCATCGCGTGGCTCGCGGCCGCCGCGCTCGTGGCCGGCTGCGCGAAGGGGCCGCCCGAGGACCCCTGGCAGAGCTGGAACCGCCCGATGTTCCGCGTCAACGAGGCGGCGGACCGCTGGGTGCTGCGCCCGGTCGCGCTGGGCTGGACCTTCGTCACCTTCGAGGAGATGCGCCTCGCGGTGCGGCGCTTCTTCTTCAACCTCGCGTTTCCCTCGCGCTTCGTGAGCAGCCTGGGGCAGGGCGAAGGCCAGAAGGCCGCCGACGAGGCGGGTCGCTTCCTGCTCAACAGCACGGTCGGGATCGCGGGCCTGTTCGATCCCGCCACGCACGTCGGCTTTCCGCGCCACGACGAGGATTTCGGCCAGATGTTCGGGCGCTGGGGCGTGCCGCCCGGCCCGTACCTGGTGCTGCCCGGCCTCGGCCCCTCGAGCCCGCGCGACGCCGTGGGCTCCGCGCTCGACCTGCTGACGAACCCGCTGCTGTGGCTCGACGTGCCGATCTACGGCCTCGGCGCGCTCAACGTCGTCAACAGCCGCGCGCTCGCCGACGACGAGATCGAGCGCGCGCGCGCCACGGCGCTGGACTTCTACGTGTTCGTGCGCGATGCCTACGTCCAGAATCGCGCCGCCGCCGTCGCCGACCAGGAACAGCGGTCGCCCGCGCGAGGCGGCGGCCCCTACGACGACCTCTACGATCTGCCCGACGACCTCTACGAGCTTCCCGACGAGGAGTGAGGCCATGCTCGATCGCTCCCGGCCCGACGGGTCGCGCCGCGCGCGGATCATCGCCGCCGCGTCGCTCGCCGCGCTGCTGCTCTCGGCCACGGCCTTCGCGAACCCCGCGGTGGCGCCGCCCGAGGAGGAGGCGCGCCGCTTCGTCCAGCAGACCATCGACGACGTGATGGCGATCCTGCACGACTCGGGCCTGTCGCTCGAGGAGAAGAAGAACCGGGTCGAGGACCTCGCCTACGAGCGCTTCGACTTCGAGCTGATCTCGCGGCTGGTGCTGGCGCGCAACTGGAACACGATGAGCGAGCAGCAGCGCCGCGACTTCGTCGACGCCTTCAAGAAGCACCTCTCGGCCACCTACCGCGACACCCTGGACAGCTACCGCGACGAGAAGATCGAGATCCAGTCCTCGCGCCCGGAGGCGCGCGGCGACGTGACGGTGATGACCGTGGTGCGCGAGGGCGGCGACGTGACCAAGGTCGACTACCGGCTGCGCCGGACCGACAATGGATGGCGCGGCATCGACGTGATCATCGAGGGCGTCTCGCTGGTGCAGAACTTCCGCAGCCAGACCCAGGAGATCATCAGCGCGGAGGGCGTCGACGCGCTGATCCAGAAGCTGCGCAGCAAGCAGATCCAGCTCGACACCGGCACCCGAAAGAGCTGAGCGGCCGCGTGTTCCGGGACGACCGCCCGCGCTCGCTGCTCGCCGCCCTGCTCGTGGGCCTCGCCCTGCTCGGCGCGGGCTGGCTCGTCGGCCAGGGCCTCGCGCGGTTGCGCACGCAGGACCGCTACGTGGTCGTGAAGGGCTCGGCGGAGCGGATCGTGGACGCCGACCTCGTGGTGTGGCCGCTGCCGCACTCCGTGAACGGCAACGACCTCGCCCAGGTGCAGGCCGACCTCGAGCGCAACACCGAGACGATCCGCGAGTTCTTCGCGCAGGCCGGCTTCTCGGCCGACGAGGTGGTGGTCTCGCCGCCGCGCCTCGAGGACCGCTGGGCCTACGCCTACGGCGACCAGCGGCCGCCCGAGCGCTGGCGCCATTCCACGACCGTGACCCTGCGCACCACGCGGGTGGCCGAGGCGCTGGAGGTGTTGCGGCGCAGCGGCCAGCTCGTGAGCCGCGGCGTCCTGCTCGGCGAGGGCAGCCAGCCCGAGTTCGCCTACACGCGCCTCAACGAGATCAAACCCGAGCTGATCGCCGAGGCCACCGCCAACGCGCGCCGCTCGGCCGAGCAGTTCGCCGCCGACTCGGGCGCGCGCCTGGGCGGGATCCGCACCGCCAACCAGGGCGTCGTCACCATCGAGGACCGCGACCAGGGCAGCCCGCACGTGAAGAAGGTGCGGGTGGTCACCACCGTCGAGTACTTCCTGCGCGACTGAGCGCGGAGCGCGGATCGCGGCCTCGCGGCGCGCGCCCCGGCGGACGCGGCCGGCGTCCCGCGCGCGTCCGCTACCGTTCGGCCCGGACGCCGCTCCAGGGGGCCGTTAGCTCAACGGTAGAGCAGCGGGCTTTTAACCCGTTGGTTCTGGGTTCGAATCCCAGGCGGCCCACCAGTGCGGCGGTGGCGTGGAGCTGGTCCCGGCTACGTCGGCGAAGGGTTGTCACTCTTGCACGCAGAGTGGCATCGACCCGCCCGCGTGATGGCATCGTTGAAGCACGTCTCCCGCTCCGTGCAATCGCTCTTGCCCTCGCACACCTCGCGGTCCGACTGCAGGGTGTCGGTGCAGCGCTTCGCGCAGTCGCCCTGGCTCGAGTCGTACGTGTTCTCCCAGAACTCGTCGGCCTCGAAGAAGTTCTTGAGGGGCGAGCCGAAGATGTGGCCGGCCGCGAGCCGCCCTTTGAACTCGAGGTCCTGGTTCCGACGCTCCAGTGTGTCGACCTGGGCCTCGAGCTCGGCCACGCGCGCGGCCGTTGCGTCGTCGGTGCGCTCGCCACAACCAGTGCCGACCATCAGCACGCCGATGCCAGCGGCAAGGACGATTCCCTTCATGGGTGTGACCTCCGTCTTGGCGGGAATGCCCGGACTCCAGCTGGCGGGGCGGCATCGTACCCGGCGAACGGCGATCCGAAGGGCCGGGGACGGCAGCGAGCGATGCTGCGGCGAGTCCGTTGTCTGCCGGTCGCTTCTCGACCGGCCGCGTACACGCCCGTACGTCGGGACGCATACGGTGAAACCATCATACGACGGCAGGCCGCGCAGGGTGAAGCCACGATCGTGCGGCGAAGGCACGATCCGGCCGGGTGCCTCACACCAGGGCGTCGCGAGAAGCTCGCTCTCGTCGGAACGGCCTCGGTCCGGAGGCGCGGATCCGGCTCCGGCCTCCTGGCGGTCCCACCGCGCTGCTCGCCCCGGGCTGGAAGTGACCCCGGAGCCGGGGTGGGGATTGCCCGCGGCTGGCCGGGGCTCGGCAGGAGGCGCCTGCGCGAGCGCGTCGCGGTGTCATCCGCATGGGTCGATACCCTGAGAGACCACCCGAGGGCGCAGCCGGGGCACGTTCGTCCGGGTGGCCGGAAAGCGCCAACCGGGCCACACGGGGAGTTTCGATGGGGCTCGGGCACGACTGGAACGAGCACTACCTGCGCGGCGAGCTGCCGTGGGATACGGACGAGCCGGATCCGCACCTGGCGGAGCTCGTCCGGAGTGGCGTCGTGGGCCGCGGCCGCGCGCTCGAGATCGGCAGCGGCACGGGCACGAACGCCGTCTGGCTCGCCGGCGCGGGGTTCGACGTGGTCGGCATCGACATCGCGGAGCGTGCGGTCGAGATGGCGCGGACGAGGGCGAGCAGCGCGCCTCGGGTCCGCTTCGTGCACGCGGACTTCCTCGCCGACGACGGCGTCCAGGGGCCCTTCGACTTCGCGTTCGACCGCGGCACGTTTCACGTGTTCGACGACGCCGAGGCACGAGCGCGCTTCGCGGCACGCGTGGCGAGCCTGCTGCGGCCGGGAGGCCTGTGGCTGAGCCTCATCGGCAGCACCGAAGGTCCCGCTCGCGAGCAGGGGCCTCCGCGCCGCAGCGCGATCGACATCGTCACGGCCATCGAGCCGGTCCTCGAGATCGTGTCGCTGCGCGCGACCGAGTTCCACGACGTCGATCGCGCTCCACGCGCCTGGGCGTGCCTCTCCAGGCGCCGCACGATGCCCGCTCAGCCGTCGTCGCGATACGCGTAGATCAAGGGTCGGACCATGCGATCCGTCCCACAGGATGCGGCGCGGATCGGTTCACCCGCCCGAGACCCGTGCTCCGACGATCGCTCTCATGCCCGCAGGGAGCCGTTCGGTTCCAAACGAGGGCCTGACGGTCGCTTCGACACCGTGCCGGGCCAGCAGGGCGGGAATCGCAGAGGTGTCCAGCAGGACGTTCTCGTGGCGCTCGTCGTCGCGCCGCCAACGTTCGCCGTCCTCGCGAACGAAGACGGTGATGTCGCGGACGAACCGCGCCGGCGAGGGAAGGGCGTAGCGCGTGACGATCGCCCACTCGTCGGTGACCTGCGCGTGCGGGGGCAGCGAAGCCCGCGTGGCGCCGTACTCCCGATCGCACACGTCGAGGGCGAGGACGCCGCGCGGGCGAAGGGCGCGGGCGATCGCGCCCCAGGCGCGCTCGATGGCCGCTTCGTCGGGGAGGTAGTTGAGGACGTGTCCGACGGCGACGATGGCGTCGGCCTCCGGGAGCGGGTCGTCGGGAAGCGCGAGCCGGCGGAGGTCGGCCTCGGGAACGGCCTCGCGCGCGAGCGCGAGCATGTCCGGCGAGGCGTCGGTCGCGAGCACCCGGTGGCCGGCATCGACGAGATGCCTCGTCAGGCGGCCACTGCCGCACCCGAGCTCGAGCACGAGGCCGCCGCGGGCGCGGATCGGCTCGAGCAGCGCCAGGATCCCAGGCGCGCACAGATCGGCATGGGCTCCATAGCCGAGGTGATGCACCCGGGCGAGATCGGAGCGGTAGTAAGGATCGGAAGCCATCCGATCGGCCCTCGTCCTGGCCAGGGCGTACGATCCGCGCCCGGCCTCACTCCAACGCGACGCCTTCGTCGAGCTCGCGGGCGACCTCGCGGGCGGCGGCGGCCAGCTCCTCGGGGAGCTCGCCGATCCGGCCGAGCTCGTCGGCGAAGCGCACGCGCTCGCAGTCCGGCGCCGGGACGGCGCGCGGCATCCAGGCGGCGTGGAGGAGGAAGGGAAGGGTGGCGCCGCCCGGCGCGGCCAGCGTCGCGATCGGTCCCTTGCCCACGTCGGCGGCGTCGTAGCACTCGACGCGGAAGCCCGCGTCGGAGAGCACCGGCACCACGACCCAGCCGTCGTGTCCGCCCGGCTCGTAGTCGGCCGCTTCGCCGCCCGCGCGCGGCACGAAGATCGGCGAGGTCGGCAGGTCGTGGAGGCCGAGCTGCGCCATCGCGGTCACGTGCAGGTCCTCGGCGTCGACGCTCACGACGAGCGGCGGCGTCTCCTCGCCGGGCAGGAGCGAGCGGTCGACGCGGTCGCGGTAGAGGTGCAGCATCTTCTGCGTCACGCCCTCGGGCCGGTAGCCCTGGTACACCATGTGATGTCGGGTGCGCCGCTCGAGGCCCGCGCGGCTCCAGTCCATGGCGTTGAGCTGGCGGTTCCACAGCAGCTCGGGGCGCCGCAGCTCGGCCAGCTGGAGCGTGCGGCCGCTCTCCGGGTCGAAGCGGACGACGCGCGTGCGGTCGGGGCTCATGGGCATGCCGTACAGGCCGCGCAGCGCGGGATCGCACGGCCGGCCCAGCGCGTCGACGTCGCCGGGCCCCTGCGCCATCGCGATGTCCTGGTTCTCGGTGTGCTCGAAGAGCACGCACACGCCGTCGCCGTCGTCGTAGCAGGCGTAGTAGTGGTTGGTCTCGGGCGCGATCTCGAAGACCCGGCACGGCACCTCCTCGCCCTCGGGCGTGGCCTCGAGCTGGTCCTTGCGGATCAGGTACACCGGGCCGCGATCGTTGGCGGGCTGCGTGCGGTCGGCGCCGGCCAGCACCTGCGGCTCCACCTTGAAGGCGCAGTCGGCCACCACCAGCCACTCGCGCGTCTGGGTGATGGTGTGCACCGACTGGGGGATCGTGGCCCCCGCGATCGGCCAGCGGCGCACGCGGCCCCTGCCGTCCCAGCGCACGACGAACAGGCGGGCGAGCAGGGTGTTGACCGACCACAGCACGTCGCGATCCGGATCGATCACGGGGTGCGCCGTGCTGGGGATCATCGGGAGCACGGGAGCGGGGAGGGGCATCTCCAGCCACTCCTCGCGGCGGCCCACCTCGCCGAGGAAGCGCAGCGACACGGGGTCGATCTCCACCGGCCGCCCCACGTCCCAGGTGGCGAACAGGCGGTCGCCCCACGGCAGCGGCGCCGTGTTGGCCGCGTTGCTGAAGCCGAAGGGCGAGTGGACGCCGAGCATGGTGTCGCGGAACACCTCCGGCCGCTTGCGGCGCAGCCGCGCGGAGGGCGAGTCGATGCGCCGCTGGCGCAGCGCGAAGGCGTTCGGCGCGGCGCCGAAGCGCCCGGGCTCGAGCGACAGGCGCCAGATCATGCCGTCGCCGAAGAACGCGTGCGGCACCCCGAAGCCGTCGGGGTGTGGAGCGCTGATCACGAGCTCGCCGGTGCAGCCCTCGGGCCAGGTGCCGCGCACCACGGTGAGGTCGAGATCGCGCGGCGCGTCGCCGCGCAGCAGGCTTCGCGGGAGCGGCATGGTCGCCTCCTCGGGAGCGTGAGGGCCTGGATCGTACCGCGGTGCGGGGCGGGTCCGCTTGCAGCTCGGTGTCAGGCCGTAGCATGCTGCCGCCCGCCACGGCGGTGGCGGCCCGAGGAGGCAGGGGATGCCCGGCGGCTCCGAGAAGCGATGGTCGCGGCGCGAGCTCCTGGCGGGCGCGGCGATCGGCGTCGGCGGCGCCGTCGCGGCGTCGGCGCTCGGACGCGCCTGGCTCGACGATCCGGCGCGGCTGCCCCCGCTCTACGAGTACTTCGTCGACAGCTACTGGTTCGACGGCTCCGGGCTGCGCGACGACCCGCTGCGCCCGCCGCTGCGCGGCCCGGCCCGCGCCGACGTGGCGATCGTGGGCGGCGGCTTCACGGGGCTCGCCACCGCGATCGCCGTCGCGCGCCGGCAGCCGGGCCGGCGCGTGGTGGTGCTCGAGGGCGCGCGCTGCGGCTACGGCGCGAGCGGCCGCAACGGCGGCTTCGCGGACGTGATGTACACGGGCTTCGCGCAGTTCGCCGCCACGCATCCGCCCGAGGTCGCGCGCGGCGTCCGCGACGTGATCGCGACCGGCCTCGCGGCGATCGACCGCCTGGTGGCCGAGGACGGCGTCGACTGCGAGCTCGAGCACAACGGCGGCCTGCGCCTGGCCGCCACCGACCACCAGATCGCGCAGCTCGAGCGCGCGCACGCGAAGCTCGTCGAGCTCGGCGTGCCGGCGCGCCTGGTGGACGGCGCCGAGCTGCGCGCGCTCGTGCGCACCGAGCGCTTCCGCGCCGGCCTGACCTGGCCCGACACCGCGATCCTGCACCCCGCGAAGCTCGCGCGCGGGATGGCGCGCGTCGCCGAGTCGCTCGGCGTCACGATCCACGAGGCGACCCGCGTCGTGCGCATCGAGCCGGGGGCGAAGGTCGTGATCACCACCGAGCACGGGCGCGTGGAGGCCGCGCAGGCCGTGCTCGCCACGAACGGCTACACGCCCCGGCTCGGCGTGTTCGGCACGCGCCTGATTCCGCTGTGCAACTACGTGGTGGCGACCGAGCCCCTCACGCCGGCGCAGTGGGAGGCGATCGGCTGGTCGGGACGCCAGGGGCTCACGGACGCGCGCGTGCTGTTCATGTACCTGCGGCCGACGAAGGACGGGCGCATCGTGGCGGGCGGCGAGCTGGCGCCGTACTACCGCGGCGGCCTGCCGAGCGGCGGCAATCACGCTCCCGCGATCGCGAAGCTGGAGCGCAGCCTCGTCGAGACCTTCCCCGCGCTCGAGGGCGTGCGCTTCACGCACGCCTGGGGCGGCACGATGGCCTTCACGCGCGACTTCACGCCGCGCATCGGCGCCCTCGACGGCGCCCCCAACCTGTTCTTCGGCCTCGGCTACAACGGCGAGGGCGTGGTGATGAGCCAGGTCGCGGGGCGCATCCTCGCGGCGCTGCTCGCCGGCGAGGGCGGCGAGTACGCGGCGCTGCCCTTCGTGGGGGGCGCGCCGCCGTGGGGCGGCTTCGAGCCCTTCCGCACGATCGGCGTGAAGGCGATGGAGCGCGCCCTCCGCGCGCTCGCCGGCGAGCCGTGAGCAGCCCGGAACGGTGACCCCGACCGGCGCGCCGGGTGTTCCCCCCATCTACACTCGCGCGCATCGACACGGGAGCGGTACGACACCGGAGGCGTCATGCGCACGCTCGCGGTTGCGACCCTGATCGTCCTGCTCGCCGTCCCGGCCGGTGCGGAGATCCGCCCGGTGAGACGGAGAGCGCGATCGTGGTCTGCCCGGTCGGAAGGGCGGCCGTGGGGGGCGGCGTCGACGCGCCGGATCGCAGCGGGCTGCGGCTCGTCGGGAACGGGCCGGTCTACCTCAGGGACCTCCCCGCTCTTCCGCCGCCTCGCGGCGATGGAAGCGGGCAACGCCGGCGCACCGATCGGCTGGTACGTCGCCCTGCGCAGCGAGGCCATGACGCCCCGCGCCTTCAAGGCGGCGGCAATCTGTGCGCCCGAACCCGCGAGCACGGCGCTCGGCGTCGCGGCCATGGGCACGCTCGCGGCCCTTTCGCGAGCGCGCCGGACGATCGCGTCCTCCACCCGCAAGGGCTAGCCGCTTCGCTCGCCGAGCGCCGAGCGGATCGCCCGCTCGACGCCGGGCCGAGGCCGCTCGCGGAGGGCCTCGCGCAACGCGGCGCGCGCGGGCTCGCTGCCGATCCGTCCCAGCGCGATGGCGGCGCGACTCTGGTGGAGCGCCGCGCGGGCGCTCATGTGGTGGGCCACGTACGCCTCCTCGTCGAGCGCGGGCCCCGTGCCCGGCAACGTGCGCCCGCGGCGGGAGCGTTCGGCATGGCGCTCGCGGAGCTGGCGCTCGAGCCGAGCGCGGTACGCGGGGGAGAGTCCCTCGCGCAGCGTGGCCACGAGGAGCGGCACGACCTCCTCGCCCAGCGCGACCACCGCCTCCAGCTGGTCGTCGGCGCACTCCTCGCACTCGAGCCAGGTGATCAGGACCTCCCGCGAGTCGGCGGGCGGCGCACGGCGCTGCGCGATGGCGACCGGCTCGGCGACCCCCGC
>Ga0207873_1003844_pt1 | contig 10506 bp, 10 predicted proteins | sample BGWIniCompost_FD_187373 | JGI IMG/M metagenome (GOLD analysis project Ga0207873, IMG submission 187373) | Cellulose adapted compost microbial communities from Newby Island Compost Facility, Milpitas, CA, USA - BGW Initial Compost (SPAdes)... ... | reverse complement strand
GTTAGATGGAGCGTTGGTAATGACTGCGGCGCAAGTGCTGCAGCATCAGCAAACGGCGTACAAGGAATACGAAATGAACTGGATCGGAGACTTCAACCCAAAAATGATCCGCGTTGTGGAACAGGTTGGCGCCAGCGTGGTGAAACGGCACGCCACTTACCGGAAGCTTTTCGACGAGTCAAAGCCGTTTAGGCGCGCGCCGGTACTGGGATAATAAGATATGGAGGAGCAAGAGTCAAGGTCGCGGTTCCTGTTCAGAAATCTGCTGAAAGGGTTACTTTGGTTCGCTGTAATCATTACGGCATTTATCCTCCTTGAAGACTATCTTCAGGAAAACTTCCGCGACACAATTGAGTCTATCTACGACAAGCCGCTGCCCCTCTTTGGAATTTTCTTTACTTCTGAGGTGGTCTTCGGCCTTATTCCGCCAGAGTTCTTCATGATGGTGTGGATACTCCACGATATCTCCCTCACAGCCTTTATCATCAACCTGACCGTGCTCACCATTCTGTCCTATATCGCTGGTGTAATTGGATACTGGATAGGAAAGCGATTTTCCACGACAGCTTTTTATACCCGATTGCACAACCGCTACCTCGCACAGTATGATCGGAACCTGCAACGTTATGGCGGCTACCTTGTGTTTGTGGGGGCCGTGACGCCAGTTCCTTTCTCTGCCACCTGTATGCTCGCGGGTTCTATTCACTACAACTTTCGTGAATTCCTGCTTATTTGTATCACGCGGGTGCTTAGGTTTGTTATCTACGGATGGATGGTGTGGTCATTTCCCAATTGGTTTTCATGAGCGAGATCAAGAAGAAAACGGCTGTTTTGCTGATCAACCTGGGAACTCCGGATAGCCCATCCGTTCCACATGTTCGCTCCTACTTGTCGCAGTTTCTCAACGATCCACGTGTCATCGATATTCCCTGGCTTCCGCGCAAGCTGCTCGTCAACCTGATCATCGTTCCGTTCCGCGCGCCAAAATCGGCAAAGGTTTATCAGCAGTTGTGGACACCGGAGGGATCACCCTTGCTTCTGTACAGTCAGAAAGCTGCTGATTTGTTGCAACAACAGCTACCGGACAACTATCGGGTGTACCTCGCCATGCGGTACAAGAATCCATCTATCCCCGATGTGCTGGCCAAAATTGCAGCGGAAAAGTATGACCGCATCATTGTGTTGCCGATGTTTCCGCAGTATGCTTCTGCGACTACGGGCTCCGCGCACGATGAGGTGATGCGGGTGATCAGGAAATGGTGGGTCGTTCCTGAGGTGCACTTCGTCGGACAGTATTACGATCATCCCTCGTTCATTGAAGCATTTATAGCGCGCGGTCGTGAGCACAAGATCGACGACTACGAGCATGTGCTTTTTTCGTATCACGGACTGCCGGAACGGCAAGTCGACAAGGTTCATGTTAAAGGTACCTGTGCGGACTACAACTGCACACGTGAGATTAATGATGCGAATCGACTGTGTTATCAGGCGACGTGCTACGATACATCGAGAAGGATAGCCACGGGTCTCGGTATTCCGGAAGATCGCTATACGGTTTGCTTTCAATCGCGTCTCGACAAGAAGTGGCTGACACCATTTTCGGATGACGTTGTCATCGACTGCGCGAAACGGGGAATGAAGAAAATACTTGTGTTCTCACCCGCCTTCACTGCCGATTGCCTGGAAACCATCGTGGAAATCGGCATTGAATATCAGCACATCTTCAAAGAGCACGGTGGAGAGAAGGTACAGCTTGTTGAAAGTCTCAATGATCATCCCGTCTGGATACGTTGTTTGAGGGAGTTGGTTGAGGGGATAAAAGACTAGATAACGGCGACGGCAGAACAGCGAAATTGCCAACTGTTCCAATTCGTACTACTGCCTACTGCCCATTGCCAATTGCCTACTGCGAATAGCGTTCACAGCCTCAATTGCCCGCTTCCTCCTCTCTTCCCTCTGTCCTTTAATCTCAACAAAAGGAACGCTCATGGCAGTGAGTTGTTCGCGGTACAACGCGTAAAGCATTTCGCGTTTGTCGGGATGTTCGCGCTGGGGGTCATCTTCCCAGGGGATGTCGACATATGTAAGCAAGTGCAGGTCGTAGTGTGATTCGTCCAGTGCGCGGAGGATTTCCGGGTCGCAATGTCCATATTTGACCTCGCTCCATATCTTAATGACGAGCAGTGTTGTGTCGCAGAAAAGCAGTCCATTCGCAGTGAGACTCCACTCTCTTTCGAGTCTAAGTTGACCGTGGGCGATGGTGAGGAGGTCATGTTCCTCGTATGGACGAACGAGGTTGCCCAGGTAGCCACGCGCGTATTCTGGTACCCAAACGGTGTTGTAGTGGGAAGCGAGGAACGCCGCGAGGTCCGACTTGCCCGTGCATTCGGGTCCTACAATGGCGATCTTCAGCAGGTTGTTTTCGTTTTCCTTCATCCGGTAATGGATTAGTTCAGATCAGCCCAGGTTTCCGCCGATGCGCCCGAAAATCATTTCAGGTCGCCAGGGTAATGGTTCCCCGTAGATCATTCGCGTTCCACGACGGTATTCCGTATATCCGTTTTTTGTGAGGTAGTGCATTGCTTTACGATTTTCTTCCGGAACTACAGCCACCCCGCCATTCCCGTGTTTGAGTCGCATAAGAGCGAGTCCTACTTCAGGGCGTGTCGCGAGAATGTATCCCTCGCCCAGTGTGGGAAGATAATAGCCTTCGAGCGCGCCGTTGTTCTTCACAAAACGCCCATGGGACCAATGCGGTTCAAGGAGTTGACTGCGATCTTCAGATGAAGCAGCAAAATCCATTGCGAGAGCGGCATCGCGCAAGTCTTCGCTGAATGGCACGGTTTCCGGGGGCGCTTCGCCTTTGAGCTTTCCATCGCGCATGAAGACGTAATCGGAAAGTGGTCGAAAGCCCAATTGACGGTACACCGGCAGACCTATCGGTGTTGCCGCAAGGTGCAGCGTCCTGAATTGATATTCGCTGATGAGAAAATTCATTAGCCATTTCGTGATGCGCGTGCCGATGCCCTGCCGACGATATTCCGGCGCGACGATGATGTGTGCGAGCCATCCTGAAGAACGATGCCTTATAGCACAGCCAATGCCCGCCATGCGACCACTGACATTGTACTTGACGGGATGACAAAAAGGAGCCTTCACATAAAACTCATAATAAGGACCGAGCGGCAACCAACCCTCGGGTTGTAAGGCCGGAAGGTGGGGTATGTCGGATAAGGTGAATGGTTCGATCTTCACAACGCCGCAAAATAAGCATTCTCTGTGCCTCTGTGGTGTGGAGGATAACTTAGTGTCACTTTAACGTTCCAAATGCGGCGTAACCACCTGCCTCAGCACGTGGGCAGGCACCACACCAGCTTCGCGCCAGAGGACTTGACCGTTGCGGAAGAGAATCATGGTAGGTACGCCCTGAATGTTGTACGCGCGGGCAGCAGCGGGATTGCGATCGACGTCAACCTTGAGGACCCGCACCTTGTCGCCCATCTCTCGGGAGAATTCCTGAATAACGGGAGCCATCATTTTGCATGGTCCACACCAATCTGCGTAAAAGTCGACCAGTACGGGTTTATCACCTTTGATGATGTCGCTGAATTTTTCTTTCCCGTCTGTAGTCATGCTCGTTTCGATTACGTGTTGGAGGGAACTGCATTGGAAATGCGCAACCGCTTGCTGGATTTGATGGCTTTGTAACCGTTGCTGATGTCAACGAGGTTGTCGTAACCACGCGCCTTGAGTATTGAAATGAAAACCATGGACCGGTATCCGCTCGCGCAGTAAACGTAGTGTGGTCGCGATGGGTCGATGCTTTGCATGTTTTCGTTGATGAAATCGAGAGGAAGGTTGACAGCACCTTCAAGGTGTCCGGCAGCATATTCGTCGCGACGCCGCACGTCGAGTATCACAGGCCTTTTCTCAAGCGCATCTGCCAGCTGCTCCGTGTCAACCGAAGCAATTCGGTCGATCTCTTTACCCGCTTTTTTCCAGGCTTCAAACCCTCCGCGGAGATAGCCGATAGAATAGTCGTATCCCACCCGCGCGAGTCGCGTCACTACTTCAGATTCGCGACCATTGTCGGCAACGATAAGTATTTGCTGGCGGATGTCCGGGATCAACGCGCCCACCCAGGGGGCAAAGGATCCGTCGAGACCAATATTGATTGAATTTGGAATGAAGCCTTGAGCAAAGGTCTGAGGAGCGCGTGTGTCAAGGATCAACGCGCCCGTGTCGTTGGCTGCAGCTTCGAAGGCCTCCGGATCCAGCGGCTGGCATCCGCGTTCCAGTACAGTGTCGATGCTATCGTAACCTTCGCGGTTCATCCGCACATTCTGCGGGAAGTATCCCGGAGGAGGCAATAGGCCTTCCGTTACTTCTTTTATGAATTGTTCCTTGCTGACGGCACGCAAAGCATAGTTTGTTTGCTTTTGGTGGCCAAGTGTGTCCGACGTCTCGCGGGCCATATTCTTTCCGCAGGCTGAGCCGGCGCCGTGTGCAGGATAAACAATAATATCGTCGGCCAGGGGTAAAATCTTATTGCGCAGCGAGTCATAAAGGTAGCCAGCCAGGTCTTCCTGTGTGAGCGTTTCGTTTTGAGCAAGATCGGGGCGTCCAACATCACCGATGAACAACGTATCTCCAGTGAATAAGGCAACATCCTTACCATTCTCATCGCGCAGCAAGTAGCACACGGACTCCATCGTATGACCTGGTGTGTGCAGCACAACGAACGTGATCTTGCCTACGCGAATTTCCTCGCCGTCGGTGGCGATATGCGCTTCAAACGAAGGGCGGGCATTGGGACCGTATACGATGGTAGCTCCCGTTGCCCGTGCGAGATCGACGTGTCCCGAAACAAAGTCTGCGTGAAAGTGCGTTTCCAGCACGTATTTTATTTTCGCACCATTCCTAGCGGCTTTGTCGACATAAGGCTTAATTTCCCTAAGAGGATCGATGATAACGGCTTCGCGTTCTGATTCGATGTAGTAGGCGCCCTGGGCAAGGCATCCTGTGTAGATCTGTTCTATTTTCATGCTTTCAAACTCACTACCCGACAAACGTTAAGTCAAGTTACAAAATTCCAGAGTGCGTTTTTTTCATGCCTGGGTCAGTTCTTTGATCACGATGAATATGCCCATCGCCAGCGTAAACCAACCAAAGGCTTTACGAAGCGCAACGCTGTTAACGCGCCTCGACCAAGCATTCCCAACGAGAATGCCGACCACTGCCAAACCGGAAATTGTAAGGAGAAAAGGCCAGTCCATTTTGTAGTTGAGGACATCTCCCAGAAAACCCATCAACGAATTAATGGAGATAATAAACAGAGACGTGCCCACCGCGGTCTTAAACGGCAGACCTGTAAGAAGTACCAGTGCAGGTATGATGAGAAATCCGCCGCCTGCACCGACAAGTCCCGTAAGGAAGCCAATAAGAATGCCTTCAAGGATGACGAGTCCATATTGAAATTCCGAATCTTCTGTTTCCAGTTCACCACGGCGGCGAATGATCGTCACCGACGAAATGATCATCAGGACACCGAATATGCCGAGAAGCAGCAAACGCTTTGTAAGGATAAAGTCGCCCGACTGAAATATCACATCCGGTATCGCAGGCACGATCCACTTTCGCGTGAAGAAAATAGCCGTGATCGAAGGAATGCCGAACACAACGCCGGTTTGCAGGTTGACGCGGTTTTCACGGTACTTGGGAATAGCGCCGGCAAGGCTCGTAATTCCAACAATGAATAAGGAATAGGCTGTAGCTGTGACGATGTCGAGGTGGAAGAAGTATACCAGCAAAGGAATGGACAGAATGGACCCGCCTCCGCCCAGCAGGCCCAGGATAATGCCAATGCATACGGAGGCGAAGTAGCCAAATAGTTCCATGGAACCGATATGGTTGCCGGACTACAACCGGCTAAAATCTACGATAAAGGCATCAGGGAATTTGCCGCGCAACGACTCGCGGAACTGTTCTGCCTTGACCCTGTTCGGGAAGTTTCCCAGGATTAGACCGTAATACTTTACGCCATTCACAACTTTCACTTCCACCGTGACATTCCGCTGATACGACTTCTTCAGATTGTCGGCCAGGCGCATGAGGTTGACCAGTTCCTGGAACGTGCCAACCTGGACGCCAAATCCCCTGGGACGAGCGCGGTTGACTTCAAGCCCATAAAATTCATTGTCCTCTACGACGACGTTGTCAACAAAGCGTATTGGCTCATTGGCCTTACCATCTCCGGGATCGATTACTTCGATTTTGACATCAGCCAGCCCCTGATTGACAAATCCCAGTTTTTCTGCTGCGGACTGGGATACATCGATAACCCGACCTTCCACCCACGGACCGCGGTCATTAATGACGACTTCAACGGACTCATTATTCGCAAGGTTTGTTACCCGAACCCGGGTACCAAAAGGAAGCGTTTTGTGCGCGGCGGTGAGCTTGTTGTGGCGGTATTTCTCGCCGCTGGCCGTTGGCCTTCCCTCAAACCGGTCTGCGTAAAATGAAGCTTTTCCTGTTTGAACCTGTGCCAGCGCGGGAGCGACACCAAATGCTATGATGAGAAAGAGTATTGCCTTTTTGAGTTCTATCATGAATCCGCTACAACTCAGAGCCAAAAATAAGAAAAGGCCGGAAAGAATTCGGGTAAGCCAAAACGCACCCTTTGCTTTGAACCTCAAATGACATACCTTTGCCCGGCAAATAATGATTCCTAAAGTTATTTGCCCATGCCACGCGACACCTCCAAGTTCCTTCCCGACGCACTTACCTACGACGACGTCCTCCTGGTTCCCGCTTATTCTGAAGTGCTGCCTCGGGAGACAGACACGCGAACCAAGCTGACAGCTGGCATCGCGCTGAACATTCCAATCGTTTCCGCGGCAATGGACACGGTTACGGAATCCGAAATGGCCATCAGCATGGCCCTCGAAGGTGGCATTGGGTTCATTCACAAAAGCATGACCATCGAGGAACAGGCCGAGCAGGTGCGCAAGGTCAAAAGGTCGCAGAGCGGACTCATCCTGGATCCCATTACACTCAACGTTAACAGCAAGGTTCGTGATGCTGAGCGCATTATGCGCGAATTCAGGATCGGAGGTATTCCTGTAGTAGACGAAGAGGGGAAATTGATCGGCATTATCACAAACCGCGACCTGCGCTTTCAAAAGGACCTCAGCGTCCCTGTTGAAAAGATCATGACGCGAGAAAACCTCGTCACAGCCCAGGAAGGAATTACGCTGGACAAGGCCGAGAGCATCCTTAAGCAGTACAAAATCGAAAAACTGCCTGTCGTGAGCAAAAAGGGTAAGCTCACAGGTCTGATCACTTATAAGGACATCCAGAAGAAAAAGAACAAGCCCAACGCCTGCCAGGATGAATTTGGAAGACTGCGGGTAGGCGCGGCCGTAGGCGTGACGCCGGACATCCTCGACCGGATTGAAGCCCTTAAGGCTGCCGGAGTGGATGTGATCAGCATTGACACAGCTCACGGACACTCCAAAGGCGTTATTGATGCGGCTAAATCCGTCAAAAAGAAGTTTCCTGATCTTGACCTCGTGGTCGGCAATATTGCCACAGGAGAAGCAGCGAAGGCCCTGGCAAAGGCAGGCGCAGATGCAGTTAAAGTAGGTGTTGGACCCGGCAGTATTTGCACTACGCGCGTTGTGGCTGGTGTAGGCCTTCCCCAGTTATCTGCTGTAATGGAAACGGCAAAGGCGCTCAAGGGATCAAATGTGAAGGTTATTGCTGACGGAGGAATCCGATTCTCGGGCGATATCGTGAAGGCCCTTGCGGCTGGTGCTGACTCGGTGATGGTCGGGTCACTGCTGGCCGGAACCGAGGAAGCGCCGGGCGAAATGATCATTTACGAAGGAAGGAAGTTCAAATCGTATCGCGGAATGGGCTCCATTGAAGCAATGGAGGAAGGTTCCAAGGATCGCTACTTCCAGGACGTAGAAGATGATATCAAGAAACTCGTTCCTGAAGGCATTTCGGGGCGGGTACCATTCAAAGGATACGTGGCCGAAGTGCTCTACCAGCTCACCGGTGGCCTCCGTGCCGGAATGGGCTACTGCGGCGCGAAAAACATCGAAAAACTCAAACAGAGCAAGTTCGTCCGGATCACGACCGCTGGGGTGATTGAGGGGCATCCCCATGATGTAGCCATCACCCGTGAAGCTCCGAATTATAGCAGGAAGTAGGCAGTTGGCCACTGCTAATTGCCCACTGCCTACTAACAAAAATTGGCTATAATTGTACCCCATTTACATTCCGCCATTTCTGACTTTTCCCGCCGGTAGGCGAAAAACCATACGATTACATGCGCGCCAGGGCCATGATACGTCTGCTGTTCATGATGGGGGCCATCACATGGCTCGGCCTGGTGTTTACCGATATCGTCGTCCTCATCAGCACAAAGAATGCCCTTGAACCGGATATCCCGGTTTGGTTGCCAAAGCTGCTGCTGAACCTCTATATCCTTTCCCTTTTCTACTACTATAAGTTCAAGATCGAGCACGATGAAGTACTCAACTTCGTCGACTTACTGTGGCGCGTGTTTGCTACGGGACTTATCGCCACGGTGATCTCCCTCGTGCTTCGGCTGGTAAGCTATCTTCTGGGTAACACCAAATTGGCCAATGATGTCGTCTACATCGACCTGATATACCTCATCAACATCGGGTTGCTGATCAGCTTCCTGATTATGGCATTCACAGCCTGGAAGCGCCTGATCCTGTATCAAAAGTCGAAGTGGTTGCTTCGTTTCTGGGCCTTCTTCGAGTATGGTCTGCTCATCTCACTGCTTTATAACAGCTTCAACTTTCCGCGGATCGAAGGGTTGTACATCGCGTTGCTGGTAACGTTCCTGTTGACTGGTCTCGTGTTGTCCGGTAACATGAAGTGGGTGGCTTACCTCAACTTCAGGCAAAAGTGGACAGGCCTTCTGTTGTTGTTGCTGACGATCTTTTATCTCTTGTATGGCTTTTACACGAGCAGCTATTACGCATCGATTGTAGCGGATGTATCAAGTTACTTTGCCGACTACCGCGATCACGTTTTCATTCTCTCGCTGATGTCGTTCGTTACGATTTACAGTGTCTTTTCTTTCCTTGTCATCCTCTTCAATCTGCCCACGACATCAGTTTTCGAACAGAAGCTTGAGGAGGTGGTGAATTTCCAGCGGATTAGTCAGAGTATTCAAACCGAACAAAGTGAAGAAAGTGTCTACAAAATTCTTCTTGAAACGTCAGTGAGTTCGGTGTTCGCTGATGCTGCGTGGCTTGAGATTACCAGCAGCGAGAAGAAGCTGTACACGTACAACATCACGGAGAAGGAGGCGAATGACATCATCGAGCATTTGAACAAGCACCAGGTTCGTGGAATATTGGATCAGGGCTCTGATAAAACGCGAAATCTTTCGCGCTATTTGTCGACACTCAAGAACTCCAGATTTCGTTCGATACTTGCATTCCCGATTTACGTCAAGAATGAAAACATCGGGATCCTTGCCCTTCTCAAAGAATTGCCGGACGGGTTTAACCGTGAGATGACGAAAATAGTTTCCACGTTTTCCAACCAGGCTGGCATTTCCATCGAGAACTTTCGCCTGATGGAAGAAGCGCTTCAGAACGAGCGATACAAGGAGGAACTAAAAATCGCGAAAAACGTTCAGAAGAGTCTGCTTCCGGAAATCCTCGAGAAGAGTGATGTATTTGAGATCGCGGCATTCTCTGAATCTGCGGATGAAGTCGGGGGTGACTACTATGACACCCTTCGCATCAGTCCCGAAATGGTGTCGCTGATCATTGCCGACGTTTCGGGTAAGGGAACGACGGCGGCCTTTCACATGTCGCAGATGAAGGGCATTTTTCATAGCCTGGCGCAGGACTGCATAGAACCTGCGGAGTTCCTCGTCAAGGCGAATCAGGCCCTGGTAAAGTGTCTGGAACGTGGGTCGTTCATTTCGGCCATTATTTTCCTGGTGAACACCACCACACGAGTTATACGATACGCCCGCGGCGGGCACTGCCCCGTTCTGTACTACCATGCCACAACGGACCGGGTAGAGTACTTTAAGGACAAGGGCGTAGCCCTGGGCATGATCCGGAGCAATGCCTATCGGAATTTCGCGCGCACCGAGCAGTTTAGTTTCTCGCCGGGCGATGTAATGGTACTGTATACTGACGGGATTACGGAGGCTAAGAACTCGAAGGGTGAGGAATTCGGCTACGACCGGCTGGCCGCAATCCTGGCGGAATCCAAACACCTGTCAGCCCGGGAGATCCAGGACCGCATTATTTCGTCGCTTTACAGCTTTTCCGAGTCGGAGGGGCTGGACGACGACTATACGACCATGGTTATAAAATTTAACTAGAGAACATTAGGGAATAAAAACTCGTTAACTAACATGATCCACATCAAACGATTACAGGAAGATGGAGCCGATGTCATCGCAATAATCGGCGAAATTGACGCGAGTTCTTCCAT
>Ga0207873_1003841_pt1 | contig 10519 bp, 8 predicted proteins | sample BGWIniCompost_FD_187373 | JGI IMG/M metagenome (GOLD analysis project Ga0207873, IMG submission 187373) | Cellulose adapted compost microbial communities from Newby Island Compost Facility, Milpitas, CA, USA - BGW Initial Compost (SPAdes)... ... | reverse complement strand
TGGATTATTTGGTGCCGCAGCCGCAGGAGTTATATGGTTAATTCTTTCAATTATAAGTACGACTGCAGGCAGTTCATTAATTCTTTCTTTAAGTAAAGCTAAAGAAGTTACTCCCTCTGTACATCAGCAGCTTTTTAATGTTGTTGAGGAAATGAAGATAGCAGCAGGAATGCCGGCTATGCCTAAAATTTACATCATCAACAGCGAAGCTATGAATGCTTTTGCAACAGGAAAAGACCCTTCTGACAGTGCTGTTGCAGTAACAGCAGGTTTGCTTTCAAAATTAAACCGTGATGAATTACAAGGAGTAATTGCACATGAGATTTCACATATAATAAACCGCGATACACGTTTTATGACTCACGCTGCTGTTATGTTAGGAACAATCGTCATTATATCAGAAATGTTTTTAAGAGGAATGTTTTATTCGGGAAGAGGAAGAAGATACAGCGGGAAATCAAAAGGGGGAGGACAGGGTCAGGCAATACTTCTTGTAATCGCAATCCTGTTTGCAATTATTGCACCTATTATGGCAAGGCTGCTTTACTTTGCAATCTCCAGGAAAAGAGAATACCTCGCAGATGCTTCTGCTGCAAGATTAACAAGATACCCTGAAGGACTAGCTTCTGCTCTCGAGAAAATATCCAATTGTACAGAAGAGCTTGCTTCGGCTAATAAGGTTACAGCAGCGATGTATATTGTAAATCCATTGAAGAAGAAAGGAATGAAGTTATCCGACTTAACAAGCACTCATCCCCCTGTTAGTGAAAGAATAAGAATTTTAAGACAAATGATGCATGGACGTAGTGCAGGTTTCAGCGATTACCAGAAAGCTTTTTCATCTGTTAAACATTCTTCTTCTACCATTATTCCTGTTTCAGGATTAGCAGATAATAACCCTGTTCCTTTAAGAGAAGCTGGTGAAACTATTAATGAATATTCATCACCTGTGGAAGAGAAAAGGAAACTCGGCAATATTATGATGAGAGTGAACAACTACTTATTCTTAACTTGTGTTTGCGGAATGAAATTAAAAATACCTCCGGGTTTCGGAACAAATAAACCGGAAATTACTTGTCCAAGGTGCGGGAATGTAAATAAAGTTAATCGTACTGTTTCAGTACGGGTTAGTTAATTATAAATTTATATTGAGTTACACCTCAATATTATTAAAAGAAGGAGTTCTAATGAGATACTTTATTCTTATTTTTATGTTTACTTTCATTTCAACAACATTCTCACAATGGTCATCAGATCCATCTCAGAATCTAACGATATGTGATGTTAACGGGGAACAGGCTCTTGCAAAAATTGTATCTACATCCGACGGAGGATGTTATATTTCATGGTTCGATACTCGTTCAGGCAATTACAATGTTTATCTTCAGCGGCTTGATGTTTTTGGAAATAAACAATTTGCAAATGACGGATTATTAATCAGCAGCAATCCGCAGAATACTTTTTTAGTTGATTATGATTTAAATGTTGATCAGAATGATAATGCATTATTAATTTTTTGCGATATAAGAAATGGCGGAAATTTAAATCCTTATGCATATAAAATTAGTCCTGCGGGTGATTTCATCTGGGGTGCAAACGGGGTTGAACTGAACCCGACTTCCGACTTCCAGGCGAATCCAAAAATTATTGAAACGTCTGACAATAATGTTGTTACAGCATGGATAGTTTCCACATCACCAACACAAATTGCTTTACAAAAAATTTCTCCTGAAGGAAATAAGCTCTGGGGAAGTTCACCTGTTTTTATCTCCTCACCTACAGAAGGATATAATTATCCTTCCCTGGTAGAATCCGACAATGGTTCTGTTATAGTTATTCATACTGTAACAACAGGAAATTTCCCTGCACAGGTTGTAAAGTTGAGAGCAACAAAGATAGAATCAAACGGAACAATCGGCTGGGGAGGCAACGGAGTAATGATTCAGAATGATGGAAGAATTGCAGCCTTTACTATTCCTGAAGTTATCTCTGATGGAAACTACGGCGGAATTGTTGCATGGCATGATGACCGCAATATGGATAATCTTCAAAGTGCTTTTATTCAGAGAATCTCTTCAACAGGGAGCTTATATTTTCCTGAAGGCGGTGCAGAAGGATCTATTGAAGGTGCTTCACATAAATTTAATCCTGTTCCTGTTTTTAATCCTGCAACTGAAGAAGCTTATATATTCTGGATGCATACCGAACCAGACCAGAACCAAAATGGAATAAAAGGACAAAAATTTTCATCAACCGGAAGCAGACTCTGGGGAGATAATGGAATTACATTCAAACCTTTAAGCGCACCAAATACAATATCAATCAGCAGTATTAACGCACAAATGGGAAACAACAAAGCTTATGTTTTTTATCTTGAAGGAAATGCCGGAGGATTAAATACTAAAGTCGAAGGTTTTGCATGCGATGCATCGGGAAATTTTGTATGGACAAATAATTTTGTTACTCTTTCTAATCCTACTAATGAAAAACTTCAGATGGTTTCTGCTGTTGACTTATATTTCAATTGCAAATTAGCCTGGGGAGATAAAAGACTTGATGCACAGGGAATTTATGCACAGGATATTAACCCAAACGGCGAGTTAGGAAATTCTGTTACACCTGTTGAATTAATTTCTTTCTCAGGAAAATATATTAACGGTTCTGTTAATTTAAATTGGAGTACAGCAACTGAAACTAACAACAGAGGTTTTGAAATTCAAAAATCAAAAGTCAAAAATCAAAATGATTGGGAGACTATTGGATTTGCAGAAGGTAACGGAACCACAACTCAGCAAAAATCATATTCTTTTTCAGATAAAAATCTTTCTGCAGGTAAGTATTATTACAGATTAAAACAAATTGATTTCGACGGTACATTCAGTTATTCAAATATAATTGAAGTTGATGTTCTTCTTCCTGATGAATTCCGGCTTGAACAAAATTATCCCAATCCATTTAACCCGGCAACCACTATTTCATTTGCCGTAGGTAATACTTCATTTGTTTCATTAAAAATTTATGATGCATTAGGAAAAGAGGTCGCTACTTTAATTAATGAAATTAAACAGGCAGGAGAATATGAAATAGAATTTTCTCCTGAACCTGGTCTGGCAAGCGGAATATATTTTTACAAGTTGTCATCGTTTAGTCCTGAAGGTGAACAAACCAAAACAATGAAAATGATGTACACCAAATAATTTTTAATTCATAAAATTTATTTTCCTCTGAAGGGAATAATTATGAAATACTTTGTAGGCACCAGTGGTTACAGTTATAATGAATGGAAAGGAAACTTTTATCCTGAAGATATAAAGCCAAAGGATATGCTTCCCTATTATGCGAAACATTTTTCAACGGTTGAAATCAACAATACATTTTACCGCATTCCTAAAAAAGATGTTTTTGTAAACTGGAAAGAGCAGGTGCCTGCAAAGTTCAGATTTATTTTGAAAGCGCCGCAATTAATTACTCACGTAAAAAGATTAAAAACAGATACAAAAGATACTGTTGAGTATTTTACAAAAGTTTCATCGGAACTTGGTGATAAAAGGGGAGTGGTGCTTTTTCAGCTCCCTCCATCTTTTAAATTAAATCTTGAGAGACTTAAAGATTTTATAAGCATAATTCCTTCAGAACTTAAATATGCATTTGAATTCAGGCATGAAGAATGGTTTAACGATGATGTTTATAATCTTTTAAAAGAAAAAAATTATGCTCTTTGCCTTTCAGATACTGATGAAGAACCAGTAAAAGAATTAATTCCTACAGCAGATTGGGGATATGTCCGGCTACGCAGAATAAATTATACTAAGAAAAATTTGTCAGACTGGCATAAAAAACTTTCTAATACAAAGTGGAAAGAGGCTTTTATCTTCTTTAAACATGAAGATGAAGGCAAAGGACCTGAATTTGCAAAGAAATTTATTGATCTTGCAAAATAAATCCTCAATCAGAATTTCTCTAAAAACTTCTTATTTTTTTCTCCATTGAAGCTATAATCTCAGGCAGTTCTATAATAATCAATCTTAAGAATCTATAATTTCTACAATTGACTATCAGAAAACATTAGTTTATTTTAATCCGCAATTCTCCCCGCGCAGGTAAATTTGTTAACTAAGGATTTATTATGAGTAAGCAGCCTGACAGAGTTTCAAAATTAAAGTGGGTTTATATAAGCGGGGCAGCATCTCTGTTTTTTCTATTACTTGCAATTGGAATGATATTGTTTTCTTCCCGTTTAAATGAAATGGGAATAACAAAATCAATATACTATATTGTTTTAATTCCCGTAGGTTTAACTTCTGCTGCATTTCTTTTTGGCGCCCTCAGGTCTACAGCAAAATACTCCGGACAAAGCTCATTCGGAAACCTTGAAATAACAGGTCCGGCTGTAATATTTTGCCTGGTTGTTATTGGCGGATTTTATTTTGCGGCTCCCGAATCAGAGTTTCTTTTAACTATCAGGACAGTAAACCTTAACCAGCCTGATAATATTATTAAAGATGGTTCAATTATTGTGGATATTGGTGAACAAAGAATCTCAAAAAAATTAAATGAAAATGGTGAAGTTGTTGTTACCGGTATACCTTCAAAATACCTTGAGCAAAAGATTACTATTATTCCATTAATAGATGGTTATACAATCAGGGGGGATAACAAGATTAGTATTCCTGAAGAACGCATAATCTACCTTGAACTGGAAAAGCAAATTTACTCAACAACAATTCGCGGGAGAGTAGTTAATGTAAATGGAAATCCGGTTGATTCGGTTCTTATCGATATTGAGTCGGGTCTTGCTACAACAATTAGTGATGCAACAGGGTTGTTTTCGGTAAATGTTCCTGTTAAAGAAGGGGAATCATTATTATTAACAGCAATAAAAAACGGTAAAACAGGTTACAGAGAATTATTTACAGTCAGCAGTGAAAATTCAGTTCAGGTAATATTCAGGTAAGGTTATAAAAACTATACTTACATTACACCTTTCTTTTGTAGGTATATTAAATTTTATCTGCATTACGTTACAAAAGAGTATAGTCATTAGTGAAGAAAAGAAACGCAATCCGATTTATTAGTAAAAAACAATATGAAATTTTTTTTCATAATAATTTTTTTTCCTGCTTTTGTTTTATCCCAGACTATTCAGCTCAGAGGAAAGGTTATTGACTCTTACAAGCAGCCAGTAAAAAATCTTACTATCAGATTTACATCTTTCGGGGAAGTTGTAACTACGGGATCAGGAGAATTTATTATTTCTGTTCCGAAGAATGTACGTTCTTTAGATGTAACGGTAAATGAAGAAAACTGGCATCTGCTTTATCCCGTAGATTCAAAAATACCTGTTCCTTTAGATCAAACATTTATTATTACATTAATTGTTTCAGAAACAGGTGCATCATCTGAAAATAATTTTGACAATGCAGTTATAAAATACAATGATCTGAAAAATCTGTTAGAAGAGTTAGGCTCTACAAGAATTGAACTTGAAGCCTTTTTAGAAAGATTTATTGAACTCGAGTCGGAAAAACTTGAGATGTCAGAAGATATATTCCGTAAAGAGTTTGAAAGAAAAGAAAAAACAGAAACAGCTTACTCAAGTATCTCACATACATTAAATGAATATATTTTAAGAGCAAATAATCTTGCAACAACTTTTGATTTGTATTATGAACTTTCATTCCGGTCGGCACCGGCAGTAGAAAACCTGAACAAAGCTATCGGGTTGTATAATCCTGTTTATGATTCAATAAACAATAATGTTAATAACTGGACGGCTATAATAAACTTAGCCAAAGATTCCTTTTTGGCTGATGATTTTTCATCATCAATTAATCATTTGATTAATGAAATACATAAGCCTTACATTTTACAATTAAATAATGCTATCAAATTAAGTAATGAAATCCGGTTAGGAATTGAAAGTGATGATATTAGTATTGAAGAAAAAAAGAGGAGCGGAAAAAATAAGGTTATATCAATCATTAATAGTCTTAAAATAAAAATTCCATTACTTCAAAAAAAATTCGATGAAATTCTAAAAAAATTATTCAAAGAGGTATGATAAAATAGTGTGATATAATTTAAACAAACCGGATAGGAGTTAATTTATGAAAACTAATCTGCTTTTACTTTTTACTGCAACTGCATTTCTCCTGAATACCTGCACTGAAGAAAACAATCCCATAATAGATAATACACCACTTATCGATCCTATTACCAACCAATGGACCAGCCTGTCGGATAGTGATTATACTTTCAGCTTTTTAACATTCGATTCAACTGTAACACGGGGTATTTTTTCAGGTGAAGAGAACCACCCCGTTGAAGGATCAAATGAGCTTTGCGGCTTCTTTGATGGAACTTATGTTGAGTTCGATGTAAGACGTCCGGTTGGCAACAGAACCAAGTTTAAAGGAAATTTTATAAATAGTAACCGGCTTGAGCTGGAATCTTCCGAGGGACAATTGGTTTTAACAAGATAAAATTCAAAATATCCTCGTTAAAAACTTCTGAATTAGTTTATTGAATTCTTCAGGGTTCTCAAGCGGCGTTACATGTCCTGCGCCGGATATAATGTAAAATTCGCTTCCCGGAATTAAATCAGCTATTTCTTTCATTACAGGCGGTGGAGTAAGCTTATCTTTTTCTCCGCATAAAACAAGAACAGGTATTTTTATTTTTGATAGATATTCTGTTGTATCTGTTCTCCCAGCCATTGCAAGCAGACATCCTTTTATACCTTCTGCAGTAAAGTTTGAACTTCTTTCAATCATCTCATCATAAATTTTTCCGAGTTTTTTAATTGAATCTTCGGCAAAACAATTTGGGATAAAATCCCGGACAAAATTTTCAACTCCTTCTTCATTAATCTTCTTAATGCCTGCTACTCTTTTAAGTTTGGCAGTATTATCATCTGCAGCAGATTTTGTATCACAAAGGATTAATCCGCCGAATAAATTTTCATTACGTTCAACTGCTCTTAAAGAAATATACCCACCCATTGAAAGACCGCACAAAACAGGTTTGTAAAGATTCAATTCCTCAATAATATTAAATAAATCATCTGTAAACATTTCAATTGTAAACTGACCGTCACCCGGGGATGAAGTTCCTAATCCTCTTATATCGTATGTGACGCAGAAATATTCATTACTGAATTCATTAACCTGGCTATCCCACATAAAATGGTCAAAAGGGAAGCCATGAACAAACAGCAATGCTCTTTTTTTTACATTACCATTTGTAAATACGGAGATATTATTTTTAATTGTATTCATAAAATCTGTTTTAATCTTAAAATAATTAAGAAAGGATTACTATGAAAAAGTATTTATTTACCATTATCCTTTTCATATCTATAACAACAATTTATGCTCAGGAAGATACATTAATTTATAATGAATGGGTACCGACTGCAGCAGCAGGTATCAATCTTTCGCAAATTGCATTGGATAACTGGACACAGGGGGGTGAGGATGCCCTCTCCTGGATACTTCTCGGCAACGGAAGTGTTTATTACAGAAGTCTCCTCTGGCATTTCAAAAATGATTTAAAAGTTTCTTACGGAAGGACAAAATTAGGCTCGGGTGATTTCAGAACAACTGATAATGAACTTTATCTTGAAAGTGTTCTCTCAAGAAATTTCGGATGGGCAATTGACCCATATTTCAGTAATACATTGAGAACTGCAATAGCTGCAGGTTATAATTATGATGCTGATCCTCCTTTGGAAATAGCCAACTTTTTTGACCCCGGTTATTTAACACAAAGTTTGGGATTTCTTTATGATAAAGTACCGGGATTCACAACAAGACTTGGTTTTGCAGTACAGGAAGTTTTCACAAATAAACATAACTTTTATTCGGATGATACAACTACTACAGAAGTTGAAAAATTAAAAGTTGATACAGGTATTGAATCTGTAACAACAGCTGAATATACTGTTATGGAAAATGTTTTGGTTAAAAGTAAACTAAGACTTTTCTCCCGCTTCGATTCATTTGATGTCTGGGATGTTCGCTGGGATAACGCAATTGTAGCCCAGGTTAATGAGTATGTAAATGTAAGCTTATCTCTGCTTGTTGTATATGAAGAAGCGCAGATAAGAAAAACACAGATAAAAGAAGCAATACAACTTGGTATTATTTATAATCTTCTTTAAGTAAAAAAAAGATGACTATGCTGTGCATAACATTAACTTCTGAATAAAAAATATAATTCATAATTTTAATTAACCGGCAACCAAAATTAGTTTATATGAAAATAGCTTTTGTCGCTTCCGAAGTTGTACCTTATGCAAAAACAGGAGGGCTTGGAGATGTTGCAGGTTCTCTGCCTGCTGCACTTGAAAAGCTTGGGTGCGAAGTAAAAATCTTCATGCCCAAATATTACCAGATAGATGAAGATAAATACGGACTTCATTACAACTGGGATATTGGTGAAATGCCGATAAGGGTTGCCGGTTATGTAAGATCTGTTCACCTGCACCAGGCTAAACTGCCGGCTTCAAACGTTGAAGTAAATTTTATTGATTGCCCCCATTATTTTCACCGGGGTCATATTTATACAGATCATCCCGATGAAGATGAAAGATTTATTCTTTTATGCAAAGGAGTTATTGAAACTTTGCAAAGACTGAAGTGGGTTCCTGATGTTATTCATTGTAATGACTGGCAGACAGGTCTGCTTCCTCTTTTTGTTAAAGATAATTACAGCTGGGACAGGCTGTTTGATGATACAGCATTTCTTTTTTCTATTCATAATATTGGTTACCAGGGAAGATTCCCAAAAGAAACAATGCTTAAGGCAGAAATAAGGGGTGAGTATTTTTATCCGGGTGGTCCGGTTGAGCTGGATAATTCAGTCTGTTTTATGAAAGCAGGAATTTTATTTTCGGAAGTGCTGAATACCGTAAGTAAAACTTATGCAAATGAAATTCTCACACCGGAGTATGGGGCAGGTTTGCAGATGGCACTTCTTTCAAGAAAAAAAGACCTTTACGGAATTTTAAATGGAGTAGATTATAATGTATGGAATCCTGAAGATGATAAGCTGATACCATTCCGTTACTCACATCGCTACCTTACTGGAAAATTGAAGAATAAAAAATTTCTTCTTGAACATGCAAATCTTCCATTTAAAGAAGATGTTCCTTTAATAGGAATAATATCAAGAATGGTAACACAGAAAGGGTTTGATATTTTTGCTGATGCACTCAGTAATCTGATTAAACTTCCGGCACAATGGGCAATCCTCGGCAGCGGCGAGCAAAGGTTTGAAGAATTATTTATAAGTATGGCTCATAATATGCCCGATAAAGTTTTTACTTATATTGGTTATAACAATGAACTCGCTCATCTTATTGAAGCGGCTTCCGATATGTTCTTAATGCCTTCACGTTATGAGCCATGCGGACTGAACCAGATTTACAGTCTTAAATACGGCACTGTTCCTATTGTTAGAAAAACAGGAGGACTTGCAGATACTGTGCAGGATTGGCATGAGTATTTAAGTTACGGCAAAGAAACGGGAACCGGATTTTCTTTTAATGATTATTCAAGCTATGCACTTTATACTACTGTTGAAAGAGCAATAAGAACTTTTTATGATAAAGAAACATGGAAGAAAATTCAGTTGAACGGAATGATGAAAGATTACTCGTGGGAAAATTCAGCTAAGGAATATTTAGAGTTGTATAAGAAAGCAGTAGAGAAGAGAAAATGAAAAATCTCTTTTAGAGTTGATACATTTTATGCAGGGGACAGAACATTTGTAGTGCTATCTTCTGTCACGAAATGGTTCGTGACAGCCGGGGAAACAAAAAATGACAATAGCACAGCTTACCAGGCTGTTAGTTCTAGTCTTTCTCAATTTTGTTTGCGACCTAACCATCCCTGATGGTGCAACATCAGGGATGGAATTTTTAATTTTGGTTGGTCCTCCTTTTTATTTATTAATTTCTTCTGCCTATTGTAATAATTCCACCTCCAAATCTTCTACCCACCAATACAATTGCATTATCTTTTATATCACCTGAATAATATTGTGTATCTATATCATACAGCTCATTATATATCAGCCAGTTAAAACCATTATAATGTGCAGTAAATCCGAAGTCACCGGCAATAAAAATATCATTTATATTATTTCCTCTTATTCTGTTTGTACTAACTTGAGGTAACGGTATTTCTTTCCATGTGCCATTTTTATTTTCGAATACTCCGCTTCCACTTACATATAAATATCTCTCACTGTTTGTCCAAACGGAATACAAAAGTCTATTCATATTCCAGGAAATTGAATCAACCAGATTATTTTTTATCTTTAATATTTTTTTATCTCCAGATGTAAAGAAAGATGAGACAGGACAATAAACAATAGTTTCATTGTTATCATTAACTATTCCCCAGGCATCATTTATATGAATTTCCGTTCCGCTTTGTATTATACTCCATTGGTTGCCATTGTAATAAATTAAACTACCAGCATTACCAACACCATAAATTGAAGACCCTGAACT
>Ga0207873_1003840_pt1 | contig 10519 bp, 10 predicted proteins | sample BGWIniCompost_FD_187373 | JGI IMG/M metagenome (GOLD analysis project Ga0207873, IMG submission 187373) | Cellulose adapted compost microbial communities from Newby Island Compost Facility, Milpitas, CA, USA - BGW Initial Compost (SPAdes)... ... | reverse complement strand
CCGCGGACAGCGCGACGGACACGGACGGCGAGTCCGAGAGCAGCGACACCTCCGACGTCATCCCCACCGGCGGCGAGCAGGGCCCCCCCGGGCCGCCCGGAGCGCCCGGCGGTTTGCGTATCGCTCAAGCCTACCGCCGAGATGTGCGGCGAAACGCGCGAATACGCGTTGCGCCACTTGAGTTGGCTCGAACAGCAGACGCGCCCGGAATGAGCCGGGCCGACATCGGCCCCTGACGCGTTCGAATATGACGATGCGTGTAGCGCGGTCGGCGGCTACGGCGATACCGCGCGCTCTGCCGCTCGTGTCGCCCTGCGGCGCGTTTCGACCGCTCGGGCGAGCTGCTCGAGCAATGCCACCGAGGTCTCCCAGTCGATGCATGCGTCAGTGATGCTCTGCCCGTACACGAGCTCGCGACCCGGCACGAGATCTTGCCGTCCCGCTCTGAGATGACTTTCCACCATCAGGCCGGCGATGCGCTCCTCGCCGAGCTCGACACGCTGCGCGATATCTGCTGCGACGATCGGTTGGTTCTCGGGACGCTTGTTGCTGTTGCCGTGACTGACGTCGATCATCAACCGGTTCGGCAGCTTCGCGGCGGTGAGCTGCGCACACACCGCATCGACGCTCGCGGCATCGTAGTTCGGCGTCTTGCCGCCGCGCAGGATTACGTGACAATCGGGATTGCCGCTCGTGGCCGCGATCGCGCTGCGGCCCTGCTTGGTCACAGCGAGAAAATGATGCGGATGCGAAGCCGCCTGCACGGCGTCGATCGCGATCTTCACGTTACCGTCCGTGCCGTTCTTGAATCCGACCGGACATGAAAGGCCCGACGCCAGCTCGCGGTGCACCTGACTCTCCGTCGTGCGCGCGCCGATCGCACCCCACGACACGAACTCCGCGATGTACTGCGGCGTCACCATGTCGAGGAATTCGCAACCGGCCGGCACGCCGAGCTCGTTGATGTCGCCCAGGAGCTTACGGGCGACCCGCAGTCCCTTGTTGATGTTGAAGCTGCCGTCGAGATCCGGATCGTTGATCAGACCCTTCCATCCGACGGTCGTGCGCGGCTTCTCGAAATAGACGCGCATGACGATCTCCAGCTCGCCCGCGAAACGATCGCGCTGTTCCTTGAGACGTTGTGCGTACTCGATGGCCGCGGCCGGATCGTGAATCGAGCACGGTCCGATCACGACGATGATTCGGTCGTCGCGCCCATGCAGGATTCGCTGCAGCGCGCGGCGCGTCTTGCTGACCGTCGCGGATGCCCGATCGCTGCACGCATACTCGCGCGCGAGAGCTTCGGGCGTTACGAGCTCCTTGATGTCGAGAATGCGTAGGTCGTCGGTCCGGATCGTCATCTTCTTGCTCCAAAGCCGTCGCAGCAGCGGCGGTTTCCCAAAAAAAAACCGCCAGCTTTGACTGGCGGTTTTTCAGGTTCACTCAGGTTTCGTTCGAAGCGAGCTCAGCCCTTCCGCCAGTGGCTACGGAATCCGTAGAAAAAGTAGAACCAATAGCGGCCGGAAGAGAAATTCATGGGCGACTTGATAACACAGAGTCGCGAATCAGTGCAATTCCTCGTCGAATCGATCGGGCCCACATGAGACGAACACTCGGCCGCGGCCAAGGCAAACCCGGCCTCGGCGCCGCGATCGGCGGCCTCGATCCGCCTCCCCTGGGACTTGATACTGCAGAGCCAGAGGCCGGTGAACATAAGCCGCTCGAGACGACCGACGCGGGCCTCAGCGTTTACGCACCTCGACCGCGAACGCCCGGGCGGGATTGTCTATAAACAACGTATCGATCTCGGCGTCGCTGAAGCCCGCGGCGCGCAGCGCCGGAATGAACTGCGTCTGGATCGTGTCGTACCCGCGGATATTGCCGCCGCGCGCTTCGCCCGCCGTGTACCAGCCTGCATCCTGCGAAACGAGCACATGACGAAGGAGTTTTTGATCCCGCATGTGCTTGACCTTCGCGACGTGTGCGTCGACCGATTCGGGATTGACGCCGTCGAACGAAACCCAGGCGCCGCGACGCGCGGCTTCGAAGTGCTGAGACAAGTCCTGCTCTTCCTGCGCATGAATCCAGATCCAAGCGGACGGATGCACACCGCGCGCCTCCAATTCGGCGATCTGCGCCAGCGCGTTCACGGCCGCCTGCGTGTGCACGCCGATCGTCAGACCGGTGTGCAAATGCGTGATCGCCGCCGCGCGAATCAGCTTGCGTTCGAGATCGGAGATGGGACGAGCGTTCGCCGACAGCTTGATGAAACCGGGACGCACGCCCGTCCCTTCGATGCCGTCCTCCCACTCGCTGATCCAGCGACGCGCCAAACGCTCGTCGGATTCGGTGCGCGCATACGGCGGCAGGAATTGGTAGTCGACCGCCGCGTAATTGCCGGTCACGGTAAGCATGTGCAATCCGCTCTCCTGCGACAGCCGCTTGATCAAGTCCGCGTGGCGGCCTAATCCCACGGCGGTCGCATCGACGAACGTGCGACAACCCAGCTCGCGCAGTCGCCGCAAGTACGGCAATACCACTTCTGCAACTTCGTCCGCATTGGGCGTGATGGGCTTACTCATCTGCTCGGCGTGCGGACGCAGATCCGCATACAGATGCTCGTGCACGAGCGTGAATCCGAGCTCGCCCGCCTCGATCGGACCGCGCACCGTCATCACCTGTCGTCCTGTGCTCGAGCCGGCAGCCCGCGCAACGTCGAACGCGAGCAGCGCCGTCGAACCCAGCGCGGCCGCGGATTGCAGAAATAGCCTTCGATTCATGTTGTTCTCCTCAACGGCACGAACTTGCGCAGGGGTATTGGGCTGGGCGTCGGCCGAATCGGCGCGTCAGGCATCGCGCCGCGCGACTGTCTCCATTTGGCGCGAGCCCGGCGCCGATGCCACCATCAGCCGACACCGAGCGTACGGGATCGGAACGCGACGAAAAGAAAGATGTGACGAGCCGCGTTTCGGAGAGGATGAACGTCACTATGCCGTTTCGAGGTCGAGCGCACCCGCCCTCGTCCGCGCCGGCGGCCCTCATTGCCGGAGTTGCCCCTCCGGCCGCTTAGTCTGACGGCCTTCGCGGCGTAAACTCTGCGCACGGCGGAGCGCAACAACGGACGCCGCGAAACATGGCCTTCACACGTCAGGAGCTGAACGCGGGATTCAGCATCGGGCAATGCCTGGTCGAGCCCCGCCAGAACCGCATCGTGCGCCCGGATGGCGAGGTGCGAGTGGAGCCGCGCGTCATGGACGTGTTGGTCTGCCTCGCGGAGCGCGCCGGCGATGTCGTGTCTCGCGAAGAGTTGAATGCGCAAGTCTGGGGCAATGTCGTCGTCACCGACCAAGCCGTGACCAACTGTATCTCCGAGCTGCGCCATCATCTCGGAGACGATCGCTCCGCACACCGCATCATCGACACCATCCCGAAGCGCGGCTACCGTCTCGCGGCGCCGGTACAGATCGCGCATGCGGAACCACCCGAAGATCGCCCGATATCGACTCCTGCGCGCTCGACATCGTTCCGAAGCATCGCGCTGTCCGCGGCCGGGTTGTTGCTACTCGGCACGCTCGCGCTCGGCTCAATGTCGTGGTGGCGCACCGCATCGACGCCGGCGCTCGCGAGCGTGGCGGTGCTCAGATTCGAGAACGCGGCACGGGACGAGGCGCTCGAGTATCTCGGCCTCGCGCTACCGGATGAGATGGCGACCCTCCTCACCAAGTCTCGCGATCTGGCCGTACGGCCGCTCGACTATCTCGACGATGAGGAGCCGGTAGCGAGCGCTCGGGCGCGGCACGTGGATCACATCGTCACCGGCCGCTACTACTTGGAGGACGACGGCCGCTTGAGCTTGGCGATCGAGGCTCAACACGTCCCGCAGGAACGCGTGATTTGGCGAACGCGCATCAGCGCGCCCGCCGACGATCTGCTCGCGCTGCGCGCGCGGATGGCGGACAGCGTGCGCAACGGGCTACTGCCGGCGCTCGGCGCTCGCGCTCTATCAGCTTCCGCACCGACGCCTTCCAACGACGAAGCCTATCAACTCTACTTGCGCAGCCTCGCCCTTCCGCAGCAGCCTGCGCCGACGCAACGCGCGATCGAGATGCTCGAGCGCGCCGTCGCGTTGGAGCCGACGTTCGCACAAGCCTGGCACGCCCTCGGCGTGCGCTATTACGACTACGGCACGTGGTGGGGCGGTGGCGCGCAGGCGCGCCGGGAATCGCTGTCCGCGCATCGCAAGGCGCTGCAAATGGACCCGGAGCTGGTCGTGGCGGCGCGCAACATCGTCACGCACCGTGTCGAATCGGGCGATCTCGAAGGCGCCTATCACGATGCCCGTGGTCTGTTGGAGCGGTTCGGGGCTACGGCTGAGACGCACTTCACCCTGTCATACGTGTATCGCTACGGCGGGCTGCTGGATGCCTCGCAGCGCCACTGCGAAAGCGCGCTCGGCATCGATCCGGACAATCCGCGCCTGCGCTCATGCGCCTATGCATACTTGTACGCCGGCAAGCTCGCGCGCGTGATGGACTTTCTGCGGCTCGATGAAGGTTCGTTCTTCGTCCACTGGGGCACGGTGCTCTACCACTTGCGCCGCAACGATCGCGCAGCGGCGCTCGAAGTGGCGCGGCAAGCGGCCGATGAGCCGACGCGGCGAATGATGGTGCCCTGCCTCGAAGGCGCGCAGAGCAGCGCGTTCGATGCACGGGTGACGGACTTCGTCGACCATTGGGAGCGCAGCGGCGATCCCGAAGCGGCGTATGCGCTTGCACCGATGCTGGCATATTGCGGCCGGCCACGCGAGGCGCTGCGCTTCGTGGAATACGCCGTCGATCGAGGCTTCTGTTCCTATCCGGCGCTCGATCAGGATCCGATTTGGGAGAGGCTGCGCGACGATCCCGAGTTTCAGCGCGTTCGCTCCGCAGCCATGACGTGCCACGAGCGATTTCGCCGCATGGTCGAGGCGCAGGGCGGACCTGCGTGAGCGTCCCGGATCGATCATCTCGGGCTCGCGGGTGACCGCGAGCCCGAGAACTCGATCGTCGAATCAACCCCTGTAGCGCCGTCCCGGCCGCGGTACGAGCGCAGGCACCTGTCGACGATATCGTTGATACGGCTCGCCGATGTGCTGCACCAGATCGCGCTCCTCGAAACCGATCGCGATCAGGATGTAGCCGCTCATGCCGGCCGCGAACAGCAGATGCCCCACGCTCATCGTCGGTGCGCCCCAGAAGATCAACAGCCATCCGACATACAGAGGATGACGCACGATCTTGTACAGATACGGCGTCACGAACGCCGGGCCGCGCAGCTCCGCGCCGCGCAGCGTGGACCATCCCTGCCGCAAGCCGAACAGCTCGAAGTGATCGATCAGGAACGTGGCCCAGAGCAGCACGAGAATGCCGACGATCATGACCGACCATGCGAACGCGACACTCCACGCCGCATCCGCGTGCCACAGCACCGGCGTCGGAATCGGACGCCACTGCCAGATCACGAGCGCCAACAGCGCGCTCGAGAGCAGCACGTAGAGGCTACGCTCCAACTCTTTCGGAACGACGCGCGTCCACGCGCGCTTGAATCCGGGCCGCGCCATCACCGAGTGCTGCAAGCCGAACAGCGCGATCAATGCCACGTCGACGATCAGGGCCGATGCGGGCGAACCCATGTCGCGCCCCAGATCGACGGACTTCGTCACGAGCGTACGGATGACCGGGACCGTATCGGCCAATGCGCTCGCCTGCAGATTGCCCAGGAACGCGAGCAAGTACAGGAACACGAGCAGGAACGCGCCATAGCAGACGATGCTGAAGGCGAACGCCGTGAAACGGTAAGCACCGATCGCCATGGTCACTGCTCCGTGCCGTCGAAGGCTTCGCAGGACACGTCCGGATGCCAGTTCACGAACGCGCCGCTCGCGTTGGGCTTCCACGCCCAGACGTGCAGCGTGTAGAACGCCGGCAAACCGTAGCGATTCGGCGCCGCGATCAAGTGCAGCAGCTGCCCCTTGAGTTGCGGCGTGTCGGTGTTGGCCGCGTCCCAAGCATCGGCGAAGACCAAGAAGTCCGCTCCGACCAGCCGGCGCCCGCCGTTCGGCAAGGGTTCGTAAATGACGATCTCGGGACGGCTCGGATCCAGCGCAGGATCGGCGACGAGATCCAGGTTCACGTAGTGCAAACCCATCGCGCCGTCGTCCGGGCCGCTCACGCAGCCGAACATGAGTTGGTAGCCCTCCGCGATCGCGACGTCGACGTCCCGAAAGCGTCGCGTCGCATCGCGCACGATGCGGACCAGCTCGCCCGCGTGCTGTTTGCGGTCCGCGTGCCGGTCGGCCGAGCCCCCGGAGCTCCCGTGATACACCACCTGACGTATCTCGTGCGCGTCGGCCGGAGTGCCGTTCGCGAGTCCGATCGCCGCTACGCAGTACGCTACTCCCTTCAACCAGCCTTTCATGCTCATGGTCATGCCCTCTTGTGGTCGAACGACCGGGGCGCCTGTTCGCCCCGTGCCGAGCGACTACAGCGGGTTGAGGCCTCAGGAGTCCTCAGGAAGTGCTACGGATTCGCTCCGGAATTGCAAAGGAAGGCAGTTTCAGCCGCCGGGAACGGTCGAATTCGTGCCCAAGGGGTGGGCAATCCGTATCGAACGGCGAGAAGGCCAGCACTACTCAACAGGCATCCTACATATCTATCTGCACTGGAGCCCTGCACTGGAGCCCGAAGGAGCCTGGCTCTTCAGATCGACTCTCCTTTGTGCTCTCTGCGATCTTTACGAGAGTCTCTTCAATCAATCGACGGCATTACTCATCAAGGCCAGAAGGTGCGGCCGGAACGCCCTTCCGATCGTCAGCTCGGTGCCGTCCTGCAGCACCGCGACTTGCTCGCCGCGCGACCACGGGCGCAGCTCCTTCAGTCGCTCGACATTGACGATCGCGGAGCGGTGGATGCGCACGAACTGCTCGGGATCGAGCTTCTCCTGCAGCGCACTCAGCGTCTCGCGCAACAAGTAGCGCTCGCGCCCGACGTGCAGCGTGACGTAGTTGCCGCTCGCCTCGAGCCAGTCCAAGTCGCACACCTTCAGGAACGTGACACGTCCGGCCGAGTTCACGACGAGCCGCTGCAGGTACCTGCGTTCGCGGCGCACATGGGCCATCGTGCGTTGCAGGCCCTCCAGCCCCGCGCGCGGAATGCGCACGTCGCGACGAATGCGGTCCAACGCACGGCGAAAGCGCTCTTCTTCGAACGGCTTCAACAAGTAGTCGAGCGCGCCCGCTTCGAAAGCCCGCACCGCGTATTCGTCGTAGGCGGTAACGAAGACGACGAGCGGCATCGCGGCAAGCCCGACGGCTTCGATCACCTCGAACCCGTCCAAGTCCGGCATCTGAACATCCAGGAACACGACCTGCGGCACGTGCTCGGCGATCGCCTTGCAGGCTTCGGCGCCGTTCGTGCAGCTGTGCACGAGCGTAAAGTCGGGCTCATCGTTCAGCAGCGTAGCGATTCGCGTGCGCGCCCATGGCTCGTCGTCCACGATCAGCGCTCGGATGTTCATTGCTCGTCTCTCCTGTCGCGTGCGCCACCTCGAGCGCGCTCCGATACGGGATCCGGGCGCGCACTGTCGTACCTCGCGGCGATCGTGCCGCAATGCTGAAATCTTGATCTTCGCCGTAGAGCTGCGCGAGCCGCTTGCGGGAGTTGGTCACGCCGATGCCCTCCTTCAAGGAGGGCCCGCTCGGCAATCCGCGTCCGTCGTCCGTCACTGTCAGCACTAGATGCGAGTCGATGCGTGCGGCTTCGATCCAAATGGATCCTTCGGCTTCGCCCGGCCTGAATCCGTGCCGCACGCAGTTCTCGACCAACGGCTGCAGGAACAGCGCCGGCACGAGCGCATCGAGCGCCTCCGCTGGCGCCGCAATGTGCAGCGCCAGCGCGCCGCCGAAGCGCTCGCGCTCGATGTCCAGATACGCCTGCACGAACGCGATCTCCTCGGCGAGCCGAACTTCGTCCTTGCCGATGCTCGAGAGCATCATGCGAAACAGTTCGCTGAGCCGATTCAACATGCGGTCGGCGCGCTTCAGGTCGACGTGCATCATCGCCGAGATCGCGTGCAGCGCGTTGAACAGGAAATGCGGCTGAAGCTGCGCTTTGAGCACTTCGAGCTGCAGCCGCGCGAGCGCACGCTCGTGCTGCTGATATTTGCGGAAGTAGTCGAATGCCTGCGTGAACCCGACGACCGCCCAATAGGTCAACAGGTTCGGATGGAAGCGGAAGAACATGGTGCCGCCAACGTCGCTCCAGGTCGCGCAGGCGAGCGCATACAGCCCCGAATGCCCGATCGAGAACGCGAGACATGCCGGCACGTGGATGAGCACCGCGCGATGCCAGCTCCGGCGCTCCAGGGGACACCGCCGAGTGAGGTACACGATGCCCGGAATGAACAGCAGTGCGATCGCGGAGTTCAGCACCGTCATCTGCAGTGTCTGCACCCACGAGATCGGTGCGGAACGCAGGTAGAAACTGAGATACGTCTCGGGCGCGAACAGCAGCGAAAGCGCCGCCCATCCCAATACGAACAGCGTCCAGCGACCCGAGCGGGCTTTGAGCAAAGAGTCCATCATCGGCGAGCAACGTAACCCTTGGGCCGGCTCGCTGAAAAGGTGTTGGGACGAAATTCACCGTGGCAGGGACGAACACCATCGATAGCGGGGAGCGGCCGACGCTCGCGCGACCCCCGACCGACGCTCTCGGCCGTTGCCTAGCACGCCACCCGAGCGAGCTGTGCTAAATAGCGCCCTCATCCTCGAATGCGGACACTATGCTGCTCAGATCTTTCTCCCTCGCCGTACTGCTGCTTGCCGGTGCCCGTGCGCTCGCTGCCGACGCGCCCGCCGCCGATCCGTGCTCCACGGAACGCCTGCTCGCGCGCGGCGGGAGCTTCGCGACGGCTAGCGATGGTGTGCGCATTTGGTACAAGGTCGCCGGCCGCGAAGGTGCCCCGGTCATCGCCCATCTGCACGGCGGACCCGGATACAACGGCTACGCTTTCGAGGAGAGCGCAGGGCGATTGCTCGAGGAGACCTTCCGCGTGCTGTACCTGGATCAGCGCGGTTGCGGGCGATCGACCTTCGATGGACCGATCGAGCGCTACGGCATGCAGCGTACGATCGACGATCTCGAACACTTGCGAACGTCGATCGGGGCCGAGCGGCTGATCCTGAAGATCTCATTTCGGTCGGACGCTCGATGAGTCGCTTGCCCGAAACGCTAAAGCGCCTCACCGGGCGCGATGTCCTGAAGAAGCTCGCGGCCGCCTATGCGGCGGCAATGATTGCGCTCGCCGGTACGATTTGGTTCGAACTGCCGCAGTGGATCGCGACTGTGCTGCTGGTTGCAGCGCTGCTGCTCGCGCTGACGACGGCGATTTCCGCAGGCCGCACGATCGCAGCGGAACACGCCGCACTGCCGTGGCGCAAGCGCCCGGGCTTCACCGGCCGTGGCGCGGGCTTGCTCGCCTTCGTCGTACTGACCTTGCTCGCGCTCGCCTGCGCGTGGTTCGTCTATCCGCGCTCCTGGCCGACGCGTGTCGAAGATGCGGTCGCACGCTTGAGTGCCCGGCTCGATGCGCAGGAAGCGCGAAAGCTTGCCTACATGGGTGCGGAAGACCTGGCACTGTTGCAAGACACGCTCGGCGCCTCGATTCGTGACGAGTTCGGCTTGCGAACCCGCAACTTCAGGCTCGCGTACGACTGCGATCCGGAGTACATCAATCCCTACACGTGCTCGAGCATTATTATCTCGCGCTTATGGAAGAAGGCGCGCGCCGACCTGCCCGATGCGGAACGCCGCGAGCTGGAACGCTTGGAAGCGAACATGGAGCGGCTGCGCCTGGAGTCCAAGCAATTCGAAAACGTGCCGATCGAAGAGCTCACCGCCTATTTCAACGATCTGATTCGCGCTCAGTTCGGTTCGCAGACCTCGTTCTCCGTCGCACACGATCCGGCGCGCACGGGCGAGCGTCTCACGGTGTCGTGGCACGCATCGGGGACGATCTCGCTACGCGAAGCGCTCGAATTACTCGAGCAAGGCGGTCAATGGGAGGTCAGGAAGGACCCGCCTAGGCTCGTGCTCGAGCGAGTCGAGGCTGCAAGTACAACGGAGCCCAGAGAATAGGGAATAGAAAGAACGGCGTCCCCTTTCCCTATTCCCTATTCCCTACCCTTTCACGCCGCCTTCACGCCCCCGCCTCCGGCGGTTTCACGGCTCGCGATGAAGATGTCCCCGCGCAATGAAGATTGCGTTGGTAATTCGGACTACACGGGGAACATCATGAACGCATCGATTTCACTTCGCGCTTTGAGCGGCTCGATCATCGCCGGAATGCTGTTGATCTCGGGGAATGCCTTCGCCGATCGACCGCACGGCCCACGCGCAAAGCACGTCGTTTCGAAGCAGGTCACGCAGTCGCAGGACGAGCTGCAAACCCCGTACATCGCGCAGAACGTGGACAACGCCCCCGA
>Ga0207873_1003836_pt1 | contig 10523 bp, 10 predicted proteins | sample BGWIniCompost_FD_187373 | JGI IMG/M metagenome (GOLD analysis project Ga0207873, IMG submission 187373) | Cellulose adapted compost microbial communities from Newby Island Compost Facility, Milpitas, CA, USA - BGW Initial Compost (SPAdes)... ... | reverse complement strand
GATTTTACCCGCAATATACAGTCGGCAAGCGGTTCGCTTTTGGAAGTTAAAAAATCATATGAAAATGCGGCCGCTTCGATGAACGAGATGGCAAATATCTCCAGAAATACGATGAACGAGATGACCGCCGCGTCCAAAGAAGCGATCGTCGAGCTCAGCAACGCTTCGCGTTCGGCTTCTCAGGAAATCGTCAAAGCCTTCAAGGATACGCACGACTACCATGAGCAAATGCAGACCATGACCAAAAATCTTGGCGCATTGAACGCCGTGTATGAAATGGAGTTTCAGGACGCCGACAAGCATGTGAAGGCAATGAACAAGTTCTATGCAAACCTGTCGACGGCCCTTGAAAGCGTTTCAGGAACGGCAAAAGAAACAGAACGCTTTAAAGAAGAAATAGGAAGGTTGACTGCAAACTTGTCTTCATTGAACAAGGTGTATGGCAGTATGCTGACAGCCATGAAAAGCTAATCATGATTATTGAATTTGAAAATAAAGGGACTAAAGTAATCAGATAATGGCACACGGAAAGGAAACCCCAAGGCAAAAGATGATTGGGATGATGTATCTGGTGCTTACGGCTTTGCTGGCCCTTAACGTCAGCAGCGAGACCTTGCAGAAATTTATCTTTCTGAATCAAAGCCTCGAGAACCAGATTAAGGAAGGCACAGCCAAGCATCAGCGCCTTGTCTCTAGTATTGCCGCCCAGGTGGCGGAACTCGGAAACCGCGAAGAAGACAGAGCAGTGCTTGAGAAAGCGCAAAAAGTAAGGGAAGCGACTGCCCAAATTATTGAATACACCAATCAGGTAAAAGAAAAAATGATCGAGGTGACCGGCGGTTATGATGACGACGGCCAGCTCAAAGGCGTCCAGGATATGGATAAGGTGGCCACCTACATGATCAATCAGGGGCATGGCAAGGAGTTGAAGGCAAAGTTGAACGAATACGCCGAGTTCTTAGCCAAAGAAACTGGCGAGGCTTTTGATCCTATCGCTTATGACGGCAGGGACCATCCTGTTTATAAAGACGATCCGGAACAGAGAATAAAAGATTTCTCTGTGCTGTCGTTTGAGAGCACTCCGACCGCCGCCTCGCTAGCAACGGTAAGTCAGCTTCAGACTGTGGCTTTAGAGTATGAAGCGCGCGCGCTAGATAAACTGGCCAGTTCCGTGGGAGCCAAGGATATTCAATTCGACAAGATCACCCCGATGGTTAGGGCGAAGTCAAACATTGTGGCCGCCGGCACTAAGTATGAGGCCGAAATGTTTATTGCCGCTTCAGCTTCCGGTATCGTTCCCGAAATGTATCGCGACGGCACAAAGTTGCCCGTCGTAGATGGCAAAGGGAAGGTTGAATTTATCGCCACGGCTAATAACTTTGACAGCGAAGGTTTGGCGAGGAAAACTTATCTGGCAGAAATTAAGATTAAAGGTCCAAGAGGCGACAGCACATACAGAGAAACGATAGAATACTTTGTCGCCAAGCCGGTGATCCAAATCCAATCTGCGGCCGTGCAGGCGTTATACCTGAATTGCGGCAACGAACTGACCGTTCAGGTTCCCGCTTTGGGCGCCGCCTATAACCCGTCATTCACCGCCACAGGCGGAACGGCGATACCAGGCAGTAGAAAGGGATTGGTTACCATTGTGCCAACCGGCAAACAAGTGACCCTGAATGTAAGCAACAGCGGCACTTTTATCGGATCGGAAGTCTTTCCTGTAAAGAACCTGCCCTTGCCGACTTTTGTCGTGAAAAGCGGCGGAACTCCGGTAAATATGAAAGCGGGTTTCTCGGCTACTTCCGCCCCAAGGAATATTTCGATTGAAGCGGTGCCTGACGAAAGTTTCGCAACATTCTTGCCCAAGGATGCGCGATACAGGGTGACCGAATACGACGTAACTTTAGGAAGGGGAGCCAGAACGATTGATAGAATAACTGCAACTTCGCCGGTTGTGGACCTTACCCGGTTTGCATCGCAAATACGGGCGGGCGACAGGCTTGTCATAGAAATTAAACAAGTGCAGCGAATGAATTTCAAGGGTGATATAGAGCCTGTCAGGATTTCGCAAAACCAGAGCGTGATGACTATTCCGCTCAACTAATTAGTATTTTTAAACGAAGGCGTTATGAAAAAATTTGTGTATGTATTGTTATTCGCCGGAGGGGCTTTCCTGCTCGCCCCGCCTGAAGCGGCGGCCCAGGAAGCCATTAGCGGATACAACGAAAATTCTGTAAGCCCTGTGCATCGGGATTACATGATGTACAAAAGGCGGGTGTGGCGCAGGATGGACCTGAGGGAAAAGCAGAACAGGCCTTTCTTTGCAGCCAGCCACGAAATCACCCGGATAATTATCGACGCCGTCAAGGATGGAAGGTTGTATCCTTACAAAAACGATTCGCTTCTTGAAAGGATGTCGAAGGAAGAGTTTTTGGAGAATCTCCTTACGCCCGACTCGGAAGGTTTGCTCACACAGGAAGAGCAGTCTATGGGTTTTGGCCAGGATACCGGCTCAGGTTGGGGAGACGATCCATGGGGAGACCAGGCGTCAACCGGACCGACGGTAAGTTATTTTCTTCCGAATGATATTACGCTGTTGAATATTGTCGAAGACGTATTTTTCGACCGCATTCGATCCAGGCAATACTACGATATCCAGGCGATCGGGCTGGTGATACCGGCTGAGAAGTTTCCCACGGGATTGGAGCGCGAAGTGGCGCATTTCAAGTACAAGGACCTTGAAAATCTTTTCCGCGATCCTTCGGTAAACGCCATCTGGTTTAATCCGCAAAACGGCGCGCAACACCGCAACCTGGCCGACGCGTTCATCCTCAGATTGTTTAGCTCCAGAATCATAAAGGTGGAGAACCCGCAGAATTTGCAGATCATCGACTTGTATGGCGACGATCCCAGAAGAGGCCTGTACGCTTCGCAGGAAATGGAATACAAGCTGATGGAGTATGAACACAGCCTGTGGGAATATTGATGAAAATTGTTTTGGTTGAATTTAGATAAAATGCAAGCCGCCCGAAAGGGCGGTTTTTTTTGTTGCAGGTTGTTCCTGGATTGTCAGTTGCCGGTTAGGTTCTCCGGCGACCCTGTTCCATCAAGAAACAAATCGCCGCATCGACATCCCCGGACCGTCAGAACCTTGTTTCAAATCCTTCAAAGTTCTCCAATTTTGGGGCTTCTTTCACTTCTACCTGGCTGACCCTTGCCCTGGGGGGACCTTCGTAAAGCCAATTGATAAAGCGCTCCATTGCATACGGCGCTCCTTCGTCTGCAATTAGTACGGAACCGTCGTCCATATTCTTTACCCATCCGGAAATTCCCAGGCTGTGCGCGATTCGTCGCGTGTGATAGCGAAACCCTACTCCCTGCACCACTCCTCTTACCGTAATGCGGCAAGATTTCTTAGGATTGTTCATATCGCCCTGTCTTGAAACGCTCCTTATAAACAAAAACAAGGCTACCCTGTTTGGATAGCCTTTGCTTGAAATAACCAAAAATATGCTCTATTCTTTCTTTGTGTCGGATTCTCCCGTATTGCCTATAGACTGCCGCATTTCTGTATCGGCCTGGATGTTTTTCATCCTGTAGTAGTCCATAATGCCCAAGTTGCCTGTCCGGAATGCTTCGGCTATCGCCTTGGGGATTTCCGCTTCAGCCGCGATCACTGCAGCGCGCGCTTCCTGCGCCTTGGCTTTCATTTCCTGTTCGGCGGCTACTGCCATCGCCCGGCGTTCCTCGGCCTTGGCTTCGGCCACTTTCAGATCGGCGTTGGCCTGATCGATTTGCAATTTGGCTCCAATGTTGGTTCCCACATCCACGTCGGCGATGTCGATGGAAAGAATCTCAAACGCGGTGCCCGAGTCGAGACCCCTTTGAAGCACCAGCTTGGATATCTTGTCCGGATTTTCCAAAACGTCCTTATGCGAAACCGCCGAACCGATGGAAGTTACAATTCCTTCGCCTACGCGAGCCAAAATGGTTTCTTCGCCGGCGCCTCCAACCAGTTGCTGAATATTCGCCCTGACGGTAACCCTCGCTTTTGCGATGAGCTGAATGCCGTCGGCGGCTACCGCCGCAACGCTTGGCGTATCGATCACCTTGGGATTGACCGATATCTGCACGGCTTCAAACACGTCGCGACCGGCCAAATCAATGGCGGTAGCTTTTTTGAAATCGAGTTTAATGTTGGCCTTATCGGCGGATATGAGCGCTTTGACTACCGACCGCACATTCCCGCCCGCCAGGTAATGGGTTTCCAAATCCTGCGTAGTCACATTTAGACCGGCTTTGGTGGCCACAATCAATTGTTCCACAATGATTCCCGGGGGCACTTTCCTGAGCCGCATCATGGCGAGGTCTCTGATCAGTTTCACCCGGACTCCGGAGAATCGCGCCTGAAACCATAAACCTACCGGAACGAAGTAAAAAAGAACGAACAGCAGGATGATGCCCGCAAAAATCAGAACTAGCGTAAAGAGTTGTATCCCTTCCATATTATGTTTTGTTGATTGATTCCACAAAAATTTTCGCGTCCTTGACCATGATCACCCTGACTTTCTGTCCGGCGTCGATATATTCGCCAAGGCTCCTGATCTCATAGGTCTTTCCGTCGAATTCTCCTTTTCCTATTGGCCTGAGCGCCGACAAAGCCAGCCCTTCGGCGCCGACAGTCACCCCGGGTTCCTGATCGTCGAATACTTTCCCGGTGATGGCGGTATTCAACGAAACCTTGTCCCAGAGATTTGTTTTGAAGCCATAGACAATGGCGGCTCCCAGTCCGACAATAGAAAGCGACAGGACGACGAATCCCGGGCCTTCTCCATAATTCCTGAATGTAAGATAGATGGCGCCCGCAATGAATCCCGCGCCAATCAGGCCTACAACGCCCCCGGGTATTATCAGGATTTCAAGCGTTACCAGGACGACGCCAACGATAATGAGAATGACAATTGCGGCTATTTCGGACATAACAATAAAAGATCGCAATCAAATGTACAATAAAGTAAGTAGTATAGCAACGCCTGTTTTTATAAATCCTTTAAATTAGCAAGTTGAACGTTGAATTTATGCGCAAATGAAGTGGAATCCGGGGAAAGCGCAATGAATGATCGGTTATGTCTGTCGCATTGAAACTGATTTTATATTGACTGGTAAAGAAGAAGGCTGTCTATGAGCAGAATTCCGAAAATAATCTGTATTTCGCTTGCAATAGCTTTCATTGTGATTGCAACTTTTCAGTTCAATCAACCTGATTTTGAGTTGTGGATTTCCATTTATTTCACCGCTTCCGTGATCGCCGTTATGGTGGCTTTCGACCGGCTAAACAAGTCGGTGGTGATCGCCGCAATGATCGCTTTCTTTGTCGGCGCAGTCGCGCAATGGCCTCCTGAATTCACGGGATTCTCAAACGATGGCATATACGCGGAACAGGCGCGCGAATCGGCGGGTTTGTTTTTCTGTTTCCTTTCCATGGCGTATTTCGTTTTCCTGGTGGTTAAAAAGCGGTCGCAAACAAAAGCATGAACGCGCTGATTTTTCTTTCCGACTTCGGGCTGAAGGAGCGGTTTGCAGCCAGCATGAAAGGCGTCGCCTATTCCATCCACCCCGGTTTGCCGATATTTGATCTCACCCATGAAGTGTCGCCCTTTAACATTTGGGAGGGCTCCCAGATTCTAAGCGAAACTATGAAATACTGGCCGGCGGGCTCGGTCTTTGTCGCGGTGGTCGATCCCGGCGTGGGAGGTCCTCGCAAATCGGCGGCCGTAGAAACCCAGGCCGGTCATTATGTGATCTGTCCCGACAATGGCCTGCTCACGCTTGTCCAGGACAACATTGGCATCCTGAGGGCGCGCGAGATCGATGAGACAATCAACAGGCTGCCGGGGTCGTCTCATATGCATACGTTTCATGGTCGCGACATCTACGCTTACACGGGAGCCAGGCTGGCGGCGGGCATCATCGGGTTTGAAGATATTGGTCCGGAATTCAACCAGCCCCTGGTCAGGATCGATTATCCAAAAGCTGCGGCGGGACGGGATTCAGTGACCGGGTTCATCAGCGGCGTAGAATATCCCTACGGCAATCTGAAAACCAACGTGCCCGTATCGCTTTTTGAGGAGGTTATTGGCGGACCGCCTTGCGGACAGCCGGTAGAGACTTCAATCAAATATAAAAACCGCGCCAGGTTTAGGGAAACGATTCCCTATGTCGCCGCGTTCGACTTTGTCCCCATACAGAAAAAGCTCATATATCCCGACTCCGCCGGCTATATCGGCCTGTCCGTCAACCAGGACAACTTTGCAGAGAAATACAAAATCAAAACCGGTCCCGTCTGGATTGTCGAATTCCGAAAAGAAGGATCGCACGCCGGCTAAGGCGGTCAGTTGGACTTGGCGAGCTGTTCGGAAAGCTCGCTGGGATAGGCGATCGCGTTGAGGCGCGAAATCATTTCATTCTTCACCTTCTCAAAGCTTTCCTTGTTTTCATCTTTTACCGGTTCCGATGGAGGCGACTGCACCGTAAGCGGGTTCACGGGTTGGCCGTTCATCCAGAAGCGGAAGTCAAGATGGGGTCCTGTGGACAGGCCCGTGCTGCCCACGTAGCCGATCAAGTCGCCCTGTTTAACCCTCGCTCCCTCTTTTATTCCCTGGGCGAAGCGCGACAGATGCAAATAACCGGTTGTGTAAACGCTGTTGTGCCTGATTTTTACGTACCTGCCCGCCCCGCTTTCATACGCCGCTTTTATCACCACGCCGTCGCCCACGGAATAGACGGGCGTTCCGGCGGGCGCCGCGTAATCCACGCCATGATGCGCCCTGTACACCTTTAACACCGGATGAAACCGGCGGTTGGTGAACCGGGAACTGATCCGGGAATAGCTGAGCGGCGCTTTCAGGAAAGCCTTTCTCAGGCTCGCCCCGGATTCGTCGAAATAGTTGTCCTTGCCGTCCTGTTTAAAATGAATGCTGTAATAGGGATGGCCGGCGTGTTCAAACACCGCCCCAATTACTTTTCCAATGCCGACTTCCTTGCCGTCCACCTGCAATTCTTCGTAGATCGCTTTAAACCTGTCTCCCTTCTGTATTCTGAAGAAATCGATCTGCCAGGCGTAAATCACGTCGGAAAGCTGATGAGCGAGCGCCACGTTTGCCCCGGCGTCTATGATGGTCTTGTATAGCGAGTAATCGATAATTCCGCTTTTCTCCCGGATCACCGTGTCGATTTTCCTGTATTCCCTGTACACGGCCAGCGAGTCGTGCAGATTGAATACGACGTATTCCAACGGGTTGGGCTCATAAATGAAATGCCGCGCGGTTTTGAGGGAGTCGTCCGCACAAAGCACGGCGTATTTCTTGTTTGCGGCGATTTTGCGCACGTCGAACACGTCGCGGAAGTTGCGGGCGATCTGGTCGATGGTGGCGTAGGAGACGTTGAATTGCGAGAGGATTTCCGACAAATTCTGGTTGCGCCGAACCGAGCCTTCCACAATATGAAGACTGTCGATATTTATTCCGTACAACAGCTTTGGAGGCCTGGGAGCGACGGTGTCGAGCGCAGCAAGCGTATCCTGGGATGCCGTTTCATGAATCGCCGTCCTGTTTTTTGTGGTCAGCGTATAGCCGACAAATCCAAAGATTAACGCAAGCGTGAGAACTGCCGGAAGGTATTTTTTCATATTCATCAATGGGATTCCAGGTGATTACTCTTTTAAATTCAACTAAATTCAACAAATATTCGACCGCCTGGCCGGTAATAACTATTAAACCTAGAAGACAGGCGATTCAGTATATCGAACGATGGATTTTTTTAAAAAAGCAATAATACTGATTTTTATATAACCGCAACCCTTTCAAACCTGAAAATCCTTATTATTTTGAGTTTTGTTGTTTTCGCCTAACGGTTTTGCATTTCTTCATCGAATACCTATTTTTGGTTTTCTTAAAAAAAAATTTGTAGTATATGAACAGGATAGCAATTATGGCAGGGGCGCTGTTGGTTATTCAGGCCTGCAGCCCAGGGGGAATGGAACGGAAGAATGATAATGGACAGGCCGTTCCAAGAAATATTGTACTAATGATCGGCGACGGCATGGGACCCACGCAGGTTTCAGCCGCGATAATCGCCAACGGAAACCGGCTGAACATTGAAAGATGCACATACGCGGGGTATTCCAAAACAAGCTCGGCAGACAACCTGATAACCGATTCGGCCGCGGGAGGAACGGCTCTCGCCACCGGAAAGAAAACCAACAACAGCGTATTGGGCCTTGACGCGCAGGGCGAAAGGGCCGTCAGCATTTTGGAAATAGCCGAACAAAACGGCAAGATGACGGGGCTGCTCGTCACTTCTTCCATCACGCACGCCACTCCGGCCTCGTTCTACGCCCATCAACCAAGCAGAAAACTCGATGAAAATATCGCCATGGACCTGCTGTCGTCGGATGTGGACTTGTTCATGGGAGGCGGCAAGAGGTTCTTTGCCGAAAGGTCCGACAGCCTGAACCTGATTGATTCGTTGAAAGCCAGGAATTATCATATCGCCAGGGATGTGACCGATATTCCGGAATCCGCTTCCAAGGTCGGTTTGTTCATCGCAAAAGGTCAACCGAAGTCTGTATTGGAAGGACGCGGCGATTTCCTGCCGCAGGCGACTGAAGCGGCGTTGAACTTCCTGAAGAATTCTGAAACGGGTTTCTTCCTCATGATCGAGGGTTCGCAGATCGACTGGGGCGGCCATTCCAACAACTTTGAACAGGTGCTGGCTGAAATGAAGGATTTTGACGACGCAATCGGCAAGGTTCTCGACTTCGCCGAAAAAGACGGCTCGACGCTCGTGGTGATTACGGCCGACCATGAAACGGGCGGACTGACAATCCCCGCCGGCAAGCGCGACGGTTCCGAGATGCAGGCGAATTTCTCTTCCACAAACCATACGCCCACCATGGTCCCGGTATTCGCCTATGGCCCCGGCGCCGAATTGTTTACCGGCATTATGGAAAATACGGAGATATTCAATAAAATGCTGAAAGCCTGGAAAGCGGAGGTCGCGACAGGCCAGGTAGCGCAGAAATAAGTTTGGGGGTGCGTTGCGATCAGCCGCGCATTCGCCGGAAAAAGAAAAGGGCGCCGGAGTTCGAAACCGGCGTCCTTTTTTTAAAATACGTATTCGAAATTCAGGAAGATAAAACCCCTGTCGTCCTTGCTTTTATCGGCAGGGTTCCACGCTTGGTAATCCAGCGCAATTTTTATCGCATCCACTGGAGAATATTCCACGCCGCCGATCATCAGCCTGCCGTCTCCTTCCACATTCCAGGCGCCCGAATCTTCGATCGCCGCGTTTGAAGATAATTTGTCGTACCGGGCAAACAACCGCCACCGGTCCGTAAAGCTCCAGCTCCCGAAAAGCGAATACCCTTTCAGGTCGTGGTTCTTCAGATTTTGATGATTTAGCTGAATGTTATACTCCGCTCCCACCGTCGTTTTGCCGTTCTTGTACCCGATAAAATGCGCAAGGGAATATTGCGCCGTATCGTGGGTGGAGCAATCGTAATAGCCTCGCACGACGAGCCCTTCCACCGGTTTCAGGCTTATCCCCAAACCTGCGTTGAGGGCGTTGTCAGACTGCAGGCGTTTATATCCTTCGCCATTTCGCACAACCGCGTCCACCGACAGCCAGTCCGTAAAATCATAGGCGGCCATCGCGCCCAGGTCGGCGGAGGGGCCAAGCTCATACAAATCCTGGAACGATTCTTCAATATACCGGAATCCCCAATAATCTTCCTGGATTTTAAACTGCTCCAGCCCGATCATTCCGGCGGTCAGCCTGACGTGGCCGGATTCATAGGCGAGTTCCGCTATTTTCAGAAAAGCGATCAACTCATAGGACGCCGGCGTGGGGCTGCCGCCGATTGCCACTTCCGGCGTTCCCACGTCGAAGGTGACGTCGGCGGAAAAGCGTTCGCTGATTCGATATTCGTATCCCAGGTATGCGCGGGTCAGGTTGAATCCCCGCTCGTCGTTGTTTACTCCGGAATGAAAATTGAAAAAGACTTTCGCGTGGGGCGACCCCGAAGGAACAAACGCTTCCTGGGCGGACAGGAAACCTCCATGAAAAATCAACGCCAAAAAAATAATAATCCAATGTTTCCTGTTCATGCTTCCGATTTTTTCCCCGCAAATTTATAAATTCCGTGCATTTTGGGCGCGGGTTGCGCCAAGCCGTTCGCCGTTTGCAGGCGGCCGGCCATAAGTTTCTCCTGAAGCGGGCGGTTTCGGCAAAACCGGCGATTGTTTTTCCCTGAATCCGCACGATTTCGGCAAATCTGGCGGCTGGTTTTCTTTGGCGGCGCGCTCGTTCGATAAAATCGACGGCCAGCTTCCTTGCCAGCGCGCGCGTTCAGCAAAGCTGACGGTCAGTTTCTTTGGCGGCGCGCGCGTTCAACAAAGCTGACGGTCAGTTTCTTTGGCGGCGTGCGCGTTCAACAAAGCTGACGGTCAGTTTCTTTGACGGCG
>Ga0207873_1003833_pt1 | contig 10530 bp, 9 predicted proteins | sample BGWIniCompost_FD_187373 | JGI IMG/M metagenome (GOLD analysis project Ga0207873, IMG submission 187373) | Cellulose adapted compost microbial communities from Newby Island Compost Facility, Milpitas, CA, USA - BGW Initial Compost (SPAdes)... ... | reverse complement strand
GCGCGGGAACGGTTAGGCTGGCGCCATGGAGAGCATCGTCGAGCAGGCGCGTGCGCTGCAGCCCAAGACCGTCGCCACGCGCCGGGACCTGCACATGCACCCCGAGATCGCCTTCGAGGAGCGCCGCACGATGGGCGTGGTCGCGAGCCGCCTGAAGGAGCTCGGCCTCGAGCCCAGGACGGGGGTGGGCGGCACCGGAGTCGTGGCCGTCCTCGACACCGGCCGCCCCGGCCCCACGGTGCTGGCGCGGGCCGACATGGACGCCCTGCCGGTCGAGGACGAGAAGGACGTGCCGTACAAGAGCACGGTCCCGGGCAAGCACCACGCCTGCGGGCACGACGGCCACACCAGCGTCCTCCTGAGCGTGGCGGAGGTCCTAGTCAGCAGGCGCGACACCCTGCCCGGCCGCGTCGTGTTCGTGTTCCAGCCCGCCGAGGAGATCGTGCAGGGGGCGAAGGCGATGCTCGCCGACGGGGCGCTCGACGGCATCCAGGTCGACCACGTGATCGGCCTGCACCTCTCGAGCACGGACAGGCTGGGGACGGTCTCGGTGCGCTCCGGCCCGGCGATGGCCGCGGCCGACGCCTTCCGCCTGGTGATCAAGGGCAAGGGCGGCCACGCCGCCTACCCGCACGACGTGATCGACCCGATCGTGGCCGCCTCGTACGTGGTCACCGCGCTGCAGACGGTCGTCAGCCGCGAGACGGAGCCGGCCGACCAGTCGGTCGTGAGCGTCACGAGCTTCCACGCGGGGACCGCGTTCAACATCGTCCCCGACGAGGTCGAGCTGAAGGGCACGCTGCGCACCTTCGACGCCGCGACCCGTACCCGCCTCACCGCGCGCGTGCTCGAGGTCGCCGAGACGGTGGCCCGTGCCCACCGCTGCGGCTTCGAGAGCGAGTGGATCGAGGGCTCGCCCGCGGTGGTGAACGACCCGGCGGCGGTCGATCGGCTGCGGCGCGTCGCCGCCGGCATCGTCGGCGAGGAGAACGTCGTGGAGCAGCGGCTGGTCATGGGCGGCGACGACATGGCGCTGTGGCTGCAGCAGGCCAAGGGCGTCTACTTCTTCGTCGGCACGCGCTCCGGCGAGGACACGGCGCACCCGCACCACAGCCCCCGCTTCGACATCGACGAGCGCGGCCTCGAGGTCGCCGTCAGCGTGCTGGCCTCGGGCATCGTGGACCTGCTGGCGGCCGACTGAGGGGTCGCCGCGCCCCGGCCCGGCCGGACCTGGCCGGGGGCCGAGGACGTGAAGGCGCCGCCGGCCGCAGGAGGCCGGCGGCGCCAGCTTGGTCCGGGGTCAGAACGCCGCCCGCAGGGCAGACACCACCCGCTCGATGGCCTGCTCCGCCGCCTCGGCCAGGAGCGGGCCGACGGTGGGGTCGTCGAAGCTGATGTAGCCGACGACGGGGATGCGGGACACGGCCACGTTCGGGCTGCTGGCGCTGCCGGCGCCGGTCATCGAGACCACGACCTCGCCGGTGATGATGTCCGTCGCCCTGACGTCGACCTCGCCGTCGGCGCGGGTCTCGCCCAGCGTCACGCCGAGGATGCTGGCGCCGGGCCTGGCGATCGTCCCGCGCGTCACCGTGCCGGTGACCACGTAGCCGGCGCCGGCGGCCCTCGCGAGCTCGACGGGGTCCATGGACTCCAGGCCCTGCTGCTCCATGATCCTGACGAGCTCGCTGCGCTCCACGACCACGTAGCAGCCGGAGGCCTTCATCAGGGTGATCAGGCGCGCGGTGGCCGCCTCCTCGACGCCCACGATCGTCGTGCCGTGGGCCGCCGTCGTGTTCGCGAAGTCGACGATCGCGACCGTGGGCGGCGGGTCGCTGGCGCAGGGAGCGTCGAGCGCCGCCGCGCCGACCCGCTCGCCGGCGCCGGTCGTCGCGGTGGGCGCGCAGGCCGCGGCCAGGAGCGTGATCGCCGCGAGGGCGAGCGGGGCGAGGCGGGTGTGTCTCATGCGTCCCCTGCCGAAGAGAGCTCGCCCGACTGTAGCAGGGAGGGTAAGCGCGGCGTGGGGCGCGCTTCGCCGGCTGCCGCCTCGGCGGCTGGCGCCGTCAGGGCGTGAGGCGCTGCGCGTCGCGGGGGAAGGCGCGCGCGAAGCGGACGTTCGCGATCCCGAGGAGCAGCGCCGTGATGCGCTCGGCGCCGATCGCGAAGCCGCCGTGCGGCGGCATGCCGTGCTTGAAGACCTCGAGGTAGTCGGCGAAGTCGGCCGGGTCCATGTTGCGCTTCCTCAGCTCCTCGACGAGCACGTCGTAGCGGTGGGCGCGCTGGCCGCCGGAGGTGATCTCGACCCCGCGGAACAGCAGGTCGAGCCCGCGCGTGAGACCGCCCTCCTCCGGGTATGTATAGAACGGTCTAGCCGCCTGGGGGAACCTCGTCACGAACACGAGGTCGGAGCCGTGCTCCTCCCTCGCCCAGCGCCCCACCAGGCGCTCGGCCTCGGGGTCGAGGTCCTTGCCGCCTGGCTCGTGGCCGTAGCGCTCGCGGACCAGCTCGCGCGCCTCCAGCAGCGGTACGCGCGGGACCGGGACGTCGATCGCCGGCGGCTCGGCGCCGAAGAGGGCCAGCTCCGCCGGGCACGACTCGACCGCCGCCCTCAGCATCCCCTTCACGACCTCCTCCTGGAGGTCCATGACGTCGCCCTCGTCCTCGATGGGGCCGAACTCGACGTCGAGCGAGAGGTACTCGGAGAGGTGGCGGCTGGTGTGGCTCTTCTCGGCGCGGTAGACGGGGGCGGTCTCGTAGACCCGCTCGAAGACGCCCACCATGATCTGCTTGTAGAGCTGCGGCGACTGCGCGAGGTAGGCGCGCTTGCCGTAGAAGTCGACCTCGAAGAGGTTCGCCCCGCCCTCGGCGCCGGCGCTGACGAGCTTCGGCGTGAAGACCTCGGTGAAGCCGCGCTCGTCGAGGAGCGCGCGGAACGCCTTCACCATCACGGCCTGGACCTTCAGCGCCGCCCTGGCCCTCGGGCTGCGCACCGTGACGTGGCGGTACTCGAGGAGCGTGTCGGGGTTCGCGTGCCACTCCTCCTTCGCGAGCTCGACGGGCGGCGGCGCGACCGCCTCGCTCACGACCTCCAGCGAGGAGACGTGCACCTCCACGCCGCCCGGCGCCTTGGCGTGGGCGACGACGCGGCCCGTCAAGGACACGAAGCTCTCGTGGAGCGGCAGGCCGTGCAGGCCGGCGCGCTCGAGCACCGCCCGCTCGACGACGCACTGCGCCGTGCCGGAGCGGTCCCGCAGCAGCAGGAACCCGACGCCGCCGAGGTCGCGCCGCGTGAGCACCCAGCCCTGGAGGCGCACGTCGTCGCCCACGCGCCGGCTCAGGTCCTGGGCCAGCGCGCGCTCGGGCTTCGTCTCGGTGGGGGTCGTGCTGCCGGTCATGTGTCCTCCTAAGCGAGGACCCCCGAGCCGTGCTCGGGGGTCCGGTGCTCCTGTCCTGGGTTACGCGGCTACGCCCCGAGCCTCCGCGAGCGGGGATCGTCGTCGGGATTGGACCGGACGTCGCGCGGGGCAGCCGCGAGCATGGGCGGGAGTCTATCAGCGGCCTCCGCGGGTGTCAACGCGGCCCGGCGCCGGCGTCACGGGCCAGGACCTGCCTCAGGAGCCGCGCGTGCGGTTCGTCCTTCGGCCTGCCCGCCCGCTCCTTGAAGCGCAGCACGGCCTCGAGCGTCACGCAGGGGACCCCGCGCACGAGCTCGGCGCCGTCGATCAGCGCGTCGACGTCCTCGCTCATCCAGCCCGACCACACCTCGACGCCTAGCTCGGGCAGCGACACGCAGAGGTCCTGCTTGCCCGGCGCGGGCGTCCCCAGCTCGAGCGCGCGCCGCCACGCCGGGCCGCGCGCGACGACGTCGACGTCCCCGGCGCTCGGGATGAGGCCGTGGAGCGCCATCACCGCGCTGGCGTGCACGGCCCAGTGACCCCGGGGGAGGTCGAGCTCCTCCAGCCGCGCGACGATCTTCTCGGCGTCGACCATGAGAGCAGGCTAACCCGGCGGCCCCCGCGCCCTAAACGGAGGGGGCTAAGGTCGGCCCATGTCCCACGCCAAGTCACGCATCGTCGCGGCCGCCCTGGCGGCCTGCCTCGCCGCGGTCGCCCTCGCCGCCGGCGGCGCCTCCACTCTCTCCGACGTGTTCGGGAGCGAGCGCTGGCGCCTGGTATCCCTGACGAGCGGCGGTGAGACCGCGGAGCTGGGACCCGGCGCGGGCGCCGAGTTCGTGGTCAACGAGCTGGGGCAGCTCGCCGGCACCGTCGGCTGCAACCGGCTGATCGCCGGCGCCACGCTCACGGAGGAGGGGGAGATCGCCTTCGAGCCCGTCGCCTCCACCCTGATGGCCTGCCCGGAGCCGGCCATGAGCCGCGAGCGCGCGTTCGTCTCCGCCCTGGAGGCCCTAGAGCGCTACGAGGTCGGCGAGCGCGAGGTCCGGCTGACGGGCCCGGGGGTGGAGGTCGTGTTCGAGGTCGCGTCGGCGCCCGAGGGCTGACGGCCCGCGACCGCGTGCTCGGCGATCACGGCCACGACGCCCGCCTCGCACCGCAGCGAGACCCTCTCGCCCACGACGACGTTCGAGACGCCCAGCCCCACGCCGAAGGGCAGGCGCAGCCCCTCTACCGGGTAGGCCAGGCCCGAGGCCGAGACCACGGCCCCGCCCGCCAGCGCCAGCAGGCTCACCGTCGTCCCTGCGGGCCAGCCCGCCTCGCAGGGTACGCCCGGTGCGCAGACGTGCGCCTCGTGCGCACCGCCGTGCAGCGACACGGGGAAGGGCGGCGCCGACGTCGCCAGCCGCGCGGCGACGAGCAGGGCGGCCAGGCTCTGGTCGAGCCTGTCGCCGAAGGCGCCCAGCACCCGCGCCTCGCGGGCGCCGAGCCGGCGGGCCGCCGCCAGGGCCAGCTCGAGGTCGAGCTCGTCCTTCGCGGAGGGGTGGCGCTCGACGGGCACGCCGGCGTGGGCCCTCATGGCCTCGGCCGTCACGCTGTCGAGGTCGCCGACCAGCATGTCCGGCGCGAGCCCCAGCGCGGCGGCGTGGCGCAGCCCGCCGTCGGCCGCGACCACGAACGCGGCGCCCCGCAGCAGCGGAGCGACGAGCTCGGCGGGGGGCAGGTCGCCGCCGGCCAGCACCAGGGCGACCGGCCGAGCCTCGCGCGGTGCGGCCGCGCCCTCCGCGCGGCTCACGCGGCCTCCCCGGGCGGCAGGAGCCGCCACGCCTCGGGCGGGACCGCCAGCTCGTAGGCGGTGCCCGGCGCGGGCTCGCCGCCGAGCTCGCGGCTGTGGCCGCGCCACACGACGTCGGTCCCCCACGCCGGCACGCCCAGCACGAGCCGCCAGGCGAGGCCCTCGCGCGCGGCCTCCCTCACCACGGCGTCGGGGCCGGCGGTCCGGCGGTCCCGACCGGTCTCGCCGGGCGAGCGCAGCACCACCTCCTCGACGCGCAGCAGCAGCGCCCCTCCCGCCGCGGGGAGCCTGGCGAGGCCCGCCGCCCGCGCCACCCGCGCGGCCTCCTCGCCCTCCCAGACGTTCTCGTGACCGAGGAACCGCGCCGTCCAGGCGTCGGCGGGGGCGCCCAGCAGCTCCTGCGCGGTGCCGACCTGGACGATGCGCCCGGCGCGCATCACGGCCACGGCGTCCGCGACGGCGAAGGCCTCGACCTGGTCGTGGGTCACGTACACGGCCTCGGCGCCGAGGCCGTCGAGCAGCCTCGCGACCTCGCCGCGCAGCTCGGCGCGCAGCGCCTCGTCGAGGTTCGAGAGCGGCTCGTCCAGCAGGAGTAGGCCCGGCCGCGGCGCCATCGCCCGCGCCAGAGCGACCCGCTGCTGCTGCCCGCCCGAGAGCTCGGTGACGCGGCGCCTCCCGAGTCCCTCGAGGCCCACCAGGGCGAGCATCTCCTCGACGCGCCCGGCTCGCGCCGCGGCGTCCCACCGCCTCTCGACGAGCCCGAAGGCGACGTTGTCGGCCACGTTCAGGTGCGGGAACAGCGCGAAGTCCTGGAAGACCATGCCCAGGTCGCGGCGCTGGGTCGGCACGCGCGTGACGTCGGCGCCGCCCATGAGCACGCGGCCCTCGTCGGGCGCCTCCAGCCCCGCGATCAGCCTCAGCAGCGTGCTCTTGCCGCAGCCGCTGGGGCCGAGCAGCGCCAGCGTCGCGCCGGGCGGGACCTCCAGCGTCACCCCGTCGACCGCCCTCACCGGGCCGTAGGTCTTCGACAGGCGCTCGACGCGTAGGCCCATGTCCTGCGCGGCATCATAGCCGCGGCCCGCGCGCCCGCCGCCGGGGCGTGGGCGACGCGGGCGCGTTCGGATGGCGCGCCGCCCGGGCCCGGCGCGGCCCTCGCGCCGTGCGGGCTCCCCCGCGGCTCAGCCCCAGTCGACGGAGTAGACCGTGACGGGCTCGGCGACGCCCCTGAGGCTCACCTCCCGCGGCGCGGAGAGCGCCAGGCCGTGCTCCCCGGCGCGCTCGACCACCGCGGCCGTCGCCAGGACCTCCTCCCGGCCCGCCAGCGCCGTCACCCGCGCGGCCACGTGCACGCCCTGCCCGGCGTAGTCGCGCTCGTGCGGCAGCGCGGTGGCCGCGTGCAGCCCGATGCGCACGGTGAGGGCGGAGCCGTGCTCGCGGCGGTTCCTGTCGAGGAGGCGCTGGACCTCGGCGGCGCACCGCAGGGCCGCCGCGGCGTCGTCGAAGGCGACGAAGAAGCCGTCCCCGGTGTGGCGGACCACGACGCCGCCGTGGCGGGCGAAGGCCGCGCGCAGGGTCCTGTCGTGCCAGTCCATCACGCCCTGCCAGGCGGCGTCGCCCAGGGTGGCCGCGAGGTCGGTCGAGGCGACGATGTCGGTGAACATGAAGGTCTTGTCCGTCGGCCTGGGCCTCTGGTGCTCGCTCCGGCCGCTCAGGTCCGCGTCGACCAGCGCGACGTCGGGCTCGGCGCCGAGGCGCGCGAGCTCGCTGCGCGCCGCCGTCAGCTCTACGCGCGCGAGGCCGGCGTCGCCGGCGGCCAGCAGCGCGCGTCCCAGCAGCGCCCGGGCGCGCGCCCGCTCGTAGGGCACCTTGGCGCTCTGCCAGTGCCGCACCGCCCGCTTCAGTGAGGAGACGGCGGCCTCGAGCTCGCCGCGCCGCAGGGCCACCGCCCCGGCCGCCGTCGCGGCCAGGCCGTGCAGGACGTCGCACTCGTAGGCCGCGACGATGCCGCCCAGCTCGGCGGCGGCGCGCTCGGCGGTCGCCAGGTCGTCCGTGGCCAGCGCCACCTCGGCCTGCGCGGCGAGCAGGTTCGCCCGCGACATCAGGTCGGCCGCCTGCGGCCCTCCCTCGTCCGAGAGGCTCGAGGCGAGCATCCGCGCCGCCTCGAGGCCGTCGCCTCGCGCCAGCGCCAGCAGCGCCATCCCCGGCTGGCCGCCGTGGCCGTGCTCGACCGCGCGCTGGAGGGCCGCGCCCGCCTCGTCGAGGTCGCCCAGTCGCAGCCTGACCTCGCCGATCTGGTAGTACGCGAAGCCAACGCTGTCGAGCATGCGGAAGCGCTCGAGCTCGCCGCACGCCTCCAGGGCCTCGCGCTCGGCCTCGTGCCACTCGCCCCGGACGCGCATCAGCTCGGCCCTGTGCACCCGGCACTGGCCGCGGTAGCCGCTTATCGAGCGGGCTCGCATCCAGCGGTCGGCCTGCGCGACCCACTCGTCGGCGCGGCCGTACTCGCCGAGGTCGGCGAAGGCCGCGATCGAGAGGCAGATCACGTCGCAGGACGTCCTCGGCTCCACGCGCTCGGACGTCGCGGCGGCGGCCGCCTCCTCGACGAGCGCGAGGCCCTCGCGCCACCGGCCCTGCCTGAGCAGCATGTTGCCCTTGCCCGCCAGCGCGAGGGACTCGACGTCGGGGCTGTCGTGGAGCCGCGCGAGCCTGAGGGCCTCGTCGGCGAGGTCCACGCCGCCGGCGAAGTCGCCGTGGGCGAACCCCGTCACGAGGCCCTTCATCACCGCCAGCCAAGCGTGCGCCGCCGACTCCGGTTGGCCCTCGAGCTGACGCTGCGCCCTGGCGATCCACCCGGCCATCACCGAGGGCCTCACCGCCAGCATCGCCAGGCGCGACAGGCGCAGCGCCGCCAGCGCCGCCTCCGCCCGCCTGCCGGCCTCGTCGAAGCCGGAGTAGGCCCGCTCGAGGGCGTCGGTCGCCTCGTCGGGCTCGCCGCCGAACCACGCCGCCGCGGAGAGGTCCACGAGGTCGTCCGGCCCGAGCCCTTCGGCCCGGTCGGCCTCCCTGAAGCCGAGCAGGGCGTCGTGCCACCGGTGCTGGCGCAACGACCTGCGGGCGCCCTCGATGCTGGCGAGCATCCTCGTCCCTCCGTCGCTGGCCCGGGAGAGCTGCGTCGGCCCAGGATAGGCGCGGGAGCGGCAGGGGAACGTGTCAGCGGCGCCATTGGCCCGCGCCGGTGCGCCTGCTGTGGGCGAGGAGCGCGCGGCGGAGCCGGCGCCGCGCGGGGCCTAGAGCTCCCCGCGCTCGCGCCGCTGCAGGACCAGCATCACCAGCGCCGTCACCGCCATCAGCACCAGGGCGAGGCCGAGCGCCGCGCCGTAGTTGGCGGCGCCCGGGCGACCGAGCCTGTCGTAGATCGCCACCGGCAGCGTCGCCAGCTCGGGCCGCAGGAGCAGCAGAGAGGCTCCGAACTCGCCCAGCGACACCGCGAACGCGAACGCCGCCGCCACGGCGAGGGAGGGGAGGAGCTGCGGCAGCTCTACCCGCCACAGGGTGCGCCACGGGCCGGCGCCCAGCGTGGCCGCCGCGCGCACCTGCCCGGCCGGCAGCGCGCGCAGCGCGGGCAGCAGGGTGCGGGTGACGAACGGGAACGCGATCAGGGCGTGCGCCAGTGGCACGCCCCAGAACGTGGCCACGAGCCAGGGGTAGGCGATCAGGTACCCGAGGCCCAGCGTCACGGGGCTGGTCGCCAACGGCAGCAGGGACAGCCCGTCGAGCCAGCGCCAGCCGCCGCGCGCCACCGCGTAGGCGAACGCCGTCCCGACGACCAGCGCCACCGCCGACGACAGAGCGCCGAACGTGAGGGAGTTGCGCAGGCCGAGGCCCAGCGTGGCGAAGCCGATGGACCTCGGGGCTTCCGCCATCGCGCGCAGGTTGTAGGCGGAGGGGAACGAGCCGTCCGGGCCGGTGAGCGCCTGCGCCGTCAGCGCCAGGAGCGGCGCCAGGACGACCGCGGCCACGACCAGCAGGTCGGCGCCGAGCAGCGCGGCGCCCGCGCCCCGCGGACGGCGTGCGGCGGCCCTGCCGGCCGCGAGGGGCACCGCCAGCCGCGACTGCAGCCGCGTGTAGGCCCAGCCGAGGGCGCCGACGACGGCCAGCTGCAGGAGCGCCAGCGCGGCCGCGGCGTCGAGGCGCAACAGGCGGAGCGTCAGCCGGTAGAGCTCGACCTCGAGCGTGGCGAAGCGCGCCTGCGGGGCGAGGATCAGGATCACGCCGAAGCTCGTGAAGCAGAAGATGAAGACCAACGTCGCCGCCGCCACCGTCGCCGGGAGCGCCAGCGGCAGCGTCACGCGCCAGAGCGTCCGCCAGGCGCCGGCGCCGAGCGTGGCGGCGGCCTGCTCGAGCCGCGGCCCCACGCCCTCGAGGAAGCCCGACACGAGCCTGGCGACGACGGCGAAGTTGTAGAAGACGTGGGCCGCGAGGACGATCAGCAGCGTCCCGCGGAGGTCGACGCCGAGCACGCCGCGCGGCCCCGCCAGGGCGAGGAAGCCCATCCCGGCCACGACCGTGGGCATCACGAACGGCACCGTGAACGCGGCGGCGAGGAGGCGGCGCCCCGCGAAGCGGTAGCGCGCGAGCAGCAGCGCCGTGGGCAGCCCCAAGAGCACGGTGAGGACCGTCGAGACGGAAGCCTGCCAGGTCGTGAACCAGAGCCTGCCGAGGTAGTACGGGTCGGTGAGCGCGGCGACGAGGCCCGCGAGCGGCTGCGCGCCCGGCGGGGCGACGCCGCGCCACACGATCGCCGCCAGCGGCACCAGGAGCGCGAACGCGAGGAAGGCGAGCGCCAACGCGCCGGACGCGTGCCCGAGCCAGGTGCGCCGCATGCGACGAGTCTAGGGCCGCTCGCGGACCGTCGTGGCCACGAGACCGATTCCTGGACCCATGGCCGCGCGCGACGCGCCAGGCGGCCACGGTGTGTCCGGCCCCCGCCCCGGCTCGCCGGCCTACAGCGCCTGTGGTCGACGATCCGGTCCCGTACGGACCGTAGAGGTCGATCGGTGGACGACCGAGCTGATGCGGTGACCTAGAGCGGTCGTGCCGCCGCGACCGGTCCCGACCTCGGAGCGCCCTTGGACCGTAGGACCGACACGTGCCCCCACCGCGTACCGAGGCTCCCGTCTCGGACGACCTGAACGCTTACACCCCGTGGTTGAGTCCAGCTTGTGTTGAGACGTTCGGGTTCGAAGGAGATGGAGGTTCCAAACCTGCCTAGGGAAAGGAACCTCCATGAACAGGGTAAGGGGTCTGGAGCGGGTCTTCTACCGGGCGGCGGGCTTCGTGCTTCCC
>Ga0207873_1003832_pt1 | contig 10532 bp, 5 predicted proteins | sample BGWIniCompost_FD_187373 | JGI IMG/M metagenome (GOLD analysis project Ga0207873, IMG submission 187373) | Cellulose adapted compost microbial communities from Newby Island Compost Facility, Milpitas, CA, USA - BGW Initial Compost (SPAdes)... ... | reverse complement strand
TTCACCTGCGTTAACAAATGTACCAACTTTTTTCAAGAGTTCCGCATTGTGCTTGTACACCGAAATGAGGTTCCCCCGATGCTGAATGGCGATCACATAGCCAGAGTCCTGCGTCCATGATGACATGATCACGGTGCCATCTGCAATGGATTTGATCGGCTCGTTGGCCCGTGCAACTATGTCCACACCATAGTGCCCGTTCTTAACGTTATAACGATCAGAAATGAATCCTGTGATAGGAGGGAAGAAAAATGTTCCCATGAGCTCCTTCGCGGGGCTTTCCGAGTAGTTGACGAGCGAAAGACCTGACTGCTCGAATTCCCTGCGGAACGCGGAGTCGCGCGGATCCGGACGAAGGTCGGTTTCACGCACAAGCGGTTTGTCATCAGCCGTCAGAATTTGCGCGGGATCGATCATGTCTGTGGTATCCCCACTCAGTACGCGCTGGAAGTTCACGATAAAGCGGTCCTTGCGTTCTACTTCGAGGGCCAGCGAGTCCACCTTGATCGCCAGTTCGCGAAGTTGTCGGTTGGCCTCAAGCTGCGCATGGCGGGGATCAAACCACCTCGCCAGAATCGACTTGACAAGGAACAAGCTGATCAGCAGGATGGCGACGAACAGAATAACGGAGAAGAGGATGATCTTGGAGTACGTAAAACCAAGGCTCGTCTTTTCCGCGAAATTCTCCTCGTTCCGGATGATGAGCTGATATCGGGTTGTCAGCCAGTTCGAAAGTGTCTTACGGACTCTCAAGGGACTTTTCTTTGGATCCTGCGAGGGGGAAGTTTAAAAGTGTAAAATTAGGTATTCCAGCCCAGTATCGATATGTTATGTAGGTTTTTTGCGTTTGTTAAACGATGTCTAACTTTGCCCAATCCCGGACGCCGGGCTGAGCATACCTTAAAACCGGAAGCGGCTTGAAAAAGGTCATATTTTTTATTCCTGTGCTCATTTTTGTCCTCCTGCCGGGCTGCTCCTCCGAACGCAACACCTGGACCAGTAAGACATATCACAACCTGACAGCGCACTACAACGGCTATTTCTACGCCGATGAGGAGATCAGGAAGATCGAGGATGCCATCCGGGCCGCCCACGTAGACGACTACAGCCGCATTCTGAGGCTGTTCCCCACCTTCGACTCCACGCTGGCCAAGACCTATGAAGCAAACGTGGAAGAAGCCATAAAAATGGCCTCGATATCCATACAACGCCATCCAAACAGCAAATGGGTCGACGACGCCTACATTCTCGTCGGTAAAGCGCGTCTTTACGCACTCGACTGGGGAAATGCCATCGAAACGTTCAAATACGTTAACACCAAAAGCGAAGACCCGGATGCACGGCACCGCGCTATCATCAACCTCATTCGCACCTTCACCGAACACCGCGAATACAACAACGCTCAGGCCGCCATCGACTACCTGTTGAAGCAGAATCTCAGCAAAAGAAATCGCAAAGACCTCCTCTTGGAAATGGCTTACTTCTACCAGATGCGTGAGGATTACGACAACATGGTTCGCAGCCTTACGGAGGCCACACCACTGCTGAGGAAAAGTGACCGCACCGGGCGGATCTACTTCATCCTGGGCCAGGTTTACCAGGAGCTGGGGTTTGAATCGGAAGCCTTCAATTTCTATCGCCGATGCCTCTCCACCAATCCTGAGTATGAAACAGATTTTTACGCGCGACTTTACATGGCGCAGGTAGCAGAGATTTCCCGAAGCCGCGATATCACTGCCGCAAGAAAATCCTTCCGCCGGCTGTTGAAGGATAACAAGAATCGCGACTTCCGCGACCGCATCTATTACGAACTCGGTACATTCGAACTCAAACAAAAGAACATTCCGCAGGCAATCCACAACTACAATCTCGCGATTCGTGAGGGCACCGATAAACGCGTCGATGGTGTTGCATATCTCGGACTGGGTGAGATTTACTACGACACCCTTCGCGACTACGCGATGTCGCAAGCATATTACGATAGCGCTATTGGCGCATTACCGCCCGACTTCGAAAACTACGCAGCGATCAAACAACGTCAGGAAGTTCTTAACGAATTCGTGACCAACCTGAATACCATTGAATGGCAGGACAGCCTTCTCGCGATGGCAAGTCTTGATTCTGCCACGTTGCGAGCACGAGTAGATTCCGTATTCGCTGCGCGCAAACAAGCGGAACAGGCCGCAACAGGAAAGAAGAAAAGACGCAGGGCCAATCGCATTGAACTGGAAGCCAACACAGGAAACATCTTTGGCGGCGGCGAAGAAACTTCCGGAACCGCCGAATGGTACTTTGGCAATCCCTCTGCGATGGCGCTGGGCGAATCGGAGTTCAGGCGTGTATGGGGAAACATACGGCTTGAAGACAACTGGAGAAGGTCAATGCGGCTCACGGATGCGCCTACCATTGTGGCTGATGTTGCTGCGGTTACTGCCGACTCTGCCGCCACGCAACAAGCACAAGCAGCAGCACCGGTGGATCCTGCCGAAGCGGAATTCCTGCGAATTGATCAGCAGATCCCTCGCACTGAAGAACAACGCGCCGCAGCGTTGAAGAAGATTGAGGATGCTTATTTCCGTGTCGGCGACATTTACTACTTCGACTTGCTTGAAAAAGACAACGCAGAGAAAACGTATCTCAAACTGCTCGAACGCTTTCCGGAATCGGAATATGAAGCAGAAGTGTTGTACAAGTTGTACCTCATCGCGAAAGAGTCTGATCCCGATCGCGCTAAACAACTTTCAGATCAACTCATAGCCGAGCATCCGTATTCCACATTTGCACGCATCCTCGCGAATCCGGATTACCTGCTTGAATCGAGCCAGACGGCCGAACAACAAAAGGCACTTTACGCTGAAGCTTACACCCATTACCAGGCGAACAATTATATCGACGCACGTCGCATTGCTGAAAAGGGTATCGCGCTTGGCGAAACAGCATTTACGCCTCAGCTGCAGCTACTCAATGCCCTCATCACAGGCGGGCTCGATGGCGTGGAGGCATACCAGCAAGCGTTGGCGGAGTTTGTCCGGACGAATCCCGACAGTGAGCTGCTCCCTTACGCCGAAAAACTACTGGAGGCGTCGCGGAAGCATAGTGCGCCGGATGCAACAGCCCGCGAACCTCGCTATGCGTATTCTGCATCGGCACAGCACTATTTCCTGCTGTTGTACCCGCGCGGCGAAACGGGCGTGATTGAGGCCCTGGAAGCCTTCAACCGGAACCATTTTGACGGGTCGCAGCTTACTACAACGGAGATGTCACTCGACGAGAGCAGGTCCATGGCCGTCGTGAGCCACTTCCCGGACGAAGCGGCAGCGCGGCAGTACTTCAGAACGTTTGTCGAGCAGGCAGCGGCATTGGGCGACGGTCCGGGCCGCAGGCACGAGAGAGTGCTAATCAGCACTGTGAATTTCAATATCTTATACCGAACAAAAGGATGGGATGAGTACCTCAAATTCTTCGAAAGGAACTATAGGCCGCAAAATCCGTAAGGTGCTGGGGACGAAACGTCCGTGGCTGCGTTACGTCGTGAAAGCGGTGTGGATCGGATTTTTCTGTGTTATCGTGGGGCTCCCCCTGTTCGTATTCTCCGTTAGCATCGACCTTTTCGGACTCTTCGGCGGAATGCCCAAACTCACGCAAATTGAAAATCCGGAAAACGACCTGTCGTCCGAACTCATCACTGCCGATGGCGTTTCCCTGGGAAAATACTTTACCTACAATCGTTCACAGGTAACCTACGATCAGCTCTCGAAGGACCTGGTGGCGACCCTGCTCTACTCCGAAGACCACAGGTTCTACGAACATTCGGGTCTCGACTTCCCTGCTTATCTCCGGGTGCTGTACGGCATTCTCACATTCAAGAACCAGGGAGGAGGCAGTACCATCACACAGCAGCTCGCCAAGAACTTGTATACGCAGAACAACGAGCTGGGACTCGACGGAAGGCTTTCGAAAATGGGAGGAACCGTGAAGCGCGTTATCGAGAAGACAAAGGAATGGATCATCTCTGTCTATCTCGAAAAGAACTTCACGAAGGAAGAAATCATCGCCATGTATCTCAACACCTCTCCCTTCAGCAGCAATGCATATGGGATCAAGGTGGCAGCACAAACATACTTTAACAAGACACCTGACAGCCTGAACATCCAGGAGTCGGCCGTGCTCGTAGGATTGCTTCAGGCCATTACGCGCTTTAACCCTGTGCTCAATCCGGAAAACTCACTCAGGAAAAGAAATGAAGTGATCACGAAGCTGTATCGTCACGGTTACATCAAGACGTTTGAAGAATACGATTCCATCATCCGCCTTCCGATAGAACTTGATTATAAGGTTGAGAACCACAACGAAGGTCTCGCCCCTTACTTCCGCAGCATGATCAAGGCCGACCTGATGAAGTGGTGCGCTGAGAATAACCTTGACCTTGAAAACTCGGGACTCAGGATTTATACCACCATCGACAGCCGGATGCAACGCTACGCGGAAGAGGCGGTGGCCGAGCAGATGAAGATTCAACAGCAAATCTTCGACAGACACTGGAAAGGTCGCAACCCCTGGATCGACGAAAACCGACAGGAGATAAAGGGCTTCCTGGAATCGCGTATACGGCTGACTGACGCTTATCGCACGCTCGCTGCCAAATATGGCAAGGATTCTGACTCGCTGCACTACTATCTCAACAAGAAGCGTCCGATGCGCGTGTTCAGCTGGGACGGCGAACGCGACACGCTGTTCAGCTTCATGGACTCACTGAATTACTACAAGCGTTTCCTGCATGCCGGCCTTCTGGTCATGGACGCACATACCGGCGAGATCAAGGCATGGGTAGGAGGTATCAATCATAAGTATTTCAAGTACGACCACGTCCGTCAGGGCAAGCGGCAGCCGGGTTCTACGTTTAAGCCATTCGTGTATGGACTCGCAATGGAAGCGGGATACAGTCCCTGCATGGAGTTGTATGATATTTCACCCAGCTTCACGCTCCCTGAAGGCGGTATATACTATCCGCCCAACTCGGACGGCACGCGAGGTTCAGGGGAGAAGATGAACCTACGCCAGGCGATGGCGCGGTCTGTGAACAGTATCACAGCACAATTGCTGCAAAGGCTTGGACCTGAAAATGTCGTCAAGTTCGCGCATCGCGTGGGCATTAAGAGCCACCTCGATGCGGTGCCGTCATTGTGTCTGGGAGTAAATGACGTGTCTCTGTTCGAACTTGTCGGTGCTTACGGAACGTTTGTGAACAGCGGTATACACACAGAGCCCTTCTTCATCACGCGCATTGAAGACAAGAACGGAAACGTGTTGGCCAACTTTGTACCCAAGACCGTTGAAGCCATCAGTGAAGGGACCGCATACAAAATGGTGCACATGCTCAGGGGTGGCGTTGAAGAGGAACACGGTACTTCTCTCGGCCTCGCATACGAACTCAAGGCCGACAACGAAATCGGCGGAAAGACCGGAACCACCAACGCGGCATCCGACGGATGGTACGTCGGCGTGACAAAGGACCTTGTGACCGGCGTGTGGGTTGGTGGCGATGAAAGGAGCATTCACTACGAATCGTGGACAATGGGTCAGGGTGGACGCACGGCTCGTCCCATCTTTGAAGCCTTCATGCTGAAGGTATATGCCGACGAAACCCTCCCCTACAAGAAAGGTCCGTTCAAGCGCCCGCTTGCCGGCCTCGACATGAACCTCGACTGCGGCAGGTATGCTACTGATGATCCTGATGCGGCTCCAGTGGAGGATGAGGATCAGTGGGATCCCAATGCGTTCTGAGGTAATCGGTGATCGGTAATCAGTGGTCAGTAATCGGTAATCGATAGGTCACCAGGTAGAGACGCACGGCCGCGCGTCACCAACGCATACGTCTCATCCAGCTCCATATGCGGTTCCTGAGCTTGTCGAAGGACTATGTGCCCTATTTGATCTATGTGGTTCAAAAACCAATGATAATTTGAACCACATAGAGCACAATAGTATACACATAGAGCACGTAGGGGATTTACGTCTTAACTTTGCAGCGGGATTTCATCATGGAACCAGCGCTTCCCGAAATAGTAAAACGGCTGCCCACCTCCCCGGGTGTTTATAAATTCCTCAACGGAGATGGAACTCTCATCTACGTCGGGAAGGCGAAAAACATCCGCAAGCGTGTATCCAGCTATTTCACGAAGACGGGAAACGTAAAGACACAACGCCTCGTATCGGAAATCCGAAATATCGAATACGTGATTTCCGAATCCGAGTTCGACGCGCTCCTCCTGGAAAACAACCTCATCAAGGAGAACCAGCCGCGATACAACATTCTGCTGAAAGACGACAAGACCTTTCCGTACATCTGCATCCTCAAGGAGCGTTTCCCGCGCATCATTTCTACGCGGCGCTACGATCCTGCACAGGGTGAATATTTCGGGCCTTATTCCAGCGTGGTCGCGATGAAAAACGTGCTGGATCTGATCCGCAAGCTATACACCATCCGCACGTGCAATTACCTGCTCAGCGAGACGAACATCGCGCAACAAAAATTCAGGGTGTGTCTGGAATTTCACATTGGCAATTGTCTCGGACCGTGTGAGGGCCGGCAATCCGAAGAATCGTATCGTGAGGAGATCGAGCAGGCGCGCAACATTCTGAAAGGCAACCTCAGCATTGTCTCGCAATACTTCCGCAAGCAGATGCAGGAAGCATCGGAACGCCTGGAGTTCGAGGCGGCACAGCGGTATCTGAACAAACTAAATCTCCTCGAAAAGTTTCAGGCGCGATCGCTGGTGGTGAACATGTCGCTTACCGACATTGACGTCTTCGCGATCACCAGCAACGAAGACAATGCCTACGTGAATTATTTCCGACTGAAAGAAGGGGCAGTCATTTATTCGAAGACGATACGCGTTAAGAAAAAGCTCGACGAGTCTGACAGTGAAGTACTCGCCATCGTGATCCCGCGCATGCGCGAGGACGCGCGAAGTGATAACAAGCTTATCCTCACCAATGTCGCCGTTTCCGTACCCGTTGAGGGTGTGCGTACGGCAGTGCCGCAGAAAGGCGACAAGAAAAAGCTTGTCGATCTTTCATTAAAGAACGCCATGGAGTTGCGTCGTGAAACCGAAGCCGCCGCTGAGGAAAAGCGACCCAAACACGAGCAGGTGCTCACTATTCTGCAACGCGATATGCGCCTGCCCACGGTGCCGACGGTTATTGAATGCTTTGACAACTCAAACATTCAAGGCACGACACCTGTGGCTTCCATGGTACGGTTTGTAAACGGAAAACCGGACAAGAAAGGCTACAGGCATTTCAATATAAAGACGGTGGAGGGTCCCGACGATTTTGCCTCTATGAAAGAAATCGTTGGCCGGCGTTATAAGCGATTGTTAGACGAGAACGCTCCGTTGCCGGATCTCATCCTTATCGATGGTGGTAAAGGTCAGTTAAACGCTGCGTGTGAAGCGCTGCGTGAGTTAGGATTGTATGGCAGCATTCCCATTGCAGGGATTGCGAAGAAGCTTGAGGAGATTTACTACCCGGAAGATCCGTTTCCCCTCCACATCAACAAGAAATCACCCGGTCTTCTCCTCCTGCAGCGCATCCGCGACGAAGCCCATCGTTTTGCCATCACCTTTCACCGCGCGAAGCGCAGCAAGTCGAGCATTAAGACGGAGCTCGAGTCGTTGCCAGGAATTGGACGCGAGACCGCGAGTAAGTTGTTGAAGCGGTTTAAGTCGGTAAGGAAGATTAGGGAAGCTTCGCTGGAAGAGTTGGCAGAGGTTGTGGGGAAGAAGAAGGCTGAGGTTATTCTGAGCAGCGCGCAAGGGGAAGGTCATGATCAGATTAACAGCGACCGGTAGTCCGTTACCCCGAGTGACAAATGGACGTCTTCATGTTCCGCATCCCGTTGGGATGCCATGTTTGCAGAAAGGCAGTATGAGAGACGTCGCAAAAAAAAGGCCTCCATGCGGAGGCCTCATATTTTTTAGGGGCAAAAACTTAGATCAGAATTCCCAGAGATTGTGTTCCTTTTCCATCAGCTGCATTTCGGCCCACTCGGTAGCCCAGACAGCTTCCTTGTAGGGCCTGCCGCTGCCGACATACACATCGTAGATGGTGAAATCGTCAGGGTTTTCAATCTTCCATATCGAACCACGGAACAAACGGAGCAGGATCGCATCGGCGAAGTTCTTGTTCTGCGCCGTGTTCTGGCGGTTGAACCACACTGCCTTCTGCGGGTGATTGCGGAACACCCTTTCAAGATCCTTGTACTTGAACCAACCCAGGTACTCGTCAACATTTGTTGCCGTTTCAGCACCAGGAACGATGAGTTGTATCGCCTGAACGTCGTAGTACAGTCTTGAACGACGCTTGTCGAAGATCACGTCTTCCATCAGACGCAGCTGATACATCTGCCGGGGCAGATAATCTATCGCGCGTCCTTCGGACGTTACCGCCCAGGCGTCATCGATACTCGTTTCCGGGTTTTCACCGCGGCTGTCGCGCAACGCACGGTAGTTCTTTCCATTGTAGGTACAGATTTCATCCGTGTACCAGTCGCGGGTAGGATCCCACAGGTCGTATGTGATACCTCCCTGAGCCTGGAGCCGGCTGAGAAACTCTTCCTTGCTGATCTTGGTCGTCAGCGAGTCGGATGCGTAGATGTCTGTAATCTCGCCCGACTTTACGGCGTCTACGATCAGGCGGGAGATCTCTCCGTTGTTAGAAAAGAATCCCTTGTTCTGTTTTTCCCTAAGGTCAATCGTTCTCCACACACGAATCTTGTAATGATGTTCGTATTTGGGGATCGGATTGATCGAGTTGGGGTTGTACTGCTCCTCAACCTCCGCCCTGTAGAATTCATCCGACTCCGCGTTCTGCGCAATCGAACAGAACGAGTAGGTCGAAAGAGCTGCGAATAAGATTGCTTTTCTAACCATATTTCAAATTATTGAATAGGTACTCTCAAAATCTCTGAGGTGATATCCACCTTCTCATCCTGACCTTGATACGTTCTGCGCGTTACAGTCTTGATTTCCACCACGATTTGGTCGCCGGGGCGGAATCCTGACCGCCAGGATCCAAGATCAAGAACTTCATTAGTAGCCACCATGCGCTTGATGGGTTGCGTACCGCGAGCGTGGATCACTTCCATGCTGCGGATTCTGTATACCGCATCCTTGGGAACTTCACGCTTGAAGTTTTCTTCAGCCTCTGCTACGATACGAAGACCCGTGAGGCCGGTGCCTTTCACACCGTTCTTCATGTCGACGTCCTTGCCGCTGTTATCCTTAGCCACAAAGCGAGGGCGAGGGATCGGCTTCACGTCGAACACAACATTATCCAGTGATACGCCACCGCTGCTCACAGCAACAGTAACTTTGCGCTGATTCGGGATGATCGTCACACGACCCGGTTCGTCGCCCTTGATAACGGTAGCGCCACTGGCTGAGAACGTGGGGTTGTAGTTCGTACCCAGCGTAGGACATTCGATGAATACCGAGTTACCGCAGTTCATATAGAGCGTCGGTGCGTTACCAGTCGTTACCCTTACAACGGGCTTAGCGACATAATATTCTATGGTTTGTGTATACGATGTATCGGCGAGGGCAATCTTCGCAGTGAAGCTGCGCTTGGCCAGACCGTCCTTGTCGTATCCACCACCTTGTACCGGGAATTCAATCACACCCATCTTAACGCCCGACATCGGGTCGTCAACCACAGGAAGCTTTTCGCCATCCTTGTAGAAGTCAGGTGTAATTGCCGAAGACGAAGCGGTGATGAACATAGATGCCTTGTACTTTGCACCGGCAGCAACTACTGACGCTTCAGGACGTACCATCGGCACGATGTTGTCGAAGCTCAGCCTGTTGGCACCTGCCTGGCGTGCAAGTTCTTCAAGCGCGTCGTTTTCATACTTGAGGATATCCGTTTCAATTTGAGTTACGGTAGCACGCGCTGCAATCGGAGGCGTGTTCTCAAAGTTGAAGGTGAGGAAATCCTTGCTCTTGTGGTCGTCGTCATTCGCGAAGAGCGGCATATCCTTGGGTGCCTTTGCAAGTGTCGGGAACTTCTTGCCCGAAAGCTTTTCAAGTTCCGCTACATACGTTTCCAGGAGTTTTTCGAAGTTCTTGCCTTCAGGCGACTTCGGTGCGATCATCATCGTAGCCACCTTCATACTGTGGTCGTTGATGAATGCCTCGTTCACTTGGTCCGTGTTAGACGTCGCGAGCATCTTCTTTTTAAGATCCTCGATGCTCTTTATCGTACTTTGGGTAAGTTCCCTGACCTTTTGCGCGTTCTCCTTTGCCCTCACTACTTCAGGGCGCTGGCTTTGACCAGCTTCCTTAATGATGGCGGCAAGCGCATCGGCGTTCTTCTTTTGCGTATCATCGACCACCTGACTCAGGGTCGCGTCGATGATAGCGAACTTTTCCAATACTGCATTGCTCACGTTAAGGGCGAGAAGAGCGGTAAGTACCAGGTACATCATACCGATCATCTTCTGTCTGGGTGTCTCTTTTTTACCCGCCATGGCT
>Ga0207873_1003829_pt1 | contig 10546 bp, 10 predicted proteins | sample BGWIniCompost_FD_187373 | JGI IMG/M metagenome (GOLD analysis project Ga0207873, IMG submission 187373) | Cellulose adapted compost microbial communities from Newby Island Compost Facility, Milpitas, CA, USA - BGW Initial Compost (SPAdes)... ... | reverse complement strand
TCAGCAGCGAGACTAGCGACGACGCGCGAAACGGACGACCGCGAAGCGGCGGCGCGCGAAAGAGGAGCGCTCGATACGGGAGCGCGCGGAACAGAAGGCGCGGAACAGAAGAGCGGAGCGAAGGGCTCCGCAGTGTCGGTGACGAAATGGCGAAGGTCGTTTTCCTCGAGCAGAACCTCGAAGTCGATGTCCCGGTGGGATCGAGCATCCTCGAGGCGTCGAAGAAGGTGGGCGCCCCGGAAGGGGACGCTTGCGGCGGAGTGTGCGCCTGCTCGACGTGCCACGTGTACGTGGAGGAAGGCGAAGAGCTCCTCCGCGAGGCAGAAGAGGACGAGGAGGACATCCTCGACAAGGCCTTCGACGTGCGCATGAACTCTCGCCTGGGTTGCCAGGCGCGCATCGAGGCGGAGGGGACCATCGTGGTGCGGATCTCCGAGGAGAGCCTCGACGCCTATTACAACGAGCACCCCGACGTCCCGCGACCCGAGAAGTAACCCGCGCCGACGCCGGGCATTGCTGCGCTGAGCGCCGGTGCTAGGCCGCGATCGTGGTGTCGCGAAAGGGCGAGAAGCGCGGCGGGAGGGTCGTCGATTTCCGGACGGCGCCCGAGGGCGGTGGAGCGCGCCGGCTGGCGTGGCGCGAGCGCATCCGCCCGGGGCGATCGAGCCGGGAGCTGACCCTCACGGGGATGGCCGCCTCCGCGATCCTGGCGGCCGCGGCAGCGTGGGCCTATCCAGGGGGCACCTGGGCCGAGCCGGACCGCACCGGGCACGCCTTCCTGGAGAACTTCTGGTGTGACCTGCTCCGGGCGGAGGCGCTGAACGGACGCCCGAACCCCGTGGCGTCGGAGCTCATGCTCCTCGCCCTCCTGATCTTCGCCGGGACCCTCGTCGTGTATTTCCACCACCTCGCGGCGGTCCTCGCGCCGGATCCGACGAGCAGGTGGGTCCGCGTGTGTGGCTGGCCGGCCGCGGTGGGCGTGGGCCTGGTGGCTCTGACGCCGAGCGATCGCTTTCCGGCGCTCCACGCGGCGGCGGTGATCGCGGCGGGCCCGGTGCTGCTCGCCGCGGTGCTCGTCGCGCTCCTGGGGCTCCGGCGTCGAGGTCACGGGCCTCCTGGGGGAGCCTGGCTGGCCATCGGTGGGCTGTTGCTGGCGCTGGTCAACCTCGTCCAGTACGTCCGGCAGGTCCAGTGGGGCGTCGAGTACGCGCCTTGGTTGCCAGGGGTGCAGAAGCTCTCCTCCCTCTCCTTCCTCTCGTGGATGGCCCTCGTGAGCGGCGCGAGGGGTGAGCGCAGCCCGTGACGGCGGGGCCCCGGCGTCCCGCTGCAGGGGCCCGCTCCAGAGGTCCGGTGCAGGGGCCTGGCCCGCGGCGCCCCGGACCTTCGCCCCCGAGGGGAATGGTCCGTTGGTACCCCGAGGAGCCGAGCCTGCATGCCCGAGACGACCGTTCCCCCGAACGTGCTCAGTGCTCTGCACGAGAGCGAGGCGCGCTTCGAGGCGTTCATCGAGGAGAGCCCCGCCGCCGCCTGGATGAAGGACGAGGAGGGGCGCTACGTGTACGCCAACACGACCATGACCCGCATCTGCGGCGTCTCGAAGGAGAGCGTGTTCGGTCGGACGGACGTCGAGCTGTTCCCCGAGGAGGTCGCCCGACAGCTCCAGCGCAACGACGAGGAGGTGCGCCGCACCAACAAGCCCTTGCAGACTGTGGAGCGCATCCCGACGAGCGGGCGGCTTCACTCCTGGAGCATCTGGAAGTTTCCCTTCGAGCGCGGGGGGCACCTGTTCGTCGGTGGCATCGCCTTCGACGTCACCGATCAGATCGCCAACGAGGCGATCGTGCGTCGGATACAGAAGCTCGAGTCCATCGGGCGGCTGGCGGCGGGGATCGCGCACGACTTCAACAATCTCCTCACCATCCAGCAGGTGTATCTCTCCCTGGTGCTGGCGGATCCCAGCTTGCATGACTCCCTGCGTGAGTCGGTGGAGGGCATCGCGGCGGCGAGCGAGCGAGCGGCGTCGTTGACGCGCCAGCTGCTCGTGTTCAGCCGCAAGCAGATCATGAGGCGGGTGCCCAGCCGTCTCGATGAGGTGGTGTATCGCGTCGCCAAGATGCTGGGCCGGGTGCTGGGGGAGCACGTCGTGATGAGCATCGAGGCCGAGGACCCGGGACCGCGTGTGTGCGCAGACGCGGCGATGCTGGAGCAGGTCATCGTCAACCTCGTCCTCAACGCCAGGGACGCGATGCCCGAGGGAGGACGTCTCGAACTCGACACGCGTCAGGTGACCGTGGACGCGGAGGCGGCCCGTTTGAACCCCGAGGCGCGCCCGGGGAGGTTCGCGCGCTTCACCGTGACGGACACGGGCGTCGGGATCTCGGAGGAGAACCTCGCCAAGCTGTTCGAGCCCTTCTTCACCACCAAGGAGGTCGGCAAGGGGATCGGGCTCGGCCTGCCCACGGTGTACGGCATCGTGAAGCAGCACGACGGCTGGATCGAGGTGTCGAGCGCGGTGGGGCACGGTACGACCATCCGGGTCTATCTGCCGACCGCGGACGAGGAGACGCTGAGTCCGCCCAGCTCGAGGGAGGAGGAGCAGCCCGCCTCCGGGCGGGAGACGATCCTCGTCGTGGAGGACGAGACGCCGCTCCGCCGCGTCGTGCGGATGATCCTGGAGCGCCGCGGCTATCGGGTGCTCACCGCGGTGGACGGGGTGGAGGCGCTGCGGGTCTGGTCCGAGCACCAGGGGGAGATCGACCTGCTCCTGACGGATCTGGTGATGCCCCTGGGCGTGTCGGGGTTGGAGCTGGCTCGACGACTCCGGCGCGACCGCCCCCACCTGAAGGTGCTCTTCACGAGCGGGTACTGCGCCGACACGAACGCCCAGGAGGAGCTGGCCTCGCCCCACTCCGCCTTCCTGCAAAAGCCCTACGTCGCGCGGCTCCTCGAGCGCTCCGTGCGGGAGCTGCTCGATGCCCGGTGAGCGTGGTCTTCGGGGGGCGCGGCTCAGTCCGCCGGCTCGTCCTTCACGGCCCCGATGTTCTCCAGCTCGCCGAGCAGGGCCTCGCGGAGCCGGTCCACGACTCGACCGAGGCTCTCGCCCAGGCGAGCCGCCTCCGGGGTGGCGAGGATGGCGCGCGCGTGCTCGTACCCGGTCCGGTCGCCGATGGGCACCGCCATGAATCCGAGCGCCGCGAAGGAAACCACCACGAGGGAGACGAGGCGCCGACCGGCAGTCACGAACACGGGCCCACGCTAGTGCAGGCGGGCCCGAGCGGGCGAGTTTTCGCCCGCCTCCCCCGGGGTGAAGCGGCGGATCTCCAGGGCGCCGCTCTCCGTCTGGGGTCGCCCCAGGGCGGGGCCCGCGGACCAGACCCGCGGAACCACGAGCCAGCGGCTCTTCGTGGCGGCGGCCAGCTCCAGGAGGCGTCGCTGACGCTCCTCGGGGGAGGGCGAGGCGCCCGACGAGCGCCTGGGGTCGTGGTCCTCGAGGACGTGGGCGCGGCCGGGGCTCCCCAGCGCGGCGAGCACCGCGAAGTAGCCGTAATCGTCCGTCGCCACGACGACGGGATCCGTCGGAGCGGCCAAGGTCCGCAGCAGCCTCCCGGCGGCGATCTCGTCGACGCGCTGCTGGAAGCTCGCGGACGTCAGATCGGGGCGGCGTAGCCCGTGGGCGCCCCAGGCGATCAGCGTGACCGCGCCGAGGGCGACGCCCACCGCGAGCTTCGGGGGGAGCCGCGCCACCCTCGCGGCGAAGAGAGGGCGGGGGCGCGCCAGGCGGAGCAGGGCGTCTCCGGCGAGTACGGCGACGAAGAGCCAGCCGGTGAGCAGCGCCCGCTCGGCGTGATGGGTGGGGCCTCCGCCGCGCAGATCGCCGACCACGAGGGCGAGGAGCGCTCCGCCGAGCAGGCAGGCCGCGCGGCGCCAGCGTAGGGAGGTCCCTGCCCAGCACGTGAGGGCGGCTCCTACGAGGACGAGCTCCGGCTCCGCTCGCAGGAAGGCGGCGGGATAGGTGGAGAGGACCTGCAGCACGCCCGCGGCGCTCCCTCCGAGGGCTCGTTTGTACTCGGTGACCCGGCGCACGAAGAACAGGGGATCGTCGTGGAGGACCAGCCCGTGGAGGAGCCAGGCGAGGGGAAAGCACAGCGCGACGAGCGCGGCGAGCAGCCAGGGGCGTCGGCCGCGCTCCAGCCAGTGGACGCCGGGCGTGGCGGAGGGATCGAGCCCCCGCGGGACCGCGCGGCGGGCGTCTCTCAGGGTGACGAGGGCCAGCCCCAGCGCCACGGGCCAGGCTTCGTAGCGGCTGGCGCAGGCCGCGGTGATCGCCAGGGCGCCTAGCAGGGCGCACATCCAGGGGAGCCGGGAGGGGCGGCCGTCGGCGGGTGGAGGGCGCCCCAGCAGCTCGCTGGCGCGGGCGCTACAGCCCAGCGCGAACAAGGTGAGGGCGGCGGTGGGCAGCTCCGGCACCGTGGCGACCCCCAGCCAGGCGGAGTACGGGAACACGGCGCTCGCCGCCGCCCCCAGCGCCGCTCCGCGGGGCGAGGCCCCGAAGAGCCGCGCCGCGGCCCAGACGAGCCACACGGAGAGGACACCGAGCCCCACGGCGACGCCTCGAGCCACCTGCAAGGAGTCCCCGAGCAGGAGCATCGGCGCGCCATAAGCCCAGAAGGGCAAGGGGAGCCAGCTCGTCCCGCTCGGATCGAGGCGAGGGTGGGCCGCGAAATCCTGGGCGATGACGACGCGGGCGAAGTCGTCGTCGCTGATCGCGGTGACGCCCTGGCCGAGCATCACCGCGGACACGATCAGCTTGAGCAGCGCGAGGGAGATCAGCGGGACCAGCTGAGGACGGGAGCCCGGCCCCATCGGGGGCTCACTCCGCGGGAGCCGCGGGCGGCGTCGCTGGTGGCGGCGCCGCGGGGGCCTCCTGGCTGCGAGCGCGCGCGGCTCGATCGGCGAGGGAGTCCGCGGGGCCGCCGGACAGGTACGCGAGGGTGATGCTCGTGACGAAGAAGAGCGTCCCCACGATCCACGTCATCTTGGTGAGGATGTTGCCCGCGCCGCGTCCTCCGAAGACTTGGGTCGCGGCGGCGCCCGTGAACGCCCCCATGCCGCCGCTCTTGCCCGGCTGCAGGAGGATCACCATCACCAGGAACAGGCACGCGATCACGTGCACGACGGTGAGGGGCTTGAGGAGGAGGTCGAGCATGGTGGTCTTATCCCGCGGCCTGGATGATCTTCGCGAACCCCTCGGCGTCGAGGGAGGCTCCGCCCACCAGGGCCCCGTCGATGTCGGGGCAGGCGAGGAGCTCGGCGGCGTTGGAGGCCTTCACGCTGCCGCCGTAGAGGATGCGGGTCTTCTCTGCCACATCCGCGCCCAAAGTCTCGCGCAGACGGGCGCGGATGGCCGCGTGGACCTCCTGGGCCTGCTCGGGGGTGGCGACCTTGCCGGTGCCGATGGCCCACACGGGCTCGTAGGCGATCACGCCGAAGCCCGGCTGCTCCGAGAGCAGCGACGCGAAGGCGTCGACCTGGCGGTTGACCACCTCGAGGGTCTTGCCCGCCTCACGCTCCTCCAGGGTCTCGCCGACGCAGGCGATGGGACGGAGCCCCGCGGCGAGGGACGCCGCCACCTTCTCGCGCACGAAGTCGTCGCTCTCGGCGAAGTACTGCCGACGCTCGCTGTGCCCCAGGATGACCCACTTGGCACCCGCCTCGAGCAACATGGGCGCGCTGATCTCGCCCGTGAAGGCCCCGTCGCTCTTGGGGTAGAGGTTCTGGCCGGCGACCTCGAGCTTCTTGCCGTTCTCTTCGGAGATCTGAGCGATCGCCGCGATCACGGTGGAGGGCGGCGCGACCACCACGTCCACGTTCGGGTGCGCCTGGGCCGCGCGCGCCACGGCCTCGGCCAGCTCGCAGCCCTTGGCGCCGCCCAAATTCATCTTCCAGTTGCCAGCGATCAGCGGAGTTCGTTCAGTCATGTCCCATCCCGCGCAGGGCCTCGAGGCCCGGGAGTTTCTTGCCGGCGAGCAACGCCAGCGTGGCGCTGCCGCCTCCCGCCAGATGGTCGATGTCCCCGACTCGTTCGGGGCAGACCTGGCGGGCGGCGGCGACGCTATCGTCCCCGACGACCATGGTAAAGGCCGAGCTGTCGGCCAGCGCCTCCACGACCGCCCGCGTGCCCTCGGCGAAGGCCGGGTTCTTGTGGAAGCCGATCGTGCCCCACCAGAGGACGGTCCCGGCGCGGGCGATTTGCTCCTGGAACGCCTCCCGGGCGCGGGGGCCGAGATCGACGGCGCCCTCGACCGGATCCAGCTCTCCCGCGGGAGCGACGCGGCCGCTGGCCGCCTTGACCGACGTCGCCACGACGAAATCCTCCGGGAGCAGCAGGCGCCCGAAGGCCTGATCCATGAGGGTGCGCGCCCCCGCCAGGTAGCTCTCCTCGACGACGGAGGTCCCCATCGCCCCGCCCCGAGCCCGCACCATGGTGTTGCCGGGGACCCCGGCCGCGCAGAGCTGCTGACAGCGGGGCAGGAGCGTGTGCAAGACGTCGATCTTGTCGGTGAGGCGACTGCCGCCGAGGACGATCGTGAAGGGGCCCGTGGGGTTCAGGATCCGCAGCACCGCCTCGAGCTCCGCGAGGAGGTTGGGGCCGGCCACGCGCTGCTCGAGCAGGCGCGGCAGGATGGTCGTCGTCGCCGACTCCCGCTCGCAGCTGGACAGGGCGTCGTTGACGAACACATCACAGTACGCCATCAGCGCGCGGGCGAACGCCTCGTCGGCGCGGCCGTCTTCGGGGCCGCGCGCCAGGTTCTCGAGGACGCAGATTTGACCATCGCGGAGGTCGCTGATCACCTTCTTGACGGAGTCCCCCACGCAGTCGTCGGGGAGGTACACCTCGAGGTCGGTCAGCTCGCCCAGCCGCGCCGCGGCGGGCTCGATGCTGGGCGGCGTCTTGTCGCTGCGTCGAGCCACGCCGAAGCGTGAGGCGACGATGACCCGCGCCCCCGCCTCCACGAGCCGGCGCACGGTGGGGGCGACCCGGCGGATCGCGGAGTCGTCGACGATCTCCCCTTGCTTGTTCAGGGGGGCGTCCAGGTCGGCGCGCAGCAGCACGCGTTGATTTTCGACTTCGACGTCGTCCAACGAGGCGAGGCCAGAGAGCAGCGCCGCGGGACTTCTCACGGAGGGGGCGGACATGGTGTGGTCGAGGCGGTCCTAAGCGATGAACGAGCCCAGCTTGCGGAAGCGCTGGTAGCGGTCCTCGCGGAGCTCGTCGGGGGACAGGCCCGAGAGGGCGTTCAGCTCCTCGTAGAGCACCTGGTCGAGGACGCGGGCCGCCTGGTCGTAGTCCTGGTGGGCGCCGCCGGGGGGCTCCTCCACGATCCGATCGACGACGCCGAGCTCGAGCAGGTGCGGGGCGGTGATCTTCAGGCGCGCGGCGGCCTCGGGGGCGTGCTCGGCGCTCTTCCAGAGGATGGCGGCGCAGCCCTCGGGGGTGATCACCGAGTAGTAGCTGAACTCGAGGACCAGCACCCGGTTGGCGACGCCCAGGGCGAGGGCTCCTCCGGAGCCGCCCTCGCCGATGACCGTGGTGATGACGGGGACGCCGAGCCCGGCCATGGCCTCCAGAGAGGCGCCGATCGCTTCGCTCTGCCCGCGCTCCTCGCCTTCGAGGCCCGGGAAGGCGCCGGGGGTGTCGATGAAGGTGATGACGGGCAGCCCGAACCGATCGGCGAGCTCGTAGAGGCGGATCGCCTTGCGGTAGCCCTCGGGGTTCGGCATGCCGAAGTTGCGCCGGACGTTCTCCTTGGCGTTGCGCCCCTTCTGGTGGCCGATGACCACCACGCTGCGCCCGTGGAAACGGGCGATGCCCCCCACGATGGAGGCGTCGTCGCGGAAGCGCCGGTCTCCGTGGAGCTCCACGAAGTCCTCGAACAGCCGCGAGGTGTAGTCGAGGGTGTAGGGGCGGCTGGGGTGGCGCGACAGCTGCACCTTCTGCATGGGGGAGAGCTGCGCGAAGACCTCCCGCGCGAGGCGGGCAGCCTTGTCCTCGAGCCGCTTCAGCTCGACGCTGTACCGCTCGTCGCGCGACGCGAGATCGCGGAGTTCCCGCACCCGGGTGATCAGCTCGACGACGGGGCGCTCGAATGCGAGTACGTGGGCCATGAGCCGGCGCAAGATTGTCTGGAAGCCGCTCGATAGTCGAGCCTGCGCGCCACTTTTCCGAGGCGTTCCGCTGCCATGGCGATTTCCGACGGGGATCGGGGGCCAGGACGAAAGTGGTCCTACCAGGTTGCTGGCCGGACGACGGGGCGCGGAGGGCTGACGTTCGGCGGCGGCTGGGCTGGCCCGCGGGAGCGGACGGGCAGGGGGCGCAGGGTCGAGAAACCCAAAATCAGCGCGGTTCGAAGGAGGCGGGCACCTGGACGCTCGGCTGCGTGCCGAGGACGTTGAAGCAGCGGAAGGGCTTCTCCTTGTTTTTCAGGTGCGCGGGGGGCAGCTCCTCGTAGACGAAGCGGCCCTTGAGGAGGTCGAGGGTCGGCTCGCTGACGACGATTTGCCCCGCCGCCGCGATGCCGCAGAGGCGCGCGCTCGTGTTCGCGGTGTCTCCGACGACCGTGTAGCTGAGGGCCTTGGAGCTGCCGATGTACCCCGCCACGAGGGGGCCCGTGTGGATGCCGAAGCCCACGTCGAGGGGAGGCAGCGAGGCGGCCACCCGCGTGCGGTTGAACTCCTCGAGCACGAGCTTCTGCTCGAGGGCGCAGCTCACGGAGCGGATGGCGTCGTCCGGGTGCGCCACGGGGGCTCCCCACAGGGCCATGATCCCGTCCCCCATGAACTTGTCGAGCGTGCCCTCGTACTTGAAGACCGTCTCGACCATGTGCTCGAAGTACTCGTTGAGCATCTCGACGAGGGACTCCGGGGAGGCGCGCTCGCTCATCGCGGTGAAGCCGCGGATGTCGGAGTTGAAGACGGTGCAGGTCTCCACGAGCTGACCGCCCTTCTTCACCTCGAGCTCTCCCGACAGCACCCGCTCGGCGACGTTGGGAGACAGCAGCCGGCTGAAGCGCTCGCGGTTGACGATCTCCTGCTCGATCTTCTTCCCGAGGATGTTGATCTCGATGAACATCGCCGCCTGGGCGGCGATGGCCGTCACGATCTCCAGGTCCTTGTGCTGGAACTGGGCGAGGCTCTCGCTGTCGAGCCAGAGCACGCCGAGGATGTCGTCGTTGTGGAGCAGCGGCGCGACGATGGCGGAGCTGATCCGGTTGAGGATCATGCTCTTGCCCTTGGAGGCGGCGAAGTCCATGGCCGCGTCATGGGTGAGCACCGTGGCGCGCTCCTGCATGACGTGGTTCATGATCGTCGACGAGACCGGGATGGGTGAGTCGGTGCCGTCGCGGCGCAGGCTCGCAGCGGGGACGAGCTCGTCGCGCTCCCGCAGGAAGATCACGCCGCGGTCCGCGCGTACGAAGCGGAAGATGGTCTGCAGGATCTTCTCGAGCAGCTTCTGGAGGTCGCGCTCGAGGGCGATCTCCCGGGAGAGCTCGTGGGAGAGGCGCAGGCGCTCGTAGTCCTGGGCGAGCTGCTCCGGGTTCGAGGAGACCTGATCGTAGGGAAGGAAGCCCTTCTGGATGGCGGCGATCTGCGTGCCGATCGAGCGCGACTGATCCCGCAGATCGATGCGCGTGCCCCCGAGGGGACGGTGAGCTTGGGGCACCGGGAGCGGGCTGGCCTGAAACCCAGGAGCACCGCCGTGGGGGACGCTTGGGGATCCGCCCTGGGGAGCGGGGCTGCCCTGGAGGGGCGCCCCGGCCTGAGAGGAGGAAGCTCCGCCGTGGGGGCCGGGGCCGTGGGGACCGGGGCCGTGGGGACCGGGGCCGTGGGGACCGGGGCCGTAGGGCGACGGACCGGAGGAGGCGAGGGAGGGCTGCGCGAGCGGGGTCTGCGCCGGGACGTCCCGCATGGTGGCGGGCCCGCCACCGCTGAACTGCTGGAAGGGCGGGCGCGCAGAGAAATCGTCGGGACGACGGTGGGAGGCGCTGGCGTCGCCGGCTTCGAAGCGCGCGCGCGTCTGGCCCATCGTGAGCTCGGCGCCGTGGCGCAGCACGACCTCTCCCTGCACCCGCTCGCCGTTGACGAACGTCCCGTTGAGGCTCCCGAGATCGCGTAGGATGAAATCGTTGCCGCGCTGCTCGATGACGCAGTGCTCTTTGGAGACGATCTTGTCGAGCAGCTGAATCGAGTTGTCCGGATGCCGACCCAGGGTGTTGTGCGCACGTAGCTCGACAGTCTGTTCCCCGTCGGGCGTAGCCAGCAAAAGTCGGGCCATAGTGAGAGTCCCCAGGCTAACCGGGGGTGGGCTGGGGGACAACCCGGCGCCGATCTTTCCTCGGATTCCCGGGCCCGGGGAGCCCGATCGGCGAGGGGGCCCCGAGGGGAGCCGCCGGGCTGGAGCGGCCGGAGCCGAAGTGGTTGGGCCAGTGGGGCTGGGTCAATGGGGCTGGGTCAATGGGGCTGGGTCAATGGGCTGGGTCAATGGGCT
>Ga0207873_1003828_pt1 | contig 10555 bp, 8 predicted proteins | sample BGWIniCompost_FD_187373 | JGI IMG/M metagenome (GOLD analysis project Ga0207873, IMG submission 187373) | Cellulose adapted compost microbial communities from Newby Island Compost Facility, Milpitas, CA, USA - BGW Initial Compost (SPAdes)... ... | reverse complement strand
CCGCTCACCAGCGGCAGCTCCTTGAACGCGGCGGTCGGCACGGCGGGGATCTGGGTCCAGTGCTCGACCGCGTCCGGCGTCACACCGCGCCGGCGGCAATATGCAGCGTACGGCTCGTTGCGCGCGAACTGGTACGCGAACACACGACGAGCCAGCTCAGTGAACTCATCGTCCGTGAGCGGCTCGTCGATCGGGCGGGTGAAGAGCCCGATCAGTTCGGCGCGAAGCGCGCGCCCTTCGGCATCCAGCATGTTGGGTCGATCTCGTCGGTTCGCGGCGGCCGCGGATTCGGCGTCGATTCGCTGCGGCCGCGCAGTCGTGGTCGGTTCACGGCGACGACGGCTTCGTCGTCAACTCACGGCGGCGACGGCTTCGGCCAGCCGTTCGGGCTCGGTGACGGGCTGAGAGCACGCGCGGGGGCCGCACGCGAACGCGGCCGGCGTCTCCCGGGCCGGGAAGTTGAGCGCGCCTAGGCGGCCGCCCTGCTCCAGGCTCCAGACGCGCCGGTCGGGCTCGGCCAGGGCGAGGGCGGTGCGCCGGAGCGGCGTGGCCGCCTCGGCCGGCCCGACGATCACGAGTCGGAGCGGCGGCTCGAAGAACTCCTCGACCGCCAGCGCGAACTCCGCCGCGGCCACGCCGTAGCGCCCGGCCAGGGGCGAGATCAGCGCCAGCGTCCGCTCGGCGATGGCGCGATCGCTCCGCTCGCCCGTCGCCAGCGAGAGATCGTTGAAGAACCGCGCGGCCGCTGCGTTCGCCTCGAACGGCCGGTCGCGGTACCGCAGCGCGCCAACGTCGTCCGCCGTCGGGACGTGGTCGTAGAACCCACCGTCGGGCGCCCAGAGCCGCTCCTCGAGCGCGCCGGCCAGCTCGCGGACGCGGGCGAGAACGTCCGCCCGCCCCGTCGCCTGGAAGACCGCGAGCCCGGCCCGTGCGGCCTCGAGGGTATCGGCCAGGAGACCCGGCACCGAGCGCTCGCCGTCGGGCTCGGTGCAGTGGTAGAGCAGCCCGTCCGGCGCCTTCGCGGCGGCGATGAGCGTGTCGAAGGCGACGGAAGCCCGTTGGACCCAGTCGTCCCGGCCCAGGCGTCCGCCGGCCTCCGCGAGCGCCCGGATCCAGTGTGCGTTCGCGTTCGTGTAGACCGTCGGATCGACGTACGGCGCCGGCCGACTCGCGCGCCCACCGGCGTCCAGCGTGAAGTACTCGTCGTCCGCGGCCTGGCTGCCGCCCCAGAGCCCGGACGGCTGCCGGAGCACCGCTTCGGCCCACGCGACGGTCCGCTCGACGATGCGCCGCCAGTCCTCGCGGCCGGTCAGGTGCGCGCCCAGCGCGTAAGCCCTGAGCAACCCCGCGTTCACGTCCAGGAGCTTCTCCCGACGCGGCGCGGTCCAGTCCGCCTCGAGCGCGTAGCGGAAGAACCCGCCCTCGGGCTCGTCCCACAGCTCGCCGGCAAGCATGCCGTCGAGGGTGCGGAACGCCATCTCCCGCCAATCGGGGTTCGAGAGGCGCTCGGCCTGGACGAGGAGCAGCTCGATCGCGTCGGGGTGCGGGAACTTCGGCGCGCCGCCGAAACCGCCGTTCCTCGTGTCGAACGCTTCCTGCATGACCGTGAGCACGTCGTCGGCGGCCACGCGGCGCACGAGCCCGACGGCGGGGCGGCGCGAACGCGCCGCCTCCATCGCCTTCCGGCGCCGCTCGATCTCCGCCTCGAGCTCCGGCCTGCGGCCGCGCCAGGCGGCGAGGACTCCTTTCGCCACGGCGCGGAACTGCTCCGGCGGGATGTACGTCCCCGCCCACAGCACTTCGCCCCCCGGCGTGAGGAACGCATTCGTCGGCCAGCCGCCCGCGATGTAACGGTCCTGCACGTGCGGATAACGATCCGCATCCACACGCACCGGGATCAGCTCGGAGTTGATCAACTCGACCAGCTCGGGGTCCGAGTAGACCGTCTCGTCCATGCGGCGGCACCACTGGCACCAGACGGCGGTCAGGTTGAGGAGCACGGGCCGGTCGGTGCGCGCCGCTTCCTCGAACGCCGCGGCGCCCCAGCCGCGCCAATGGATCTCAGCCGCACCGTTCGGCTGCGGAGTGAAACGGAACTTATCGGTCATACGGATCCGGGTCCACGGCGGAGCGATGCTGCAACACCCGTTGTCACGTGCCGGGCCGACGACGCCACAGGATACTCGGGCCCGGACTGCCGGACCAGGGCCGCGCCGCCGCGCGGCCGCATTCTCGCCTAGAGCGGAAACTTCTTCAGGTAGGCCGCCCGCCAGCGCTCCAGGCGCCGGTCGACTTCCGGCGCGGGGACCGCACCGACGAGCCGTTGCGCGAGCCGGATTCCCAGACGCGTCTGCTGCGTTCGCGCCGCCTCTTCATCGGCTCCGCGCTCGATCGCCTCCGCCGCCTCCATCTCGAACGCGAAGGCCAGGAGATCGAGTTCCTGGTAGAGCCGGCCGCGAACCTCGCGTTCGATCGCCGCGGGATCCGGGGCCGACCGCACATGGCCAACTTCGGTGCCCTGCAGGGTCGCGACGGCATCCTCCTGCCCCTCGATGATGCCGTCCGCATCGCGGATCGAGCCCACGTTGCCTCCAGATTGCCGTCGGGACACGCGTCGTCCAATGCAAGATGTGAACCAGTGGCGCGCCCGCGCTACCCGGTGACCCGCCTGAACTCGAACCACTCGCTGCGGGCTTCGTACCGGCGGGCGGGAAGACCGAGGACCCGTATGAAGAGGCGTTTGACGCCGCTGCCGACGGCGCCGGGGACGGAGCGCTCGCCGCTCACGGCGGGCTGCAGCTCGCCCTTGAGCCAACGCTCGAGCTCCTCCAGGTCGGAGAGCGACAGCGTCTCCAGCTCGAGGACGGCCATGTAGTAGTAGCGCCCGTTGCGCGTGGGCCGGATCGATCCCCTGTGGGCGCCCTCGACCGCCGCGCGCGCGGCATCGAACGTCGGGTAGTCGCGCACCTCGGCGGCGCTCGATTGAGACCGAACCAGGAAGCGCCCCTCGAGGGGGTCGTAGAGGAGGACCCACGTCGTCGCCTCGCTCGCCTCCAGGTGGTCGAAGAAGCCGTCGCGCCACAGCTCGATCCTGGACTTGAGCCGGAGCGGCAACCCCGAGCGGACGGCCTCCTCGAGGGCGGGATCGGCAAGGACCCCTTCGATGCGGAGCACGGGAGCGTACCCGGAAGCGGGTTCCGGCGCGACGCTGAACGCCGCCTGCAGGGCCGTGCCCAGCAGGGCGGGCCCGCCGCCGATGAACAGGACCAGGGCCAACAGGACGGCGCTCAAAGTCGGGTGCCCAGACGGATGAAGAAGTTGACGTGATCCTCTCTGCCCGAGAGGGGAGCGGCCCAGTAGAGGCCGAGGCGTCCGAGGCGCAAACCGAAGCCGACGTCGGCGGCGAAGTCGTCGAGGCCATCCGTGCGGCCGTTGAGCGCGGCTCGCTCGGTCCACGCGCGGCCGGCGTCGAAGAAGACGACCCAGCCGGGCCTCTCGCCGAGGTCGATGTCGGAGCCGAGCTTGCGGCCCCAGCCGTGTCCGATCGGGAACGCGGTGCGATACTCGAGCTGGAGGAGGACGAGGCGATCACAGCCGTAGAAGGCGAGCAGCCCATCCGGCATCGGGCCGGCCTCGCGGGCGCCGCAATCGAACTGGAACGGGCGGTAGGCCGGGAGCGAGCCCTCGCCGCCCAGCGCACGCTGGCGCTGCGGCGGGAGCGGCCGGTCGTTGAGCGACGTCCCCGTCACGACCCGCAAGGCAAGGGTCGACGACGGACTGACCCGCGCGTACCGCCGGAGGTCGACGAAGGCCGAGGCGAACTCCGTCTCCGCCGGTTCGGTGAGCACGCCCCCAGCGTCGGACCTCAGGAAGCTATCGTCGACGATGATGGGCATTCTCAGCGACCCGCCCAGCCCTCGCTCGACCTCGGCCCGGATCCACCAGCCGGTCGTCGGGTCGACGCCCTCGTTACGCGTGTCGTAGGCGAAGCGGGCGACGACGCTGCGCAGCCGCCCCTCGGCGACGTGGGGCTGCGGCCGCCACGGCGTGCTGCCGAATGGCGTCCACGGCGCGGCCACGCCCACGGAGGAGTGCCGTTCGTCCTGGTAGCCGAGCTGGATGTCGTAGCGGCCGCCCTCCGGCGCCGCGCGCAGGTAGGCGCTCCACCCGACCCGCTCGTAATGGTCCCGGAAATCGCGGCGGAGGAGGAAGGTGGCCAGCGCGTTCTCGCTGTCCGTGAGGCCCCACGACTCGATCGGCACGATCTCGGAGTGCAGCGTCGCGCCGACACGGAGCGCGCGTCGCCCCCCGAGGAACTGCTCCAGGCGTAGCAGGTAGCCGAAGTCCGACGCGTCGACGTCGACCCCCGTCTCCGTGCGGTAGATCACGAACGCCTCGACGCGGGTCGGGTTCCTGCTCAGCGTCTCGAAGCGCGGTCCCAGGAGGATCGGCAGGCCTTCGACCCGGTTGTACCCGCGGCGCGACGCGATCGTCAGGTCGCTTCGGCCGAAGCCGAACTCGCGCCCGGTCGAGATCGCGGGCTCGACCTCGGGCTGCGCGGCGACGAGGAGGCCGTCCTGCATCCTGTAGCGGAGCGGCTCCCGGTAGACCTCGACTCGCCCGGTGACGGTCGCGGAATCGACGCCCGTCACGGTCCCGCCCACGACGACCAGGTCGCCGTCGACCGTCGCGCCGGGCTCGAGGAACGCATCCCCGTTCAACACGACGACGCTGCCGCGCACGCGCCCCGCGAGCTGGAGCGGCCCGCCCAGCACCGCCACGTCCCCGACGATCTCCGTGCCGCGTGCAATCCGCGAGGCGCCGGTCATCCGGACGGTCTCCGGCCGGTTGAAGAAATCGAACAGCTCCGCCGCACGCTCCGGCGCGACCGCGATCTGGCGCGCCTCCTGCGCGGCCGCCGGCGCCGCCGTGACCAGCAGCGCCGCCAGCGCGGCCGCCGCCCAACGTTCCGGGACAGGTATCATCGTTCGATCTCCAGACGTCTCATGCGACGATACAGGTTCGCGCGGTCGGTGCCGAGCCGGCGCGCCGCGTCGGCCACGTTGCCGCCGGCCTCCTCCAGGGCGGCCAGGATCAGCGCACGCTCGTAGGCGTCGAGACGCTCCGTCAACGAACCCCCGGAGAGCTCCACCGGGGCCGCACCCGGAATCTCCTTCACCGCGCCGCTGTCCGGCAACATGCTCGCGACCTCGCGGGCGCCCACCTCACGACCCGGATGCAGGATCGCCAGCCGCTCGCAGACGTTCGCCAGCTCCCTGACGTTGCCCGGCCAGGGGTAGAGCATGAGGCGCTCGATCGCGTCCGGGAGGAGGACCGGAGGCACCAGGCCGTGCCGCGCCTGCAGCCGCGCGAGGAAATGCGCCGCCAGCTCCGGGATGTCCTCCGCCCGCTCCCGCAGCGGCGGCAGGTGGATCGGGATCACGTTCAGCCGGTAGTAGACGTCCTCGCGGAACCGGCCGGCCGCGATCTCCGCCCGCAGGTCCCGGTTCGTCGCGGCGATCACCCGGACGTCCACGCGGATCGGCTCCTGCCCGCCGACCCGCTCCACCTCGCCCGATTCCAGCGCCCGGAGCAGCTTCGCCTGCGCCTCGGCACTCAGCTCGGCGACCTCGTCGAGGAAGAGCGTGCCGCCATCCGCCAGCTCGAACCGCCCGCGCCGCCGCTCCGTCGCGCCCGTGAAGGCGCCCTTCTCGTGCCCGAACATCTCGGACTCGACCAGCTCGCGCGGGATCGCCGCGCTGTTGACCCGCACGAAGGGGCCATCGGCGCGACGCGACTGTGCGTGCAGCGCCGCGGCGACCAGCTCCTTCCCCGTCCCGCTCTCGCCCGTGATCAGCACACGGGCGTCGGTCGGCGCGACCTGGCGGATCAGCTCCCGGATGGCGTGCATCGCCGGGCTCGAGCCGATCATCCGCTGCTCGCCGCCCAGCTCGGCGACGAGGGCGCGCGACAGCTCCCGCGCCCGTCGAAGCTCCAGCGCGCCGCGGACCGTGAGGAGCAGCGCCTCCGGGTTGAGCGGCTTCTCGATGAAGTGGAACGCGCCCAGCTTCGTCGCCTGGACTGCATCGCCGAGCGTGGCGCGGCCGCTCATCATGACGACCGGGAGCTCCGGCCAGCGCTCGCGCACGATGCGGAGCGTGGCGAGCCCGTCCAGCTCCGGCATCGCGAGATCGAGGAGGACGACTTCGGGCTCTTCCTCCTCGATCGCGGCGATCGCGGCGCGGCCGTCGCCCACCTCACGCGCGCGGTGCCCCTCCGCCTCCAGGACCCGCGCGACCATGCGGCGGATGTTGGACTCGTCGTCGACGACCAGGATCGCCGCCACCGCCGGCCTCAGTAGTGGCTGAAGATCAGCCGCGCGATTAGAGGACCGCGGCCGCCGAGCGGGCGCGCCTCCTCGCACGTGAGCTTCGTCTCGGGGCCGAAGAACAGGCGCATCCTCCAGGACGCGTCGTCTTCCGGCTCGCGGGCGCCCGGCCGGAGGCACGTGCGCGCGTCCCGGAAAACCGGCGAGAGGAGGGCCGAGACGCTGTCGCCCGTCGCCGGGTCGGGGACGTCGATGGCGAGGACCACCCCGGCCTCGGGCATGACGTCCGTCGCCACGTAGTTGAGCAGCGCCTTGACCGCCTCCCGCGACTGCGCGGCCGAAGGGATCTGGACGGCGAGCAGGTCCAGCAGGCGTTCCTTGTCGACCCTGTAGAGCGCGTCATGCACGCCGATGCTTCCGCCGTCCGGGAGCGGCAGGGCAATCGTCGTGTCGCCGACCGGTTCGCCGGCCAGGAACGCGAACGAAACCGACCCCGCCGAGCCCGGCCCGCTCAACTTCAGGTTGGCTTGCTTCGCGACCTCGCTGAACCAGGCGCTGTCGGCCGCGGCCGCGAGCAGCACCAGATTCGCATCCGCACTACGGATCCACTGGGCGACCTCGGCCGGGCCCGCGCCCTCGCCCACGCTGAACGCCAGTGTCCGGTACTCGACCGGTTTGGGTCCACCGAGGCGAACCGCGCACCCGACGACGAGGATCGCCAGCGCGCATGCGACGACTTTCTTCATGGTACCTCTTCCGTTAGGCATGGCACGAACGGCGCCCCGGAGTAATCGCAGCTTTCACGCCCGCCCGGCGGGCGCGGCAGCGGCGGCCGGGAGCCGGACGACGAACTCCGCGCCGCCACCCGGTCTGTTCCGCGCCAGCACCTCGCCCCCGTGCGCGGCGACGGCCTGCCGCACGAGCGCGAGGCCGAGGCCCGTTCCCCTGGATTTGGTCGTGTAGTCCGGTTCGAAGATCCGGTCGCCGACCCCCTCCGGAAGCCCCGACCCCGTGTCGCCGATCGAGACCACCAGCTTCCCGTCGGTGACATGGATGCCGACATCGATACGCCGGGGCCGCTCCGATCCTTCCATCGCCTCGACCGCGTTCCGGATGAGGTTGCGGAACGCACGGAGCAGCGCGTCGTAGTGTCCTTCCACGAGGGGGAGGTCATCGGCGGAATCGAGCGTCGCGACGACGCCGGGCGGAACGTCCGTCGCCAGGAGCCCGGCCATCAGCTCGCGGATGTCGATGGCGCTCGTCGGCCCGGACGGCGGCCGGCCGAGCGCCGCGAACTGCTGGGCCAGGTCCTCCAGGCGCTCCGTCTCTTCGATGATCACGGCGACCGGCTCCTCCCAATCGGGCGACCTCCCTTGGGAACGCGCGAGCCGGTGCGCGGCTAGACGCAAGGGTGTCAGCGGGTTCTTCATCTCGTGCGCCACGCGCCTGGCCATCTCGCCCCAGATCCGGACGCGCTCGGCCTCGAGCGCGCGCCGCCGGGCCTCGGCCAGCTCGTTCGCGGCACGGCGCAGCGCGGCGCGCAGCGCCCGCACCTCCACGACCTCCCGGGCCTCGTGCGGCCCCGGCGGCGGGAGCGGCTCCTCGCGGCCGAGACGACCGGCCCAGTCCACCAGCTCGCCGATCGGGCGCGCGAGCCCCCGCGCGACGCGCCGGCTCACCGCCAGCGCGAGCCCCGCGATCACGAGGGCAAGACCGAAGGCGAGCCCGGGCACCATCGCCGCGACCCGCCGCTCCAGGAACGCCCAGCGCCGGGCCAGACGCAGCGACGCCGACAGCTCCTCACGATGCCGCGCCAGCGCCGCGGCCAGCGCAGAATCGGCCTCCGCCGCCGACGCCGCGGCCTCGAACACCTGCCGCCCCGATTCCGCGACCCGATCCCACGGCCCCAGCGTGCCGACCCAGTCCAGGGAACCTGCCCACAGCCACACGCCTATGAGTACAAGGACGAGCGCCGGCGTCAGCGCCAGAACGAGCATCCAGCCGAAGAGGCGACGTTCGAGGCCCTGGCGTCGCAACTTCTCCTCCCTCAATGCCTTCGAGGCCGCGAACCGTGCTTGACGCGGCGGGCATAGCGAATGCAATAAATGGAATCGGGGTGAAGGCGTTGCCCGAGGCGAAAGGTAGACGTGGGGCCCGAGCCGAGCAAGGGCGTAACTTCGCTTCGCAACGGCAGTAACCTCAGGTCGCAGGAGGCGATGCATGATCCTTCCCAACGTCCGGGCGTCGTTCGGTAGGGAGGAGGCCGGGTTCCTTCTCGGACTCACCGCGGGCGACGACGAGGGCGCCCGTAGGCGAGAGGAGGAGCGCCTCCGCGAAGAAGGGATCGACGCCATCCTGGACGACCCCCGCACCCTGAACGCCGTCCTCGCGTCCGGCGGCATCAGCACCGCGCCCGCGCCCCTCGTCTTCTACCTCCTCGTCCGGCACGCGCTCCTCGAGGACGGGATCAACAACCCCGTGATCGCGGACTACCTCGCGGCGCTGCTCCTCGAGTTCGGCCGGGGCGACCGGGCCCGCCGTCCGACGGACGACGCCGATGGCCGGGAGTACGACTACCTGGCCGACCTCGTCGAAGCGATCGAGAGCGCCACCGGCCACGACGCGTTCCTGCTCCGCGCCCACCTCGGCAACTTCGCGCTGTGGCTGAGCGGCCTCTTCCCCGACCACATCACCGCGCGCGTCGAGCGGCGCGGCGCGCCGGGGATCCGCTACTACGAGGAGATGGGGGCGACCGGCTACCGCCTCGCCGCCGACACCGTCGACGCCGAGAGCTGGGGGTTGGACCACCTCTACCGAACCTTCGCCGACAACTTCCCGGCGCTGCGGATCGCGCTGAACCGGATCGCCGACCGTCACCTGTTCCCCATGCGCGGCGATCCGATCGACCGGCTGCTCCGCCAGATCGCCGATCGGTTCCACGATCAGTCCCAACATCGCATGAATTAACGGCTTAGGGGACGGAACACCGTCCCCTCCGGCCGTGTACCCGCCGCTGTCACCCTCACTGCAGCAGTCCTTGGAAGGAGCAGTACGCATGGGCACCCGCGTCCTCGACATCATCGAGCACATCCGGCAGCGCCAGGACCAGGCGTTGTACCAGGATCTCGTCTGGGAGGGCACGTTCGCGGACTACCTGGAGCTGGTGCGCGAGAACCCGCTGGTCGCGCGCAACGCGTTCCAGCGCCTCTACGACATGATCATCTCTTTCGGCACTCGGAAGTATACCGAGTACAAGAAGGAGATCACGCACTACAACTTCTTCGACGATCCGATCGGCGGCGGGAAGGACGCGGTCTACGGGCTGGACGTGCCGCTCATGAAGCTCGTGCAGGTGCTGAAGGCGGCGGCGCTGGGGTACGGCCCGGAGCGGCGAGTGATCCTGCTGCACGGACCAGTCGGCTCGGCCAAGTCGACGATCGCGCGCCTGCTCAAGAAGGGGCTCGAGTACTACTCACGCACGCCCGAGGGCGCGCTCTACACCTTCTCCTGGGTGGGCGAGGGGCTGCATGGGGTGGGCATCCCGATGGAAATGGGGGACGCGGCGCAGGAAACGGCGATGCCCTGCCCCATGCACGAGGAGCCGCTGCACCTCATCCCGGAGGAGCACCGGGCGCTCTTCATCGAGGAGCTGAACGCGAAGCTGCCGGACGATCGGCAGCTCCGCATCGAGGGCGACCTGTGCCCCGCGTGCCGCCACGTCTACAACCAGCTCATGCTGCGCTACGACGGCGACTGGACGAAGGTCATCGAGCACGTGCGGGTGCGCCGTCTCCTGATCAGCGAACGGGACCGGGTCGGGATCGGCACCTTCCAGCCGAAGGACGAGAAGAACCAGGACTCCACCGAGCTGACGGGGGACATCAACTACCGCAAGATCGCGATCTACGGCTCGGATTCGGACCCGCGGGCGTTCAACTTCGACGGCGAGTTCAACGTCGCGAACCGGGGCCTGATCGAGTTCATCGAGGTGCTGAAGCTGGACGTCGCGTTCCTGTACGACCTGCTGGGCGCGAGCCAGGAGCACAAGATCAAGCCGAAGAAGTTCGCGCAGACGGACATCGACGAGGTCATTATCGCGCACACGAACGAGCCGGAGTACCGTCGCCTGCAGAACAACGAGTTCATGGAGGCGCTGCGGGACCGGACGGTGAAGATCGACATCCCCTACATCACCAAGCTGGACGAGGAGATCAAGGTCTACGAGCG
>Ga0207873_1003827_pt1 | contig 10558 bp, 5 predicted proteins | sample BGWIniCompost_FD_187373 | JGI IMG/M metagenome (GOLD analysis project Ga0207873, IMG submission 187373) | Cellulose adapted compost microbial communities from Newby Island Compost Facility, Milpitas, CA, USA - BGW Initial Compost (SPAdes)... ... | reverse complement strand
GTTCTCGACCAGCGGCTGGAGGATCAGCGTCGGAACGAGCGCGGTGGCGAGCCCATCGTCGACGTCGAGGTCGAATTGGAGCCGGTCGCCGAAGCGGGCCCGCATGATCTCCCTGTACGCCTCGAGGACCTGCAGCTCCTCGGCGAGCGTCACCTCCTGGCGGTGCGACGCCGCGAGGGCTCGCCGCATCAGCTCCGAGAGCCCGACCAGCATCCGGTCCGCCCGGGTCACGTCCTCGTACATCACTGAGGAGATCGTGTTCAGCGCATTGAAGATGAAGTGGGGATTGAGCTGCGCCTGGAGATTCTCGAGCTGTGCCCGGGCGAGGCGCGCCTCGAGGTCGCGGGCGCGGAGCTCGGCGTCGCGCGCGGCGCGGTAGCGCTCGAAGAGGGCGACGATGACGAAGACGAGCGCGTACGTGGAGACGTCCTTCGGCAGCTCCATCGCGTACCGCACGGGGAGGCGGCCGTAGTCGTAGTCGCCCAGCCCGAAGAGCGGGAAGAGCGCCTCGCGGCTCAACCAGTTGAACGTGGTGTGCAGCGCCGAGTAGACGACGATCCCCGCCCCGTGCCATGCGATTCGCGCCGGCCAGCCCCAACCGGGCAACCCGATCCGCCTCGACCAGAGCACCAGCGGGATGAGAATCAGCGCTCCGCCGAGGTGCCCGGTCAGCTCCTCCAGGAGAGGCGCCATCACCGGCCGCGGTTCCCCGCTCGCCACGTCGTCCAGGTACTTGTACGCGAAGGTGAGAAGCGCCATGGCCAGCGTGACGAGGAGGCTCCACGCCACGATCCGCGCCGGCTTGAGGAGCGATGTGGGGCGCACCGGCGTGAGGGGCGGCGCGGAGCGCGTCGGATCGGCCGGCGGCGACGCGGGGCGCTTCGGCGTGAACGAGGGCGGCCCGGATGGGCCTCGCGGGTCGGGTCTAGCCATGGATCTCGGTCCCGGGCGCCAGGTTGGACGAGGAGCGCGAGTACTCTCCAAAGCTCGCCCGATCCGGGGCGCCGGGCAACGGCTTCATGCCGAACAGGAAGCGCATCACCGGGACCGGCCGCACCAGCAGGTCGTAGATCGCCCAGCTCACGAGGATCGAGACCGTGCTCACGAAGAGGTACTTGGCCAGGATGCTCTCTTCGACCCGGACCACGTAGAAACCCACGACCACGATCACGGTCTGGTGGAGGATGTAGAACGGGTAGATCCCCTCGTTCAGCCGCGCCAGCACCCTCGACGGCCGGTTCAGGTACCGTTTTCCGTACCCGAGGAAGGCGAGCACCCAGCACCAGGCGTTGAAGCCCTGGAGCAGATAATAGAGCGTGTTCGCCAGCGAATACTCGAAATCGGGCGTCGCGCCGTTCCAGCGGATCGCGTCGATGGCGACGATCGAGAGGAACGCCAGGGTGAGGGAGGCACGCCGCCGCGCCTCGATCTCGTCCCATACTCTCCCCGCGACCGACAGGAGGTAGCCGTAGACGAAGAAATTGAAGTAGTAGAGCAGGTGAGCGACGTCGTGGACGACGTCCTGGGGTCCCGGGAAGCGGACTACGAGGGCGGCCAGCACCGCTCCGAGCGGGAGCGCGAGGGCGTACAGCCCCGGCCCGCGGGCTAGCCGCTCGACCGCCCCTGCGATTCTGGCGCCCGCCGAGCCGCGCAGGTACAGGAAGAACGGCAGGGCCGTCGCCGAGTAGAGGAACAGATAGAAGACGAACCAGAGGTGATGGTAGCTCAGGTTCCCCTGGGGGTAAGGCCCGGTCGTGAACACCTCCGGATAGAAGTCCAGGAACGAAGTGTACGCCGCACCCCCCGCGATCCGCTCGAGGTAGATCTGCGGCGGCACGATCACCAGCGCCCCGAAGACGACGGGGACGAGCAGCCGCCCGGCGCGCTCGCGCAGGTACTCGCCCGCCGTCCTCCGGCGCAGCGCGAAGCTGGTCCCGATCCCCGAGATCATGAAGAGCAGCGGCATGCGCCAGCGTGACATGAAGTAGTTGACCTCCAGCACCAGCCGGCTCGTCTCGGGGTTCTTGATGTGCCAGTCCCACTCGGCCGCGAAGATCATCCCGGTGTGGAAATACACGAGCAGGAGGATCGCGATCACCCGCAGCCAGTCCAGGTCGTGGCGGCGGTCCGGCGCCTGACTCCGATAGTCGAGAGAGGAGGCAGATACCTGGCGCTCCCAGGGGGAAGCCGGTGCCTGATGGTTCACAGGGGTGACCGATTCCTGACGCTCCAGAGGAGTGCTGGGGCCCATCGTCCACTCCGCTCGAGGTTGTCGTCCGCTCCGCCCGGGGCTGCCGGGTCGCGGCGCTGCCCTCGGGCCTGCCTCGATCAATCTCGCGCGGCGTCGTCACGGGGCGAAGCGCGAAGGGACGAGCGGAGCGAGGGCGGGACGAACGGGACGGACAGCGGATCGGCGGGCCCTGACGACCGACGGGTCGACGGCCCCCCGCGAACGGCTGATCGGCGGGCGCGGACCCACGGCGGCTCGATGAACGGCGGATCGACGGGCCCCGGCGGCACGGGAGCCAGGCGGAAGCAGGCGCCGCCGACGGATCAGCCGCGCGTCGCCGTCAGATCACCCGCCGCACCCGAACCAGCCGCTCGCGGTACCAGCGCCCGGCCGGCCCGTTGAGGTCGTCGTAGCGGACGCGGTCGCTGCGGTTGGGCGCGTGGATGATCCGGCCGTCGCCGGCGTAGATGGCGACGTGGTCGATGTTGCGGCCGTCCGTTGCGAAGAAGAGGAGATCGCCGGGCCGGAAGGCACTGAAATCGAGGGGCACGGCGGACCCGACCCGGGCCTGGTCCCGGGTCACGCGCGGTAGACGGATCCCGACGCTGGCGTAGACGTAGCGGACGAACCCCGAGCAATCGAAGCCCGTCGCGGGGTCAGAGCCGCCCCAGACGTAGCGGACGCCGAGATGGCGCTCGGCCTCCGCCAGGACCCCGGCGGCGACGTCGTCGGGGCGGGCGCGGGCCGCATCGCCGGCCGGTGAAGCGACGACGGGCGCGGGTGCGCGCGACGTCGCACGTGAACTGCCCGTCAAGCGCAGCCCCAGGCCGCCGCGCAGCTCCCAGTCCCCCTCCCTGCTCCGCCCCTCGCCATAGAGCGCGAGCGTCCGGCCGATCAACGGGAAGCGGACGCCAATACCCCACGAAAGCGACGTGTCCCATTCGTTCCCGCCGTCGTACCCCTCCTCGAGGCGGCCGCCCAAACCGGCGAAGACGTACGGCTCGGCGCCGAACGGCGGGAGCGCGCGCAGGAACGGATGCACGTTGAGCGGCGCGAGCTTCAGGTCCAGGTCCCCCAGCCAGAACCGCGGCGAGCCGGCGGCCTCGAGGGCACCGGCCCGCCCCGAGAGGCGGAGCTGCGCGAGAGACCGGCCATATCCCAGCTCCCCGCCGAAGCCGCTCGGGATCAGGTGAGGCGTGGCTCCCTCGTAGAAGGCGCCCAGTTCGAGCAGGGTCTGAGCGTTCGCCGCCGGCACGACGGCGCAGATCGCGAGCGAGATCGCTACGATGGGACGGAGCATCGGCATACGTGTACGGGTCGGAGTCGACGGGCGTCGACGCGGCCCGCGCCGGCCGCTGCGCGCGGGACAGGTCTGAGCGCGTCCCACGGGACCGCCCGTGGGACCGTGCGACACAATTTAGGGACGATCCCGGACGTGTCGAGGCCACATCCCCGTCGCCGCCTCCGCAGTTGCCCACCCTCCTCGATCCTCGTAAGTTAGCCCGCCAAACCAACCTGGATAACGTTCGGCCGGCGCGGCGAGCCCGGCACGGCGAGCCCAGGGCGGCGAGCCGTCGGATGGTCCTTGTCTCCCGGGTCGGCCGCCGTGGCCTCCTCGTTTCGGGGCCGAGGGCCACGCGACTCGATCGACCACGCCCCTGCGGAGTGGGAAGAATGACCGAGAAGACGCGTGCGATGCACGGCTCTGCGTCGCCGGTTTCCGATTTCGTCCGGCACCATTTCCGTCACTTCAACGCCGCAACGCTGGTGGACGCGGCGGAAGCGTATCGGGCGCACCTCGACGCCGGCGGCAAGATGGTGATCACGCTGGCCGGCGCCATGAGCACCGCAGAGCTCGGGCTATCGCTCGCCGAGATGATCCGTCAGGAGAAGGTTCATGCGATTTCCTGCACCGGCGCCAACCTCGAGGAGGACGTCTTCAATCTCGTCGCCCACGACCACTACGTTCGGGTCCCCAACTATCGGGACCTGACGCCCCAGGACGAAAAGGCCCTCTTCGACCGCAAACTGAACCGGGTGACCGACACCTGCATCCCGGAAGAAGAGGCGATGCGGCGGGTCGAAGCGGCTGTGCTGGAGGAGTGGGAGGCGGCGGACCGCGCCGGAGAGCGTCTCTTCCCGCACGAGTTCCTCTATCGCATCATCCGGAGCGGGCGCCTTGCCGAGCACTACCAGATCGATCCGAATGACTCCTGGCTCGTCGCCGCCGCCGAGCGCGACTTGCCGATCTACGTCCCCGGCTGGGAGGACTCGACCCTGGGCAACGTCTTCGCGGCGAGCTGCATCGCGGGCAAGATCCGCAACGTCCACACGGTGCGCACCGGGATCGAGTACATGATGCAGCTCGCCGACTGGTACACGGCGACCTCGGCGGAGTCCTCCATCGGGTTATTCCAGATCGGCGGCGGGATCGCGGGGGATTTCCCGATCTGCGTCGTCCCCATGCTCAGGCTGGACCTCCGTCGGACCGACGTTCCGCTCTGGGGCTACTTCTGCCAGATTTCCGACTCGACGACGAGCTACGGCTCCTACTCCGGCGCCGTCCCGAACGAGAAGATCACCTGGGGGAAGCTCGACGTCGATACGCCCAAATTCATCATTGAATCGGACGCGACCATCGTCGCGCCTCTCATCTTCGCGATGGTGCTGGGGTGGTAGGGCGGGCCCGGCACCGGACCGGGCCGTCCGTTCACGTTACATTATGGAGGATTGGAGATGATGCTGTCACACAACGCTCGCTTGCGCGCCGTAGCGCTCGCGGGCGCGTTCCTCGCCTTCGCGGCGAGCGGCGTCGGCGCCCAAACCGCCGCATCGCCGCTCCCGCCCACGAATCAGGAGATCTTCGCGCCGCTCCCGCTCCCGGCGCCGTCCCGCATCCGGACCGCGTCCGGCGAACCGGGGCCCGACTACTGGCAGCAGCGCGCCGACTACCGGATCAAGGTCGCGCTCGAGCCCGAATCCCACCGGATCCGCGGCTCGGAGGTCATCCTCTACACGAACAATTCGCCCGACGCGCTCGACGAGCTCTGGATCCAGCTCGAGCAGAACCTCTTCCGCCCCGGAAGCCGCGGCTCGTTCGTGAACTCCGGCACGCGCTGGCGCGGCGCCTTCGAGGGCGGCGGGATCGAGCTCTCCCGCGTCGAGGTCGTCCAGGGCGGCAAGACCAGGCGCCCGAAATACTCCATCGACGACACGCGCATGCGGATCGACCTCGACGAGCCGATCCCGCCGAAGGGCGGCAAGATCGAGATCCGCATCGACTGGACGTTCGTCGTCCCCGAGTACGGCGCCGACCGCCTCGGCCGCTTCCAGAGCGTCGACGGGTGGGTCTACGAACTCGCCCAGTGGTATCCCCGCATGTACGTCTACGACGACGTCCGCGGCTGGAACCCGATGCCCTACATCGGGCAGGGCGAGTTCTACCTCGAGTACGGTGACTTCGACGTCGAGATCACCGTCCCGCGCGACTACATCGTGGTGGCGACGGGCGAGCTGCAGAACCCGCAGGAAGTGCTGACCGCAACGCAGCGCCAGCGCCTCGAGCGGGCGAGGAGGAGCGCCGAAACGATCCACATCGTCGCGCCGGACGAGGTAGGACGCCCCGACTCGCGTCCGCGGGGAAGCGGCCCGCTGACCTGGCGCTTCCGCGCCTCGAACGTCCGCGACTTCGCCTGGGCCGCCTCCCGTGCGTTCATCTGGGACGCCGCGAGCTGGGACGGGATCCTCGTCATGTCCGCCTACCCGCGCGAGGGGCTTGGCACCCCCGAGCAGCCCGGGTGGGAGATGTCGACCCAGTACGTCCGGCAGTCGCTCGCGCACTACTCCGAGATGTGGGTGCGCTACCCCTACCCGGTCGCGATCAACGTCGCCGGGATCGTGGGCGGGATGGAGTACCCGATGATCGTCTTCTGCAGCGTGAACGCCCGCGGCCAGGCGCTCTTCGGCGTGACCGACCACGAGTTCGGCCACACCTGGTTCCCGATGCTGGTGGGGAACGACGAGCGGCGCCACGCGTGGATGGACGAGGGGCTCAACACGCTCCTCAACCACTACTCGAACCTGGCCTACTATGGCGCCGGGGCGCAGCGCGTGCGCGCGACGTCGCCGGACTACATCGTGGAGCGAATGCTCGAGCCGACGCACGACCAGCCGATCATGACGTACGCGGACCATCTCCGGCGCGACGGGCTCGGCTTCCTGGCGTACCGCAAGCCGGGCTTCGGGCTGATCCTGCTGCGCGAGGTCGTCCTCGGCCCGGAGCGCTTCGACGCAGCTTTCAAGGAGTACATCCGCCGCTGGGCGAACAAGCACCCGCAGCCGGCAGACTTCTTCCGCACGATCGAGGACGTGTCGGGCGAGGACCTGTCGTGGTTCTGGCGCGGATGGTTCTACTCGACGGCGCTGCTCGATCAGGCGGCGGACTCCGTGACCACGCGTGAGGGCGCGACCGTCGTCCACCTCTCGAACCGCGAGGGGCTGGTGATGCCGGTCACGCTGGAGGTCGAGTACGCCGGTGGGGCGACGGAGCGGCACCGGCTCCCGGTCGAGATCTGGCTCCACGCGGACAGCTACGCCCTCGAGCTACCGGGCGGCCGCGAGGTCGTGCGCGTGACCGTGGACCCGGACCGCAAGCTCCCGGACGTGCGCCGGGAGAACGACACGTGGCGGAAGGCAGTGGTGCCGTGAGCGGCGGACCGACAAGCTGTGGACCCACAAGCGGCAGACCCATGACCGACGAACGCATCATCGTCTACGAAAAGCCGACGTGCACCACCTGCCGGCAGCTCGCGAAGATCCTGCGCGAGGCGGGGATCGAGTACGAGGCGGTGAACTACCTCCTCGACCCGATCCCCCGCGACGAGCTGGCGCGCCTCGTCCGCACGATGGGGATCACCCCGCGCGACCTCCTGCGGACCAAGGAGCCCGCCTATCGGGAGCTCGGCCTCGGCCGCCCCGATGTGAGCGACGACGAGATCCTCGACGCCATGGCCGCGCACCCGGAGCTCGTGCAACGGCCCATCGTCGTGCGAGGCAACCGCGCGGTCCTGGCCCGGCCCGCGGAGCGTGTGCGCGAGCTCTTGGACGTTTGAGGGGCCCGGAAGCGGCCGATGAGGAGTCTGGAAGCGGCCTGATGTGAGGCCCGGGAGCGGCCGACCGGCAACGAGGCGTGTAACGCCGCCGGCGGCTGCTCCCCAGGCGAGCGGCGGCGCGGCGATCGACAGCCGCTTCGTCCCCGCCATCGACGGCGGCCGCCCTCCCGGGCGGCCGCTGTTGGCGCGGGCCGCCGGTCCGGAACTACTGGCCGAACGCCGTTGCGCCTCCCATCTTTCCCCCGTCCAACACCATACCCATGTCGGACCCGCGGAATCGATCCATGTTCAGGACCACTCTGCTCCTGGCGGGGCTGTGCTGCGCCACGCCCGCGTTCGCCCAGCAGGAAGCAATCTGGTTGCGCTACCCCGCCATCTCGCCCGATGGCTCGACGATCGTCTTCACCTACCGGGGCGACCTCTACCGCGTCCCGGCCGCCGGCGGCGTGGCCACGCAGCTCACCACGCACCCGGCCCACGACTTCATGGCCGTCTGGAGCCGGGACGGCAAGCACATCGCCTTCGCCAGCGACCGGCACGGCAACTTCGATGTTTACGTGATGCCGGCCGAGGGCGGCGAGGCGCGGCGGCTGACCGTCCACAGCGCGGACGAGTACCCGTACGCCTTCTCCGCCGACGGCAAGGGCGTGATCTACGGCGCGGCCCGGCTGGATGCCGCCGAGAGCCGGGTCTTCCCCTCGGCCGCGCAGCCGGAGCTCTACCAGGTCCCGGTCAGCGGCGGGCGGCCGATCCAGCTCCTGACCACGCCCGCCGAGGCCGTCGCCGTGAGCCCCGACGGCCGCTACCTCGCCTACGAGGACCGGAAGGGCGGCGAGAACGCGTGGCGCAAGCACCATCAATCGTCCGTCGCCCGCGACATCTGGATCTACGACGTCGCCAACGGGACGCACCGCAAGCTCACGACCTTCGCGGGCGAGGACCGGAACCCGGTCTTCAGCGGCGACGGCTCGACGATCTACTACCTGAGCGAGGAGAGCGGGACGCTGAACGTGCACCGGATCCCGGTGGCGGGCGGCGCGTCGACGCAGCTCACCCGCTTCCAGGGCCACCCGGTCCGCTTCCTCTCCCGCGCCGACGACGGCACCCTCGCCTTCACCCACGCGGGCCACATCTACACGATGGCGCCGAACGGTGAGCCCCGGCGCGTCCCGGTCACGATCGTGAGCGACGTCGCCCGCAACCGCGAGCGCGTCATCACCTTCAGCAGCGGCGTCCGGGAGGCCGTCCTCTCGCCCAACGGGAAGGAGGTCGCCTTCATCTACCGCGGCGACGTCTTCGTGGCCTCCGTGACCGGCGGGACGACGAAGCAGATCACGCGCACGCCCGAGATCGAGACCGGCGTCGTCTTCTCGCCCGACGGGAAGACGCTGGCCTACGCCTCGGAGCGGGACGGCCGGTGGGGGATCTACCAGGCGAAGCGGGTCCGCGAGGAGGAGCCGTACTTCTTCGCGTCGACGCTCGTCCAGGAGACGCCGCTCGTCGTCAACGAGCACCAGAACTTCCAGCCGAAGTTCTCGCCGGACGGTAAGGAGCTGGCGTACATCGAGGACTACACCAACCTCCGGGTCCGGGAGCTGGCGACCGGACGGACGCGCACGCTCCTGACCGAGAAGGAGATCTTCGGGACCGGGCCGACCCAGTACTTCGAGTGGAGCCCGGACGGGAAGTGGATCCTCTTCAACTACCGCGTCCCCGGGATCGCCCCGGGCGAGGTGGGGCTGGTCAAGGCGGCGGGGGGTGAGCCGGCCATCAACCTTACGCAGAGCGGGTTCAACGACCGCTCGCCGATCTGGGTCCTCGGCGGAAAGGCGATGCTCTGGCTCAGCAACCGCGACGGCATGCGCGCCATGGCCATGTCGGGCGGGAATCAGTGGGACGCCTACGCCATGTTCTTCACCGCCGAGGCGTGGGACCGCTTCCGGCTGACGGAGGAAGAGCTCGAGCTCGTGAAGGAAGCCGAGAAGAAGATGTCGGAGAACAAAGACTCGAAGGGCTCGGACAAGAACACGGCGACCAAGGCGGCCCCCGAGCCGGTCACGCTCGAGCTCGACCGCGCCCGCGAGCGCAAGGCCCGTCTCACGATCCACTCCTCGAGCATGGGCGGCGCGCTCCTCAGCGCCGATGGCGAGACGCTCTACTACCTGGCGCGCTTCGAGAAGGGGTACAACCTCTGGTCCACGAAGCTGCGCACCAAGGAGACGAAGATGGTCCTCGCGCTGGACGCGAACAGCGCGAGCATGACGTGGGACGCGGAGCAGAAGAAGATCTTCCTCGTCGCCGACGGCGGGATGTCCCTCGTGGATCCGTCGAGCGGGAAGCGCGAGCGGATCAACATCCGCGGCGAGATGGTCGTGGACGAGGACGCGGAGCGCGAGGCGCTCTTCGACCGGGTCTGGCGCCGCACCCGCGACACCTTCTACACGGAGGGTTACCACGGCGCCGACTGGGAGGCGCTCGGGCGCGAGTACCGGCGGTACCTCTCCGGCGTGAGCAACGGCCACGAGTACGCCGAGCTGCTCAGCGAGATGCTGGGCGAGCTGAACGTGAGCCACAGCGGCGCGCGCTACACGTCGTCGTCCGAAGATGGAGACGTGACGGCGTCGCTCGGGATCTTCTACGACTACGCGTACAGCGGGCCGGGCGTGAAGGTCGTGGAGGTGATGGAGGGCGGGCCGCTCGACCGGCCCGGGATGAACGTGAGACCGGGCGCGGTCATCACGGCGATCGACGGCGTCGAGATCGGCCCGGACATTGACTTCGCCGCGCTCCTCAACCGGAAGGCCGGGAAGAACGTGCTGCTGTCGGTCCGCGACCCGGGCGCCAAGGCCGACCGGCAGATCGTGGTCAAGCCGATCACGCCGGCGGAGGAGAACCGCCTCCTCTACGCGCGGTGGGTCAAACGCAACGAGGAGGAAGTCGACCGGCTGAGCGGCGGGCGGCTGGGGTACATCCACGTCCCCGGGATGAACGACGGCGCCTATCGCAACACCTTCGAGGAGGTCATGGGGAAGTTCCCGCACCGAGAGGGGTTGGTGGTGGACGTGCGGTGGAACGGCGGCGGCGATCTGGTCGCCGACCTGGCCATGTTCCTGAGCGGGAAGAAGTTCTTCGACTACACGACCGACACGCGCAGCACCGGCTTCGAGCCGAACTTCCGGTGGACGAAGCCGAGCGTGACGATCACGAACGAGGCCGC
>Ga0207873_1003826_pt1 | contig 10567 bp, 5 predicted proteins | sample BGWIniCompost_FD_187373 | JGI IMG/M metagenome (GOLD analysis project Ga0207873, IMG submission 187373) | Cellulose adapted compost microbial communities from Newby Island Compost Facility, Milpitas, CA, USA - BGW Initial Compost (SPAdes)... ... | reverse complement strand
TGCCGGAAGAAATGTTCTTCCGCGGGCTGCTGCTGCCCCGGCTGGAGAAGGTTCTCGCCAATCCGCTCAACGCCCTGGTGATCTCGGCCCTGCTGTTTAATGCGATCCATGTGCCGCTGGAAATAAGCCAGGGCGAGCCCTGGGTCAACGCCGTGCTGGGGATCTTCCGCAGCGACTATCCGACCGGGCTGCTGTGGGGCTACCTGTACCTGCGGACGCGCAGCATTCTGCCCGGGGTGTTCTGGCATGCAGCCAACGGGCGGCTTGGATTTATCTTCCTGAATTTCTGATAGAGAACCACACCGCCTCAGGCGAATGTCAAATATCCCCACAACTGTGATTAAATGGTGTTCAGGAGAGATGGGGATGTTTCAGGAAGATTTTATTCTACGCATGCTGCGGGCTGCCCTGGCGGTGATCCAGCGCGCAATGGGGTTGAAGGCCGCCGGCGAATATCAGGCCGCACTTGAAGCGGTGGATACCCTGCTGGAGGAGTGGCTGGGGCTGCCGGCGGGGATGGTGGACCGCATGGATGACGCCGGCCTGCTCGACACGGTCTCGGGCGAGGACGGGGTGGATGTCGATCCCGCCCTGGCGCTGGCCGGGCTGTTCCAGGTGCGCGGGGAGATCCTGGAGGAGCAGAAGCATCCGGTTGAAGCCGCACAGGCTTACCAGCGGGCTCTGTTCCTGGCGCTGGAAGCGTTCTTTGCCGCAGATGAGGATGAAAAGCCGGCTGCCATCGAGAAGGTGGAGCCGGTTACCGCCCGGCTGGCGAATGCGGCCCTGCCGGCGGATCTGGCCTTTTCGCTGTTTAACTATTATGAGGTGCGAGGGGGATTCGCAAAGGCGGAAGGCGTGCTGCGGGAGATGGCTTCAGGCGCTGATGCAGAGTGGGTGCAGGAGGAGCTGCGGCTGTTCTACACCCGCCTGCTGGAGCTGCCGGAGTCCGAGCTGGCGGCCGGCGGGCTGACGCGCGCTGCCGTAGAGGAGCGGCTGTCCGGAAGTTAGTTTTTTTTGGGGAGCACCGGTGATGCTGCGCATTCTCGACGCTGAAAGCGCGGATGGACGCGAATTTTACCCAGTCGTTATTCTCTAAGGCTTTTTCGATCACGCTCCCGGGCGCCCTGAGCGGCTGCGCGAGCCTGGTCGAAGAGCGTGTTGCTGCTCAGCGGGCGATGTTCGACCACCCCGCAGGCCATTTCGACCAGGCATGCGCAGCATGCCCGGGGGTAACGTCCCTCTGTCAACGCGTTTGCGGGAGCTGCGGGATGCCTGGCTGCTCGTAAGCTCATGCTTTCAAGGTTGGGTCTAGCAGCGCAGGAGCGAATTTTTTCAGCTGAAGGGCAGCTAATGTTCATTGGAGCACAATGCAGCGAAAACAAAATGACCGCTGCCTGCTGCACGCTGTGCACCATGACCACCGCCCATTTGATACTCAGGATGGGGCACGGCATACTTCTTACATGGCATCCTTCGGAAACAGCTGCCCTTTTCGGCAGGGCCGCCTTCCGGCATCGCTGCCGTGCATATACAGCAGTCAGGAAAGGACTGGGGAACAGCAGCGCGCCCAGGTTGACTGTGGACACGGGAATAACTGGGACGTATTTGAGAGCCTGTGTCTTGACGCGTTAATGATGTCCAGGTTGGTCTAAATAATCTGCCCGTAAAAGGTCATGGGGGCGATGAGACCACGAACAGAGGGACCAGGCGCAGGTGCACCGGCCGGGCGACCGCGGCGTTGACCTCCGCGCTGAGCTGCGCGGCCAGGCCGGAGGGGATTTGGTCCTGCACGTACACCGGCACGGTCACCTGGACGACGTCGTCTTCGGTGGCGAAGCGGATTTCATCCGGGCTGACCAGGTCCACGCCCTGGATCTCCTCCAGGGAAGCGCTGATGGTCGCTTCGATGGTGCTGCGCATGCGGGAGTTCTGCACGGACTGCACGAAGAAGAACAGCAGCGGCACGGCGATGATCGTAAAGGAAACCAGCGTCACCAGCAGGCCGCGGCGCAGATGGGTCTCACGGGAGGCCGAGCCGGGGCGGAAACCGAGCAGGAAGAAGACCAGCGCGCCGGCCAGGATGATGGCGACCAGGTTGGTGAGGAAGAGCAGCGCTGCGCCGCCGGCGGCGAGCAGTTCTCCGGAAGCCAGGCTGATGCCAACCGTAGCCAGCGGCGGCTCCAGGGAGACCGAGATCGCCACTCCCGGCAGGGCAGAAGACACGTCTTTGCGGGACGCGGCGTAAGCTCCGGCTGCACCGGCGCCCAGGGCGATGAGCAGGTCGATCAGCGACGGCTCGGAGAACAGCCGCAGGGCTTCGGTCAGCGGCTGGTAGGGGATGATGAGCGTGAGCAGGATGGCGATGGCGATCATCAGGGCCAGGCCTTTGAGCGTTGATTCGACGGCCAGCCAGAGCAGACGGACGTTGCCATCCACCACGGCCAGGCTGGTGGCCAGAATGGGGGAAAACAGCGGCGCGACCAGCATGGCGCCGATCACCACAGTGAGGTTGTTCAGCACCAGTCCGAAGGTCGTGATCAGCGCCGAGAGGGCGATCATGACGAAGAAATCGATGTCCGGCCGGGCACTGCGGTGCGTGGCACGGTAGATGGTGATCTGCTCCTCTTCGTCGAGCTGCGGCAGCGCGCCGAACAGGCTGGCCCACAGACGATGCAGCCACAGGCGGGGCAGCCCCTCGAAGCGCCGTACGATCATCACCGGCGTGTGCGCCTGGAGAGAGACCTGCTCGGGGATGTCCCCGAACAGGAAGCGGTCGACGATCCCTTCCTCGGATGCCCCCATGATGATCAGGTCATATGACTGGCTGGCCTCAGCGATGGTGGCGGTGACGCTGGGGCCGGAGGCGATTTTGCCCTCCGTCAGGATCCCGTCCAGGCCATCGTGGTCCGGTTTCACCTCCCCGGAGAAGATGCTGCGCATGAACTCGATGGTTGCCTGCAGGCGCTGCAGCCCCTGGCGGCGGTCTTCCTCGCGCGGGTGGAGGGGCGCGGCGTACAGCGGGGTCACCGTGGCACCGTATTCCCGGGCCAGATGGACGGCCAGTTCGATCGCCCGCGGCGCGTTGGGGCCACCCGCTGCCGGGACCAGGATCCTGCGCAGCCGGTAGGAGCCGTCCTGGCTGTCCTCCAGCCCTTCTTTGAGCACCGCTTTTTTAAACTCCGGGCGCAGCGACTGGGGATTGTAAGTGAGCGCGGCAACGTCGCAGGGAGCTGCGTCGACGACCCGGCGGATCACCGGGCTGATTTTCTTGTTCCTCCCCTGGGCTTCTACCTTGCCAGCCAGCAGGATGAGCGTACAGTCCTCTTCTTCGGCGGTTTCCAGGATGCCTTCGGGGACGCTGCGCGCCAGGCGTGTGATCGGGTAGACCGGGACGCCCAGCTCGCTGGCCTGCTTGAGCGACCAGCGGAAGCGGTGATTCTGCTGGCGGGCCATGCGGCGGCCGTCTTCGATCGCCAGCGGGTCGGGGACCGGGATCACCTGCAGGGGAAGCACCATCGCACCGGTCTGCTGCGAGAGGCTGAGCGCCAGGCTCAGCACCAGGTGATGCTCCTCACCCGGTTCCAGTGGGACCAGGATGCGCGGCCTGTGACCGTCCCGATCTGGCACGTCGGGGGGCGCGCCGATGCTCAGCTCCCGGCTGCGGTGCTCCGCCTGCCGGGGAAGGGCGAAGAGGAAGTAGAGCCCGCTGGCAGCCGCCAGCCATACACCGCTGGCGGCCAGGGCCGGAACGGGTAAGCTGCCCAGCAGCCCCACGTTCAGGGCGATGGCCAGCAGCGGGATCAGGGGGGCGAAGGGCAGGACCACAGTCCTGCGCCGGTCGGGCTCGCGGCTGCGGCTGACGATCGCCGCCAGGTCCAGCAGGCTCATCGCGACCAGGAAGAGGGCTGCGGCGACTGGCAGCAGCCAGTCTGCCGGGGCGAAAAGCAGCAGCGGGACGACTATCCCGGCTGAAAGGGCAAGGATGATCAGCGGCGTGCGCAGCGAGCGCCGCACGCGGGAAGGGAAGGCTGGCAGGGCGCCTTCCAGGATAAGCGTCTGGATCTGAAATGCGGCGGTCGAAAGGGCAGTGTGGGCGGCAAAAAAGAGGATGACCAGGAAGAGCAGGGCCAGCACCCAGGGCGGCAGCCACCCGGTCACCGAGAGAGCGTCCAGGATGATGATGGTTGACGTTCTGGTGCTCACATTCTGTCCCGCCAGGTCGAAGAAGACCAGGAACGACAGGATGGTGAGCACCCCCAGGATGAGAACCAGGGCGCGCGGGATCACCCGCAGGGCAGCGCGCACCTGGCGCCTTTCGCTGAACAGGGCTTCGAATGCCAGGTAACCGGTGGCCATCAACGCCGCAGCCCGCGCTGTGCCCTCCAGCTCAAATACGGGCCGGCGGAAGACGTCCAGGTTGATGCGGGTCAGGGAGGTGACGATTTCGAAGAGCAGGGCGGCCAGCAGGGGGAGCACCAGCAGGCGGAAGGAGATGCGCGCCGGGTCGATGTGGAAAAACTGCACCAGCAGCAGAAGGGTCAGGAAGCCGGCCGCCAGGATGGAAGCCGGCAGCGCAGCGAAGAAGGCGAACCCGGAAAGCTCGAGGACGGCCAGGCGGGTCAGAGCGGCGGTCACGGCCAACGCACCTGCCAGGATAGCTGCGCCGGTGAGCATAGCGCCCCAGCCGCCCAGGACTTCGTATACCAGGGCGTAGGCGCCGCCGCGGTCACCGCTGCCGGCCAGCATTTCGAGGACGTTGAGCAGGTTGAGGGTGAACAGGAGCAGGGCGAGCAGGGGCACAAAGGGGGCCTTCGTGCCGAGGCCCTTTAGCAGCGGGTCCGCGAGCAGGATCACCAGACCGAGGGTGATTAAGATCCCGGCTGAGGCGGCCTGCGGCACGGTTTTCAGTTTTCGGCCCAGGCGCAGTTCGCCCAGGAAATCCTCGCCGGACCGGTTCATTGCATCTCCTTAAGAGGATGGATAACGGTACGATTGTAATTTCGCTGTGATACAGCGTCAAGGAAGGGTGATCGGAGATGCTTTCTTCGCTCGTCAGGGGGCACGAGGCGCAGAGGGCAGCAGTGGCGACACCTGGACCGCCAAACAGGGAAAAATACCGGGTCTCACCGCAAAGCCGTGCCTTTGCAGCATATAATCTTGCTGGAAATCAAATGGATGCAAAAGCACAGGGGCTGAAGATTTCGATCCAGCAGGGCATGCAAAGTACATCATCACTAAACCGACTGCCTGGCTGCCCCGGATGCCAGCTGCGCTGCAGTAAGAATCACCTGCCTTCGTTGACGCTGGTTTTGAGGCATGCTAGAATGAAAACCAGCCAGAGGGGGTAATTTGACCGGTGGTAGGTTCCGGAGGTGTAAAGTGCTGAAACGTTTAAAAGAGCTGCAAGGCTATGTACTGCAGGCTGTGGATGGCCCGGTCGGCGCTGTCTCGGCTTTTTATATTGACGAACGGGACTGGGCGGTGCGCTTCCTGGCGGTCGACACTGGGGAGTGGCTGGAGGGCCGGCGCGTGTTCATCGCCCTGGACGACCTGGGGCAGCCGGACCATGACAGCCGGGTGATCCCGGTCAACCGCCGGCGGGACGAGCTGTCGAAGCAGGCGCCGCCGGGTGAGGCCTCCTCCGGGGCGATCGGGGTGGAAAACCTCACGGCGATCCCGCTGCTCGAGCTGGGCGACCAGATTGGGGAAGACCTGACCGGTGAAGATGCAAACCCCCGGGCGGTGATCAGCAGCAGCGAGCTGACCAGCTACAGGATCGAGGCGCGCGACGGCGATATCGGGCGCATCGACGATTTTATCGTCGAAGACAGCGCCTGGAACGTGCTTTATCTCGTCGTCGACACGGGAGGCTGGACGAGCTCGCGACAGGTGGTGGTCTCACCCTCCTGGATCACGGAGATCGACCAGGAGGACGCCGAGGTGGAAATCGACCTGAAAAAAGAAACGATCGCCAACAGCCCGGCGCTGGATCCGGACACGCCCATCGACCAGAACTTCGAGACCCGTATTTACGACCACTATCGCAAGAACCAGCCGCGGAAGGAGGATTCTTAGCCCGTGGAACTCGCTGCCCCCTCCCTCGACCTGCTGCACAACCATATCGATATTACGCACATTCCTTTCAGCGACCGGGGATCCCGCCTGCTGGTCTGGCAGTCTGGCGGGGCGTGCTCGCTGCAGATCAAGCTGGCGGAGCGCCTTACCACGCTGGAAGCGGATATCGAGGCTTACCTGAGGCGCCCGCCCTACATCCACGATATGTGCCTGGTCGATGGTGAAGGGGAGTCGCTGCCTTTCGATGTAGAGAGCTCACCGGACCGGCTGGTCTTTCATACCCGGATCGGAGATTTTCAACTGGTCTTCCAGGACCGGCGCACAATCTCCTTCGGACTGCCGGCCGGTCAGCGCTGCGGTCTGCGCTTTCACGTCTCTCCGCAGTACTTCCTGGCGGGAGAAATGGGGGGCACTTTCAAGGCGGTGCGCAACCTGGACTATCTGAGCAACGCTCCGGTGGTGCGCAACCGCATTATCCCGGAGGATGGTGGCTACCGGGTTGTGATCATCGTCGACGCGGGGGAGGACGCCGCCATTGCACTGAAGATCTACCCCGATAATGACTTCCTGGAGAGTGTGGTGCCGTTTTCGAAAGCGGCTGAAGCCTCCAGCAGCCGCTGGCGCTCGTGGTTCGAGCGCGTCCCTGCGGTGAATGAACGCTACCAGAAGCTGTACGCTTATTCCTGGTGGGTGATGGCCAATAACCTGCTCAGCCCGCAGGGGAACCTGACCTTTGAAGCGATGATGCCTTCGAAGATCAAATATGTCGGGCTGTGGGCGTGGGATAGTGCACTGCACGCCCTGGCCTACCGGCATATCGACGCCGAGCTGGCGCGCAACCAGATCCGGGCCATGCTGGCGCACCAGTTCGTTAATGGCATGGTCCCCGATGCGATCTATGATGAAGGCATCGTTGCCACCATCGACCATCCGATCGCAGGCGAAGTGACCAAACCGCCGATCTTTGCCTGGGCGGCGCTCAAGCTGCACGAGGCGGACCCTGATTTCGATTTCCTGCGCGAGATCTACGTTCCCCTGGCGCGCCTGAATGCCTGGTGGTTTACGTTTAACGACGATGACGGCGATGGGATCGTGCAGTACAACCATCCCTATTCTTCGGGGCTGGACGACAGCCCGATGTGGGATTACGGGATGCCGGTCGAAGCGCCGGATATCAACACCTATCTGTGCATCCAGATGCAGTCGCTCTCTACGATCGCAGACCTGCTGGGGATGCGCGATGAAGCGGCAATGTGGAGGCGGCGGTCGACCGCGCTGGTGCGGCGCATGATCAAGGACCTGTGGGATGAGGAAAGCGGGCTGTTCTGGGTGATGCGGGATGACAAACCGGTGCGGGTGGTGACGCCGTTCAACCTGTATCCTCTATGGACCGGGCAGCTTCCCGGGGCGATGAACGAGCGGCTGGTGCAAACACTGACCGATCCTGATCGCTTCTGGGGCGAGTACCGCCTGCCGTCGGTGGCCTATAACGACCCGCATTACAGCCCGGATGTTATGTGGCGCGGGCCGGTGTGGGCCAATGTAAACTACTTCTTTATCGAAGCGCTGCAAAAAGTGGACAGGCCGGATCTGGCGCGCGAGCTGCGAAAGAGCACGCTGGAACTGATCAACCGCCACCGCCAGATCGCGGAGTATTATGATTCTCAAACCGGCGAAATTCCGGGCACCGCCGCCGAGATCTTTGGCTGGACAGCCGCGGTGTTTATCGACCTGGCCATTCAGGAGAGCCGTGAGCTGGCAGCCGGGGAGCAGCTGGATCTAATCAATATCAATCCCGGCTCATGAAGCCGGAAGAGGGGCAAATCCATGACGGAAGCGGTTTGGGAAGAATTTCCTCAGATCTTTAAAATCGATGAATGTGAGACACTGCAGTCTGAAGTGTTGAAAAACCGGACGCTGATTATTGCCGCCAATCGCGCCCCGGTTACCCTGGTGAAAAATGAGGACGGAGAGATCGAGTTCCAGCGCGGCGGAGGCGGCCTGGTGACCGCGCTGCTCGGCCTGGCGCGCTATGTGAATGCGCGCTGGATCGGCTGCTCGATCACCGAAGAAGACCGCCAGTGGCGCGAGGGGGTAATCCCCCTGGAAAACGACGAGGGGGAGATCCTGGTCAGCTTTGTCTCTCCGGATGAGGAGAGTTACACAGACTACTACAACGTCATTGCGAACCCACTGCTGTGGTTCCTGCAGCACTCGATGTGGGATTTTGTGCGTACGCCGACCTTCGACGCCCGGACCTGGAAGGCCTGGCACGAGGGGTATGTCAAAGTAAACCGCCTGTTCGCAGAGGCGATTGTGCGCCAGATTGAAGCGGCAGATAAACCGCCGCTGGTGATGCTGCAGGATTATCACCTCTACCTGGTGCCGCGCATTATTCGCGAGACACTGGGCGAAAGAAAACCTTACACCCTGACCCATTTTGTGCACATCCCCTGGCCGGGGTCGGAGGACTGGGGTATGGTCCCGCCGGCCATGCGCCAGGCGATCCTGCAGGGCCTGTGCTCCAACGACCTGCTCGGATTTCAGACCCGGGAAGACGCGCTCAACTTTATCCGAACCTGCGAATCCCATTTACCGGACACCGAAGTGAATTTTACGAAAGGCGTGATCACCTTTCACGGCCACGACACACACGTGCGCGACTTCCCGATCTCTATCGACGTCGAGGCGCTGCGCGAACTGGCTGCAACCGATGAGGTGGCAGAGTACCGCCGGCATTTCATCGAGCGTTATGGTGACCGGAAGCTGATTGTGCGCGTGGACCGCACGGAACCCAGCAAGAACATCGTGCGCGGCTTCGCAGCGCTGAATGAAATGCTGGAGCTCTATCCGGAGCACTGCGGGGAGGTGCAGTTTTTGGCGCTGCTGGTCCCCTCGCGGATGGAGGTCGGCGAATACCAGAACTACCTGGACGAAATCATGGCTGCAGCCGGCCGTGTGAACGCATTGCACGGCGACAGCACCTGGGAGCCGGTGCGGGTGCTGGTCGGCGAAGACTACCCCCGCGCGGTGGCAGCCATGCAGCTGTACGATATTCTCCTGGTGAACTCGATCGCCGATGGGATGAACCTGGTGGCTAAAGAAGGCCCGACCGTGAACCTGAAGGACGGGGTGGTGATCCTGTCGGAGCGCACGGGCGCCCGCCAGCAGCTTGCGCCTGGCGCGCTGGTGATCTCTCCGTGTGACATTTACGCCACTGCAGAAGCGATGCACCGGGCGCTGATCATGCCGGCGGAGGAGCGCCGCAAGCGGGCGGAGTTCCTGCGCAGGGCTGTGGAAGCGGAAGATATCAGCGTGTGGCTGTGCTGGCAGCTCAAGACTCTCGCAGAGCTGGGATTATGAGCCGGCCTGAAGACCTGCGCATATCCATCCTGCACTACACCGCTCCACCGGTAACGGGCGGGGTGGAGGCAGTGATGCAGGCGCACGCCGGGCTGCTGGCTGGGGCCGGGGTTCAGGTGAGCGTGGTCGCCGGAAGAGGAGACGCGTCCGCCCTGCCGGCAGGTGTGGACCTGACGATCATCCCCGAGATGGACAGCAGTCACCCGCGCGTGGCCGGGATGCGCCCCGCGCTGGACGCCGGTGAAATCCCCAGGGGGTTCGAAGACCTGACCCGTGATCTGTACGAGGCCCTGCGCCCTGTGCTGGCCAACTTCCAGGCTGTGATGGTGCATAACGTGCTCACCAAGCACTTCAACCTGGCCCTGACGGCGGCGCTCTTCCGCCTGCTGGACGAGGGCGCCCTGCCGGGCTGTACTGCCTGGTGCCACGACCTGAGCTGGACCAGCCCGAACTCGCGCTCGAAAGTATACCCCCGCTACCCCTGGGACCTGCTGCGCAGCTACCGGCCGGAGATTACTTATGTGGCGGTTTCGGAGGCCCGGCGGGATGAAATGTGTGCGCTGTATCAGGTGCCGCCGCAGGCCGTGCGAGTGATCTACAACGGGGTTGATCCACGGGAAATATTCGGCCTGTCGGACGAAGGGCTGGAACTGGTGCAGAAGATCCGCCTGTGGGACAGCGAACTGATCCTGCTCATGCCGGTGCGCGTGACCCGGGCAAAGAATGTAGAATATGCGCTGGAACTGCTGGCCGAGATCCACCGTCAGGGCATTAAGGCCAGCATCGTGCTCACCGGCCCGCCAGACCCGCATGCGGCCGCCAGCCAGAAATATTTCGACGAACTGGTCCGCCTGCGGGATGAACTGGGCCTGCAGGGCTGGATGCACTTCGTCTTTCAGTCGGGTTCCGACCCGAATGAGCCCTACCTGGTCAGGATGGACCTGGTGGGTGAACTCTACAGGATCTGCGATCTGGTGCTGATGCCCTCGCACCGTGAGGGGTTCGGCCTGCCGGTTGTGGAGGCCGCGCTGCTGGGGACGCCGGTGGCTGCCACGCCGGTACCGGCGGCGAAGGAAATTGGCGGTGAAGACATCTTCCTGCTGGATCTGGAGCAGCCGGTGGGTGATAC
>Ga0207873_1003825_pt1 | contig 10568 bp, 9 predicted proteins | sample BGWIniCompost_FD_187373 | JGI IMG/M metagenome (GOLD analysis project Ga0207873, IMG submission 187373) | Cellulose adapted compost microbial communities from Newby Island Compost Facility, Milpitas, CA, USA - BGW Initial Compost (SPAdes)... ... | reverse complement strand
GGCCGGGCAGGAGCGACCGGACGGCGATCGGGAGGACCTGCGGGACCGGCCGGGCGAGAAGCCGCGGGAGGACGGCTCCGGCCCTGCCGTGCGGGACCGGTCCGGCGCAGAGCCGGCCGGCGCGCAGAAGCGTTCCGGCGGACGACGGACGGATGCGGAGGACCGTCCGGCGGGGGACGGGCCGGTCCCGCAGAAGCGTTCCGGCGGGCGGCAGCCGGTCCGCCCGGGACGGAACCGGCCGCAGCAGGTCATCCACGGACCGTGGCCGGACTCCTGAGCGGGCCGCGGGCGTCCGGCGTGACACCCGTCCGGAGGCGGGGCAGGATCGTGGCCGACCGAGCATCAGGTACCCCTTTGCCCCTCGACAACGGAAGGCCGAGCCGCCCATGCCCCGCCCCGTCGCCACCAGCACCCGCGTCGGCCTCGACGGCCTGCTCGCGTTCGTCCGCCCGCGCCACCGCGCCCTGATCATCACCCGCCGCTCCGACGGCACGCCCCAGGCGTCCCCGGTGACCTGCGGGGTGGACGACGCCGGGCGCCTGGTCGTGTCCACCTACCCCGAACGAGCCAAGACCCGCAACGCGCGCCGCGACCCCTCGGTCAGCCTGGTCGTCCTGTCCGACGAGTGGAACGGCCCCTGGGTGCAGGTCGACGGTGAGGCCGAGGTGCTCGACGTCCCCGAGTCCGTGGAGCCGCTGGTGGAGTACTACCGCAACATCTCCGGCGAGCATCCCGACTGGGACGAGTACCGCACGGCGATGGTCGAACAGGGCAAGTCACTCATCCGGGTCACCCCGCGCCGCTGGGGGCCGATCGCCACGGGCGGATTCCCCGCCCGTCTCGCCGGCTGACCGCACACGACCGCGCGCTTACGGGCATCCCCGCACAACCGCTGCTACGTTCCTTTCCGGTTCAATTCGGACCACGTTGTTCGGTTCATCAGCGGAAAGGAACGCAGCCACGTCTCCCGTCGATCCCGAGCACGCGCCCGACCCCGCCGCGGTCAGGCGCCACCCGGTCCTCTTCCGCGCGGTCCGGCGCCGGCGGAACCCGCGGCTGCGCCGGTCGGACATCACCGTGACGGACGAGCGGGCGGTCAGACGCGCCGTCAAGGCCGCCTCGCTCGGCAACGCCATGGAGTGGTTCGACTTCGGCATCTACGCCTACCTGGCCAGCACCATCGGCCGGGTCTTCTTCCCCTCCGGGAACGACACCGTCCAACTGCTGGCGTCGTTCGCCACCTTCGCGGTCGCCTTCCTCGTGCGCCCGCTCGGCGGCATGGTGTTCGGGCCGATGGGCGACAAGGTCGGCCGCAAGAAGGTCCTCGCGCTGACGATGATCCTCATGGCGGTCGGCACCGCCGCCATCGGCATGCTCCCCACCTACGCCGCCGTGGGCTTCTGGTCGCCGCTGCTGCTGATCGTCTTCCGGCTGCTGCAGGGCTTCTCCACCGGCGGTGAGTACGGCGGCGCCTCCACCTTCATCGCCGAGTACGCCCCCGACAAGCGGCGCGGCTACTTCGGCAGCTTCCTGGAGCTGGGCACGCTGGCCGGCTACACCGGCGCGGCTGGCCTGGTGACCGCCCTCACCACCTGGCTCGGGACCGACACCATGGACGACTGGGGCTGGCGCATCCCCTTCCTCCTGGCCGGGCCGCTGGGCATCGTCGGCATCTACCTGCGACTCAAGCTGGACGACACCCCGGCGTATCTCAAGCTGGAGGAGGGCACCGTCCACATCTCCGAGGCCGCCGACAAGGTGGAGACGACCGCCACCGGCGACCTGGCGAAGATCTTCCGGCAGCACTGGCGGACCCTGCTGCTGTGCATCGCGCTGGTCGGCGCCTACAACATCACCGACTACATGGTCCTGTCGTACATGCCGACCTACCTCTCCGACGAGATGGACTACAGCGAGACCCACGGTCTGCTCATCCTGGTGGGCACCATGGTGATCCTGATGCTGATCATCAATCAGGTCGGCCGGCTCAACGACCGCGTGGGCCGCAAGCCCGTGCTGATGGCCGGGATGCTGGGCTTCTTCGTCCTGTCCGCCCCGGCGTTCCTGCTGGTCAAACAGGGCAGCCTGGTCGCGGTCTCGGGAGGCATGCTGCTCCTCGGCCTGTCCCTCGTCTGCCTCCTGGGCACCATGTCGGCGGCGCTGCCGGCGATGTTCCCCACCTCGGTGCGCTACGGCTCCCTCTCCGTCGGCTACAACCTCTCCGCCTCCCTGTTCGGCGGCACCACCCCGCTGGTCATCACCGCCCTGATCAGCGTCACCGGCTCGGACATGATGCCGGCGTACTACTCGATGGGCGCCGCCCTGGTCGGCGTCATCGCGGTCGCCTGCATGAAGGAGACGGCGCAGCGCCCCCTGGAGGGTTCGCCGCCCTCGGTCCAGACACCCGAGGAGGCGGCGGAGATCGTCGAATCGCAGGTACCGGCGCCGAAGTTCTGAGCCCGCGCCGGTGCCGCAGCGGACTGCCGCCACGGTGGCGTGAGTGAGAGGTCCCCGGGCGGAGCAGAATGCCGGTGCGTGAGTCGGTGTCAGGAACCCGACAAGCGCGCGTGGTTCGTTCCGTCCGTCCGCAGCCGACCCTGGAGATGGCATGCAGACCAGTTCCCGGCGCGCCACCGGCGCCAGACGCGCCCTCGCCGCCGTCGTCACCGCGCTGGCCCTCGCCGCGGCAGCCCCGTCACCCGCCTCCGCCCGAGACACCGAGGACACCCACGAAGTGAAGGGGCGCCAGGTCCCGCTGCGGGTGGCGACCTACAACATCCACGCCGGAGCCGGCCAGGACGACGTCTTCGACCTCGACCGCACCGCCCGGGCGCTGCGCGATCTGCGCGCCGACGTCATCGGCCTGCAGGAGGTCGACGTCCACTGGGGCGCCCGCAGCGACTTCGTCGACGAGGCCCGCGCCCTGGCCGAGAAGCTGCGGATGCGGGTCTTCTTCGCCCCGATCTACGACCTGGACCCGGTGACCGAGGGCGGCGAGCGCCGGCAGTACGGCGTGGCGATACTCAGCCGCCACCCGGTGCTGGACGCCGAGAACCACGAGATCACCCGCCTCTCCACCCAGACGCCGGACCCGGTGCCCGAGCCGATGCCCGGATTCGCCGAGGTGGTGGTCGGAGTGCGGGGCGTGCCGGTCCATGTCTACTCGACGCACCTGGACTACCGGTCCGACCCGTCGGTGCGTGCCGCCCAGGTGAAGGACATGCTGGGGGTACTGGCCGAGGACCGGGGCCCGAAGATCCTGGTCGGCGACTTCAACGCCGAGCCCTCGGCCCCCGAACTGGCCCCGCTGTGGCGGCGGCTGCGGGACGCGGCAGAGGACGGCGGCCTCACCTACCCGGCCGTCGACCCGGTCAAGCGCATCGACCTGGTGACCGTCTCACCCGGTGTGACCGTGGCCGGTGCCCGCACGGTGGCGACCGACGCATCGGACCACCGCCCGGTCGTCGCCGATCTGAGACTTGGCCGGCACCACCCCTGACACCCCGCGGCGCGAGGACCCCGGGCGAGCAGCCCGGGGTCAGTCCTGGCCGGAGACGCTCATCTCGCCCAGCGGCGACCAGTCGTCCTGCGGCACGGTCGTGTTGACGATGCGGGGCGTCTCGGCCAGGTGGGGCGGCAGCGTCTGCTGCGCCTTGCGGAAGTGCTCCGACTGCACATGGGCCGCCCCCGCCTCGTCGTCCCGGAAGGCCTCGACGAGCACGTACTCCGTGGGATCCTCCACGCTGCGGGACCAGTCGAACCACAGACAGCCCGGCTCCTGCCGCGTCGCCCTGGTGAACTCGGCGGTGATCTCGGGCCACTGGTCGGCGTACTCGGGACGGACACGGAACTTTGCGGTGATGAAGATCATCGTTCTCCCTGGTCGTTCGCGGTTCACCATGATCGTAACCGGCCGGCACCGCCGGGCCGCTGCATCAGGCCGGCAGGATGCGCAGGCGCCGGGGCTGCTCCGCCGCGGCCAGGGGCCGGGGCAGACCCCGGCTGCCGGGTGTGACCGATCCCAGGATGCTGGGCCGGCGGGCCCCGGTGCACGCCGGGACGGTGCCGCTGAGTCCGTGCACGGTGAGGAACCCCAGGACGGCGAAGGCGTAGGCCTCCTTGGCGGCCGACGGCAGCCCCAGCTCGTCCGAGGTGTGCAGCGGGACGCCGCCCAGCTCGGCGCGCAGCATGGCCATCAGCGTGGGATTGCGCGTGCCGCCGCCCGAGGCGACGACCTCGCCGGCCCTCGCCGAGCGGACCGCGTCGGCCACCGTGCGGGCGGTGAGCCGGGTGACGGTGGCCACCACGTCCTCCAGCGGGAGCGGACCGCAGGCGGCCAGCGCGTCGCGCAGATAGGGCCAGTGGAACAGCTCCTTGCCGGTCGTCTTCGGCGGCGGCTTCGCGTAGTAGGGCTCGTCGAGGAGCCGGCCGAGCAGGGCCTCGTCCACTCGGCCGCGCGCCGCCAGCAGCCCGTCCTCGTCGTAGTCCATCCGGCCCTCGGTGAGGGCGTGCACGGCCGCGTCGGCGAGGGCGTTGGCCGGACCGGTGTCGAAGGCGACCGGGTCTCCCGCCGCGCCCGCCACGGTGAGGTTGGCGATGCCGCCGAGGTTCAGCGCGGCGGACACCCCGGCCCTGCCGCGCAGCCACAGCACGTCGACGATGCTCACCAGGGGAGCGCCCTGGCCGCCCGCGGCGACGTCGCGGCTGCGCAGGTCGGACACGACCGGGCAGCCGGTGGCCTCCGCGATCCAGGCGGGCGCCCCGATCTGCAGCGTGCCGTGCACCCGGCCCTCCTCGACCCAGTGGTAGACCGTCTGGCCGTGCGAGACGACGAGTTCGGCGCGCCCCTCGCACAGCTCCCGGTCGGCCCGGACGGCCAGCTCCGCGAAGACCTGGCCGATCCGGGTGTCGAGCCGGCACACCTCGGCCAGCGTGGTCGCCGCCGGCGGCAGCGCACCGGTCAGCGCCCTCCGCAGCTTCCTCGGATACGGCTCGCTCACCATGCCCAGCGGCCTCAGCAGCAGACAGTCGCCGTCCAGGGCGAGGTCCGCCGCGGCGGCGTCCACCGCGTCGTGCGAGGTCCCCGACATCAGCCCGACGACCCGCATGCCCGCCCCCGGCCCCGTGCGGCCGGCCATCAGGCGCGCAGCGCCCGGCGGTGGTCGTCGCCGCGCAGGGTCAGCAGGGCGACGGTGCTCACGGCACAGGTGACCACCACATAGTGCGCGGGGATGTCGATGTTGCCGGTGCGCTTGATCACCTCGGTGATGATCAGGCCCGCGCAGCCGGAGAACACCGCGTTGGACAGCGCGTAGGCCAGCCCCAGACCGGTGTAGCGGACGCGGGTCGGGAACATCTCGGCGAGCATCGCGGGACCGGGACCGGCCATCAGGCCGACGACGGCACCGGCGACGAACACCGCGGTGCCCTTCGAGGCCGTGGAGGACCCGGCGTCCTGCAGCAGATCCAGCAGCGGGAACGCGAGGACGGCCACCAGCACGGCCCCGGCCACCATCACCGCGCGCCGCCCGACCCGGTCGCTGAGCGCGCCCGCCGGGATGATGGAGGCGGCGAAGCCCAGATTGGCCAGCACGGTCGCGACCAGCGCCTGCTGGAAGCTCGCGTTCAGGGTGCTCTGCAGGTAGGACGGCATCACGACCAGGAACGTGTACCCGGCCGCCGACCAGCCCATCAGCCGTCCGGCACCCAGCGCGATGGCCTTGGCGACCTCGCGGGCCGGGGCGGCGGTCACCGTCTCCGCCCGCGGAGTGTCCGGGGCGTTTGTCGTCCGCCGGGCCCCGTGCGGCTGCGGGCCGTCGTTCTTCTGCGGGGCGTCCTCCGTCTCCGGCGACCGGCCCTGCGCGGACCGCTCGCCCGTCCCGCTGCTCCGCTCCCGGGCGGCCCGCTCGAAGGAGGGTGTCTCCTCGAGCCGGAGGCGCAGCCACAGGGCGGCGAGCCCGAGCGGCAGGGTCAGCAGGAACGGCAGCCGCCACCCCCACCCGTTCAGCTGCGACTCGCTCAGCACCGTGGCGAGCAGCGCGGCCATGCCCGCCCCGCCGAGCAGGCCCAGCGCCACCGTGAAGGACTGCCACGCCCCGTACAGACCGCGCCGCCCGGGCGGGGCGAACTCCGTCATCACCGAGACGGCGCCGCCGAACTCCCCGCCGGCGGACAGGCCTTGGACGATCCGCAGCAGGGTGAGCAGCCAGGGCGCGGCGGCCCCCACCGTGGCGTAGGTGGGCAGCAGTCCGATCAGGGTGGTGGCCACCGTCATCATCAGCACCACCAGGATCAGCGTGGGCCGTCGGCCGATCCGGTCGCCCAGCCGTCCGAACAGGGCGGCACCGACGGGCCGGAAGAAGAAGGCGAGCGCGAACGAGGCGTACGTCTTGACCAGCGCCTCGATCTCGCTGCCGCCGTCCGGGGTGAAGAAGTTGGCGGCGATGATCGTGGCGAAGTAGCCGTAGACCCCGAACTCGTACCACTCGATGAAGTTGCCGACCGACCCGGCGACCAGCGCCCGTCGTGCCCGCGGGGGCCGGGCGGTTCCCTCGGCGGTGTCGTGCACGGGGGTGGTCATACGGCGCGCCCCTTCGAGGTCTGGGTGATGCGGAGGGAAAGATTCCCCGGGCTGGCAGTAAGTTTCAGCAGTCCGTGCCAGGCTGTCAATAACTTTCACCGGGGGTGCTGCCCGCTCACCGGGCTTCTTCGGTCACCGGCTCGACCGTGCCTGCCGGGACACGCGGTAGCGCAGATACACGGCCCGGGAGGAGAACGTCCGGCACTCCGCCAGCTCGAGATCCACCCGGCGCTCGTGCCGGGGGAAGCAGGGCGTGCCGCCGCCGATCAGGACGGGGTGCACCACGGCCCGGTACTCGTCGATCAGCCCGGCCTTCGCCGCCTCGGCCGCCAGCGTCGCGCCGCCGATCGCGATCTCGCCCTCCCCGGGCTCCGCCCGCAGCCGCTCGATCTCCTCCGCCACGCCGCCGGAGGCGAGGCGGGCGTTGCCCCGCACCTCGGACAGGGTCCGGGAGAACACCACCTTGGGCAGTGGATTCCACAGGGAGATCCACTCGCGCTGCGCCTCGTCCAGCGAGGGGTCCTCTGCCGCCGTCTCCCAGTACAGCATCGTCTCGTACAGCCGCCGGCCCAGCAGATGCACGCCGACCCCGCGGATCTCGTCGATCCAGAACCGGAAGATCTCGTCGTCGGGCTCCGTCCAGTCGAAGCCGCCGTCCGGGCCGGCGATGTAGCCGTCGAGGGACATGCTCATCGAATAGGTCACGCTGCGCATCGGGGGTCTCCTCGGTGACGGTTCCGCCGTATGACCGCCCACGGTGACGGAACTCATCGCAGGCCGCACGTCCGGAGGTGACGGCACAATGGGACGCAACGGTATGGGGTTGTCTGTCCCATCATGGTTGTTTGTTCATCGTGTCGAGGGCGCAGCGGATGTCGATAGATCACAAGGAGAACCGGAGCGTGCGGGAACGGCTGAGTCCGGAGCCCGGGACGCTGCTGGAGCACGTCTCCGTCGCCGTCCTCGGGATCGACGGGCGCGACCGGATCTGCTTCTGGGGGCCGGGCGCGCGGGATCTCTTCGGCCACGACGAAGCGGCCCTCACCCAGCCCGTCGACCTCCTCTTCGACCAGCGCGAGCCGGGCCCCGGCCCACCCGGGACACCGGTCGGCACCTACCTCGCCGACCAGGGCCGCACCCGCGGCTACTGGCGCGGCCGGCTCCCCGTGCGGCACCGGGACGGCAGCGTCTTCGACTGCGGCTTCCGCGTCTTCACCATCACCGGCGTCGACGGCGGCACCGTGGTGATGGCCCTGGCCAGCAGAAGCGCGGAGCTGGACCGGGTCAAGACCAACCTGGCCTTCGTCGACGCCCTCTTCGACTCCTGCCCGATCGGCCTCGTCCAGCTGGACGAGGACCTGCGGTACACGCACCTCAACCGGGTGCTCGCCGACATGGACGGCATCACCGTCGAGGAGCACATCGGCCGCCGCATGCCGGACGTCATGGCCCCGCGCGACCCCGCCGGACTGGAGCGGCTGCTGCGCGGTGTGGCCGAACACGGCCGCTCCGTCGTCGGCCACCTGGTCCCCGTCCGGCATGCCGAGGAGGAACGGGTCAGGTCGCTGAGCCTGTTCCCGCTCAGCCGGGCCATCGGCACCCCGGCGGGCATCGGCGGAGTCGTCATCGACGTCACCGACCGGGAGGCCGCCCTCGTGGAGGCCGCCGAGTCACGCGCCCGGCTCGAACTGCTGGACCGGGCCACCGCCCGGATCGGCACCACCCTGGACGTCGGGGTGACGGCCGGCGAACTCGTCGAGGCCGCGGTCCCCGACTTCGCCGACGCGGCCGTGGTGGAACTCGTCGACTGGAAGAACGAACCCGAGATCTTCGACCCGGCCCTGCCGCTGACCACCCGGCGGATCGCCTCCGGGACGGTGCTGCCGCCGCCCGCCGGCGAGCTCGTCGGCGGAGTCGACACCGTCCAGTACCCGCCCGGCTCCAGCATCCACCGCATGCTGCGCACCGGCCGCCCGATCGCCGTCCCGGTGGACTCCGACTTCCTGACCAGCACGGTCCTGCGCGAGGACCGCACCCGGGTCCTCCTCGAGAGCGGCCTGTCCGGCCTGCTCATCGCACCGCTGATCGCCCGCGGGACGGTCCAGGGACTCACCGTGTTCGGCCGCTCCGCCGCCCGGCTGCCCTTCACCGAGCAGGATCTGCGGCTCGCCGCCGAACTGTCCGCACGCGCCGCACTCTGCCTGGACAACGCGCGCCTGTACACCAGGGTCCAGGACATCAGCCTCACTCTTCAGCGCGCCCTGCTGCCCACCAGCCTCGCGACCGGCCCCTACGTCGAGATCGCCCACCGCTACGTCCCGGGCAGCCACGTCAGCCTGGTCGGCGGCGACTGGTACGACGCGATCAACGTCCCCGGCGGCCGGGTCGCCCTGGTCGTCGGCGACGTGATGGGCCACGGGGTGCCCGCGGCGGCGGCCATGGGCAGCCTGCGCATCACCGCCCGGACCCTGGCCCGCAGCGGCCCGGACCCCTCCGAACTGCTGGCCGAACTGGACGTCTCCGCCCAGGAGGCGGGCATCGAGCTCGCCACCTGCCTCTACATCGACTACGACCCCGGCACGGGTCGCGCCCGCATCGCCAGCGCCGGCCACCCGCCCCTGCTCGTCCGCTCCCCGGACGGCCGCGTGGAGACCGTCGGCGACATCCCCGGGGTGCCGCTCGGCGTGGGCGGGCACCCCTTTCACACCACCGAGATCACCCTGCCCGACGGCGCCGTGCTCGCCCTCTACACCGACGGCCTGGTGGAGACGCGCGACCGCGGCATCGACGAGGGCGTGGCGGCGGCCGCCGCCGTGCTGGGCAGCGCCACGGACGGCCTGGAGGAGACGGCGGACCATCTCCTCTTCCAGCTGCTGCACGGCCCGCCCGGCGACGACACCGTCCTGGTGCTGGCCCGGGTCCGCCACCGCCGCGGACGGTGACGTCCCAGCCGGTGCCGCCCCGGTCTGGCGGTTCCGCGACTTCACTGACGTCCCAGGGATCCGTCAGGCTGGGACGGGGCGTCCCGGACGAGAGGCTGCGCAAGGCAGTGGGGGAGGAGCCACGGTGGAGAAGAAGGCAGTGGGGGAGGAGCCACGGTGGAGAAGATGACGGTGGCCGTCACGGGGGCCGCGGGGACCATCGGCTCCGCCGTACGGGCCGCGCTGCGCGACGAGGTCGCCCGCCTCGTCCTGCTCGACCGCGTGCCCCTGCGGCAGGAGACCGGCAACGAGACCGTCCACACCGTCGACCTGCGGGACGCGGCCGCCGTTCGGTCGGCGCTCGCGGGCGCCGACCGCGTCCTGCACCTGGGCGGCATCCCCGACGAGGCACCCCTCGCCGACCTGCTCGAGGCCAATGTGCTCGGCACGCACCACGTCCTGGAGGCCGCACGACGCACCGGCATCCCGCGCGTCGTCCTGGCCGGCAGCAACCGCGTGACCGGCTTCTACCCCACCGGGACCCGCACGGACCCGAGCCTGCCGGTACGCCCCGACGGGCTCTACGGAGTCAGCAAGGCCGCCGTCGAGGCGCTCGGACAGCTGTACGCCGACAAGTTCGGCCTCTCCGTCATCTGCCTGCGCATCGGCAGCTTCGAGCAGAGGCCCAGCGAGCCCCGCCACCTGGCGACCTGGCTGAGCCCGCGTGACGCGCTCGGCTTCATCCGGGCCGCGCTGACCGCACCGCTCTCCGTCCGCTTCGCCACGGCGTACGCGGTCTCCGCCAACACCCGCCGCTTCTGGGAACTTCCCGACCCGGCCGTGCTCGACTACACCCCCGTCGACGACGCCGAGCACCACGCCCCGGACATCCCCGGCGCGGACCGGCCGGCCGACCCGGACGCACCACAGGGCGGCCCCTACGCCCTGCCCGAGTTCACCCTCCGCCACCTTGGGTCCTGAACGCGGCGCGGCAGCCTTCCTCCGCCGCACGGGCGGCGGCCTCGACCCACCCGCGCACGGCCGGCCCTGCTCCGGGACGCGCGCCG
>Ga0207873_1003824_pt1 | contig 10569 bp, 8 predicted proteins | sample BGWIniCompost_FD_187373 | JGI IMG/M metagenome (GOLD analysis project Ga0207873, IMG submission 187373) | Cellulose adapted compost microbial communities from Newby Island Compost Facility, Milpitas, CA, USA - BGW Initial Compost (SPAdes)... ... | reverse complement strand
GGGGATCGACGTGGCGGGCGAAGCGCTCACGGGGCTCGTCATCGACAAGCTGCCGTTCCCGCCGCCCGACGATCCGGTCATCGACGCCATCTGCGAGCGCGATCCGCGCGCCTTCGACAACTACCTCGTGCCGCGGGCCATCATCGCGCTGCGCCAGGGGGTCGGTCGCCTCATCCGCTGCAAGACGGACGTCGGCGTCGCCGTCATCCTCGACAAGCGCATCGCCGAGAAGGGTTACGGCCGCAGGTTCCTCAAGAGTCTGCCGCCAATGCTGTCCACGCGGCGCGTCGAGAACATCTCTCGCTTCCTCGAGGAGGCTGCCTATGCGCGCGCGAGTTGACGCTGCGCTCACGCTCGACGCGCACGAGGTGCCGCCGAAGGTGCTCGAGCGCCTCTGCAGGACGCTGTCCTTCCCGAACCCCGCGTACCTCGACCGCCTCCGGCTCGGCCTCGGCCCGGGCGCCGAGCTCGAGACCGTGTGCTTTGTCGAACAGCGGGGTGGTGAGGTGCGGCTCCCGCGCGGCGCGATCTACGTGCTGCGGCGGGCCGCGGCGCAGGACGGCGTGATCGTCGCCTGCGACGACGCGCGCGTGCTGCCGAATGCGCGGCTCGAGATCACACGGGAGCTCCCGCTCCGCGACTACCAGGAGGCCGCGGTCGACAAGCTTGCGAAGGTCACGCAGGGCACGGTCGTCATCCCGTGCGGCGGCGGAAAGACCCGCGTGGGCATGGGCGCCGTCGCGCGCCTCCGCACGCCGACGCTGGTGCTCGTGCACACCCTCGACCTCGCCGAGCAGTGGCTGGGCGAGCTCAAGGGCAAGCTCGGCCTCGACGCAGGCCTCGTCGGCGACGGTCAGGAGCGCCAGGCTCCCGTCACGGTGGCGGTCATCCAGGCGCTCGTGCGCTGGGAGCCCGCGAAGCTCGACGCCTTCCTCGCGGGCTTCGGCCTGCTCATCCTCGACGAGGCGCACCATGTGGCGGCGAGCACCTTCCGCTCTGTCGTCGACCGGTGCCCCGCGCGCTACCGCCTCGGGCTCACCGCGACGCCCGAGCGCGAAGACGGCCTCACCGCGCTCCTCGATCTGTTCCTCGGCGCGCCCCTCGTCACGGTCACCCACGAGGAGCTCGTCGCCGCAGGCGTGCTCACGGTCCCGGAGATCCGCACCGTAGAGACGGACTTCAGCTTCCCGTACACGGGCGCCGAGGACTACGCGCCGATGCTCGCCGCGGTCGCGCGCGACGAAGCGCGCAACCGCCTTATCGTCGACGCCGTCGTCCGGGAGGCTCGGGGTGGCCACGTCTGCCTCGTGCTCTCTGGGCGCATCGACCACTGCCACGCGCTCGCCCATGCCATCGCGGCAGAGGGCACGGGTGTCGCTGTCCTCACCGGAGAGGTGAAGCGCGAGCGGCGGAAGGAGCTGCTCGATGAAGCTCGCGCAGGTCGCCTCTCCGTGCTCGTGGCGACGAGCCTCGCCGACGAAGGCCTCGACCTGCCGCGGCTCTCGCGCGTCTTCCTCGCGTACCCTGGCCGCGCCCGTGGACGCACCGTGCAGCGCCTCGGGCGCCTTATGCGGCCGCACGCCGACAAGGTGGACGCGGCGCTCTACGACTTCGTAGACCGCAAGGTGCCGATCCTTCGTCGCCATCACCTCGAGCGTCGGAGGCTCTACGCGGAGGTGCTGGGCATCCCTGTCTCGAAGCTCGGTCCGCATCGAGCGGCCGCCGGTGCGCGCGCATGAGCGGTCTGGCCCCGAACCACGACGCCATTCGCGCGACCTGGCGCTGGCTCGCGCACGCTCCGCACGGCATCTCCGAGGTGCGCGTCATCCGCCCCGCGGGCGGCATCGTCGGCATCGGCTTCTTCGACGACGAGGAGGCGTTCGTCCGCGAGTGCGTGCGCACGAACGCGGTCGGCAACGTCTACGTCGGCATCCAGCCTCGCCCACGGCGCTTGCTCGAGCTTGCCCCGAACGTCGTGCGTCCGCTCAAGACCGGGGCCGGTCGCAAGGACATCGAGGTCATCACCGCGACGGTCATCGACCTCGACCCGGTACGCCCCAAGGACACCGCGAGCACCGAGGCCGAGCTCGCGGTGGCGATGGCCGCCGCGGATGACGCGATCGCCTGGTGCGAGTCCGAAGGGCTCGTGCGCCCGCGCCTGATGATGAGCGGCAACGGCGCGCAGCTCTGGTTCGCGTTGCCGCCCACCTCGCTCGAGGGCGAGCGCCGCGAACGTCTCCAGGCTGGGCTCAAAGCCTTCGAGGCGCAGGTCCGCGATCGCGTGCAGACTGACGCCGTGCACGTCGACTCGATCCACGACGTCGCGCGCATCATCAAGGTCATCGGCACCGTGAGCCACAAAGGCGACGGCCTCGGCGAACGGCCTCACCGCGTCAGCGCGGCGCTCGCTGGCTTCAAACGTGTCGAAGACGAAGGGTTGCTCGCGAGGCTCGACGTTGAGCCCGTGCCGACCGCCGCACCTCGCGTCTCGCTGCCGGTCGTCGGTGAGCTTCCGGCGCCCGGGACGACGAAGGCGCGGCGAACACCTGAGGGCGAGTACGACTGGGAGCATCCCGTCGAGATGTGCGGGCCCGTGCAGCGACTCTGGGAGCAGGGCGCGGACGACCGCAGCGTCGCCATCTTCAACATGGTGCGCTTCTTCGCGCACAAGGGGCTGGGGCTCGACGAGATCACCGAGCTTGTCCTCGAATACGACCGCCGCGGCCTCGGGAAGCTCAAGGGACGCGACGGGGCCGCGTACATCCGCAAGGCGCACGAGAAGGTACTCGCGACCGCGCGCGACGACGGCTCCGTCGCCCCGCCGTGTCACTCGCTGCAGAAGCTCGGGTTCTGCAGGGTGAACCGCGAGCCGGGCGCGCGCTGCGACCTGTACGACTTCGTCTTCGACATAGAGAAGGCGATTGAGTCCGTGCCGAGCGAGCTGCCCGCGCGCGAGCTCGAGTACCGTCTCAAGCCCATCCTCGACGCCATCGCGCATCGCGACCCGTCGGTGCAGAGCAAGTACCTCGGCCTCGTCGAGAAGCGCTTCGGCCTCAAGCCCAAGGATCTCCGCAAGGCCGTGGCGAAGGCCGCGAGCGCGCCGGCGCGGGACGACGACGAGCGCGCCGACCCTGAGCGCACAGACGACGCGATCGAGGGCGAGATCTACGAGGACACCTGCTTCTACTACTGCGTCACGGCGCGTGGAGAGACCAAGGTCGTCTCGTCGTTCACCATCAGCCCCACCATGCGCGTGGTGACCGAGGACGGCGAGCTGATCCTCGGCGACGCGCACACCGACAAGGGCGGCGTCGTCCCGGGCCTGCGCCTGCCGCTGTCATCGTTTCACTCGAAGCGAGACTTGATCCGCCAGCTCCCTTCAGCCGACCTCCAGTGGACCGGCAGTGACAACAACGTGCAGGGGCTCCTGCGCGTCCTCGCGCGTCGGCCGGTGCCGCGACGTCCGGGCTCGACGATGCTGGGCGAGTACCGGCGCGGCGAGCACCACGTGTGGCTCGGGCCAGATTGCGCGATCGGCAAGGAGGGCTTCCTCGATCCGTCGCCGGTCGTCTACGTGCCGAGCGGGGCCTCGCTCGACAAGCGCGTCTTGTACGTCCGCGCCGACGACGACACCTTCCTCGAGGTCGCGGAGACGGTGTTCCGATGCCTGCCGCTGGTGAACAAACCCGAGGTCATCGTGCCGGTGCTCGGCTGGTTCTTCGCGACCCCGATGAAGCCGAGCTTCATGAAGGCGGTCGGTTCGTTCCCGGTGCTCTTCGTCTGGGGCACGCAGGGCTCCGGCAAGTCGAGCCTCTGCATCGACATCATGTGGCCGCTGTTCGGCGTGCGCGACGCTGAGCCCTACAGCGCGACGGAGACCGAGTTCGCGCTGCTCAAGCTCCTGACCTCGACGCGGTCGGTGCCGGTCTTCATCGACGAGTACAAGCCGTACGACATGCAGCGCCAGCGCCTCAACACGCTGCATCGCTACCTGCGCCGGCTGTACCGGGGCGAGACGGAGGAGCGCGGGCGTCCCGACCTCAAGGTGAACAGCTACCACCTGCAGGCCCCGGTCTGCGTCGCGGGCGAGACGCGCCCTACGGAGGCCGCGCTGCTCGAGCGCATCATCACAGCGAACCCCGAAAAGACCACGTTGAAGGAGCTGGCCGGGTGCCAGGCGGCGCACCGCGAGCTCCGCTCGGTCGACCTCGTCCTCTTCGCTCCGCGCTACATCCAGTTCTGCCTGGGGCGTGACTTCGCGGCCGACCTCGATGTGGCACGGGGCGCAGCGAAGGCGCTCCTCGGCGACCGCAAGGTGCCCGTGCGCATCGTGGAGAACCTCGTCGCGATGCTGCTCGGCGTGCACCTCTTCGAGGAGTTCGCCAAGGCCTGTGGCTGCGATCTGGAGCACGAACTCGGCGTGTGCGAGGCCGTCGACGCCGTCCTCGAGGACGTCCTCGAGACCGACCACGGCGTGAAGAACGCCCTCGACCATTTCCTCGAGATGCTCGGCGTCATGGCGGTGCAGGGGCACCTCAAGCACCGCGTCCACTACGCCTTCGATGGCGGTCACCTCGCCGTGCACCTCGAGAGCGCGTACGACGCGTTCCGCGCGCACTGCAAGCGCATCGACTACGAGGGCGAGGTCGTGGACCTCAAGGCGCTGCGCCGCCTGGTCGCCGAGAACAAGAAGCAGGGCGGCTTCGTCGTCTCGGAGAGCGAGCGCGTGCTGTTCGATCGGAACGGGCGCCGGCGCGCCGTGCTGATCGACCTCGGGAAGACGAAGGTGGTGACCGCGGACGACTTCCCGACGCCCGACGACTCCGACCAAGGGAGCGGCTTCCGCGATAGCTTCAGGTCGCGCTACGGCTGGAGCGACGGCTCGTAGCCGGCGTCTTCACCGCATCGGCCTCACCCGGGGCGCCCAGGCGTCGACAATCACGCAGCAGCGTCGCTGCGTTCTGCAAGCCCTCTTCCTGCTTTTTCGTCGGCTTCGTCTTGGTGCCGTCCTTCTTCACCGTGGTCGTTGTGGCCACGAACTCGAGCTGCGCGAGCGACTCGTCGAGCTCGATGTTCTCGGGTGGCACGCCGAGCCGGATGAGACCTTCGCCCCGCTGCACGCGTAACAGCGCCTTGCGCTCCTGTTCGCTCAGCCCCGGCACCTCGTACTTCGCGAGGTCGGCGCGGAGGTCGTTGAGCGCCGGGTCCTTATCGCTCCCGTCACGCAGGCGCGACTTATCGATCCAGCCGTCGTCCTTGCCGTTCTTGCGAGCCGCCGCCAGCAGCAGCAGCCGGAGGAACTTCAGGTCGCTCTTTCGGAATCCACCGAAGTCATGGCCGTTGATCTCGACGATGTGTCGATCGCCCGGTCGCGTCGCGAACCGGAGCCTCACGTAGTCCAGGTCGAGCGTCGCATCGTCGACGACGCGCTTGCGGTAGTCGGGCGTGAGCTGGTCGAGCGCGCGGGTCAGATCCATGCCGCCGCGAGCGTCCAGCGTAAGCTCGAAGGCGATGATTCCATCGGTCACTGCGAACGAACCTGGCGGCTTACTCGGCACGAGCACGATGAGCCGATCGACGCCAAGGTCTGCGCGGAGCCCACGGCAGAGTTGCTCAAACCCGAGCCGTGGCGCGCGCAACCAGACGACCGCGATCTCGAGCCCCCGGCGCCGCAAGAGCCCGACGCCGAGGAACGGCTTGGGGACCGCGGTGCCGAGCGGCGCGAGGCCGTTGCGCGCCCCGAGCTTCGCGAGCACCTGCTTCGCCTGACAGCGGAGCCCTTCGACCTCGGCGCGGTCGACCCAGGTCCAGCCAGGCCAGCAGGGCGGCTCCTCGGGGCACGCGACGCCGACGAGCTTCTCGTTGGCGCGCAGGTCGTAGTTCAGGTTCGGGAGGCACCCATGCTGGCAGCCCGGCGGCGAGTAGTCGTCGTCCTTCCCGTACTCGAGGACGCGCTCGCGGACGCAGAGCACCGGCTCTGCGCCTGCGGCCATGACCTCGGCATACGAGACGCGCGAGTCATCACTGCGCCGCAGCTTCGAAAGCAGCAGCTGCCACGGGAGAACGTCGTCCGCTGGCATCGATGCCCCACTCCTTCAGGTAGCGACGGATGACGCGGTCGCGCTCCGTGTCGTTCAGGTTCGAGCTGTTCGGGTTGAAGAGGCTCACCGTGCGGTACCGCTGCCGGCCCTTGCCCTCGAAGCGGAACTGCAGCCGGACACCGTGGATCTCGTCGTTCGAGAGGTTCAGCCCGTGCTCCTCGAGGAGCGCGCGGACCCCGAGCACCGTGAAGCCCGGCTTCATCTCCACGGTCACGCGCTTGACGTCACGGCTCGCGGGCTTGGCCACGATGCGGACGATGGAGACCTCCTCGATCTTGTCGAACCCGCGCACGGGGAAGTCGAAGTCGTCGTCGCGCAGCGGGTCGAAGCAGAACTTCGGGCTCTTGCTCGTGTCCTCGAAGTAGGCGGGGTCGCCGATGAACGTCTGCGCGAAGAGGTCCCGCAGCTTCTCGCGCTCGGTCACACGCGGCGCCTTCACGAGCAGAGTCGAGGTCTCGAACTGGAACACGGCCGCGAGCCTCACGACGGGGCGCTGCCAGTCCGGCTCGACGACGCCTTTGTCGTTGAAGCGATCGAAGGGAGCGACCTCGTCCTCGTGGTAGATGAAGAGCGCGAACTTCTCCTCGTTGGCGAAGTCCTCCACCTGGCAGCGAGCGCCGAAGGCGGTCTCACGGAAGTAGTTCGCCATCGCCAACTTCATCGCGGCCTTGGCCTCCGCGGTCGGCGCGAGCGTCACCGGACGGCGCCCGTAGTACTCGGTGAGGTGCTCCATCATGTCGAGCGCGTGCGCTTGGTGCGCCTCGAGGAAGCGGGCCTCATCGGCGATGAACAGCCGCACGGCGAGGTCCTGTGCAGACCACTCGCGGCTCTCCTCGACCAGGTGCGCGTGTCCGTTCGTCCAAACCTGGAGCGCGAGGCGCTCGAGGTACGGGCGAGCGTGCGGCCCGCACAGATCGTTGACCGGGAGCAACTTCGTCTCGATCGCGACCCGCTCTGCCTCGGGCAGCGCCTTCCACGCCCGGTACACCTGCTCGCCGAGCGGACCTTGACCGTCGAGCACGAGCTCGACGGAGGCCCACTCGAGCAGCACGTCGAGCGCGCCGGGGGTGAGGTGGCGGAAGAAGGACTTTGGGTTCCATTCGCGGCTGGCCATGCGTACTCCGTGGTGAGTGTTGCCTAAACAGGGGACAGTGAGAGCAAGCAAAGCCCCCCTGCCCAGAACATCAGAAGAGCCGTCCTTGCGGCGCCGACGCGTCGACCACCAGCTTCAGGGTCTCCAGGCGGATCTGCATCGCCTGGTTCGACACGTTCGAGAAGTTGCCGCGCTCGATGACCTCGGACGCGAGCGCGCGCAGCTCTGGGATCAGCTCACCCGCCTTCTTGCGCGCGACGAGGTCGTCGACGGCCAATGGGTCGCCTTGCACGAGCCTCGCAGCGGCGCGTACGTCCGAGGCCGGCATCAGCAAGAGGGCTGCGAACTTGTCGGCCTGGATCTCGGCGGGATCGCGCTGCCCATCGCGGCAGATGATCGCCGGCGTCGCCTTCGCGGAGGGCTCGCGCGAAAAGAGCGGCACCGTGACCTTCTCCATCTCGATGAGCGGCCGGTGCAGGACCCAGTGTCCGGTCTCGTGTGCCAGCGTGAAGCAGAAGCGCCCCTCGTTCCCCTCGAGCGACGAGTCGATCATCACGTGCCCGTCCTCGAGCCACGTCGCGCCGAGGACGTCGTCCTTACCGAGACGCGCGCGAAGGTCACCGATGCTGAGGGACAACCCGAGCAAACCCTCGACGATGTCGTCGATCGGGATGGGCGGACGCGGTGGCGTGCCCTTCCACTTGGCATACTTGCGCAGCAGCTCAGTCGCTGCGCTCTCGAGCTTGGCATCCGCCAGGTACGGGACCTTCAGCGCCATCACTTCTTTCCCTTCTGCTTCTCCGCGAGGAGCTTCATGAGGTCGTCTCCGGAGAGCTTGTGCTGCTTGGCTGTGCGCAGGAACGCGGGCATGGTCGGGTCGCTCTTGATCACCTTCTCCACGTCTTCCGGCACGCGGCCGGCGAGCTGCATCAGCTCGTCGAAGTTGTCGTTCAGCAGCGTCGCCAGCTTGCGGATCACGTCCTCGGCCGGCGGCGTCTTCTCGTCCATGGTCTCGATACGCGACAGGTACGTGGGGGAGATGCCGACCTTCGCGGCCGTCTCCCGGAGACCGAGCTTGAGCTCAGCGCGCTTTCGGCGAATGCGTTCTCCTAGGCGTTCCTTCACGTTCGTCCTCTCTCAGCGCCCCCGGGGTACAGCTGGGAGCGATGTAGTGTCCCCTAAATACTAAACAGAGACATCAGGGTCAAGGGGGCCCGCGGTCGGCACGTCGTGCGTCGTCCCAAACCGCGTGGTCGCGGCGCGTTTGCCACCCGTGACCGACCGCTTCGCGACATCCGCGCCCAACCGTTCCACAAGCGTCGAGCCCCCCGAAGATCGCTTGGCCGACCTTCGTCGGCGGCGCGCCGAGGCCGCGGACGTCCTGGCGGAGACCCTCTTGGACATGTGGTTGCGCGAGCGACGCGCGCAACGCGCGGCGGCCTCGGGATCCGTGCGCTCGGGAGGCCGAAGTGGCTGACCTCTCTCGGGTTCTCGCCTTGTCTTCTTCCGGGGAAGAAGCCGTCATGCCGACGACCCGCGAGCACGGCGCTCGCGCAGAAGGAGGCACGAACAAGATGACGACCAAGACCGTTGCTCGGGCCCGCGCGAACGCGCGCGAGCTCGGCGACGTCCCCGCCCAGCTCGCCGCGCTCGAGACGATGAGCGTCGGCCAGCTCGCCGAGAAGTGGCGCGAGCTCTACGGCGAGCCGACGCGCACGCGGAACAAGGACTACCTGAAGAAGCGCCTCGCCTGGCGCATCCAGGAGCTCGCCGAAGGCGGGCTGTCGGCGAGCGCGCTCGCGCGGATCACCGAACTTGGTGATCAAATGCCGGAGCGCTGGCGGATGCGGCTGGCGCCAACCGACGCCACACCCGCGCCGGCGCTCGAGCCGCGCGACCCGCGAATCCCGCCTGTGGGCACGGTGCTTCGGCGCGTCTTCCAGGGCGTCGCGCACGAGGTCACCGTCTGCAGTGAGGGCTTCGAGTACGCTGGCCAGCGCTTCAAGACGCTCTCGGCGGTGGCGAAGCACATCACGGGCACGCCCTGGAACGGCTTCCTCTTCTTCGGCTTGAAGAAGCGCGTCGAGGCTGCGCGCGAGGAGAGCGCGGCATGAGCGACGTCCAGTTCTACCGCACGCAGATGGGCCATCGCTTCTACGAAGCCACCGCGCCGGCGCTGGTGCGCGAGCTCGCGCGCCTCAACGACAACCTCGAGCGGCTCCTCGCGTTCCTCGAGCGTGAGCCCGCGGGCGAACCACCGAGGCCCGAGAGCAAGCCGAAGGAGCCTCGATGACGCGACGCACGACGCCGAGCGTGTCTGCGACGGCCACGAAGCGCTGCGCGATCTACACGCGCAAGTCGACGTCGACCGGCCTCGACTCCGACTTCAACAGCCTCGACGCGCAGCGCGAGGCCTGCCTCGCGTACATCCAGCGCCAGCCCGGGTGGACCCTCGTCGACGAGCGCTACGACGACGGCGGCTTCACCGGCGCGAACACCGACCGCCCCGCGTTCCAGCGCCTCATGGCTGACATCGACGCGGGCAAGGTCGACGTCATCGTCGTCTACAAGGTCGACCGGCTCTCGCGCTCGCTCCTCGACTTCGTGAAGGTGATGGAGCGGCTCGGCACGGCCGGCGCCTCCTTCGTGTCCGTCACGCAGAACTTCTCGACGGCCGACGCGATGGGGCGCCTGACGATGAACCTCCTCGCCAGCTTCGCCGAGTTCGAGCGGTCCATGATCGCCGAGCGCACGCGCGACAAGATCGCCGCCTCGCGCCGCAAGGGGAAATGGACGGGGGGCCCCGTGCCCTTCGGCTACTCGGCGAAGGACAAGAAGCTCGTCGTCAACGAGGTCGAAGCGCGCGTCGTGCGCGAGGCGTTCGCGCTGTTCCTCCAGCACCGGCAGATGGCGAAGGTCGCGCGCGAGCTGAACGAGCGTGGGCTCCTGCCTCGTGGCTCCAGCCGCCCCTCACGACTCGGGCTCCGCTGGACGAAGGACTCCATCGCGCGTGTGCTCCGCAGTCCGCTCTACGCGGGCCTCATGATGTACGGAGACGAGCTGCACCCCGGCGAGCAGCCGCGCATCATCGACGACGCGACGTACCGCCAGGCGACCCGCATCCTCGAGGGCGCGGGCCGCGAGCTGCGGTTCACTGGGCTCAACCCGGACTACGTACTGCGCGGGCTCCTGCGCTGTGCCGGCTGCGGCCAGGCCATGTGCCCCGGGTCCACCTCGAAGAACGGCAAGACCTATCGCTTCTACCGGTGCTCGACGCGCGACAAGCATGGCAAGGACGCCTGCTCCGCGCGTCCGCTGCCTGCCCGGGCGCTCGAGGAGCTCGTCGCCGAGCGCATCACCGCGGCGACCGCCGAC
>Ga0207873_1003822_pt1 | contig 10570 bp, 8 predicted proteins | sample BGWIniCompost_FD_187373 | JGI IMG/M metagenome (GOLD analysis project Ga0207873, IMG submission 187373) | Cellulose adapted compost microbial communities from Newby Island Compost Facility, Milpitas, CA, USA - BGW Initial Compost (SPAdes)... ... | reverse complement strand
GCGGCGGTTTTACTCACCACTCGTGAGGAACATCGCACGTCAGGAAAACATTGCCGTAGAAGAACTCGATGCTATATCGGGCACGGGTGCCGAAGGACGCGTAACAAAGAAGGACATTCTCGCCTACGTTCAGAACCGCAAACTAGGGGCCTCGTTGCAGGCCGCACCGTCACGCCTCGCACCTCCTTCCATCAGCGCGGGCGACGAAATCATCGAAATGGACCGCATGCGCAAAATGATTGCGGAGCGTATGGTTGAGTCAAAGCGAATTTCCCCTCATGTTACCTCATTTGTTGAAGCCGATGTCACAGGCATCGTCTACTGGCGAAACCGATGGAAGAGCGAATTTCAGAAACAGGAAGGCGACGCGCTGACCCTTACGCCGATTTTTATTGAGGCTGTGATGCTCGCTTTGAAAGATTATCCCATGATGAATATCCAGGTCGACGGTGATCGCATCATCCGCAAGAAGGATATCAACATCGGTATGGCCGTCGCGCTGCCTTCGGGCAATCTTATCGTGCCTGTCATTCGCAATGTCGACCAGTACAGTCTACGTGGACTTGCGAAGGCGGTGAACGACCTGGCGCGTCGGGCACGGGACAACAAGTTGAAGGCCGATGACCTCGCAGGAGGAACATTCACTGTTTCAAACGTCGGATCGTTCGGGAACGTAATGGGTACTCCTATTATCATGCAACCCCAGGTAGGCATTATCGCACTCGGCGCAGTAGCAAAAAAGCCCGCGGTTGTTGAAACTCCTTACGGCGATTCGATCGCCATCCGACACAAGATGTTTTTGTCGCACTCTTATGATCATCGTGTTATTGACGGCGCGCTGGGTGGAAGCTTCGTTAAGCGTGTGGCCGACTATCTGGAACGCTTCGACGTGAACCGCACGATATAGTTCGCCGATCTCCTTATTGCCTCACAACAATGAATCCGCGCAACGGTTGTTGATCGGGCAACGTCAACACGTAAAAATACTGGCCACTTGGGAGGACAGCTTCCCTGTTTATGTTGGAACGCCCGCGGAACACGCGGTGTTGGTTGTCGTAGTCTTGGACTTCGAAAACCTTGTCTCCCCACCGGTTGAATACCGAGAATCTGTTTTCAGGATAGCGCTCAATGTTCTGAATCATAATGAAATCATTCAGTCCATCACCATTGTCAGACACGGCGTTGTGTACAATAACACCATGGTCGGCAAGTTGCGCATGTCCTGACCGACTCCTGGCAAGCGTCACGACTGGCATGCTGATATCGGAGCCGCTCATCACGCGATCGCCCGCGACCCGCGGTTCATCCACCGCCCGACCGATGCTGACAAATTTTCCGTCAGTTGTCACCGCCTGAACGACAACCACCTGATCATCGGTGTTGAAACGACTCCTGTCGAGTGGCAAAACAATTGGAGATGAAGGCAGTTGGCCGGATAACGCTTCTATGTACCAGTACCTGGGAGTCAAGATCGTTTCAAGTCCATCGCCCTGAACCGTGACAGGATACTGCGGTTCAAAAAGCTGAACCCCTATGAGCTCTTCTACGTTGTCCACCTCGGGAATTTCGACCGGTAGATACTCAACGCCATTGCCAAGAGGAAACACTTTGTATCCACTACCCCGCTGATAGACGGAACCATAAATATGCGAAGCGGTGGACATACCTTCCATCGCTATGTCGGGACCGAAAATAACCTTCGCTCCGCCCGCGGCTTCCACAATACCTTTTTCAAAGAAAATATTGTTTTCAATGAATAAATCCGATACCACCACCTTCCGCGTGCCTCCCGCAATGGTGACGCCGCTGAATGCTTGGCCATTGTGATGAATGACTTGTGGAACCGTAGGCGAAGTACTGTTGAAAGTGACATGTCCCGTACCCGCATCGTACAATCCGCTGTTAACCCACTGACCCGCTACTTTGATGTGACCGTCATTGCGAAGCGTACCGCGGTTATCCACACTACCTTGAATTACCAGCGTCGTATTGGGCACAATGGTTAAACGCGCATCCGATCGCAGTGTAGGCGCTTGCGCAAATGCACCGCGAATGGCAGCAAACAACATTAGTGCAATCCATATGGAAGGAATGACGCGCACGCTTTAGAACTTGCTGATTACGTACCAATAGTTGGAGCCGACCGCCACAATGGTAATGGCCGTGGGACCGGCCCCGAGAAGTCCCCCGATCGAGTAAGTGGTCGACGCATTTCCATCAACAATAGAATTTCCCGACGGTGCCTGAATGGTCGCGGTGGCCCCGAGCAGCCCCACCAAACCAAAATTGTGTCGAATGTGCAAGGCTTTGCCCGGCACAGCGCTGGCGCGTGGCAGCGTGATGGTCGCCCCACCGGTGGAAACTATAATTACATCGTCGTCGACCGTTGCCGTATAGTTGCCGTTTATCGTGATCGCGCGCAAAGCTTGCGGAACACCAGGTGGTCCTTGCGGTCCCATCGGGCCAGGTTCGCCCTGATCACCTTTCTCTCCTTGAGAACCTTGGGGGCCTATCAGCCCTGGCTCTCCCGGATCACCTTTCTCGCCTTGAGGGCCCATCGGCCCAACCTCGCCCTGACTTCCTTTGATATTAAAGATTGTCACATACTTTGATAAACGTCACCATTCGTGACATTCAGGTAGTAGTCGCCTTCAACGCCAAGCGTGTTGTCCGGCTCCAACGCTCCTGAGTGCCATTTCGTACTCGCAGCGCCCTGGTCGACGGCGCGCCACCCTGTATCGGTCCAGTAGTAAAAGAGGCCATCATCCGTATCAAAGATGAGGAGTCCGTTTTCAGCGGAGGTTAGCCGTGAGGTAAACGCCTCGGCCATTCGCTGTGATCGACTCAGGCGTGGAACGAGTAGACCCTGATCATGCGTCGGTGAATGTAAGTCCAGAACGGCCCGGCTATTCGGCGTGTCGGTGTTGATTCCGACCTGCGCCTGGGAAGAGGGCACGGTTGCAATCGATAAGAAAAAGAGAATAGAAAGTACCGCACCGTATTTCATAGGCCGTGGTTAGGCGGTTATGTACGGATTGATACACGAAGCTTTTCGAAGGTAAGCTCCGATATGGAAATTTATAGCTAAACTTCAGACGTATTCAGTTATGACACTGATAACCAAACAGATAGGGTAGTAATGTCGAAGGTCAGTTGCGAACTACGATAAATCCGTTCTGCTTAAGCCCTTTGGACCCCTCCAGCGTGTAGAAGTAGGTGCCGTTGGTGAGGTTCTTTTCTTCCCCGACGTTGGATTGTCCGCGGAAGACACGATCACGGTTGTCATAACCCGTGATTTCAAAAACTTTGTCTCCCCACCGGTTGAAGATGGTAAGGCGGTTGTCAGGATAGCTTTCAATATTGGCAATGACAAGAAACTCGTTTTTATCATCGCCATTCGGCGATATTGCATTGTAAACCATCACGGCCCCGTCATTCACATTCGCTGCAAGGGCAACCAACGGTTGGGTTACTGGCCGTTCGCTTTTTACAAACCCGTTGGTCAGGTTTCCGGAAACGTCCGAGCGACCGAGACTGATGAAATCTTCGCCCTTTCCGGGCGATGCGGCAACGACAACGTCATCCATGTTTCCAAGGGAATGCTCATCCCTGACAGGAAGCGTAATGAAGACCTGTTGCGAATATCCTTCGTCGAAGTCGACCACCCAATAACGCTTATTGGAAACCGCAGTCAATGATGGTCCGCGCGACAAAGCGCCTCCTGTAACGGCAAATCCTTCTATTCCTATCAATGCTTCCGAATCACCTTCCGCCGCAAGGCGTACAGGAAGGTACGTTGCTCCATCTCCCAGCGGGTACAATTTATCGCCCCCCGGTTTTTGGTAAACAGGCGCGTTGATATGCGAGACATCGGAGCCGCCCGAAACGATGGCGTCATCTTTGATGATGACACGCGCATCGTTTTCAGCCTGCACCACCCCTTCGAGAAGAACAATCTCATCTTCGATCGTGATGTCAGCGAGAATAAGTTTGGTTCCGCCTCCGCTGATGGTGAGTTTGCTGAACGATTGATTATTGTGATTGATGATTTGCGGCCCGGATGCCGTTGTGCTGTTAAAAGTAATTTCGCCGGCGCCCGCATGATAGGTTCCTGTATTGAGCCATGTTCCGCCCATCACCAGGTTACCATCATTGGTAAATGTACCTTCGTTGACCAGACTGTCCTGAGCAGTGAATATCGTTCCCGGCATCACGGTAACGATACTGCCTTTATTGTAAAAGCTTTGGCTGTCGCCCTCGGTAATTCCGAGCGCGAACAAGAAAAAAACAGTTACATAACATGTATACCTCATAGCGATCACACACTAAGGTGCTGTTACAATGTCGAGGACATACCATGTTCTGCCCTTCACGTCGGCAACAAGCGTTACACCGTATAGGGGTCCACCATCAAGGATGATTTCATTGATTGTGCTCCCGTTCAGATGGATGATAGGATCTTTCAAGGATTGGATTTGCACCGGAAGTTTTTCGACTGAACCAGCGCCCATCCTGAAGTAATACGTTTTTGAAGGGAGCTTCAGGTTTCCAAGATCGCCCATGTCAGGAAGATAAATGATTCCACCACCCAACGTGACATCTGCGACGAGGATGTCGTCCTCGACCTTTACCTGGTCAGCATATTCTTTAATGACGCGAAGGTTCAACGGCCCTGCCGGATCGCCCTTAGGCCCTTGAATTCCCTGAGGACCTTGAATACCTTGCGGCCCCGGATCACCCTTCTCACCAGGATCTCCCTTCTCACCAGGATCACCTTTATCACCCTTATCACCCTTTTCCCCTTGCAACCCCTGAGGGCCCGGATCACCCTGATCACCTTTCTCACCAGGATCACCCTTGTCACCCTTATCTCCTTTCTCCCCCTGCAACCCCTGAGGGCCCGGATCACCCTGATCACCTTTCTCACCAGGATCACCCTTATCACCCTTGTCACCTTTCTCCCCCTTCGGTCCTTTCAAATTCCCGATAACGGTATAGCTACCTGCTTGCTTCTGATAGACATCGCCCGATGCGAGGTCGAGATAATAGTCGTTCTCCTCTCCCTGTGTGTCTTGCGGAGCGCCGCTGCCCGACCGCCACACCGTCGCCGAAGTCCCAGCCTCAACAGCGCGCCACTCGGGAAAAATCCAGTAATAGAACAGCTTATCGTCAGTGTCGAATACCAGCAATCCGTTTTCGGCCGCCGTCAGCCCGCTTGTAAATTCCGGCGCTGTGCGTTGAACGGTCGTCAACCGCGGAGCAAGAAAACCTTGGTTAAAGGTGGGAGAGCGCAGATCCAGCACGGCGCGTGCATTGGGATGCTCGGTTCCGATTCCGACCTGCGAGAAGGCCGGCATGGAAAGAAGCAGTAAAGACAGGAAGAAGAGAGGTCTCATTCTTTCAGCGGTTAGGTAAGGGTTTTTTAAAGTTAACACGCGTACGGGTATTTATAAAACTTACATGCGGAATGTAACCCCAACCCGTTTTTTGGGGCTATTTTTGGACTTACAAACGCGAAAAAATGAGATTCGGAACAAAAGCTGTACACGCCGGGGTCGAACCCGATCCCACCACCGGCGCCATCATGACGCCTGTTTATCAAACATCCACTTACGTACAGGAGGGACCCGCCGTCCACAAGGGCTACGCCTATGCGCGCGGTGCGAATCCCACACGTAATGCGCTTCAGAAAAGTCTGGCGGCCCTCGAAAATGGGCGCCATGGCTTGTGCTTCTCGTCAGGAATGGGCGCGACCGATGCTGTCATCAAGCTTTTGAAACCTGGCGACGAAGTCATCACCAGCAACGACCTGTATGGAGGATCGTACCGGATGTTTACCCGCATCTATGAAAAGTTTGGAATAAAATTTCATTTTATCGACCTGACGAAGCCGGAGAACATTGAACCTTTGATCAACAGCAAAACCCGGCTGTTATGGGTGGAAACACCGACAAACCCGTTGATGAATATTGTCGACATCGCCGCCTGCACCGCCATTGCGAAAAAGCACAATCTTTTGGTGACCGTTGACAACACCTTCGCCTCTCCCTACTTGCAGAATCCGCTCGACCTCGGTGCCGACATCGTCATGCACTCAGTCACAAAATATCTCGGAGGACACTCAGACGTGATCATGGGCGCCCTTGTGGTCAATGACGACCCACTGCATCAGGAGCTCGCCTTTATCCTCAATTCTTGTGGCGCTGTACCCGGGCCACAAGACTGCTTCCTTGTACTCCGCGGCATCAAGACATTGCACCTGCGGATGGAGCGCCACTGTTCTAACGGAAAACGAATTGCCGAATTTCTCCGCAACCACCCGAAAGTGGGCAAAGTTTACTGGCCGGGATTCTCCGATCATCCCAACCATGACGTTGCCAAAAAGCAAATGCGCGACTTTGGCGGAATGCTTTCGTTCACCCTGAAAGATGACCGCATGGAAACCGTCACGACGCTTATGCAAAGCCTCAGCGTGTTTTCACTCGCAGAATCGTTGGGCGGCGTAGAATCGCTGATCAACCATCCCGCCTCCATGACCCACGCGAGCATCCCGCGGGAAGAACGACTGAAAAGCGGATTTGTAGATTCGCTTATTCGCCTGAGCATCGGTGTGGAGGACGCCGACGATCTCATCGCCGACCTTGATCAGGCACTCAACAAGGCGGGATAAGCACATCGCCACTTCTGCAACAATAGGGAAGGCAAGTGAGCCTCGTCTTTCCTATTGTTCTTCGAAATTCAATTCACGTCCATAGGTTTCGCCTATCCACCGAAGTGCCCAAAGCGCGACGACAACCGTAAACACGCCTACGATCAGTCCGCCGTACACGATGGCCGCGCTTTGCGCGTTGGCGCTGGCAGGGTCAGCAAAGCGAGTGCTGATGATCCGGCGCAACAGTTCGAACAAAAACGTGAGCGGTACGACCGTCCCGCGAATGAAGTTGGGAACCGTTGTGGCTACCGTGGAGCGCAGATTGGTACCGAACTGTTCCGCGGCGATGGTCACAAACAACGCCCAGTAGCCGATCGCCAATCCCAGCAGGAAGCAGACAAAGTAGAAGAAGCCGGCGGTGCGCAAAGGCATAAAGAGATAGAACACGACGGTGACAAGTGTCAGAAGGATATAGGCGGCAACTACTTTCTTGCGCGAGCCCACCTTCTGCGAGATGAAACCGCTGGCGAAGTCGCCGAAAGCAAGCCCGACGTAGCAGTACATCACAGCGTCACCGGCCAGTATCATACCCGTTACCCCCAGCGCTGACGCAAACTCAGGGGCGAAAGTGACGAGTATGCCAGCCACATACCAGATCGGAAGACCGATAAGGATACAGCCCATATACCGCTGGAAGATGCCTTTGTTACTAAAGAGCGCAAGAAAGTTGCCGCGTCGCACGGAGGAGGTGTGCTTGAGTTTTAAAAACATACCCGACTCGAAGACGCGTACCCGCGCGATGAGCAGCAAAAGTCCAAGTCCTCCTCCAATGAAGTAAGCAATCTGCCAATCAAAAATCCTCGCGACAAAATTGGCAAGGACGGCACCCGTGATACCAATGGACGCGATAAGGGCGGTCGCATAACCGCGAATCCGGGCGGGGAGTATTTCAGAAACGAGCGTAATCCCCGCGCCCAGTTCCCCCGCGAGACCGATACCTGCAATCAGACGCAAAGCCGCGTATTGTTCGACGGTGGTAGCCATCCCGTTCGCGATGTTGGCCAGCGAGTAGAGCAAAATCGACCCGAAGAGTACGGATAGTCGTCCACGCTTGTCGCCCATAATGCCCCAGATGATACCGCCAACCAATAGCCCCGTCATCTGCACGCGAAGGAGAAATTCCCCCACGGTGAACAATTGGTCTTCGGGCACGCCTATGGAAATCAGGCTGGGTCGCCGGACAATACTGAAGAGAAGAAGATCGTAGATATCGACGAAGTACCCGAGCGCTGCCACGATAACCGGCAAGCTGAGCAGTTGTTTCAGGTCGGATCTCTCCATAGAAAAAGGAATGTCCGGTTCAATTTAAGCATTCCGGTGAATCCCTGCGCTGAATTCGCTGATTTGGCAACCTAAGTAGCTGAGTGTGAGCGTCAGAAGCATCAAACGGGCCAGTGCACCTGGCTTTTCGATCACCATGAAAGCAAGACCCCTGAGGAGATTTCCGATCGCCGGATTGTTACAAATGATCGACGAAACGTATTATTACAGGATAACCTGCAGGATATACGCGAAATCCTGATGGGTTTAAGAGCTAAACGTTAACTAAACCTCATGAGAAAGTCTCTACTTGCAGTCGCCTGTCTGCTGCTCGCCGCACAGTCGTGGGCGCAAAACCGAACGCTGGGCGTGGGCGTCACCACACCCAATCCCAACGCAGCACTCCACGTCGAATCTCCTACAGGAAACCAGGGCTTGATATTGCCGCGGTTGACGACGGCACAACGCCTGGACGCGGCGTTCACGGGGGCGCTAAGCGCAGCTGACAATGGACTGATGGTCTACGACACAGACCTGAACACCCTTTATATCTGGAACGGCACCATGTGGCAGACTACCGCGCAGGTGGCGGGTGGTGTGCGGCTCTCCTATCCTTATGACGATACGGTGACATTTGCTACGGGGACTGCCGACTTGTTTGCCTTGCGTTACACCAACGACGAAAACAAGCGACTTCTCCGGCTTGAGAACCTCAGCATGATAAACGGATCGAGTGTATTGAGCGTCATGAACGCCGGCATGGGTCTCGGCGCTTATGTGCAGAACACCAATCCCAATAACTTCGCATCCACTATCTATGCCCAAAGCAATTCCGACAATATTGACGAGCAGACTTTTCTTGCACCTGCTGCGATTTATGGTGAAAGCATAGGTACAACTGCATTGGGGGGATCCTTCCGGAACCAAAACCCTGAAAACCCCAATCCGGCACTGTGGGCCGAAACATTGGGCACGGGATCATCGGTCCACGCAGTGACACAAACCGGTTTCTCGGCCATACTGGGCGAGGCAACAGGGGGATGGGCGAATGGCGTCGCGGGCGTTTCGCATTCAGAGGATGCAGGGAGTTATGCGGTGCTGGGAGAAAACCTTGGTGGCGGCCCTGCGGGAGTGTTTGGCATAAACAACGAAGCAAACGAATCGTCGGCCCTCCAGGCGCGGACGAATGGATTGGGTTCGGCCGCCCATCTGGAAGCAACAAATACGATGTCCATTAACGATGCTGTCAGGATAGAATCGTACGTCGGCGCCAGCGCGCTGCGCATCAACGCGCACAACGACACAAACGAAGTGCCTGCGCTTGTTGTCGAGAGTCAGGGCGGAGGAGGTGTCCAGACATACTTCCACGGTATGTTTGGGAGTGCGGGGAGCTTTGAAATTACGAACAGCCAAAACAACGCTGCGGCTTTAAGCGCCGTAACGAGCGGTGGAGGCGCGGCGGTTCGCGCGGAGAACTACGGAACCGGAGACGGATTTGCAGGCGAATTTCGCAATTCAGATTCTGGAAACAATTACCCGGCCATCCAGGCGGAAACCGCGGGTACAGGCTCGGCGATACGCGCAATGCAAACCACCGGCCCCGGACCGGGCATTGACGTGTTTATGCAAAACCCTTCTTCCAATGCTTCGGGAATACAAGTCAGTCATACGGGGTTGGGCTCCGGCGTCACCATCGATCATCAAAACAACGGCATTGCGCTTGACATCCAAAGCGGCGCCGTCAAGTATTCCGTTGTAACGATAACAGCCACAGGAGGCGCGATTGCGGAAGTCGCTGCTATCTACAAGTTTCAGGTCACGGGTCAGAATCCGACTTTTACATTACCGGCTACCGTACCGGAAGGCACCTTCTGTAAGATCTTCAACGACTCCGGAACAGATGTTTACATCGACGAGGTGATGGACAACGGCGCACCAGCCACACCGGGTTTCTCGCCCGGATCGCTCGCTGAGTTTATTTTTCTCAGCGGTGCATGGCATGTAAGCCCGTAATCATGATCGCAAAATCTTTCGATACGCTTAACCGTATATGATGAAGTACTTCCTATCAGCGATAGCGATCGCGCTCACCTGGAGTGCCAAGGCGCAGTTCATCACCAACACAGGCATAGCGATAAACAATTCTGCTTTTGTCCTTACGAACGGTGACTGGACCAACGATGCGTCTACGCGCATATTGAACAACGGCGTGATCTTTACCTACGCCAATTTCGTCAACAACGGCGAACTCGACCCCGCAGGCGTCGGAGGTTTCACGCTGAGATCGACGGAAGATCTTGTTTTTCAACCGGGTGGCGCCGAAATGGGTTACCTGACCAAAGAACAGGAAGGGAAACTCACCCTCATCGGCTCTGTATTTGTCAAAGATACGCTGCTGATCAAGAGCGGCACCATCGTGTTACAAAACCCCAGAGATACGCTGGGAATGCACGCCTCGGCACAGCTCTACGTTGAAAACGGATCATGGATTGAAGGAGGAGTGATTGCGCGGGCAGGAACGGGCAACCTTCTATTCCCTTTCGGGAAAGATGGACTTTACCTTCCGCTGACGCTCCACAAGGCCGATGCGCAGAAGAT
>Ga0207873_1003818_pt1 | contig 10572 bp, 8 predicted proteins | sample BGWIniCompost_FD_187373 | JGI IMG/M metagenome (GOLD analysis project Ga0207873, IMG submission 187373) | Cellulose adapted compost microbial communities from Newby Island Compost Facility, Milpitas, CA, USA - BGW Initial Compost (SPAdes)... ... | reverse complement strand
CCCAGGTTTGATGCCGCTCCTGTTTGAGTCCAGGAGGATGAGCACCATGCCGAAGAAGATCGATCCGGAGCTGCGAGCTCGGGCGGTGCGTCTGGTCAGGGAGCACCAGCAGGAGTACGCCACGGTGACCGAGGCGATGGTCGCTGTCGCCAAGCAGTTGGGGGTGGCGCGGGAGTCGGTGCGCCGCTGGGTGAACCAGGCCGAGGTCGACGCCGGGGACCGCCCCGGAGTCACCAGTGCTGAGTTGGAGGAGATCAAGCGGCTCAAGGCCGAGAATCGGCGGCTGCGCGAGGACGTGGCGATCCTGAAGGCGGCCACAAGTTTCTTCGTGGGGGAACTCGACCCCCGCAACCGATGATCATGGGCTTCATCGACGCGATGCGAGCCGAGGGCCATGCGGTCGAGTCGGTCTGTCGGGTCCTGTGTGAGCAGGGCTGTCAGGTCGCCGCACGGAGTTACCGGGCCTGGAAGCACCCGGGTCGGGTAGTCGCCGCCCGCACGATCAGCGACGCCCAGGTGCAAGACCTCGTCCGCGAGATCGCCTGGACCCGGGACCAGCAGGGGCGGCTGCGGCTGACACCTGAGGGGTTGTACGGGCGGCGGAAGATGACCGCCCTGGTCCGGCGCCGGCTGCCCCAGGCCAGTCCCGGGTCGGTGGACCGGGCCATGGGGGCCCTGGGCTTGTCCGGGGTGCGCCGGTCCAAGGGGATCCGCACCACCGTCCCGGGTAAGGACGGGCGCCGCGCCGGTGACCTGCTCAACCGGGACTTCACCGCGGCCGCGCCCAACCGCACCTGGGTGATGGACTTCACCTACGTGCGCACCTGGGCCGGGTTCGTCTACGTCGCGTTCGTCCTGGACGTCTTCGCCCAGCGGATCGTGGCCTGGCACGTGGCCGGCACCAAGGCCACCGAGCTGGTGATGGTCCCGCTGCGTATGGCCCTGTGGGAACGGGACCGTCAGGGACACCCCGCGACAGCCGGCCAGCTGGTCGCACACTCAGATGCCGGGTCCCAGTACACGGCGCTGCGATTCACCGAGCACCTGGAGCTGGAGGGCATCCAGCCCTCGATCGGCTCCGTCGGCGACGCCTACGACAACGCGCTCATGGAGTGCGTGATCGGCCTGTACAAGACCGAGTGCGTGCGCACCACGGTCTTCCACGCCGACCCCTACAAGACGATCGCCGAGGTCGAGTTCGCCACCTCCGGCTGGGTCGAGTGGTACAACAACCGGCGTCTGCACAGTAGCCTCGGCTACCTCACGCCCAGCGAGTACGAGCAAGCCCACTACGCGGCCCTCGACCGAGAGCCGCAGCCAGTATGAGAGCGGCGGAGAACCTGGGGCGCTTCACGCCTCCTCCGGGGACCACACCCACCACCGGATCTCTCGCAAGGGCAACCGCCAAGTCAACCGGGTGCTGCACACCATGGCCGTCGTCCAACTGCGTACGACGACCACCGAAGGCCGCGCCTACTACGACCGCAAGATCGCCGCCGGCAAGACCCGGCGGGAAGCCAGGCGAGGCCTCAAACGCAAACTGTCCGACCTGGTCTTCAGGACCCTGATCGACGACCTGGCCAGGCATGCCAGGACGGGTCCGGGAGGGCAAATGGGTGACGACTCTGACTCCAGCGCGACCGGCTCACAACCCAACACCGGCTCTTCGGACAAGCCTCTTCCCGGACCCGCCACCACCAAGCCTAGAAACCCCCCTCCCAGCGGCCTCTTGACACAGAGGGGTGCCGATCGGTTGTCGCCGTCGGGCGGCTCCAGCGTGCCGGACGTCACAAGGGCCGGGCAGGCATCCGCGTATGACGCTCGCCCACCCCGCTCCGACCCGGCCCCCGCACCTGCGCGGTGCAGCAGTGCTGCGATCGGTAGTTGCGCTCCGGCGGCTCCAGCCTGCCGGACGTCACAAGAGCCGAGCGGCCATCCGGGTATGACGCTTCGCCCGCCCCTGGGGATCGCCACCGTTGGCCTCGCCGCCCCGGGGATCGCGAGCGTTGGTCTCGACCGCCTCAGAAGATCTGGCGCAGGTTGACGCGCGCCAGGTCGATGAGCTCGTCGCCGCGGCCCGACATGACCGTGCGGATCATGTAGAGGGTGAACCCCTTGACCTGCTCGGCGGTCACCGTCGGCGGCAGGGTCAGCTCGTTGGGCTCGGTGACCACGTCGAGCAGCACCGGCCCAGGGTGGTCGAACGCCTCGCGCACCGCGTTTGGCAGGTCCGCCGACTCGGTGACCCGGATGCCCGTCAGCCCCATCGCCTCCGCGACCTGCGCGAAGTCGGGGTTGACCAGCTCGGTGCCGTAGGGCGGGAACCCGGCCGCCTTCATCTCCAGGTCGATGAAGTTCAGCGAGGAGTTGTTGTGCACGACCACCTTGACCGGGAGCCGGTGCTGCACCACGGTGAGCAGCTCGCCCATCAGCATCGCCAGGCCGCCGTCGCCGGCCATGGCCACGACCTGCCGGTCGGGGTGGGCGAACTGGACGCCGATGGCCTGCGCCAGGGCGTTGGCCATGGTGCCGTGCGAGAACGACCCGATCAGCCGTCGTCGTCCGTTCATCGTCAGGTACCGGGCCGCCCACACGACGGGTGAGCCCACGTCGGGGATGAAGACCGCGTCCTCGGACGCCTGCTCGTCCAGGACCCGGGCCAGGTACTGCGGCCGGATCGGCCGGCCGGGCTTCGTCGGCGTGGCCAGGTCGTCGAGGCGCTCGCGGGTCTTCCGGTAGTGCCGGACCGACTCCTCCAGGTGGGTGCGGTCCTTGGCGCGCAGCCGCGGCAGCAGGGCGCGGGCGGTCTCCCCCACGTCCCCCACCAGGCCCAGGTCGACCTTGGTGCGCCGCCCCAGGTTCTCCCCCCGGATGTCGACCTGGATGACCGTGGCGTCCTCCGGGTAGAACTGCTGGTAGGGCAGGTCGGTGCCCAGCATGAGCAGGGTCTCCGCCTCGGCCATCGCGCGGTACCCCGAGGCGAACCCCAGCAACCCGGTCATCCCGACGTCATACGGGTTGTCGTAGTCGATGTGCTCCTTGCCGCGCATCGCGTGGACGATCGGTGCGGCCAGCGTGTCCGCCAGGGCCATCACCTCGGCGTGTGCGCCGGCGGTGCCGGCCCCGGCCAGGATCGTCACCTTGCTGCAGTCGTTGAGCAGCTGCGCCGCCCGGTCCAGCTCCTGCTCCGACGGGACCACCCGCGGCCGGGTGTACTGCACCGTGCTGATCTCGGTCGAGACGGCGTCCTGCAGCGCCACGTCCCCGGGGATCACCAGCACCGCCACGCCCTGCCGGCTCACCGCCTCCTGCATCGCGACCCGCAGCGCCCGCGGCATCTGCCGCGGGGAGGTGACCACCTCGGCCCACACGCTGCACTCGCGGAACAGCTCCGCCGGGGAGGTCTCCTGGAAGTACAGCGAGCCGATCTCGGCGCTGGGGATGTGCGCGGCGAGGGCGAGCACCGGCACCCGCGAGCGCTGCGCGTCGTACAGGCCGTTGATGAGGTGCAGGTTCCCCGGCCCCGCCGACCCCGCGCAGACCGCGAGCCGTCCGGTGCTGGCGGCCTCGGCCGAGGCGGCGAGCGCGGCCGCCTCCTCGTGGCGCACGGTGACCCAGTCCAGGTCGGAGGTGCGCACCGCTTCCGTGATGCCGTTGAGCGAGTCGCCGGCGATGCCGTAGATGCGCTGCACCCCGTTGGCGACGAGGTTGTCGACGATGTTCCGGGCGATGGTGACCATGGCCCCACCGTGCCGTACCGCGCGCCGTCGTGCCAGGTCAGTCCGCGACCCGCCGGACCGGCTGCCGCAGGATGGTGCGCAGCCGGGCGGGTTCGGTCCTCCTCGCGTCCGACAGGTAGATCTCGTGGTGCCGGCCGGTCGGGGCGAGCCCGTGGGCCGGCATGAACTCCCCGTGCATCCGGGCGATCGTCGGCGCCTCGTCGTCGTAGGAGCCGATGTGGAGCACCTGCACGCTGAGCCCCTCGGTGAGCTCCTCGAAGCGCACCTTCTCCAGGGCGGCGAGGTCCTTCTTCTTCCGGCGTGCGGTCTCGAGCGCCTCGGCGACGACGTCCTCGGTGATCCAGTCCGGCTGGACGATCATCATCGTCCAGTCCCAGGCCGACTTCTCCCGCGTGTGGAACACCTCGAGGTCGTCGGCGGTCCACAGCCCCTCGAGCGGACCGACCGTGTGGACCCGGCCGAGCCGGGCCTTCGCGACCGCGCGCACGGCGTAGGAGGCGGTGAACAGCGCCTCCACCACCGCGGCGTACTCCGGCGAGGTGTTCGGGTCCCCGTGACCGTCGGCCATGAGGAAGCGCAGGGTGGGGACGTCGACGAGCTGGAGGTCGCGCCCGGGCGCGTAGAGGTCGCGGCGGTCCTTCTTGATGTCGTAGCTGTCCGGCATACGGCTCCTTCGGTCGCGCAGAACGGTAGTGCGGGCCGGGGACACCGTGGCATCGTCGTCGCCATGAGGACCTTCACCGGCGCCGACGACCTCGAGGGCGCCCGGTTCACCGACGTCAGCCTCGCCCGGGCGAGGTTCACCCGCGCCAGCCTCGCCGGTGTGGTGATGCGGGCCGTGGACGTCTCCGGGGCGGACATCGACGCACCGTGGTTGCTCGACGGGGAGAGCACGTTCCTGGTCAACGGCGTCGACGTGGCACCGCTCGTCGAGGCCGAGCTCAACCGCCGGTTCCCCGGCCGCGCCGGGCGTCGGGCGACGACCCCGGAGGGCCTGCGCCACGCCTGGGCCGCGGTGGAGCGCACCTGGGAGGCCACCCTCGCCCGGGTCGCCGCGATGCCGGAGGGCACGACCGACGTCCCGGTCGACGGCGAGTGGTCGTTCAGCCAGACGCTGCGCCACCTGATCATGGCCACCGACACCTGGCTGCGCGGGGCGATCCTGCAGGTCCCCTCGCCGTACCACCCGATCGGGCAGCCCAACGCCGAGTACGAGATGGACGGGCACGACCCGTCGGTCTTCTCGGTCGAGCGCCTTGCGTACGACGAGGTCCTCGCGGTGCGTGCCGAGCGGATGGGGATGGTGCGCGACTACATCGGCTCGGTCACGCCCGAGGAGCTCGCCATGGAGCGGCGCAATCCCTGGGCGCCGGAGTACCCCGAGACGGTGCTCTCCTGCCTGCACACCATCCTCGAGGAGGAGTGGGAGCACCACCGGTATGCCGTGCGCGACCTCGACCGGATCGCCGCCGGTGAGGTGGGGGCCGGCTAGGTCCCGGTCAGCTGGTCGCCCTGCCGGGCGTGGCGGAAGGGGGACAGGAACAGCCCGCCCGCGACGAGGACGAAGCCGGAGAGGGCGATCCACAGCGTCGGCCGGTGGCCGAGCGCGTCGGCGAGGACCCCGCCCAGGGGCGCGCCGAGCACGATCATCCCCCGGTTGACGGACCGCCTGGTGCTGTTCATCCGCCCCTGCAGCGCGTCGGGGGTGACCGCCATCCAGTAGCCCATCTCGTTGGCGTTCTCCAGCCCCATGGCCAGGCCGACGAGCAGCTGGCCGAGGAGCAGGACGGCCACGGTGGTGAGCCGGCCGTCGTCCCCGGCCCCCACCGCCGGGGCGAGGGCGACGATCCCCCAGCCCACCGGCATACCGGCACGGCAGGCGATGACCACCGGCCCGGTGCCCCAGCGGCGGCCGGCAGCCGGTGCGGCCAGGCTGCCGAGGAGCCCGCCCACCCCGGCTGCGGCCAGGGTGATGCCCAGCTCGAAGGCCGACAACCCCAGCCCCAGGAGCGCGAACGGCACGTAGACGGTGACGAGCATGCTGTTGCAGACGAACCACGCGTGCGTCGACAGCGCGAGGGGCGCCAGCGTCGGGTGCCGGTAGATCCAGGCGAGCCCCTCACGGGTCTCCCGGCCGAGCCAGCCCCGCGTGCGGGCCGCCGGGGCCACCGCCTCGGTCACCTTGATCCGGGCGATGACCAGGCCGGACACCAGGTAGGTCACCGCGTCGACGAGCACCGCCACGGGCGCCCCGAGGAGCGTGACCAGGCCACCGGCCAGCGCCGGCCCGGAGGTCTCCGCGACGGCGGCACTCTGGTTGAGGCGGGCGTTCGCCATGACGAGCGACTGTCGTGGGACCAGGCGCGGCAGGAGGGACTGCGAGGCCGCGTCGTTGACCAGCGACAGCAGGCCGAACACCGCCATGACCCCCATGAGGACCGGCACCGAGAGCAGGTCGGTGGCCCAGAGCACCGGGATCGCCCACAGCAGCAGCGCCCGCCCGAGGTCGGTGGCGACGCACAACGGCTGGCGACGGCTCCGCTCGATGAGGGCACCCACGAGCAGGCCGACGAGCACGTAGGGCAGCCACCGGGCGGCGTTGAGCAGGCCGACGTCGGTGGCCGAGCCCTGCAGGTCGACGACCACGAGGACCTGCAGCGCGAGCGTGGTGATGTAGGTGCCGAACCCGGAGACGGTCTCGGCGGTCCAGAACCGGGCGTAGCCGGGCAGCCGGAAGACCGCCTCGTCGCCCCGGGCGGCCACGGGCTAGGCGGTCGTGGCAGGCGCCTGCCGGAGGATCTTCTCCATCGCCTTGCCCCGGGCCAGCTCGTCGACCAGCTTGTCCATGGAGCGGATCTGCTGCATGAGCGGGTCCTCGATCTCCTCCACCCGCAGGCCGCAGATCACCCCGGTGATGAGCGAGGCGTTGGGGTGCAGCCGCGGCGCCTCGGCGAAGAACGTCTCGAGGTCGACCTCACGGTCGATCTGCCGGCGCAGCCCCTCCCGGTCGTATCCGGTCAGCCAGCAGATCACCTCGTCCACCTCGTCGGCGGTGCGCCCCTTGCGCTCCACCTTGGTCACGTAGAGGGGGTAGATGCTGGCGAAGCTGTAGCCGAAGATCCGGTGCCGTGGCATGGGGCCACCCTAGGCCTCCCGGTGCGACGCGGGCTCCGGTTCTGCTGCGTGGGTCACCGGCCGCCGGCCCCAGAAGGAGGCCAGCAGCCCGCCGGAGATGTTGTGCCACACCGAGAAGAAGGCGGCGGGCAGCGCCGCCTCGGGTGAGAAGTGCTGCGTGGCCAGGCCCGCTGCGAGCCCAGAGTTCTGCATGCCGACCTCGACCGACACCGCGCGACGCACCGACAGCGGGTGGCCCAGGAGCTTCGCGAGGACGTAGCCCACGGCATACCCGAGCCCGTTGTGCAGGACCACGGCGAGCACCAGCGTGACCCCGGCGGCGGCGAGCACGGCGTTGGACGCGGCCACCACGGCGATGACGACGAAGGTGATGCCGAGCACCGACATCCACGGCAGCACCGGCTGCAGCCGGTCGACGACGCGCGGCACGAGCGCCCGCAGCAGGAGGCCGGCGGCGATCGGGACCACGACGATCTGCACGATCGACACCGCCATGTCGCCGACGGGCACGGGCAGGTACTGACCGGCGAGCCACAGCGTGACGACCGGCGTGAGCAGCGGCGCCAGCAGCGTCGAGACCGCGGTCATCGTCACCGACAGGGCCACGTCGCCGCGGGCCAGGTAGGTGACGACGTTGGAGGACGTGCCGCCGGGCACCGACCCGACGAGGATGACGCCCGCGGCGAGCGCCGGCGGCAGGTCGAGCACCTTGGCGATGCCGAGGCCGAGCAGCGGCATGACGGTGTACTGCATCGCGACCCCGGCCAGGACGACCCACGGCCGCTTCGCGACGAGCGCGAAGTCGGGCAGGGTCAGGGTCAGACCCATCCCGAACATGATGATCATCAGCCCGGGCGTGACGTACGCCGACCAGCCCTGGAACGCTCCGGGCGCGAGGTAGGCCGCCACCGCCCCGCCGATGATGAGCAGCGGGAAGACGGTCACGGCGAGCTTGGCGGCGCGCTGGGCCTGCGGGTCCTGGACAGTCTGTTCGGTCACCCCCGTGACCGTACGCCAGCACCGCCCTACGATCGACGGATGTCGACGCCGGTCCTGGCGACCAAGCTGGTCGCCCCGGTGCTCCGCCCCCGGCTGGTCCCCCGGCTCCGCCTCACGGGGCGCCTGGACGACGCCCTCCGCGACCGGCACCGCCTGGTCCTCGTCTCCGCACCGGCCGGCTTCGGCAAGACGACCGTGCTCGGCGCCTGGCTCGCCCACCTGCGCGAGGCGGACCCGTCGTGTGCCGTGGCCTGGGTCTCCCTGGACGAGGCGGACAACGACCTCGCCCGGCTCCTCGACCACCTCCTGGCCGCGCTGGGCAAGGCCGGGCTCGACGTCGGGCCGCTCTCCCCCGGGACCCTCCGCGGCCCACCGGCCGAGGCGCTCACCCTCCTGGTCAACGCGATCGCGTATGCCGTGGGCTCGGCACCGCGGGAGCGCTGGGTCGTGGTGCTCGACGACCTCCACGCGGTCACCGCCCCCGAGGTGCACGAGGCCGTGACGTTCCTGCTCGGGACGCTGCCCGCGCAGGTGCAGCTCGTGCTGTCGACCCGCTCCGACCCGCCCCTGCCGCTCGCCCGGCTCCGCACCCGCGGCCAGCTCACCGAGGTCCGCGCCGCCGACCTGCGGTTCACCGACGAGGAGGCGCGACGCTTCCTGCACGACACGATGGCCCTCGACCTCGACGGCGAGGACGTCGCGGTGCTCGCGGACCGCACCGAGGGCTGGGTCGCCGGCCTCCAGCTCGCCGCCCTCTCCCTCCGCGACATGGACCCGTCGAAGGCCACCGGGTTCGTCGCCGCCTTCGCCGGCAGCCACCGGTTCGTCCTCGACTACCTGGCCGACGAGGTCCTCGCCCGGCAGCCCGCGGAGCTGCGCGACTTCCTGCTCGCGACCTCGGTGCTCGAGCGCCTCACGGGTCCGCTCTGCGACGCGCTGACCGGACGCACCGACTCCGCCCGGGTCCTCGGCGGCCTCGAGCGGGACAACCTGTTCCTCGTCCCGCTCGACGCCGACCGCCGCTGGTACCGCTACCACCACCTGTTCGCGGACGTGCTGCAGGCACGCCTGCTCGCCGAGGCACCCGGGAGGGTGCCGGACCTCCACCGGCGCGCGAGTGCCTGGTACGAGGCCGGGCTCGGCTTCGAGGACGCCGTCCGCCACGCCCTCGCCGCGGACGACCCCGACCGGGTCGCCCGGCTGGTCGAGGAGGCGGTCCCCGAGGCGAGACGCACCCGGCAGGATGGTCTCCTCGCGACGTGGGCGCGCGTCATACCGGAGCCCCACCTGCGCCGCAGCCCGGTCCTCAGCAACCTCGCCGCCTGGGCCGATCTCATGGCCGGCGACCTCGACGCCGTGGAGGCCCATCTCGACGACGCCGCGAGCGCGCTCACCGCCGGGGCCGCCGATCCCGCCCTGGCGGCCGCCTGGGCCGACACCACGGACCTGCGGAGCGCCCCGGCGATGGTCGAGGTCTACCGGGCGTCGGTGGCGCAGGCCCGCGGCGACGTCGCCGGCACGGTCGCGCACGCCGTGAGCGCGATGGAGCTGGCCGCACCCGACGACCACACCGCCCGCGGCGCCGCCGGCGGCTTCCTCGGCCTGGCCGCGTGGGCCGCCGGAGACGTCGGGACCGCGCTGAGCACGTTCACCGAGGCGGTCCGCAGCCTGCACGCCGCCGGCAACCTCGTCGACGAGCTCGACAGCACCGTGGTCCGCGCCGACATGTGGCTCGCCCTCGGGCGGCCCGCCCGGGCCCGACGTCTGTATGACGACGCGCTGGCCTCCGTGGTCGCCTCCGGCGAGCCCTACCCCCGCGCCGCGGCGGACCTGCACGTCGGCCTCGCCGAGCTGGACCTCGAGCGCGGTGCGCTCCAGGGCGCCGAGGACCACCTCGAGTCGGCGCGGCTGCTGGCCGAGCGCACCTCGATCACCGAGAACCGGCACCGGCGGTTCGTCGTCGACGCACGCCTGCATGCTCTGCGCGGGGACCTCGACGGTGCGCTGCGGCTGCTCGACCGGGCCGAGCAGCTCTACCGGCCCGGCTTCTACCCAGACCTGCGTCCCATCCCGGCGGTCCGGGCCCGCCTCGCCCTCCCCGCGGGCGACCTCGACCTGGCGGCCGGCTGGGCGCGGGACTCCGGCGTCTCGGTCGACGAGCCGCTGACCTACCTGCGGGAGTACGAGCACCTCACCCTGGCGCGGCTGCTCCTCGCCGAGGGTCAGACCGCCGACGCCCAGGTCCTCCTCGGGCGCCTCGAGGCCGCGGCCGCCACCGCCGGGCGTGACGGCAGCACCCTGGAGACCCGCGTCCTCCGCGCGCTGGCACACCACCTCGCCGGCGACACCTCTTCCGCCCTGGCCTCCCTCCGACAGGCATGGGTGGCGGCGCCCGAGGCGGACGCCTCCGTGAGCCTCCACCTCGACGAGGGCGCACCGATGGTCGACCTGCTGCGCCAGGCGGCGGTCGGCACCGACGAGGTGCTCCGCCACCACGCGCGGCGCCTGCTCGCCGCCGGCGGCGCCCCGGTCATCAGCGAGACGAGTGGCCCGCTCCTGCCGGATCCCCTCAGCCCGCGCGAGCTCGAGGTACTGCGTCTCCTGGACAGCGAGCTGACCGGTCCGGAGATCGCCAGGCAGCTGTTCGTGTCGCTCAACACGCTGCGCACCCACACCCGCCGGATCTTCACCAAGCTCG
>Ga0207873_1003817_pt1 | contig 10572 bp, 8 predicted proteins | sample BGWIniCompost_FD_187373 | JGI IMG/M metagenome (GOLD analysis project Ga0207873, IMG submission 187373) | Cellulose adapted compost microbial communities from Newby Island Compost Facility, Milpitas, CA, USA - BGW Initial Compost (SPAdes)... ... | reverse complement strand
TACTCGATATAGTATTGACAAAAAGGGCAAATGGCGCCGCTTCGCACATTGAACTTGCCGGATTTCCTCATCACGCCCTTGACGCCTACCTGCCGAAGTTGGTCAGAGCGGGCAACCGTGTGGCTATTTGCGACCAATTGGAGGATCCAAAGACCGTAAAAGGGATCGTGAAAAGGGGCGTCACCGAACTCGTCACCCCCGGCGTGAATCTGAATGAACATGTTCTGGATAAAAAACACAACAACTATCTGGCGTCCATCCATTTTGAAGGCGACCGGGTAGGCGTCGCTTTTCTCGATGTTTCCACCGGCGATTTTATGACCGCTTGCGGACCATCGTCTTATGTGGAGAACCTGTTGCAGAATTTCAATCCCCCTGAGGTGATCTTCAATAAACGATGCCGCGACAAATTCGAGAGCCTGACGCGCGACAGATTCAACACGTACGCCTTGGACGACTGGATTTATACCTATGATTTTGCCTTCGAGAAACTGACCAGTCATTTCAATGTGTCTTCCTTGAAGGGATATGGCATCGAGAACCTAAAGGAAGGCGTAATAGCCGCGGGGGCCATCCTGCATTATCTTGAGGAAACCGAACACAAGCAGATTGCGCATATTAATTCCATATCAAGGATCGAGGAAGAAAAATACGTTTGGCTTGACCGGTTTACTATTCGCAACCTTGAGCTGATTTCCGCCCAGCATGAGGGAGGCGCTACGCTAATCGATATTCTGGACGATACCCATACGCCAATGGGCGCAAGGCTGCTCCGGAAATGGCTCTTGATGCCTTTGAAAAACAAAGACGAGATCAACAACCGGTTAGATGTGGTGGAGGCTTTCATCAACGGCGAGGCGCTGTATGAAGCCTTAACGCAGCATTTGAAACAGGTTGGCGATCTTGAAAGACTGATTTCCAAGGTTGCGGTGGGGAGAATCAGCCCAAGGGAAATGCAGCAGTTGAGAAGGGCTTTGAAGAGTATCCAACCGGTAAAGACCCTTCTTAGCGAAAGCGGAACGCCCCAACTGGAATTGATGGCCGACCAGATCAATCCCTGCGAGAAATTGCTTGAGAGAATCGGGAATCAGCTCAGAGAGGATCCTCCGGCAACCGTCAATCAGGGGAACTTAATCAAGGACGGCGTGAATCCCGAACTGGACGAGTTGAAGAAGATCGCTTTTGCGGGTAAGGATTACCTCCTAGACATTCAGCGCAGGGAAGTAGCGAGAACCGGCATCCCTTCGCTTAAAATCGCCTACAATAAAGTGTTCGGCTATTACCTGGAGGTAACCAACGCCCACAAGGATAAGGTCCCGCCCGACTGGATAAGAAAACAAACTCTGGTCAACGCTGAAAGGTATGTGACCGAAGAATTAAAGACCTATGAAGAGCGGATTCTGAACGCCGAAGAACGGATTGTGGAAATTGAACAGCGGCTGTATAACGAGTTGGCTAGGTTTGCCGCCGACTATGTGGTCCCTATTCAATTGAATGCTAGGGTTATCGCGACCCTCGATTGCTTGCTTTCCTTTGCGAGCTGCGCCATGAAGTACAACTATGTTAAACCGAAGGTGACGGACTCTCTGGCGATCGATATTAAGCAGGGAAGACATCCGGTTATTGAACGGCAATTGCCTTTGGGAGAAACGTATGTGCCTAACGATATTTATCTGGACAATGAATCGCAACAAATCCTGATCATCACTGGGCCCAACATGGCGGGGAAGTCTGCTATTCTCAGGCAAACCGCTTTAATCGTTCTGATGGCTCAGGCGGGCTCTTTCGTGCCCGCAGGATATGCGAGCATTGGGATTGTGGATAAAATCTTCACTCGCGTAGGGGCGTCCGATAATCTTTCCCGGGGCGAATCCACATTTATGGTGGAAATGACGGAGACGGCCAGCATTATGAATAATCTTAGCGACCGGAGCCTTGCCTTGATGGATGAGATCGGACGGGGCACCAGCACGTACGACGGTATTTCCATCGCGTGGTCAATCGTCGAATACCTGCATAACCATCCCAAGCACCGCACAAAAACGCTTTTTGCCACCCATTACCACGAGCTTAACCAATTGGCGGAACAGTTTCCGCGCATCAAGAATTTCAATATAGCGGTGAAGGAAGTGGGCGATAAGGTAATTTTCCTACGTACGCTTAAAGAAGGAGGAAGCGAACATAGCTTTGGGATTCATGTGGCGCAAATGGCGGGAATGCCCAATCAGATTGTAATCAGGGCCCATGAGATCATGAGTCATTTGGAAAAGGACAAGATCACGAAAGAAAGCCGCCGCAGGTTTAAGGATATTCCAAAAAGTTACCAACTCAGCCTTTTTGAAGCCGATCCGCGGTTTGAAGAAGTGAAAAATATTCTGGGAAAGATCGATATCAATACCATTTCGCCAGTAGAAGCCTTGTTCAAACTCAACGAAATCATTGGGATATTGAAAGGGACTTAGCCGATTCCGGCTCGAACAAACAGTCAACAAAATAGAGGCATTTTAAAACCACATTGAAAATGAAAAGGACATTCTTGACGATGCTAGCCATATCTATCATCCTATTGGGATGCGACGACGGCCGACATAGAGCAAACTCAAAAACCATTGTATTAAAGGCAAAAGGCCATGTGGAAGCTCCGCCTGACGAAGCTGGAATCGTAGTCAACTTAAAATGCGTGGATAAAGATATTCAGAAGGCAAAAGCCTGTCTGATAGAAAAAACCAAACGCCTGACTGACAACCTGATTTCCAAGGGCGTAAACCACTCTGATATTCTTACAACTAGAGTCAATCTTCAGAAAGACTATATTTGGCGGAACAATTCGTCCGTGTTTAACGGGTATGCGACCTCGACTTCGATGAGTGTACGGATACGCAACCTTGAAATCCTTGACGATCTTTATACGGGCCTGCTTGGAAATGAGCAACTCACCTTGGGGCCGCTAACTTATTATCACAGCGCCATAGACAGTTTATCTAGGGTAGCCTATCTCAACGCCCTTGAATCGGCCAATAAAATCGCAGAAACCATTCTTTCACAGCTTCCGGAAAAAAACGTGTCAATCGCGCGCATCGGAAACGTGGAATTACCTGCAAACGCTACAAGAGAGCAGGCAGTGCGATATAAATTGGCAGATGCCGATAGCGAAGAAACCATGACGGTTAACGCAGGAAATATCAGGATTGAACAGACATTGTATGTGGAATATGCAATATTCTAAATGGCCGTTTCATAATAGGGCAATAATTAAACTTGAATAATTGCGCATTCGCTGCAATTTCTACTTCAGCGGCTATGTTTTAAAATTCAGGATGGTATGTTCGATAATATCGCAGCACTCATTGATCTGCTTTTCATTGATGATTAATGGAGGCGCAAACCGAATGATATTGCCGTGGGTAGGTTTTGCCAGAAGGCCATTATCCTTTAATTCAAGACATATCTCCCAAGCTGTCGAGCTTTCAGGAGAATCGTTGATCACAATTGCGTTGAGCAACCCTTTTCCCCTTACAATGCTGATCAGGCCGGTTTTTAACGAAAGCTCTTCCATCCTTTTTCTGAATATAACGCCCATTTTTTCCGCGTTTTCCGCAAGCTTTTCTTCCCTGACCACTTCAAGCGCGGCGATAGCCGTTTCGCAAGCCAATGGGTTTCCGCCAAAAGTAGACCCATGTTGTCCGGGTTTGATCGTCAGCATGATTTCGTCGCTCGATAAAACGGCCGATACGGGGAGCGTTCCTCCCGAAAGCGCCTTGCCTAAAATGAGAATGTCTGGTTTTACGCCTTCATGGTCGCAGGCCAGCATTTTTCCTGTGCGTCCAATTCCGGTTTGCACCTCGTCTGCAATAAAAAGAACATTGTTGGTCTTGCAGATTTCTGCTATCTGTTTTATGTATCCAGGATCAGGCGTCACCACGCCAGCTTCGCCTTGTATGGGTTCGAGCATTATCCCGGCCACATTCATTTCGCCTAGGATTTTTTCGGCGGCTTCAACGTCGTTGTACGGGATAAGGTCGAAACCGGTCAAATAAGGGCCGTAGTCGTTGTAGCATTCTGGATCGCTCGAAGCCGAGACGGCGGCAAGCGTTCGCCCCCAAAAATTGCCTTTCGCAAATACAATGCGGGCCTGGTTTTGGGCGACACCCTTCACGGTATATGCCCATTTACGACAAAGCTTCACCGCGGTTTCGCAGGCTTCTACGCCAGTGTTCATTGGCAATACCTTGTCGTAACCGAAAAGGCCGGTTATATACTTGGCGTATTTGCCCAACGATTCATTATAAAAAGCGCGGGATGTGAGTGTGAGCTTGCGGGCTTGTTCTGTAAGCGTTTTTATGATCTTCGGATGACAATGCCCCTGGTTTACAGCAGAATATGCCGAAAGAAAATCATAATATCTTTTTCCTTCCACGTCCCATAGGAAGATGCCTTCCCCTTTAGACAAAACCACCGGCAGCGGACTGTAATTATGAGCCCCATAGGCATTTTCCAGTTCTATCGCTTGTTGGCTTGATTTGATGGCGTCGATCATGAGATTCTTATTTCATTAATTGAAACGGACCGGAAATCAAAGTTGTTTAAATTTCCGGTCCGCTCAAAATAAGCCCCTTTGTCAACTTTTCTTGGCGACTCTTTCCTTAGTCGTTTTTTTACCTGGAAATGTTTTGACGGATGGTTATTCCAACCGTTCTCGGGTCTCCTAACACGCCGGCATAGTGACCGGCATTGCCCCCAGCCGCCAGCAGTTGTTCGAAATAGTCCTGATCAAACAGGTTTCTCGACCATACGGTAACCGATAATCCTTCTTCGTTCCTAATTCCAATCCGCGCATTGACCAAAGCGTATCCTTCAATGTTAAGGAATCTGGATGGGGTGGCGCTGGATGAGAATTCCGAACGGTAGTAGGAATCCATTGCCAGAAAGAAGTTCCCCTCGCCGCCAAACAGTTCAGTGGGAATTGAAAATTCCGCACCGATATTCCCGGCCCATTTGGAAATACCAGGCAGTCGTTGACCTGAAATGTCTTTAAACGCCACTGAACTACCGTCATCGTTTCTTGATCCCACTTCTTCCAAAGGTAAGGGAGCGTTGACGAACCGGATATATTTGCCGTCAGTGTAAGCCGTCGAACCGTAAATCAGGAGATTGCGGCTTGCTTTTAAACTGCCGTCCAATTCAAATCCCGACACTCTGATTTTTTCGGCGTTGGCCAGATAACCCCGCAACAGCGCAGGCGATGGATCCTGTACGAGCGTCTGATAATCGCTTACGGTGGACGAGTACCATGCGATGTTCAGCATGGCCCGTTTCGAGGGCGACGACTTCATTCCAAATTCCCAATGTCTGGTATATTCCGGCTTGATCTTCGCAAGGCTTAAATCCGGCTGACCATTGATAGTGGGCAACCCCCCTACATTCACCCCGACGGGTTTGTAGCTTGTTGAAAAGGTTCCAAACACAGACGCCTTTTTTGAAGGTTTGTAGGAAAAAGTAACCTGCCCGGTGACGTTGCTTTCCGAAGCGGTAAAATTAAACGCTTGGTTGGTGTAGATCGTGCGAATGGCAAGAAGTTCAGGATCGTCGGTTTCAAAAAGTCCGTAAGCGACGCGTTCATAATCCACGTGTTTCCGGTCGTAATTGTATCTTATCCCCGGCTGAAAATGAAGTTTTGGCAGGACTTCCCAATCGAAATTGGCGAAGGCGGCTGCCCCAAAGGTTTCAAGAGAAAATCTAGTTCTCGAGCCGTGACCGTCGAAAAGGCCGGGCGTTTGCCACAAGGCCGTGTTTGTATTGTTTTGTTGAAAACGCCACTGGTCTGCGCCAGACTCTTCGATATGATAAGGATCGGTTTTTAGGCGTTGGCCGATTAGGAATATTCCCGTCACTCCAGCGATATTTTTAAAGAAGGTTCCCGCATAGCGAAATTCCTGCGACCAGTTGTTAAATGCGGATGTAGCCTGCGATTTGGCGGTTGCGTTCAGCCCGGTAAAGTCGCGGTCATTTAGCGGGTCCCATTTCCAATAACGCCATGCGGAAGTGGATGTGATCTTTCCTTCGCCAACCTTGGCTTCCACATTCGCCGATATTCCTCCATGATCATTGTTTGCGCGCCATGTTCCATCCTGATCTACAACTCTGTCGAAGGGATCTTCTGAAGGCAGACTCCATCCGAGGTCGGCGATTATGTTCCTAAACTGTCGGTATTCCGGACGCTTGGTTTCGACTACTCCGGCGATTACCTGCGCATAACCTTCCTTGGGCCGCTGCCTGGATGCGTCGGCGGTAAAGGTTGCTTCTATGTTTTCAGAGGGCGCGTATAGCAACTGGCCGCGAACGCCAAGATTGTTCATGTCGTTAAGATATTTGCCGCTCCTGACATTGTAAATATTGCCGTCGCGCTGAGTTCCCGAAAAGGATAGCCGGGCGGCAAGTTTGTTTTTCACAACTGGACCCGTTAGGGAAGTTTTGGCTTGAATGTAGCCGTAATTGCCATAGCTCAACTCAAAGGAAGCTTCCGGTTTAAAGCTGGCTCGCCGGGTTTTGATGTTAAACGCTCCCGCCGTAGTGTTTTTCCCGAAAAGGGTGCCTTGAGGGCCGCGTAATATTTCAATTTGCTCTACATCGATAAAATCTAACGTGGCGGCCGCGGGGCGCGCATAATAAACGCCGTCTACATAAAAACCAACTCCAGGGTCGATGCCGTCGTTGGTCAGGCCAAACGTTGAGCCGAGTCCCCTGATATTTAAGGTAGTATTGCGAGGGTTCGAGGAATAAAGCTGGACGCTCGGGGCCATTTCTTTAACGCGGTTTACGTTGAACGCTCCCGCTTGTTCAATCAGCGAACCGCCGACCACTGTGATGGGAATTGGAATTTCTTGGGGAGTTTCATCGCGCCTTCGCGAAGTGACCACGATTTCATCAAGCAGGCTGTCGTCTATCATGGCCACTTCAAACAGCTCTCCTGTGAGCTCAAATACAGTGATTTGTCTGGGTTTGTAGCCAACGGAACTGATCAACAGCGAGAACGGAAGTTCCTTGGGCGCGGCAATATTGAAACGGCCGTCCGTCCCCGCTACTGTATAGATATTTACGCCTTTAACAGAAATTGTGGCCCCGGGCAATGGATTACCTTCCGAGTCGAAAACAATTCCTTCAATATTTTGCGCGCTTCCCATAAAGCCGCTTAAAATTAAAAGCAAAAAAATGCCGGAATAGGTTAGATATTTCATGACAGTATAAAATATTTAATGGTTAGTGATTGCTAAAAAATGATTGCGTTTCAACGGTCTTTTAACACAAGGTGGTTAAAGGTCTTGGTCTCAAAACGATGAGGCTCCGGTTGAAGAAAGCCGAAATCATGCAAGTAATTCCGTCCGTTTTGGATGATCCATTGCAGGAACTCAAATGCCTCCGGCTTTACGCCATCCCGGCTTACCGACAGGTGCAGATACTCCATTGGCATATTCCTCGCTTCCTTCGGCGGTAAGCTTTCCAGACGCTGGATAGCGATGTCGAGGCTTTCATAAAATTTTTCTTCGCCATTGACACGGCCATTGCCATTCAGATCATAAGCCAGAATGACAATTCCATGGACCGGCTTTTTGGCGGTCAGGTCATAAGCCGTAGTCATGGGAAGGTATGTAACGCCGGTTGAATCCCGCAGAACTGCCTGAAGAAGGTGCTCATCCGATCCTGCTATCGCGTCCCCCTTTATCTCCTTTTGATCATAGCCGAAATGAGCGGCGAAGGTGGCGGGACTGCCGGCTTTTTGCATCCGCGTGTATACAGAAAAGGGTTCTTTTATCGCTTTCTGGTCTTCCGTATCAGCAAAAATGTCGTGGAAGAACAATTGTTTTATCAGACCATGCGTCAACCCTTTTTCCCCATAGCGGCGGGCAAAGTCCGACGACCTGTTGGCTACCGTTAGAATGGGATACCGTGCAACATACAGGTATTCCCTGTTTTGCTTCGTCCCTTCATCGTGCTCCCAAGCGTCGATTAAAATGTCATATTGCGACGGATCTGTTGTTCCACGGGGCTCGATAACGATCTTTGCCGCGGGATTGATGGAGGCGTATTCATCAATCCATTTTTGAACCAGAGGATAGGCAAATCGCGCCCCTGTGACTACGACAGCATTCGCTTTATCCGGATTGGTCTGCCCATACAACGTCGTCATGCGGACAAATAAAAGGGCCAAAGTAATTAAGATTGTTCTTTTCATTTGTAATTAATTTAGTCTATAGAAATACTATACTATTAAGATAAAAAAATTTCCTCTTTTATTCTCTATTGGTTTTTCTTTTGAAACGCCATAAACTCCATCGTTTATAGTTTAAAATAAGACCACAAATTTTATCACAATAATCTACTTAGTCAATAGACTAAAGCTAATTTATTTTTCAAAATTTCCCGAGCGTTGATTTTGTCATTATTTTGGGAAGCCTCTGCAATACTAAAATGAGGGGTTGTCTTCCTGTGGCGCCCTTGGAGCCCAGATGAGGACTCGATTACTTTCAGCGATTTTTTTAAAAATGGGAGGAACGCGCATTGCATTTCCATCCCATTCTTACATAACACATTCATAGCCCCTGTTTGAGAGTAACGCAAAACTTTTATTCCCATTCCCAATCCTCAAGCGGACGCTCATATACAATTCGTTCCCCCGTAGGCTGAAGGCTCTCTGTGATATAATCCCATTGCAAGCTGTGGCCGTTGCTCAACGCCTTTTCTCCAAAGCAGTCGGTAAAGGTAAGAACCGACAGGTCTACTACGTAATGAGGTATAAGTGGAGGAACAACCATAGTGGGAAAATACGGTTTGACGCTCAACGAGATGGCTTCTATGTCGTTCCTGCCGGCCGCGACAAAATCGTAAACCTTTGTGTATTTTTCCACCGCTGTCCCTTCTCTCACCGTCACGTAATCCATTTCCGTGCGGTGAATATTTACCTGCAACGGCTAGCGCATTTCTATGATCACAGTTAAGTAATCGTCGGGGTCCCTGAACTGGTGGCCGCTGGATCCGCTAAAAACAGGACATGGCTATGCTGTGCAAGCTCTTCCCAAAATCTTTTCGATTCTGTCAATTACTGCCGTTCCTACGCTCGTTCCGGATATTTGAATGGTCGACTCGTCTTTGGGCTTGGGGGCTTTACCGGAGGGATAGACAGTAACAGTGCGAATTCCGATATTTACTTTTACTTCGTTGCAAAACGGATATTGAATCTCGTCCTCTTCGCTCACTTCCACCGCGCAGGTCGTTTTTTTATCGCCCGCCTGCACCGTGACCACGACTGCGCCGGGGAGGGCGCCTGCATATACTTTGCCATCGCTGACTGTTGCGACAGAAGGGGAAGCTGCTGCTCCAAGCCACTACCGCCCCAGCTGGGGCGGTGATGGCCGTAAGTTGGGAAATTTCGCCCACTTTGAGCGACAACCTTTCGGGCATCACCGTTATTTCCTCTACTTTCTGCAATTGGGAACTTTCTTTTTCGCACGAGCTGCTGGCTGCCGCGGCGAATGTCGCATAGGCGAGGATCGCGACATATTTTGATACATTTTTCATTGCATAAAATTTAATAGAATAATGCCTGACAAGCCGATCTTTTGGATGCGGTTACAAATGGGGTTTTAATTGCCTTTCAAAAAACCCCCAGGGATGCTGAAACTATTCTCAGGGATAGATTCAGTAAAGGACTTCGCTTCAAGCCTGACGCTTCCATCCGTTTCAGGTTGTCCTTCATAATATTGATCCCAGAAAATAATCCGTTTCCATCCAGCCCTTTCGATCGTTTTGCCATCTACGAGCCACGATACGGCAGAACATTGTTTGCCAGCGATGATTTTGCTCGGTTCTTTTGAATACTCTGGAAATACCGACCAAACAGACTGACCGTCGTCGCCCAGATAGATAAATTGAGATATCAGACTCGCGTAGGCGTCATAAGAAGCATGCTCTACATAGGTTTTTGTTGTGGCTAGCAGCGAATATGCTTTTTTGGTTTGTCCATCTACAATCAACGAGCTTCCGCCTTCAACTTCTTCCCTAAACTTCAAACCGTAATCGTCGAAGATCAGGACGATTTCGTTTATAATCGGCCTTTCGTCTGCCCAGACGGTCTTGACATAAGTTACTGTCCCTTGTTTTGCCTCGAAGAGCTGGTTTTCAAAACCCGGGTTCTTGTCGTCAATATCTTGCTCTCCACACCCGGAAAAGGCGATCAACGCCAATGTTGCGAATAATGCGATTTTGTAATACATATTTTGTCAAGTTTTATTGGATGCAATAATGAGAATACAGTTCCAGGTGGGGTTACAACGGGCGGCATGGACGCGGCGTGAACAGGAGATGTGATCAATCCTGATTGTAAGGGATTCATCGGCATTTGACTATTTACGGTGCTCTGTTTTCCGCTGGCGAGCCTTTGCGATAGGCAATGTCCTGGAGTCTTGCCAGAAAGAGGTATGCCTCCATGCGCCGTATCCAATAAGAATATGAAGCATGGAGGCGTATTTCTCGCCGGAAGTTTAGAATTTTAACGATGCGCCCAGGTTCAGAACCGCA
>Ga0207873_1003815_pt1 | contig 10576 bp, 6 predicted proteins | sample BGWIniCompost_FD_187373 | JGI IMG/M metagenome (GOLD analysis project Ga0207873, IMG submission 187373) | Cellulose adapted compost microbial communities from Newby Island Compost Facility, Milpitas, CA, USA - BGW Initial Compost (SPAdes)... ... | reverse complement strand
GTGTCCACGCGCACCAGCGCGCGGAACTCGGTCGTGCTGCCGTCCTCCTTCCGTGCCCGCACCGTCACGCTGCGCGCCTGGCCCTCGGCCGTGAGCGCCTGCTCGATGCCCTCGATCTCGTAGACCTCCCGGCCCGTGAGCCCCAGCGTCTCCGCATTCTCGCCCGCCTGGAACTGGAGCGGCAGCACCCCCATGCCCACCAGGTTGGAGCGGTGGATCCGCTCGTAGCTCTCCGCCAAGACCGCGCGCACGCCGAGCAGCCGCGGCCCCTTGGCCGCCCAGTCCCGGCTCGAGCCCGAGCCGTACTCCTTGCCCGCGATCACCACCAGCGGCACACCCTCGGCCTGGTAGCGCTCGGCCGCCTCATAGATCGTCATCTGCTCCTCTGAGGGCAGGTGCAGCGTGTAGCCGCCCTCCACACCCGGCACCAGCCGGTTCCTGAGCCGCACGTTGGCAAACGTGCCCCGCACCATGACCTCGTGATTGCCCCGCCTCGAGCCGTACGAGTTGAAGTCCTTCGGCTCCACCCCGCGCTCGATCAGGTAGCGGCCCGCAGGGCTGTCCTTCTTGATCGAGCCGGCCGGGCTGATGTGGTCTGTCGTGATGCTGTCGCCCAGCAGCGCGAGCACGCGGGCACCGCGGATGTCCTCCACCGCCGGCGGCTCTTCCGGCATGCCCTCGAAGTAGGGCGGGTGCTTGACGTAGGTGGACTGCTCGTCCCAGGCGAAGAGGTCGCCCTCGGGCACGGGCAGCGCGCGCCAGCGCTCATCGCCCTCGAAGACGGAGGCGTACTCCTGCTTGAACAGGTCCGCCTTCACATGGCTGCGGATCGCCTCCTGCACCTCCTGCTGCGTCGGCCAGATGTCCTTCAGGAACACCGAGCGGCCTTCCCGATCCACACCCAGCGGCTCGTTGTAGAGGTCGATGTCAATGCGGCCGGCCAGCGCGTACGCCACGACCAGCGGCGGCGAGGCCAGGTAGTTCGCGCGGACGTCGGGGTTGATGCGGCCCTCGAAGTTCCGGTTGCCGGAGAGCACCGAGACGACGACGAGGTTGCCCTCCTCCACCGCGCGCGACACCGCTTCCGGCAGCGGACCGCTGTTGCCGATGCAGGTGGTGCAGCCGTAGCCGACGAGGTGGAAGCCCAGCGCCTCCAGGTACGACATGAGCCCCGCGCGCTCCAGGTAGTTGGTCACCACCTTCGACCCCGGGGCGAGCGAGGTCTTCACCCACGGCTGCGCCTTGAGCCCGCGCTCCACGGCCTTCTTCGCGAGCAGTCCCGCCGCCACCATCACCGACGGGTTGGACGTGTTGGTGCAGCTCGTGATCGCCGCGATCACCACCGAGCCGTCCTGGAGCGTGACCTCCTGGTCCTGCATCACCAGCTTCACGCCCGGTCTCGCGGCCGCCACCGCCACGCCGCCGCTCTCGGGCTGCGCCGCAGCCGCGCCGCCCTTCACGAGCGTGGGCAGCGCGGCGAGGAACGAGCGCTTCGCCTCCGAGAGCCGCACCCGGTCCTGCGGCCGGCGCGGCCCGGCCAGGCTCGGCTCCACCGTGCTCAGGTCCAGCTCGAGCGTGTCGCTGAACTCCGGCTCGGGCGAGTCCGCCGTGTGGAACAGGCCCTGCTCCTTCATGTACGCCTCGACCAGCGCGATCCGCTCCTCGGACCGGCCCGTCAGCCGCAGGTAGCGCAGCGTCTCCGCGTCCACCGGGAAGATGCCGCACGTGGCACCATACTCCGGCGCCATGTTCGCGATGGTCGCACGGTCCGCGAGCGGCAGCGAGGCCAGGCCCGGCCCGTAGAACTCCACGAACTTCCCGACCACGCCCTTCTGACGCAGCATCTGCGTGACCGTGAGCACCAGGTCCGTCGCCGTCGAGCCCTCCGGCAGCTCACCGTACAGCTTGAAGCCGACGACCTGCGGGATCAGCATCGAGACCGGCTGGCCGAGCATGGCGGCCTCCGCCTCGATGCCGCCCACGCCCCAGCCCAGCACGCCGAGGCCGTTCACCATCGTGGTGTGCGAGTCCGTGCCCACGAGCGTGTCAGGGTAGGCGAGGCGCGGCCCGCGCGCCGCGGAGGTGGACGACGCGACGTCGTCTTCCTCCAGACCGAAGACGACGCGCGCCAGGTACTCGAGGTTCACCTGGTGCACGATCCCCGTCTCCGGCGGCACGACGCGGAAGTTGTCGAACGCCTCCTGGCCCCAGCGGAGGAACACGTAGCGCTCGCGGTTGCGGCGGTACTCCATCTCCGCGTTCGTCTCGAACGCGATCCGCGTCCCGAACTCGTCCACCTGCACCGAGTGGTCGATCACCAGCTCGACGGGCTGGAGCGGGTTGATCCGCTTCGGATCCCCGCCCATCCGCCGCATCGCGTCCCGCATCGCGGCCAGATCCACCACCGCCGGCACACCCGTGAAGTCCTGGAGCAGCACGCGCGCTGGCATGAACGCGATCTCCTTCGCCGGCTCCGCCCGCGCGTCCCACCGCGCCAGCGCCTCGATGTCCTGGGCGCTCACCACGCGCCCGTCCTCGTGCCGCAGCAGGTTCTCGAGCAAGATCTTCAGCGAGTACGGCAGCCGCGCGACGGGCAGCCCCGCGCGCTCCAGCGCGTCCAGCCGGAACAGCTCGACCTCACGCCCGCCGACCGTCATCACCGCCTTGCTGCCGAAGCTATTCTTCATCGGATGATCTCCATCGTCTGACTGTCAGCCTCACGCGCACCGCCTCACCGGAAAACGTACCCGGCGTCCACCGCACGGTTGCGTCCCGCCGCTCGTGTCCGGCCCCCGTCGCGCGGCCTACCTCCCCTCCCCCGCCGGCGTCCGCGGCCGCTCGACCGGTGCGATCGCGATCGGGTGGTCCACCGGCCGCGGCACCAGCTCCTCGCCCTCGCTCCGCGCGACGAACGCCGCGGCCGTCAGGTCACCCGTCACGTTCACGGCCGTGCGCATCATGTCCAGGATCCGGTCCACGCCCAGGATCAGCGCGATGCCCGCCTGCGCCTGCGACCCCAGGCCAACCGAGTTCAGCACCAGGATCAGCGTGATGATCCCCGCGCTCGGAACGCCCGCCGCGCCGATGCTCGCCAGCGTCGCCGTCAGCACGATCGTGAGCTGCTCCGCGATGCCCATCGGCACGCCGTAGATCTGCGCGATGAACATCACGGCCACCGCCTGGTACAGCGCCGTCCCGTCCATGTTGACCGTGGCGCCCAGCGGCAGCACGAACGACGACACCTCCTTCGAGACGCCCAGCTCCTCTTCGGCCGTCTCCATCGTCACGGGCAGCGTCGCGTTCGAGCTGGAGGTGGAGAACGCGACGAGCGGCACCTCGGCGATGCGGCGGAAGAACGTCACGGGGTTGAGCCGCGCCAGCAGCCGCACCAGCACGCCGTACGTGCCGAAGACGTGGAGCAGGAGCCCCGCGATCACGGTGAGCGCGTAGACCAGCAGCGAGCGCAGCAGGTCCAGCCCGAACTCCGCGACCACCGCCCCGATCAGCGCGAACACCGCGTACGGCGCGAGCTTCATCACCCAGTCGATCACGACCATCACCGCGTCGTTCACGCCGTTGAAGAACGTCAGCACGGCGTCCCGCCGCTGGTCGGCGACCAGGCTCACGGCCGCGCCGAAGATGATCGTGAAGACGATGAGCGGCAGCAGCTCCATCTGCGCCGCGGCCTGGAACGGATTGGACGGGATCATGTTCAGCAGCACGTCCACGATCCCGGGGCTCCTCTCCGCCAGCGCCACACGCCCCGCCGCCTCGCCCGAGAACTGCGCCGCAAGCGAGTCCCGCGTGGCCGGGTCGATGCGCGAGCCCGGCCGAACGATGTTCGAGAGGATCAGCCCGATCGTGACCGCGATCGCGGTCGTGACCATGTAGTACGCGACGGTCTTGCCGCCGATGCGCCCCAGCTTGCGGATGTCCCCGAGGGAGGCCGTCCCCACCAGCAGGCTCGCCACCACCAGCGGCACGACCAGCATCGTGATCAGCTTGATGAACGCCGTGCCCACCGGCCGCAACGCGACCAGCGCCTCCTGGAGCCAGACCAGGCCCGCGAGGTTCGCGATCAGGCCGACCACCACCCCCACCACGAGCCCGATGAGGATTTTCGTGTATAGCTGCATCACGCCTCCGCCGGGGCTATCCTGCTGTGTTCACCGGTTGTGGTTGTCGGGCCGGAAGTTAGGCGGAGGGGTGGTGTGGGGTCAACCGCAGGCGGGCGCGGGGCGGCTGTGGGCGTCGCACGGCTTATGGAGAGGGTGCGGGAGGTAGAAAGGGCGTGGCTCTGGAATCCTCGTCGCGACGCGCCACGCCCCGGGCCGAAAGCTCGGGCTCCTCGGTGGATCTGCCTTCGCGCGCCTGCGGCACGAGCGGCGCCTCAGCGGTACTCGATCGTCGAGACCGCCGAGCGAGATCTAGCGGCCCTCGTGGAAGCCCGAGAGCACGAGCACGATTCCAACCACACCAAACAACGATGCTACGATGTCTCGAACGCAAGGACCAGCGAGATCATCGAGCACGAGCGACGCGATCAGCATCAAGACGATGAACTCTCGCCCGAGGACGTGCCGCTTCAGTGCGCCCGAGGCCAAGCTCAACCGCCTGACGCGGACCAGCTGCCGGGCATTCGCAATGGCGACCACGACCATAACGATCAGAAGGATGGTCTCCTCCGCCGTCATCATGGCACCTCGCTATCTGCCGGTCGGCGTCGCCGTCTGCCTGCCCGATTCGGCCGAGCCGCCCGTGCGATCGCACCCGCCTCCGCCCACCTCGATTCCACTCTGCCGCCCGAACGAGAACCGGAGCGCGCGCCTCGAGCGGTAGTCGAGCCGCCAGCCGTTCGCCGAGTCAGGGCATCCTGATCGCGGGCAGACCTCCAACAGCATCGACGCCGTCGACCCGCCTGATGGCCCCTGGCGCTGGCACGAGCGGAAACAGTGATCCGACGAGGTCCAAACCCGGAACCCGGCGTGGTCGGACTCGGGCAATGCGGGGAGAGCGGCTGAACACGGTCGGACCCGGCGCGGTCCACGTCCAGCCGACACTGGACAATCTCGTGTACCGAAGCGCGCGACGCCAGTCCCGGCCGCGCCCGTGCCCGCAAACACCCCCGCCCGCCGTTCTCCCGCAGTCCCCCCGCCCGGGTGGCGGGGGGCGAGGGGCGCCCTCCCGGGTGGAACGGAGGGGCGGATGGGCCGCCCTCGCCCCCGCCCGCATTTCGCAGGCCCGCAAGCCCGCACCCCTTCACCCCCGCCTTCCCCCGTTTTACCTTCCGGTGCCCTGTCCACCTTGCGACGATGTCGAGAGCGATGCGCCGACTGCTGCTCCTGATCTCGCTCCTGCTGCTCGTGGCTACCGCCTGCGACCGCTCCGCTCGCGATGCGGACCCGGCCGCCCAGGGCGCCGATATCGACTCCCTCGCCGCGCGCCCACCCGCGGCTTACGAGCGCCGCATGCTCTTCCTCGCCGGGCCGGAAGCGCGGCCCGTCGTTGCGCTCTTCGACTTCGCGACCCTCGACGACGGCGCCGGCCTGCACCGCTTCGCGCGCGCGTGGCGGGGCGAGGCCGGTCGCTGGGACTCGGTCCTCGTCGCCACGTGGGAGGATGCGCCCGCGCGCGCGCCGTGGCTGATCGTGCCCCACGGCCCGTTCCGCTTGCTCGTCGGGGATGATGGCGAGGTCGAGGCGCTGGTGTACCGCGGCGAGCGCAGCGAGCTGCGGCTGGTGCCCGCGCCCGAGTTCGCGGCGTGGAGCCGCGGCCGCGGTGCGCAGCTCCGGCTCCGCAGCGCGCAGCTCGCGCGAGACGGCGCACGCACGCCCGGTGTTCTGCTGGACGTGCAGCTCGCGCGCGAGCTGCCGCGCGTCGCGGCATCTGCGGCGCCATCCGCGAGGGATTCCGCCGCATCCACCGCGGCGCACGCTGAAACCACGGTGTACGATGAGGCGTACGTCACCGACGGCGAAGAGCTGCACGTCGTGCTGACGGGCGCGCCCGGTGCCGGCGACGTGCTCTGGGTCATCGCTGGACCGGAAGAGCGCGTCGTCGAGGGCGCGCGGCTCGAGGAGGCCGCGGCAGCGAGCACTCGCACACGCGGGGCGAGCGTCGTGTGGCGCCTCGCCGCGCCGGATGCTGCGCTCGAGGGCGAGCTGCGCGCGGAAGGCCAGCCCCTCGAGCTCGGTGTGGGCGACGCGCTCGGCCCCGCGCCCGTCGCGTTGTTCCTCGTACGCGGCTGGGTCGAGCTGCGCGGCGTGCGGCGGCAGGTCTACGGGCTCCTGCGCCGCGGCAAGGCGTGATGACGGAAATCCTCCAGCTCGCGTTGACCGTTCTGTTCGGCTCGCTCGCAGGCGGCATCACGAACAGCATCGCGATCTGGATGCTCTTCCACCCGTACCACCCGCCGCGGCTGTTCGGTCGCCCGCTTCGATCCCTCCAGGGCGCGATCCCCAAGAACAAGGCGCGTCTCGCTGCGGCCGTCGGCCGCACGGTCGGCACGCGCCTGCTCACGGGGGAGGACCTCGCCCGCACGGTGGCGGAGCCCGGCTTCCGCGAAGCGTTCGACGAGCGGCTGCGCAGCTTCCTCGAGGCGGTGCTCGCGCGCGAGCGCGGCCCGCTCGCCGAGGAGCTGGCGCCCGGCGTTGCCGCCGAGCTGCGTCGCCTGTTCGAAGAGGCCGCAGCGAACCTGCTCGCGCGCCTCGACGCCTACCTCGAGTCCGACGACTTCCGCGCCGCAGCGCTGCGCTGGGCCGAAGCGCTCGTCGCGGAGCTCGGAGACCAGCCGATCTCGGACGTGCTCACGCCGGAGCGTGAGGCCGCGCTCGCGGAGCGTGCGGACGCCTGGCTCGCGCAGCTCGTGGGCGGAGAGGGCTTCGAGCGCACGGTGCGCGAGTACCTGGACCGCTCGGCCGAGCGGCTGCTCGACCCCTCGCGCACGTTCCAGGACGTGGTCCCGATCGGGCTCGTCGCCGCGGTCGAGCGCGCCATTTCCGCCTACCTGCCCATCGCGATCGAGCGGCTGGGCGGCATGCTCGAGGCTCCGGGCGCACGCGCGCGCGTCGAACGCGTGCTGCACGAGATCCTCGACCGCTTCATGAAGGACCTGAAGTTCCACCAGCGCCTCGTCGCCGCGCTGATCATCACGCCGGACACGGTCGACCGCGTGCTCGAGGCGATCGAGGCGGAGGGCGCGACCAAGATCTCGGAGCTGCTCCAGGATCCAGACGTGCGGGAAGCGATGGCGCGGAGCGTGAACAACGCCATCGTCGACTTCCTGCGCCGCCCCGTGACGTCCGTGCTGGGCAAGCCGGGTGATCGGAGCGTCGAGGAAGCGAAGGAAACGGTCGCCGGATGGGCGCTGAACCTGGCGCGAGACCCCGGCACGCGCGCTTTCCTGGTCGAGCGCCTGCGTACGATGCTGCGGTCGGCGGAGCACCGGACGTGGGGAGACGTGCTGGGCCGCATCCCGCGAGACCGCATCGCGGACGCGATCGTCGCAGCGGCGCGGAGCGAGCGGGCGCGCGCTCTGTACCGGGACGGGGCGGCGCGCCTCGTCGCCGCCGTGCTCGAGCGCCCCATCGGCCGCCCGGCGGACCGGCTGCCGCCGGACGCGATCGACCGCCTCGAGCGTGCGCTCGCCGACCCGCTGTGGGCGTGGATCCAGGAGCAGGTGCCGCCCATCGCGCAGCGCGTGGACATCAGCCGCCGCGTCGAGCAGAAGATGCTCGATTACCCGACCGAGCGGCTGGAGGAGCTGGTCCGCGGCGTGACCGAGCGCGAGCTGCGCCTGATCGTGCGGATCGGCTATGCGCTCGGCGCGGTCATCGGCCTCGTCTCCGGCGTGGTGTCGCTCCTCCTGTAGACGTTGAACGACGACGTCGAGGAGCATACGACGTCGCGCAAAGCGACGCGCCCGGCGCCGGATCGTTCTCCGGCCCGGGCGCGCGTCTCTTCCGCCGCCTTCCGACCGCTCAGCCGCGGGACGACCGCTCCCGCGCCAGCAGGATCGAGCCGCGCTGCGCGGCCCGCTGCATCATGCTGCCCGCGTAGTTCTCGTCCATCGCGCCGATGCGGTTCTGCGGTGTGGCGGGGTGAGCTCGGCCGCAGACCGAGCAGACAATGAGGTCGTGCTGTAGACGCCAGCTTCCCGTGCAGTCGTCATGCACGTGCGCGAGCATGGGCCCCTCCTTCAGGACACCGGGGTTCCCGCCAGCCGCCCTGGCCGGCCGGGCTCCCGCTCGCGCGGAGCGGGGTGAGCCCATAGTAATGCGGGCCACGGGGCATCGCCAGCCCTGGAACGGCTCTGCACGGCGCTGCGAAGGGCGCCGCCGCCCGCGCGCGGCGTGACCGTGCACCGCGCTGCCCCGGCGCGGCAACGCAGCGAAGCCGCTACGGCTCCTGCTCGGACGCGATGCGCGGGATCAGGACCGGGCCCGGGCTGTCGGGGCCATCACGCCAGCAGTAGGCGAGGTCGTCCACGCCGATCCCGCAGACCCTCCCGAACCTAGCTCCACTGATGACCCGTTTCAGCTGCGGCCCGCCGACAAGCGGAGCCGCGTTCAAGGCCGGCGGAGCCTGGCCGGACGGAACGGGAGCCACCGACCAGCAGTATGCGGTTCCGGCCTGACCGAGCGCGCAGCCGTAAGAGGCGTCAAGGACCGTCGGGGCGAGCGCCGCGAACGGGACCGGTGCGGCAACGCGCTCCACGCCCGCGCCCGATCTCCAGCAGTGGACCTCGCCGTTCCCGGTCCTGCCGCACCCATAGCCGTAGTACGAGGCGAACAGCTCCTCGAATACGAGCCCCTCGGCAACCGGCACCGGCACGTAACAACCCGAGGAGTCGCACAACTCAGGCGCCGACGTCACGCCCGAGACGGCGCCCCAACAGTACGCCTTGCCCTCCGCGGTCAGCCCGCACGTGACCACCTGCGCACTGGTGTGCACCTGTTTGAACGTGTGACCACCCGCGACCGGGGTCGGCACCGTCGCGTACTCCTCCGTCGTCCCGATGCCGAGGACGCCGTACACGTTCCGGCCCCAGCAATAGGCCTTGCCCTCCACGGTGAGCGCGCACGTGTGGTCCTCGCCCGCCGTGATCGACCGGAAGGCGAGCTCCCCCGAGTTCACCACCGGCGCCGGGACGTAACGGTCCGTGAAGTCCCCGGTCCCTAACGAGGCGTTGCCATTCCAGCCCCAGCAGTACGCCAGGCCGTCCGTGGCGATGCCGCAGGCGTGATGCTCGCCCACCGCGAGTTGCACGAACCGCTGCTCGCCAGCGACGGGTAGGAGCTCGTTCGACTGCGCCCAAGGGTCACCGGTCCCCAGGTGACCGTGGTTGTGGTCGATCCCCCAGCAGTACGCGCGCCCCTCCGCGCTCAGCGCACACGCGAAATTGTGGGATGGAATCACCTCGACCCATTCGGGATCGACACGGATCAGGACGCTCGTGGCCGCGGTGTCCGCACGCACGGACACCGCCGTGATGCCCGGCGCCAGCCCGGTCACCATACCCGCCGCATCCACACTCGCCACCGCAGGATCCGATGCCTGCCCGATCTCGAACGGGTAGCGCGCGATCTCCCGCCCCTGCACGTCGACCGCCACGAGCGAGAGCGCCTTGCTCCGCCCCTCCGCGACCACCACCGACTCAGGGCTTGCCACCACGCGGGCGATCGGCGGCGCTGTGAGCACCACATCCGCCGAACCGCTCACCCCCTCGACCGTCGCCGTAACGGACACGCGCCCCACGCCCCGCCCCGTCACCTGGCCGGACCCGGAGACCACCGCGAGCATCGTATCGCCGCTCGCCCACTCGATGGCTCGACCTGTGAGCACCACGTTGTTCGGCCCGTAGACGACTGCCTCGAGCCGCACCTCGCCGAACACGTCGATTTCGACCGAATCCGGCGTGATGACGACGCGCTGGACCGCGAGCACGGGCTCCTCGTCGGGCGGACCCGCGCCGTCGTCGCACGCCGCAAAGACCAGTACGGCGGTCACGAGAATCAGAAGGTGCTTCAGGATCGTGGCTCGGGGCTCAATTGCGCACCTCCCCCGGGCGTCAAGTGGTAGGGCCGGCGTCGCCATGATGTCAACGCACGAGCTGCTCGCAGGAGGACACGGCGCTCCGGCGGCGGGCTGGGGCTTTCGCGGCCCCTCCATTCTTCGCGGCTACGCTTCGGCGATGTGGCCCTCGAAGCGGGCGATCCTCTCCCTCAATTCCGCCGGCACGCCCACCGACCGCCCCGCCGCGTAGTCGTACATGACCTGCACCGTCTGGCCGGTCGCGAGCAGCACGCCCGCGCCGTCACGCAGCTCGTACTCCATGACGAAGCTCTTGCCGCCGATGCGCGGGACGCGCACTCCGACCTCGAGCCGCGCCGGCCAGCGGATCCGGCTGTGGAACCGGACCTGGACCTCGCCGATCACGTAGTCGATGTCCTGAAGGCCGCTGCGGCCTGCGACCTCGCGCCAGTAGGCGGCGCGCGCCTCCTCGAAGTAGATGAGCGGCAGCGTGTGGTGGGCGTGGCCCATCGGGTCGAGGTCGCGGAAGCGGACCTCCACCGGG
>Ga0207873_1003811_pt1 | contig 10579 bp, 8 predicted proteins | sample BGWIniCompost_FD_187373 | JGI IMG/M metagenome (GOLD analysis project Ga0207873, IMG submission 187373) | Cellulose adapted compost microbial communities from Newby Island Compost Facility, Milpitas, CA, USA - BGW Initial Compost (SPAdes)... ... | reverse complement strand
CTTCCACCCAAAATATATTTCAACAGGTGGAGGAGATTCGTCCCGAATTGGTGATCGTCGATTCCATCCAAACGCTGTACTCCTCTTACATCGATTCCTCCGCGGGAAGCGTGTCGCAGGTGAGGCAGTGCGCGGGCGAGTTGATCCGGTTTGCCAAGGAAACCCAAACGCCTGTCTTCCTGATTGGGCACATCACCAAGGACGGCATGATCGCCGGCCCCAAAATGCTGGAGCACATGGTGGATACTGTGCTGCATTTCGAAGGCGACCGGAACCATGTGAATCGGATTTTGCGGACCACAAAAAACCGGTTTGGCTCCACCTCGGAGGTGGGCATTTATGAAATGAGCGACAAAGGGCTCAGGGAAGTGAGCAATCCCTCGGAGATCCTGATCACGCAACGCGACGGCGATCTGAGCGGCGTGGCGATAGGCGCAACCATGGAAGGCGCGCGGCCGTTGTTGATTGAGATCCAATCGCTGGTGTCTCCGGCCAACTACGGCACTCCGCAACGCGTCTCCACGGGTTTCGACGGGCGCCGGCTCAACATGTTGCTTGCCGCGCTCGAAAAAAGATCGGGCTTCCGGTTTGGGTCGCAGGACGTTTTCCTGAACATCGCCGGGGGATTGAAAGTGGAAGATCCCGCCCTGGACCTTGCGGTCTGCGCGTCCCTTGTTTCGTCGTTGGAGGACATCCCCCTCGACGACAAAAACTGCTTTGCCGGGGAAATCGGCTTGGGCGGCGAAATCCGGGCCATCAACCGCATCGAAAGCAGGATAGCGGAGGCGGAAAAGCTGGGTTTCAAAAAAATATATATTTCAAAATATCATAAGGGATTGATACCCGGAAAGTATAAAATTTCCGTAATTCAAGTGGGTAAATTAGACCATATCTTTTCAGATTTGTTTGGATAAAAAAAGCTCTTCATGATGGATTTTGTTGAGAGACTCGGGATTCATCCCGACATTTTTTTATACGTAATTTTACCGGTTCTCATTTTTTGCGCGCGTATCATCGATGTGTCTATCGCCACTCTTCGCATGATATTCGTGATGAGCGGCCGGAAGTATCTTGCGCCGTTGCTTGGATTTTTTGAATCGCTGATCTGGCTGGTGGCCATTAGCCAGATTTTCCAAAACATCGACAACGCGATTTCATATGTGGCTTTTGCGGCGGGCTTCGCCACCGGCACCTTTGTGGGCATGCTCATTGAGGAAAAACTTGCGCTGGGCAACGTGGTGGTCAGGGTCATCACCAATCAGGACGCCACCGACCTGGTGGAACACATCAGAAGCCGGCAATACTATTGCACGAACATCCCGGCGGAAGGCCGCGAGGGCAAGGTGAACATCCTTTTTATGGTGATCAGAAGAAATAAGTTGGATGACATCCTCAATATCATCACGCAGTTTAATCCAAACGCATTTTATACGGTTGAAAGCGTGCGGATGGTGAGGGATGAAACCAGGCAGGTGACGAGCTCCAAAACCGAAGGTTTCCGTTTCCTGAGCCTGAAGAGGAGATAAAGAGGGCTAAAAACCGGGCGGGTAGGGATTATTTTACTCCCAATTCGCTCCGGAGGCCGCTCAGGTGATTCAACAAGGCGTTTTCCCAATCCACGTCGGCGTCCCATTTTGAGCCTAAAAACACGTTGGAAGTGAAGATGTGTTTGATATAAAATTTGAAAATGGGATAATCCACCGGCAAGGTCTTGATGGACGCGCCTTGCAAGCCCGCCGTCAGGCTGACAAAATCGGTTTCCGTTTCCTGAACCTTGTAATCGAGCAGCCCTTTCGCCGTCCGGCCGGAAGTATTGATACAGTAGAGGATAAACTGATAGCCTTCGTTGCGCAATTGTTCGGGCTTTTTCTCATCCAGATCGACAAATCCATATTCATAAGGGTAAGCGCTCATGATCTGCCGGAGCCTTTCGTTGTATTGGTCGACGGAGGCGTTATATTCCCGCGCCTCCCGCGCAAGCCGGTCGTTTAGCGAGTCTGGAGGATACTGGCTGGGGATCTTGATCTTCGAAAACCACGGCACAGCCAGTTTATCGAGTTTCAGGTCCTGCTGATAGTCTTCGAACCGTTTGCCCGATATAAGGGGCGCGTCGGAAAAAAACTCAGGCTGGTCCACGATCAGGTAGTTTTCTCTTTTCATGTTTGCTTTGCCCACCGCGCGATGCAAGAGCACGAATAGCCGTTCGAACTCCGTCTCTTCGCTCTTCCATGCTTTTTGTCCGTCGGGCATCATGCCCGGTTGGCCGTTAAAGGGAGCGACGATCAGCCGGTAACCTTTCGTTCCGTTTAGATTTGTTTCGGCCAGGAAAATCAGGTTCTCAACCTTTCTTTTCGCAAGCCATCCTATAAAAGCCTGCAGCGATTCACGGCCGGAAAATACGTCCTGAACATGAAAATAGGCGATGGCGTCGATATGCATTCTCTTGAAATAATCGTGCGCTTTTTCGGAAAGCGCTTTCCAATCGCCCCGCGAACCGTTTGCTTTGGGCAGCGCCGACACAAAGACGGCAGAGCGGGTCGAAAGAAGTTTTTCGGGGAGAACCTGATCGCGATAATCAAGAAATTTATAGCCAAATATATTCAGGTCCTGGCTGGGTTGAGAATATGCAGGAACGCCCGTAACGAAAAGGAAGGTCAAAACCGCTGCGAAAGTCTTGGTCATTTTTTCTTTGATATGTTTTTTGCCCGGCATTTTGAAAAACAACGTTATGACGCGGCTATTATTCTGCTTACCTGGTCATATGCGCTACGGAATAAAATTAACAAAACGACAGAATATCATGCGAATTCGTTTTGTTGAAAAACTGTATGATCGCGCGACGATTCTTTCTTTTCTCCGGAAGCTTTGCCTAATGTTTCGAAACGTGATCGACGAATTTCTCCACGTAGATTAGCGTTTCTTTTTCGCGCTCGAACATGCCCATATGGCCGGTTTCTTCGAGCAGGTGCATATGCGGATGTTTCAGCAAAGCCGCCTGTTTCATGCTGGTTTCGTATGGAACGGACGTATCGTTCCGGCCGATAATCATCAGCGCCGGTTTATCGAATTCCTTCATAAACGCCGCCGAGTCTTCCCTGTTTTTCATGGCTGAAAGGTAGGCCGTAAGGGTTTCTTCGGATGTCGAACACCCTATTTCCACTTGCCGCCGAATAACGTCCATCAGCCGGGGCTGGTTTTCAGAATAAAACAGGTGGGGAACAAAATTCTCCATGTACGGCCTCACTCCATTTTTTTTGATGAATTGAATCACCTTGTCCCGGTTTTCCTTTTTTTCGGGAGAATCTTCAAAGACGCTTGAGTGGAACAATCCCAGTCCTTTGATTTTATGCGGGTATTTCTTTGCAAAAGCCAGCGTAATGTATCCTCCCATGGAATGGCCGATCATGGCGCACTCATCGACGTTGATGCTTTCAAGCCATTCGTTCAATGCAACGGCCACGTCGTTGAGCGAGAATTCCCCGCTTGGCAGGGGGCTTTCGCCAAAGCCCGGCAAGTCGGGAGCGATGGTCCTGTATTTTGCCGAAAGGCTGCTCTGGAAGCTTTGCCACAATTCCTTCGATTCGCCAAATCCATGTAAAAAGACGACCGGAAAACCCTGTCCATATTCTGAAAAAATAATTTGGGCCATAGATTAAATGAGCTTTTTAATTGAAACGGAAGATTCGCACAAATCCACGACAGTCCGGGCGATGCTTTCGGGGTCGTAGCCGCATTCCTGGTGCAGCTCAAGAGGTTCGCCATGCTCGACCACGCGGTCAGGAATGCCGAGCCGTTTCACGCGGGCATGATATCCGTGGTCGGCCATGAACTCCAGGATTGCGGAACCAAAGCCGCCCATGAGGCAGCCGTCTTCTACCGTTACGATATTCGTAAACTTTCCAAAGACTTCGTGAAGGAGTTCTTCGTCCAACGGCTTCACAAACCGCATATCGTAATGCGCCGGGTGAATATCGTATCGCGCCGCCGCGTTAATGGCTTCCACCGCATAGTTGCCGACATGACCGATGGTCAGAATGGCGACGTCCTCTCCGTCGGTTAATTTCCTTCCCTTGCCTACCGGCAGCTTTTCGAAGGGCTTTCGCCAGTTGGGCATAACCCCCCGCCCGCGGGGATAACGAATGCTGAAAGGTCCGTTGCCGGGCAACTGGGCGGTGTACATGAGGTTTCTTAGCTCCTGTTCGTCCATCGGCGCCGAAACGATCATGTTGGGAATGCACCGCATATATGCGATGTCGTATGCGCCGTGATGCGTCGCCCCGTCGGCTCCTACCAGGCCCGCGCGGTCGAGGCAGAAGATCACAGGTAAATTCTGAATGCAGACGTCATGGATCGCCTGGTCGTAGGCCCGCTGCATAAAAGTGCTGTAAATATTGCAAAAGGGAATCATCCCTTGCGCGGCAAGTCCGGCGGAGAAGGTCACGGCGTGCTGTTCGGCAATGCCGACGTCGAAAACCCGCTCGGGGTAAACTTCCTGCATAATGTTCATCGAAGAGCCCGACGGCATCGCGGGAGTGATGCCCACGATCTTGTCGTTGCTTTCGGCAAGCTCAAGCAGCGTATGGCCGAAGACGTCCTGGTATTTTGGCGGCGTTTTTTCTGTGTCGGGCTTTAGATAGATCTCCCCTGTTATCTTGTCGAACTTCCCGGGCGCATGCCACTTTGTCTGGTCCAACTCCGCTTTAGCAAATCCTTTTCCTTTCTTGGTTATGCAATGCAGGATCTTTGGTCCGGGTATTCCCTTCAGGTCCGACAACACGCTGACCAGGTGGTGTACGTCATGGCCGTCGACCGGTCCAAAATATCTGAGATTCAGCGATTCGAACAGGTTGCTGTTTTTTAACAGGAGCGTTTTGACGCTGGCTTCAATTTTCGACGCGAGTTCGCGGGCGGAGGGTCCAAACTTGTTGATTTTGCCCAGGAAATTCCAGATGTCGTCTTTCAGCTTGTTGTAGGTGTACGAAGTGGTGATATCGGTAAGATATTCTTTCAAAGCCCCCACATTGGGGTCGATAGACATACAATTGTCGTTCAGGATGATAAGAATATTGGTATTCGACACCCCGGCATGGTTCATGGCTTCGAAGGCAAGCCCGGCGGTCATGGCCCCGTCGCCAATTACCGCAATATGCTGCCGCTGTTCTTTTTTATGCTTCGACGCGATGGCCATCCCCAAAGCGGCGGAGATGGAGGTGGAAGAATGACCGACGCCAAAAGCGTCGTAAGGGCTTTCTGATCTTTTTGGGAAACCTGATATGCCGTGATAAAGCCTGTTGGAATGAAATTCGTCTCTTCGGCCGGTCAGTATTTTATGACCATACGCTTGATGACCCACATCCCATATCAGGACGTCGTCGGGGGTATTGAATACATAATGCAGGGCTACCGTAAGTTCCACTACGCCAAGACTGGCGCCAAAATGACCGCCGTAAACAGATACGTTGTCGATAATGAATTGCCTTAATTCGGAAGAAATCCTTACCAGTTGCGAAACGTCAAGCTTTTTAAGATCATCAGGACTATTAATCTTTGCAAGCAGATTTCCCGGCTTTATCAACATTTTCCTCTTAATTTATCCTTTCTAAACGCTTGTTATACGCAAATGTTTTTCCTGAAACGACCGCAGGCGACTGCCACAAGCGACGCGTAAAATTACGTTTTTTTTAATATTACGCGACTAAAGCGTTGAATTTTTCCCTTGTCGATTCTCATAAATGTTAAACCTTTAACGAACCCGTACAGACGTTTTTGCACCGGATATCGAACGTAGCGGCTTGCCGTTGTTGGCGGTTACTTTTATCTTTGGAGAACTTTAACCCGGAATATCGTGAGCTTTGAAATTAAACTGCCTTTATTCGAAGGACCTTTCGACCTGCTGCTGTTTTTCATCGAGCGGGACGAGCTGAATATTTATGATATTCCAATAGCCAAAGTGACCAACGACTTTCTCGACTACCTGCGCCAGTTGGAAGAGATGAACATTGAGGCTGCAAGCGAATTCATCCTTGTCGCAGCCACCTTGATGAGGATAAAGGCAAAGATGCTCCTGCCAAGGCCGGAATTGGACGAGCAAGGGAACGAGATAGATCCGCGCGAGGAACTGGTGCAGCGACTCCTTGAATATAAAAAGTACAAAAGCGTGGTGAGCGAGCTGATGCGTATGGAGGAAGAAAGAAGCCTTATGGAAGCTCGCGGGAATCTGCTGAGAGAATTGAAGAAGCTTTCTGAAACCACCAATGTGGAAGCCGAGCTTCAGGACCTGGACCTCTATAAATTGCTAAAGGTTTACCAGAAAGCGATAAAAAGGTTCGAAGCAGAACAAAACAAGCCCATACATTCGGTGGCGATGCTCCCTTTCACCATCGAAGAAAAGAAGGAATATATCCTGCAGCTTGTCGCCGAAGAGTCAAGGGTGTCGTTTGAGAAGATCATATCGCTTGAACCCAACCGGATCGCCTTGATTTTCAACTTTTTGGCCATTCTCGAGCTGCTTCAACTGGGCGAATTATCGCTTCAAATAGGAGAGGGATTCAACAACTTTTGGATATCTCCCGCCCCGGCTAAAGAAGCGCCTGTGGCGGGGTAGCGGCATATTTTTCTTTTGCTTTTATGTTTTTAAGAATGGATGCGGCGTATCAGCGCCGATTTTCATGACAAGATTTCAGTCATTGCCAAACCAGGGAAACGAAAAGAGGATTTTTGGTAGCGAGGGGGGGAATTGAACCCCCGACCTCAGGGTTATGAATCCTGCGCTCTAACCACCTGAGCTACCTCGCCGTATAATTTGGAGTGCAAAATTACGTTTTTACACCAATCGCGCCAATTCTTTTTTTCGAAAAAAAGTCGTAGCTTTAAAAACTTATTAAATATAGACCCCAAATCCAAAAATATCACTGGTTATGAGCAAGAAGAAGTTTGTGATTGAGCAAGAAGTGAATGCGTCAAAGAAAATGCTGTTTCCATATCTCAATACGGCCAGCGGATTGGCGCAATGGTTTGCCGACGACGTTACCATCGACGAAGACCATATTTTTACCTTTAAATGGGACAGCGAAATTCAAAGAGCAAGGGTGGCCGGGCATCGCGCGAACTCATACGTCAGGTATGAATTTTTGGATCAGGAACAAAAGCAAGGGTCTTCCAATGAACCGTGGTATATTGAATTTAGGATTGAAGAAAATGAGTTGACGCAGTCGGTATTTTTGAAGGTGATTGAATATTCCGACATGGAAGACCAGGAAGAACAACGGGGATTGTGGGAAAATTTGCTTTACAATTTGCGGGAAACGATAGGAGGATAGATTGGTATGCCGTTTGCATGCCCTTCATTTCGGATAGGGTGTTTTTATGAAGAAACTTGATAAGCTGATTCTAAAGTCATTTCTGGGGCCGTTTATACTTACCACCGTTGTCGTGGTTTTTATTTTGCTTTGCCAGACAATGATCAAGTATTTCGACGACTTCGCGGGGAAGGGACTGGGCATTGAGGTATTTGCTGAATTGCTGTTTTACTTCGCCATATTCACTACCCCCGTCGCGCTCCCGCTTGCGGTCCTGCTTTCGTCTCTGATGACTTTCGGCAATCTTGGCGAACACTCTGAACTCACCGCCATCAAAGGCTCGGGCATATCTCTTATTCGCGCCCTTATGCCCATCTTTGGATTTACCGTCGTGATTTCATTTCTTGCTTATTTTAATAATAACTATATCGTGCCCAAGGCCAACCTGAAGGCCTACAGTCTTTTGTATGACATCAAGATGAAGAAGCCGGCGCTGGATATTAAGGAAGGGGCGTTCTACAATGGGATAAGAGGCTTGAGCATAAAGGTAAATAAAAAGGACGGCGACGGAAACTTGGAGGAAGTGATTATTTACGACCATCGCGAGGGGGGCGGGAATACCAATGTAATCCTGGCCGAGAGAGGCAAGATGTACACGATCATGAATGAAAAGTACCTGACCCTCGAGCTTTATGATGGACGCATTTACCGTCAGGTGAATCAGCCGAACAGAAGAAGAATCGTCGCCTACAATGAAGTGGAGCCTTACCAGGAAGACCGTTTTGCTTCGAGCAAGCTGGTGCTGAGCCTTGCAGAGTTCCAGTTTACAAGGACAGACGAAGAATTATTCAGCACCAACAGGTTGATGCTGAATGTGAACGAGCTGAATTATTTCATTGATTCGCTAAGGAACGACCTGACTCTTGACCATTACAATGTCTATTACTCTATTGCCGGACACCTGCCCGACCATATCAAAGACCGCATCGAGCCTCCCAAGGACTTAACGGAAAAAAAGAGAGAGATCGACTCTATTCGAAACGAACGGTATAACCGGATGATGGAAATGAGCCGGAATGAACAGTATGCGGAGGCCGATTCATCAGGAGAACAGAAAATGGAAGAGAGAAAGGGGTTGCTAACCCTTTTCAAGAAGAAGGAAAAGGAGGAGGAGCCGAAGGTAAAGTCGCCCTCGTGGCGCACGCCAAGCTATTACCCGTCTGATTACCGGTACTTTACCGGTTCATACTATTCTCCTTTTGGCAGAAGAAGCGAGGCGCAGGTGGCGCGCGCTGAAAGAACCGACAGCATCGTGGCCGCATTGCCCGCCGATTCTGTAGAAGCTGTTTTCGCCAGGATCGACAGCGTAATCGAAGCGAGGGGCGGCAAGGCGTATTTGGTAGCAAACGCCATAGAAAAGGCAAGGTCGGCCAAGGCTCAAATTGGAGCCGAAGCGGAAAGACTTTTCAACAGCCAACATTCATTAAGGAAGTACGAAATCGAGAAACACAAGAAATTTGCGCAGGCCTTCGCATGTCTGGTGATGTTCCTGGTAGGCGCGCCGCTTGGATCGATTATCAAAAAAGGGGGGCTTGGCGTGCCGGTGATTATTTCAATATTCTTCTTTATTGTATATTATGTCGTCTCCATGACTGGAGAGAAATGGGCGCGTCAGGGATTGATCACGCCGTTTTGGGGAGTTTGGGACGCTAATTTTGTGCTGCTGCCCCTCGGATTTTTCTTCCTGAAGCAGGCCAGGGTGGATGCACGGCTCTTCGATTCGGATTACTATAATGTGTTGTTTAGCCGTATAAAAGAACATTTCCAAAAACTCAAAATAAAAAGATATAAATTTGGTAAGAATATGACAGTTTTATAATTTTGCCATTCATTTTCACGAAGAGAATTTTAATTGAGAATATCCAATGTATCTGACAAAAGAAAAGAAGCAGGAATTGTTTGAAGCAAACGGAAGATCGAAAACAAAAGAAGATACCGGCTCGCCGGAATCGCAGATCGCCTTATTCAGCTATCGAATAAATCATCTGACAGAGCATTTAAAGGCCCACAAAAAAGATTATTCCACCAGACTTGGACTTTTAAAATTGGTTGGAAAAAGAAGAAGGCTTTTAGATTACCTGCAAAAGGTGGATATCGAAAGATACCGCAGCATCATTGCCGAGTTGAATTTAAGAAAATAGCATAAATGGGGAGGGAATATTCAATTCCCTCTTTTCAATTCCCTTCCTTGTTTTTTTAAACAATTCTTGTCTGACCCTTTTTATAATATTATTTGTTTAAAGCTCCTTTTTATTTATTAATATGCAACCGAATCCTATTGTAAAAACATTCGAATTAGAAGACGGGCGAAAAATCAGTATCGAAACTGGCAAGTTGGCAAAACAAGCCGACGGCGCGGTGGTAGTACGAATGGGCGACGCCATGCTTCTTGCTACCGTCGTATCCAACAAGGAACCTGTAGAAGGCGCTGATTTTTTACCTCTTTCCGTCGATTATCAGGAAAAATTTGCTTCCGCAGGCCGTATCCCGGGCGGTTTTCTAAAAAGAGAGGGCCGTCTGTCCGACTATGAAATTTTGATCAGCCGGCTTGTGGACAGGGCGCTTCGCCCGCTTTTCCCGGAAGATTATCACGCCGAAACCCAGGTCAACATCGTGCTTATTTCAGCCGATCAAAAGGTGTCGCCCGACTCGCTGGCGGCTTTGGCCGCTTCATCGGCCCTGGCTGTTTCAGATATCCCCTTCAATGGGCCGATATCCGAAGTGCGCGTGAGTAGAATCGATGGCAAGTTTGTAATCAATCCTACTCCCGAGCAAATGAAAGTGGCCGAAATGGATCTGATGGTCGCTGGTTCGCTGGACAATATCGTCATGGTGGAAGGCGAGATGTCGGAAGTGTCGGAAGAAGATATGGTGCAGGCGCTTGAAGTTGCCCATGAAGCGATCAAAAGGCAATGCCAGGTTCAAATTGAGCTTGCAGAGGCCGCCGGCAAAACGCAGAAACGCGAATATTCCCATGAAGTCAACGATCCCGAGTTAAAACAAAAGCTTTTTAACGAATACTACGATAAGATCTACGCGGTCGCCAGACAAGGTTTGACTTCCAAACAAAAAAGGAAAGAAGCCTTCCAGGCGGTGAAAGATGAATATCTTGCCACTTTGCCGGAGGATCATGAAATAGACCTTGCGCTTGTGGACAGGTATTTTCACGATATTGAAAAGGAAGCGGCGAGAAACATCGTGCTGAATGAAGGCGTCCGGTT
>Ga0207873_1003810_pt1 | contig 10581 bp, 5 predicted proteins | sample BGWIniCompost_FD_187373 | JGI IMG/M metagenome (GOLD analysis project Ga0207873, IMG submission 187373) | Cellulose adapted compost microbial communities from Newby Island Compost Facility, Milpitas, CA, USA - BGW Initial Compost (SPAdes)... ... | reverse complement strand
CCAGCCGCAGCCAGGTGCCGATCGCCGTGCCGCCGCCCGCGCTCAGCCTGCGCAGCGCCTGCTTGGCCTGGTCGCGGGTGGCGGCGCCGGCCACGGCCAGCCGCCCGCCGCCGGGGTAGACCTCCTTGGCCACATGGGTGCCACCGACCACCGCGAAGTGGACGCCGTCGCGCAGCGCGTCGATCGCGGCGGCCGTGGCGTCCCGGGCGTTGCGCATCTTGGTCGGCGGGTAGTCCATCGACCCCGAGCAGTCGACCATCAGCACCACCGCGGCCGACGGGCCCTCGCCCGGCGAGTACAGATGCGGCGCCGTCACCGCGTTGCCGATGGTGCCGCCGCCGGTCGCGGTCACCGTGACGACGGCGTCGACCTGCCCGGCCCCCTCGGGCAGGTACTCGTTCTGGTACACATCCACCGAGAACCGGGGCACGTTCGATTTCGAAAGATTGGCCATGCCAGCTTCGATCCCCCTCAATGCCCCCGCGCGGCGCGGGCGGCGTCGGACCACGGACCGGTCCCCTCCGGCCCGTTGATACTTCCCCGCTTCAGACCCGCGCTACGCGGCGAGTGCCCGGCCGGTACGCGGCCTCTCAGGCCGATCCTGCCCCCGTCGCGGCGGCCGGGAACGGCACCACGGCCACTGTTACGTTGTCGTGGCCCCCGCCGTCGAGGGCGTGACCGACCAGCACCCGGGCGCTGTGCAGCGGGCGCAGATGGGCGTCGGCGGGCACCACCTCGGCCATCTCCTCCGCCGACTCCGCGTAGTTCCACAGACCGTCGGTGCAGACCACGACCAGGCCCGGCCGGTCGGGTTTGAACGAGGCGGTGTGCGGCTCCAGTTCGTAGGCGTCCGCGCCCAGCCATCCGGTGATCGCGTGCGCGCGCTGGTCGGCGTAGGCCTCGGCCTCGCCCATCAGGCCCGCGGCGACCATCTGCGCGGCCCAGGAGTCGTCCTCGGTGAGCCGGGCCGGCGGGGCGGAGCGGTCCACCGGGACCCAGTAGGCGCGGCTGTCGCCGACCCAGCCGACGATCAGCAGCGCGTCGGTGACCACGGTGCCGACGATGGTGCAGGCCGGGGCGTTCTGGTGCGGCGCGTGCTCCCGGGCGGTGGCGGGCTCGCCGGCGAGCGCGTTGACCGCGTCCGAGGCGGCCAGGATCGCGTCGTGCATCGCCTGCTGCGGGTGGGTGCCGCGGGGCAGGGCCGCGAGCAGCGACTCGCTCGCCGCGCGGGCGGCGGCCAGCGAGGCCTCGTCCGGACGGGTCGCCGAGGAGACGCCGTCGCAGACGATCGCCACGGAGGCGGGGGAGCCGTCGGGCAGCGTGGTGGTGCCGATCGCGAAGGCGTCCTCGTTGCGGTGGTGGCGCAGGCCACGGTCGCTGACCGCGGCCACGGGGCCGCATTCCTGTTCCATGTGGTCCCGTTCGCGCGGCTGGGCGTGGCCGCAGTTCTCGCAGTAGCCGTCGTCGTCCACCCGTCCGGCGCGGCAGGCCACGCACACGGTACCGCTCTCCGCCTCCGCGGTCTCGGCCGCGGCGGTGCTCGGTGCCGGCTCGGGCCGGGGAGCGGCCCGCACCGGTTCGGCGGCGGCCACCCGGGGGTCCGGAGCCTGCAGCGGGTAGTCCTCGGGCTGCGCGGGCCGGTAGACGCCGCCACCGGGAGCCTGCTGCGGCCGGGACGCGTCCGCGGCCGGGGAGGCAGGGGAGGGCTGCGCACCCTGCCGGCCCGCCGCGGGGGCGGTCTGCGGCGCGGGGTGTCCTGCTGTCCGTGATGTGGACCGGGCCGCGGGCTGTGCCGCTGCGGTCTGCGGTGCGGCCGGGGGCGCGGCGGGCGGTGCCGCCGGGGGTGCGGTGGGTGGCGGAGGCGGTGCCGTGGGTGCGGCCTGCTGCGCCCGCCGGTCCAGGCGCACGCCGGACGGACGGGCGGCGGGGGCTGCCTGGGCGGGCGGCACGGCGGGGCCGCCCGTACCCGCCGGCGCGGCGCCCTGCTGCCCGGCGGCGGGGAACGGCGCTGCGGAACCCTCCGTGGCGCCGTGGCCCGCCGCGTCCGGCCGGTGGGTCTCGCTGGACGCGGGCGTGCCGGGGGAGCCGGGCGCGGCCGGCCAGGACGGCGCGGCGGGCGGCGCGGGCGGGGGCGGCGGGAAGCCGCCCTCCGGCGGGCTCGGCTGCGGCACGGAGCCGTTCATGGCGATCGTGGGCTGGTCCTGAGGCCGTGCGGGGACGGCGGACAGGTCATAACCGCAGGCACCGCAGAAACGATCACCCGCCTCGAGGGGTTCCTCGCAGCTCGGGCACTTCGACAGAGCGGCCTGCTGAGGCATCTGCGACATCAACTACACCCACGTCCGGGGGCGGTAACGGTTGGCACGTTCCACCAGGTCGATCCTCTCCTCACCGCTCCGCGCCAGCCGGGCCAGCATGCGGTACGAACGCTCCAGACCGAAGCGCAGGCCCCGCTCGTCCAGCCCGCTGCCGAGCAGCGTCCGTCCCCCTGCGCGGGAGAGAACGGAACCCTGGCCCCCGGAGAGTACCCAGTCCAGCGCGCACCCGAGGACCTCGGCCGCCAACTGCTCCCGGCGCGCCGGATCCAGGCCGTACGCCTCCAGCGCCTCGACCTGACCTGCGGCGGCGGTCAGGTCGTCGAGGAACCGTACGTCACCGGGCGCTGCGGTGCGGCCGCGCAGCCGCGCCCGCACGGCCGCCACGCGCGCGGCCGTGTAGTGGATGGACGACTCCGGCACCGACTCCAGCGTCCGGACCGCGGCGGCCCGGTCGCCGGTGGCCAGCTGGACCCGGGCGAGACCGAACGCCGCGCTCACATGGCTCGGATCGGTCGCCCACACCAGGCGGTAGTACTCGGCGGCGTTGTCCAGCTGCCCCAGCACCTCGGCGCACAGCGCCAGCGCCAGCTTGGGCGCGATCTCGCCGGGAAAGGCGTCGTAGATCGCGTCGAAGGCGAGCGCTGCGGCCTCGAAGTCCCCGGTGACCAGGGAGGCGAGACCCCGGTACCAGACCACCCGCCAGTCGTCCGGGTGCTGCTCCTCCAGGGTGCGCAGCGTCTCCAGGGCGGTGCCCGGGTCCCCGGCCTCCAGCCAGGCCCGCACCTGCCTCAGCCGGGTCTCGGCCGACGGGGAGGGCGCCGCGGCCAGCGCGTTGATCAGCTCGCCGCCGGGCGCGGAGGTCAGCAGGCCGGCCAGGAACCCGGCGTTGGGGTCGGACGGGTCGACGTGCGGCACGGGCAGGGCCAGCGCGGCGGCCGGAGTGCTGACGGGACGGACCAGGGCCGCGCCGGCCGGCGCGGGGGCGATGGCGGGTGCGCCCCCGGGAGCCGGGGCCGCGGTGGCGGAAGGAGCAGGGGCGGGGGCGGGCGTGGTGCCCGGCTGGGTGCCCCGGCTGGGCGCCGCCTTGGCCCGCTTGCGGGTGCGCACCGGGCGGGCGCCCAGGGCGGAGACCTCACCGGCCGGCTCCGGGAACAGATCCGTGTCGGTGACGCGGAGTTCCGGCCCGAACAGGGTGGACAGCGAGGGGCGCGCCCGGCCCGACTGGAGCGAGACGACCTCGCGCAGCACACCGGTCAGCTGCTCGCTCATCTCCTGCGCGGAGGCGAACCGGCGCGCCGGGTCCGGATCGGTGGCGCGGACCAGCAGCCGGTAGAACGACTCGTACCGCCGGAACACCTCGATGCTGTCCGGGTCGGGCAGCGAGTCCACGTAGACGCTGGTGTAGCCCTGGAAGTCGAAGGTGAGCACGGCCAGCGTCCGGGCGACGGTGTACAGGTCCGAGGCCACCGAGGGGCCGCTCTCGGCGACCTCGGGCGCCTGGTAGCCGACCGTGCCGTAGATGGCCGACTCGTCGTCGTCCATGCGGCGCACCGCGCCCATGTCGATCAGCTTCAGCTGATCCTCGCTCTGGATCGCGTTGTCGACCTTGAAGTCGCAGTACAGAAGGTTTCTGCTGTGCAGATGCCCGAGCGCCTCGAGGGCCTCGATGCCATACGCGCAGGCCTGCTCCACCGGCAGCGGGTCCCGTTTGCCGTCCGGGGTGCGGCGCGCGTTGGCGATCTCCTTCAGCGACTTGCCGCCGACGTACTCCATCACGATGTAGCCGTCGAGGGAGCCGGTGCGCTGGTCCAGGTGCTCCACGAAGTTGTAGATGCGCACGATGTTGGCGTGCTCGATCTCCGCGAGGAAACGCCGCTCGGAGATCGCCGCGGCCATCGCGTCCTGGTCGCCGGTGTCCAGCAGGCCCTTGAGCACCACCCAGCGATCCGAGACGGCCCGGTCCACCGCGAGGTAGATCCAGCCCAGGCCGCCGTGCGCCAGGCAGCCGACCACCTCGTACTGGCCGTGCACCACGTCCCCGGGCCGCAGCTTGGGGATGAACGAGTAGGGGTGGCCGCACTTGGTGCAGAAGCCCTCCACGCGGCCCGGCCGGCCGCTGCGGGCCCGGCCCACCGGCGCGCCGCAGTCCGACCGCGAGCAGAACCGCTTGCGCTCCGGGACCTCCGGGTTCTGCAGCACCATGCTGCGCGGATCGGGGCGCGGGATCGGGGGCACCGTGACCAGTCCGGCGCCGAGACGGCCCCGGCCGGAGGAGCCCGCCGCCGAGCCGGAGCTGCGCACCGACACCGAGCGGCTCGAACCGCGGCCGGACAGCGAGCGGGAGAGACGTCCGGACACCGAGCGGCGGGACTTGGACGACTGGGACGAGGTACGGGAACTCGCACGCGAGCTGCGGCCGCTGGACCGCCCGCTGCGGCTGCCGGCCGAACCGCCGGAGGCCTTGCCGCCGGCCGTGATGCCGGTGGGGGCGGAGCCGACCAGGCCGGTGGCGGAGACGACCGGGGCGAGGCCGCAGGTGTCGCAGTACAGCTCGCCGCCGCCGACGTCCTCGTAGCTGCCGTCACAGCCGGGGCGCTGGCAGGGGCGCTGTGCCTGGGCGGCGGCGACCGGGGGCCGGGGCCGGGCGGCCTGAGCAGCTTGGGCGGCCTGGGGCGCTTGGGCTGCGCGGGCCGGTGGCTCGTTGCGCTGTGCGGGTGCGGGTGGGCTCGCGGGCTGGGCAGCGGACGGCTGTGGTGGGTTCGGCTGCGGTGGGGTGCGCGGCTGGGCCGGGATCTGCTGGAGGCCCTGGGCCGGGTGGGGTGCCGGCGTGGGGGCCGCGGCGTTCGACGCTGGAGCTGGAGCTGGAGCTGGAGCTGGAGCTGGAGCCGGTGCCGGGGACAGCGACGGCTTCGGTGCCGGTGCCGACGCCGGGTCGGGTGACGGGTGTGACGCCGGTGCCGACACCGGGTCGGCTGCGGGGTCCGGCGCCGGGGCCGGTGACGGGTCGGGTGACTGGTTCGAGGCCGGGGCCGCCGACGGAGCGGGTGCCGGGTCCGGCGCCGGGTCGGGCGAGGGGTCCGGTGCCGGGGCCGACGCCTCGTCGGGCGCCTGCGGAGCCGGGTGGTGTGTCTTGTCCGGTTCGCTCATGTCGCTGCCTCCCCCTCGTCGCTCATGCGCCGGACCGACCCCCTCCGGTCCTCCGGTCCTGCCTGGCCGGGCACCCGCGGGGCGGAGCCGATCAGTTCGGCCGCCGCCTGCTGGTAGCGGAGCACGGCCTGCTCCGCGGCGCGCAGATCACAGGGCGCGCTCCACAGCATGCGGCGCGCCTTCTCGTACCGCTCGACCAGCAGCGGGTCCTCCGCGAGCCCGTGCCGGGCCACCTTCGCCTTGTACGCGTCCAGCCGGCCGCGCAGCTCGGCGCGGACCGCCAGCGGCGCGGTGACCGCCGTCAGCGACTCGCGGGCGCGCAGCAGTTCGTCCTCCGCCTTCTGCTCGAGCGACTCCAGGAGCGGCGACAGGCGGTGCCACTGCGCCTGCCTGCGGTACTCCGCGGCCGTGGCCAGCTGTTCCTGCAGCACCGTCGGTGGGCCGCTGACCACCGGCACCTCCGTGGCGGCGATCTTCGCCAGCACCTCGCCCCGCGCGGTACGGGCCTCGGCGAGCGTGCGGTCGGCGCGGGACAGCAGGTCCCGCAGGCGGACGATGCGCTTTTCGGCGTCCTGGCGGACCGTCAGCACCGCCTCGATCTCCCGGCGGACGTCCTCCAGGGCGCGCGCCTCACGGTCGTAGACGGTGGTGTCGGGCTTGCCGCCGCCCGGTGCGGAACTGCCCTCGGCCGGCTGCCAGAACGCCAGCGGGTCGGAGACGACCTCCTCGCGCAGCCTGGTCAGGGTGCGGGTGATGCGCTCCAGGTCGTCGCCGGCCGGGTGTTCGCCGGGGCGCACGCCCACCGAGTGCGCCAGCTTGCGGGTGCGCTGCAGCTCGGCGGCGAGTAGATCTATCCGCGCGGGCAGCGCCGACCACACCGCGTCCGCGGCGACCACCACGTCCAGCGAGGACGCGTACAGGGCGTTCATCCGGTCGACCAGGCCGGCCAGCGAGTACCGCTCGGTGAGGCGGCCCTGCTGCTCGCCGTGCAGGGTGGGCGCGTTGGCGGTGGCGGCCGCCGAACCGGCCACCGTGACGCACTCGCCGCGCAGCAGCTCCGTCAGCTCCACCAGGTCCTCGCGGCTGGACCAGCGGCGGCGGGACCTGATCTCCCGGGCGGTGCGCAGCGCGTCCGTGTACGCGTCGAAGTACGTCCACAGCAGCGTGATCGCCGCCTCGGTGGACTTCCAGCGTTCCGCGGTGACGCCGGTCAGCCGGGCACCCTCCAGGAGTCTTCGGCCCGCGTGGTCCTGCAGGGCGAGCAGCGAGGTCTCGATCGCCTCGTGCTCGGCGCCGAGCCGCGCCAGCGCACGGTCCACCTCGTCCCGGTCCATCACCGGCCCGGTGGGGTCCGTGTCGCCCATCGATCACCTCTCGTTGCGGGTTGGATCCGGTTGTGGGTCGGCCGGAGTCCGCTCAGCTCTTGCGCAAGTACTCCGGTGCCGGTGGTTCCGACTTGGATGAATCCCCGGCAAGTGTCGCTGACAACCATGTGTCGTACGACGCCTGCCATCCGTTCTTGGTGTCCTTGCGCCAGTCCACCAGGATCTGGTTGACCCGGCGTACCAGGTCGTCCGCGTCCTTCTTCATCGCCACGCCGTAGTACTCGGTCGTGAAGGCGTCGCCCTTGAGCTCCACCGTCGGGTCCTGCGCGGCCTGGCTGGCCGCGAGGGCCCCGTCGTTGACGACGGCGTCCACCTCGCCGAGCTGGAGCCGCACCAGGCAGTCGAGCTGGTTCGGGACCTGGGTGGAGATGTCCGTGGAGGCGGGCAGGTCGCCGCTCTTCCTGTCCTCCTCCAGCTTCGCGTACGCCGTGGAGCCCTTCGCGGTGCAGATCCTGCGATCGGCCAGGGTCTCGTCGTAGCCGGTGACCGGTGAGGTCTTCGGTGCCAGGACCTGCTGGCCGGTCTTGAAGTACGGGGCGGAGAAGGCCACGTCCTTCAGGCGGTCGCAGGTGATCGTCATGGTGCGGACCACCAGGTCGACGCGGCCGCTCTGGATCGCGGGGATGCGCTGGGCCGTGGGGATCGCCTTGAACTGGACGGCGTCGGGGTCGCCGAGGATGTCCTCGGCGATGCGGTGCACCAGGTCGATGTCGAAGCCCTCGAGGCGGGTGCCGCCGCCGTTGCCGCTGCCGCCGGCGTCGCTGTTGGGGTTGCGGTAGCCCCAGCGGTAGCTGTTCTGGTCCACGCCGACGATCAGTTTGCGCTTCTCGCCGGGGCGGTTCTTGATCGCCTCGATGGCGGGGCCGTCGGCGTCGGAGGGGGACAGGGTCTGCTTCTCGGGGGCGGTGCAGTCCTCCGCCTCGGCGGCTGCGCCGGCCATCGTCCCGGGGGCGTGTGCCGTGCCGGGACGGGGTGCGGCGTTCGGTGCGTTCGGTGCGTTGCGTGCGGTGTTCGATCCGGTGTCTGCCGCGGGGGCGGCGTCGGGGGTGGTGCGGGCCGTGGAGCCCGTGCAGGTGAGGAGCAGGGCGAGGAGCAGGGCCAGGGCGCAGGCCGTGAACATGGCGCCCACGCCGCCCCAGCCCCGCAGACCGGCTCGCATCCGTCGTGCCTTGTTCAGCATGTCCGTCACGCCCCCTCTCACCGGTACTCCGACAGCCGGCGGCCGATGCCGAGCACCGCGCCCAGTGCGCCGATGACGGCGAGGACGGCGGCGCCGACGGGCAGGCCGGTCAGTGCGTCACGGCCGTCGGTGGCCGCCGACTTGAACTCGTTCTGTTCGTGCTTCAGGGCGGTGGCGAGGTTGGCGTCGACGTTGTCGAAGCACTCGCCGGTGGTGCCCCTGGGGCCGATGACCATGTTCAGGGCCTGCTGGTAGTTGCCGTTGTCGTCCTGTTTGCGGGCCGCGTCGTGGCGCTTCTGCCACTCGGTCATGTTGCCGACGGCGGCGGCCACGGGCTTCTCGCCGGTGCTGTCGTCGGCGAGCCGGCGGGCGTGGGTGAGGCCCTTGGCCAGGGTGTCCATGTTGCGTTCGAAGTCGTAGTCGTACGCGTCGACGGTCTCGTCGCCGACCTTCCGGGTCTCGGCGCCGCGGGCCACCAGGGTCAGGTTCTCGTTCCCGCGGGCCTTGAGGGAGGCGATCCGGGCGTCGTTGAGGACGGTGAGGGAGCGGACGCCGTGGTCGTGCGAGTCGTTCAGGCCGGAGCGGGCGAGGGTGTGGCCGACGAGGAGCCAGAGGAGGACCGCGGTGGTGGTGACGGTGGCGGCCACCAGGCCGTGGTTGAGGATGCGGTTGGTGCGCAGGTAGTTGCGGCGCTGGGCCCAGGCGAGGGCGGCGAGGGCGGCGGTGCCGAGGGCGATGGCGAGCCAGGGGTAGGGGGTTGCGCGTCCGTAGTCGGACCGCAGGCGCTGGTTCTCCTTGGTGTAGAGGTCCTCGGCGGCTGGGAGCATCTCCTGCTGCATCTTCTCGTTGGCATAGCGCAGATAGGCGCCGCCGACGGGGAAGCCCTGGCGGTTGTAGGTGCGGGCGCGTTCGACCAGGCCCTTGTACTCGGGGAGCAGGCGGTTGAGCTTGGAGATGGTGGGGGTGGAGGGGGAGTCCGGGTCGGCGTTGGCCGCGGCGGTGACGAGTTTGTCGGCGGCGGTGCGGATGCCCTTCTCGTAGCGGGCGCGGGATTCGGCGGTCTCCTGACCGCCCGCCAGAAAGCCGCTGGAGGCCGCGGTGTTGGCGTCGGCGAGGGAGCGGTAGATGTCGGCGGCGTCGGAACTGAGGGGCTGGCTGCTGGTGAGGACGTCGTCGGCGGCGGAGGCCCGGTCGGTGGTCTCCCAGGCGGTGACGGCGCCGAAGCCGAGGACGAGGGCGGCGAGGAGAGCGCCGATGATGCGGAGGCGGCCGGGTTCGGTGGTGGCGGCGTGGCGGAGCCGGTCGGCGCCTTCCGCGAAGGCGGTGCGGCGGGGCGGGGTGGGGGCGGGCGGCTCCGCCGGTGCGGCCGGTGGTGCTTCGGCGCTGCGCGTCTGTGTCAGTGTCACTTGACCTCCCCCATGGTCATACGTCGCGGCAAGTATTGCCGCTGGGACTGACATCTGCACCTCCTCACCAATACGCCTTCGGCCCCGGTTTCGGTTCCCGATGTGGGTGGGTGAGGGTTCGCGTTCTCCTGCGCCCGGCGGCGGGTGGATGAGGGCTCAGGCGCCATGCCCGCGGTGCGACCGCGGCTCCGGTGGGGGTGTACGTGGACGGGCGCCCGGACATCCCCGACGGAACGTCAGGCGTGGTACCGGCGCCACCGGTCCTGCGCATCACGGGGCCGCGTTGAAGCGGTCCGGACCGAGGAGTGCGGCCCCCAGGCCGGGGCTCCCGCTCCTGGACGCGGTCGCGGCCGCCGTGCAGGGCGGCGTCGAGGACGAGGGGACGGATCGGCGTAGCGGGACGGCAACTCGCGTGCCAGAGCGGCCACTTCGGTTGCCCGGGACCGTTTGGCGCGCTGTTCGCCGACCACTTCGTCGTGGGCGTAGTGGTAGCGCGGGTAGGAGGAGGGGACGGTGCCGAGGCGGGTGAGGAGGGGGAGGCGCAGGCCGGCGGCGATGGTCTCGCCGTGGGCGGTGAGGAGGCCGGGGAGGACGTCCTCGCCCTCGGGGCCGTCGAGGCGGACGGCGGTCTCCCGGGTGAGGTGGTCGAGGCCGACGTGGTCCGGGTGGACGCGGGAGGGGACGGCGCCGAGCAGTGCGGCGGACTTGCGCTGGAGGCCGATGGCCACGTTGCACAGGCCGGCCGCCCTGCGGCCGGCCTGGAGGAGGGCGCGGGTGACGATGCCGACCGGGTCGGTGAAGTCGGTGATCCAGGCGTCGGGGTTGGCGCGTCGGCCGTGTTCGGCGATGTCCAGCCGGACGGGGGCCGTGCGCAGGGTCTTGGCCGGTCCTCCGGCGCCGGTGGTCTCCTGGCCGGCGCAGCCGCATTCCAGGGGCCAGGTCTCGTCCTCGGCGCGGGCCGCCCTGTGGCCGGCCTGGAGGAGGGAGGAGGACCGCGTCGGCGCCGTCGAGCGCGGTGTCCGGGCCGGGGGCGGTGGTGATGCGGGCGGGGGGTGCCTCTATGTCCTTCGTCAAGGCAACCCTGTCGGGTTTGGGGCGGTTCGGGCTGCTGGGATTATGCGGCGAGGTCGACTTCCGCGGGCGTG
>Ga0207873_1003809_pt1 | contig 10582 bp, 10 predicted proteins | sample BGWIniCompost_FD_187373 | JGI IMG/M metagenome (GOLD analysis project Ga0207873, IMG submission 187373) | Cellulose adapted compost microbial communities from Newby Island Compost Facility, Milpitas, CA, USA - BGW Initial Compost (SPAdes)... ... | reverse complement strand
CGTGCTCCACGCCCGAGGTAAAGTACTCGAGAAACTGTTGCAGAAAGAAGCCCAGAAGAACAAACAAGCCGAGCAGCTCTAGACCGTCTGACTGCCGATACAATTCCGGCAAAATGTGAATCACCGTAATGGAGAACAGATACGACCCTGCGAAAATCAGCAACAGACGATAATTCGCTGACTTGCGACCGGGCAGCAGGAAGACGAGCAATCCCGACAGCAAAGGAGTAAAAAAAAGTACAATGAGCTTCAGCGTCATATCGGCAATTATTCGAGCACCACTCTCTCCCGGATCCCGGGCGTAATATAAGTTTCAACTTCGCCATCCGGGGTGGAATACATCAACACCGCTTCAAGACCTTTTTCCTTCGACACCGTTTCAATCGCCCGCTCGGGTCCCATCACCATCAAGGCAGTGGCCCAGCCATCGGCAACGGTACAGTTAGGGGCAAAGACGGAGGCGCTCAACAAAGTGTGCGCAACGGAGCGGCCCGTTTTCGGATCAATCGTATGCCCGTGTTTGCGCCCGTTGATGACCTTGTAGTTGAAGTAATTCCCGGACGTTGTGTACGCCTCACTACCAAGCGTCACATAGGCCTTGAAAAACTGATGCGTGGGCGTTGAATTCGGATCGAGAATACCGATCGTCCACGCGCGATCTTTCTTGATGTTGCGGCCAGCCGCCATTCCCTCTCCACCCAGTTCTATGAGCATGTGCTGGACTCCGTGTGACTTGAGAAAGGAGTAGATCACATCAGCGCCATAGCCCTGTCCTATTCCGCCCATGTCGAGCTGAATACGGGGATCACGCTTGCAGACTTTCTTCCTCTTCAACCGAATTCTGTCAAATCCTACGAAGGTTAAAATCGAGTCAATTGTAGCAGTAGCCAGATGCTGACTTTTGCCGGGACCAAAACCCCAGGCATCCACGAGGGGCATAACCGTAGGGTCGAACACACCGCCGGATGACCGGTATATTTCGCGGCATGCCAGCAGTATATCCCGAAAATGCGGCCCCTCGAATCGGATACCCTTTTTGCTTTTGTTGAACCTGGAAATCTCGGAGTCGGGATCGTAGGTGCTGATCGCCTTGTTTACCGCCACTAAAAGGGAATCTATTGCAGCTCCAAAATCGCGATTGAGCGGCTCATCGAAGTAAATTACGCGGTATGTGGTGCCCATTGTGCGGCCTTCCGCAACATGTTGCTGCTGACCAAAAGCCACCACGAAGGAGGTGAGAAAGAAGATGGTGAGGATCGCGCGGTGGGTCATCCGGACGTAAAGTTAGATAAAAACCCCTAAATGCAACAATGTTGCTAAAGAGACCCGCGTGTGCCATCCTGTTTTGTTTGTACCTTCGCACCATCAGCTGAAATTTATGAGAGAAGATTACCTGACAGGCGATGGCGACGCGTTAAGCGCTGGCGAGAAGGAGGTGGAGAAGGCACTGCGACCACTGTCGTTCGGCGATTTTACCGGTCAGCAAAAGGTAGTCGACAACATCAAAGTTTTCGTACAGGCGGCCCGGCAACGGGGCGAATCCCTTGATCATGTACTCCTGCACGGCCCGCCAGGACTTGGCAAGACCACCTTGTCGCACATCATCGCCAACGAACTCGAGTCAAGCATCAAAGTAACGTCGGGGCCCGTCCTTGACAAACCCAGCGACCTGGCTGGGTTGCTCACGAATCTCGAACCGAACGACGTACTCTTTATTGACGAGATACACCGGCTCAACCCCGTCGTGGAAGAGTATCTGTACTCAGCGATGGAGGATTTTCGCATCGACATTATGCTTGATTCAGGTCCGAACGCCCGATCGGTTCAGATCGGACTGAATCCTTTCACGTTAATCGGAGCGACTACCCGGGCCGGCTTGCTCACCTCGCCGCTGCGTGCGCGATTTGGCATCAACGCGCGGCTGGAGTACTACGACGCACAGCTGTTGACGAAAATCGTAAAACGATCAGCAGCGATCTTGCAAACACCGATTGACGACGATGCTGCCTTTGAAATTGCGAGGCGAAGTCGTGGCACCCCCCGCATTGCGAATAACCTGCTTCGACGCACCCGCGACTTTGCACAGATAAAGGGCAACGGCGTCATCACGAAAGCGATCGCCGAGCTTGCGCTCGCAGCGCTCGACGTTGACGTCAACGGTTTGGATGAGATGGACAACCGCATTCTTCAGACCATCATTGAGAAATTCAAGGGAGGGCCTGTTGGCATCACCACCATCGCAACCGCGGTGGGAGAGGAGGCGGAAACAATTGAAGAAGTGTATGAACCCTTCCTGATTCAGGAGGGGTATATCAAACGAACAAGTCGGGGGAGAGAGGCGACCGAGCGCGCTTACAAGCATCTGCGAATAGTGCCGCCTTCGAGATCTGCGACACTGTTCGACTGACACTCTGGGAAACCGCGACCAACGGTAATGTCGGCCGGGTCTCACCTCATATCTGACTAGAACTGCTCCAGACCGGAGAAGAAGAAATTGCTTTCGATTTCCGCGTTAACGTCACTGTCGGAGCCGTGAATGGCATTCGCTTCAATCGACTCAGCGAAAAGCGCGCGGATCGTTCCGGGTTCTGCCTTCTTGGGATCGGTAGCGCCGATGAGCTTGCGGAAATCCTCTACCGCATTGTCCTTCTCAAGAATCATCGGAACAATCGATCCTGACGACATGTACGTACAAAGATCTTTGTAGAAAGGCCGCTCCTTGTGAACAGCATAGAACTGCCCGGCGCGATCATACGAAAGCCTGGTTTTCTTCATCGCAACGATTTTGAAGCCTGCTTCTTCGATCATTTTGATAATGGCGCCCGTATTTTTAGCCTCGACCGCGTCAGGCTTTATCATAGTAAATGTTCTGTTCCCTGCCATGTTTGCTGTTGGTAAATGTGCGCGCAAAAATATAAAAAAAGTCAACAGTCGGTCGTTTCCCGGCCCGAATCGGGAAAATATAGGGTGAACTGGAAAAATTTCACCATTTTTGCCCCTTATTCGGCGAGAAGACCACCATGCGTAGACTAAAGACCTTTCAGGAATTCCTCCAGGTACCCCGCAAGGTGCTCGTAATTACCCATTACAAACCCGATGCCGACGCCCTGGGATCGGCGCTGGGACTCGCAGGTTATCTGCGCAAGCAACAGCACAATGTATCGGTCCTGACGCCGAGCGACTATCCGGAGTTTCTGAACTGGATGCCGGGGAACGACGATGTTGTCGTGTTTCATCCTGAAAAGCGTCAGATTTTCGAGAAAATGATCGCCGAATGCGACATTGTAATCTGCGTGGACTTTTCCAGTCTGAAAAGGATAAACGAGCTCGGCGACATGGTGGCGCAGTCAAGCGCCAAAAAGGCCCTTATTGACCATCACCTCGAGCCGGAGCGCTTCGCAGAGTTTGAGCAATGGGATGATACGGCCGCCTCAACGGCTGAATTGGTGTATGATCTGATACACGAACTCGGTGACGAACAACTAATCGACGCCGACATCGCCAGCTGCCTTTACGCGGGTCTGATGACGGATACCGGCGGTTTCCGTCACTCGAACACTACACGAAAAGTTTTTGATACAGCTGCGGCGCTCGTGGCGCACGGGGCCAACCCGGCCCGCATCAGCAAGCTGATCTACGACACCAACACGCTGGAGCGCATGCGGTTGATGGGATTTGTGCTGTATGAAAAACTGCAGGTCCTCCCTGAATACAACACGGCCTATATAGCATTGCGCACGGAGGATCTCAAAAAGTTCAGTTCGCAAACCGGAGACACTGAAGGGCTTGTGAATTTTGGACTATCAGTGAAAGGCGTCAAACTGGCCGTTCTTATCTCAGAGCGAAAAGACACAATCAAACTCTCCTTCCGTTCCCTCGGCAACTTTTCGGTCAACGACTTCGCCCGCAAACATTTCGACGGCGGCGGACACAAAAATGCCGCCGGCGGACAAACCAACCTCTCTTTTGACGAGACCGTCAAGAAGTTTCTCGATTTGCTGCCACAGTACAAAGAGGAGCTACTGGCGGAATAATTTTGACTCATTCCAACTTTTATAAACGAAACACTGTCTAAACCCAAACAAGATGAATAAAACCTCATTTGCCTGTATAGGCCTCCTGGCGATAATGGCTGCCTGTGGAGAAAATGTCAAGGAAACGCCGAGTGGCCTGAAATATACCGTCATAGAAGCCGGAGACGGCGTAGTACCCGAAACCGGACAGGTGCTGGTCTTCCATTATGAACTCAAAGACTCCCAGGATTCTGTCTGGGGCGAAACTTTTTCGTCCGGTATTCCCGCCGCGACACGGATAGATGATGCTGCGCGCATAGAAGATGAAGACGGTATGACGCAAATGTTCCGCCAGCTCTCTTCAGGCGACAGCGTACGCACAAAAATGCCGGTAACGGAGTTTTTTGATCAGATCGTTGGCGCGCCTGTACCGCCCGACGTCGATTCGACATTGTCGATCTCCTACACGATCAAGGTAAGGAATATCACGACCGTCGAAGAATTCCTCAGCGAACGGGAAAAAGAAGTTCTCAGAAGAGACACTGATCAAATCAACCGTCACCTGTCGGAAAGCAATATCACTGCGCGACAGGATACAAGCGGGCTGCAATACATTATCCACTCCACTTCAGGAGGCAAGAAGCCCGGCCTTGATAACTGCGTGGAAGTGAAATACACCGGCCGATTCCTCAAGACCGGCGAAATTTTCGACCAGGCCGAACGCATCGCCTTTCCGTTAGACGGTGTTATCGCGGGATGGCGCCTAGGTATCCCTATGCTGGGTGTTGGCGATTCGGGCACTTTCTACATTCCGTCGAAACTCGCCTATGGACCGCAGGGATATCCGGGTGCAATTCCTCCGGATGCGGTACTGGTGTTTGACGTGACGTTGCTTGACGTTAAAAATGAATTCGATCAGGCATCGCGGAGCTGTAAGTAATAGACTTCAAATATGAATACCCCTTTGAACAGAATCTCAGTTGTAACTGTCGCCCTTGCTTTTTTTGCAAGCGCTTGTATGATGAATGATTCTGAAGACATTCCGGACTTCTATGAACAGTTGCAAAGCGACCTTGCCACTATCGATGCCTATCTTGATGAGCACAACATCGATGCGCAGCAAGACCCCGATGGCTTGATACGCTATGTTATTCATGAAGACTCCGTCGGAGGAGTAAGGCCCACGCTTGACAGTTGTGTCACCGCCACATACAAAGGCATTTTGATGGCAGGGGGTACTTCTTTCGACAGTGGCACGGCCTCCTTTCCGCTGTCAGCCGTCATCGACGGTTGGAAGATCGGTATGCCCCTTTTGAACGAGGGTGATTCGGCAACGATCTACGTTCCTTCCGGGCTTGGTTATGGGTATTACGGCTATGAACCCCGGATTCCCCGCAATGCCAATCTCATCTTTCACGTGCGACTGAAGAATGTCGGCTCCACATACAATTCGTCAGCTCGTAGCTGCAACTAATAACGCGCACAAACTTGCGGAAATCAGGTCACTCTTGACACCTGATTTCCGCTTGTTAAGCGTGGCCGACATCGGCTGCAATGGAGAACTCCCTGAGACGGGCGATACGCTCGAGCGCAACGCTTTCGAAAAAGCGCAGTTTGTATTCGATCACTATAATGTAACCTGCTTCGCCGATGACACCGGTCTTGAGGTAGAAGCGCTCAACGGCGAGCCTGGTGTCTACTCAGCCCGCTACGCTGGCGCGCAAAGAAACAGCGACGACAACATCGACTTGCTTTTGCGCAATCTTGAAGGAGAAGCCCACAGAGCAGCCCGCTTCCGCACCGTCATCGCGCTCGTAGGACCTGGCCTCCAGGAGCAATTCACCGGCATCGTAACAGGTAAAATTCTTACTGAAAGACGCGGCTCGGCTGGATTCGGTTATGACCCGGTTTTTCAGCCGGATGGATTTTCTAAAACAATGGCGGAGATGACCATGGACGAGAAAAATGCCATCAGCCACCGTGGGCGAGCTTTACAACAGCTGGTTGCCTGGTTGCGCACCAATGCGCATCGGCTCTGATCTTCGTTTTTTCTTTTCCGTGATTTTCCTAGCTTTGTAGGCCTTGCCAAAAGGCACCGCATCGAAATGACGAAAAGGACGCTCTATATGGTTACCATGATCGCAGGAACACTCCTGGCGGTGGTAATGACCTTTTCCCAGTTTGCACCCCTCGTTGACGAAGACTGCGCGGAACGAACCAACACCGAACAGTCGTCGGATGAGCAAAGCGAAGGGCAGGGAACATGCATCTCCATCCCTACATTTTCGCTGCCGAGCTCGGTTCACCTGAAGCCGAGTCTGGATGCGCATCTCCTTTTTCAGATTCTGTTCGAGTCGGAGACCGACACAGAATATGTGGAGCTCGAAGTGGAAACGCCCACGCGATTCTTCACAACGCTTTTTCGCGTTATCATATCACCCAACGCGCCGTAGTCGGCGGGTCCAAATACCCCCCGCGGGTTCCCTTTTCAAGTATCTTCTTTTTTAGATTTTTTTTATTAAACCATGAGAAACAAAGGTTTTGTCATAGTCCTCGCCATTGTGGTCGGACTTATCTGTCTCTACTACTTGTCGTTCACGCTGGTTTCGCGCAACGTTCAGAAGGAAGCTGAAGCGTATGCCACCGCAGCTGACGGCACCATCGACCTGGCCAAAAAACAGCGCTACCTCGATTCCCTTTGGAATCTGCCTGTTTACAACTTCCTCGGCATCCATGAATTCACCTATCAGGAAGTCAAGAACAACGAGATCAGCCTCGGGCTTGACCTTCAGGGCGGGATGAACGTCACGCTGGAAGTATCCCCTGTCGACATTGTGAAAGGCCTGAGCGGAAACAATCAGGACAGCGCGTTTGTCAACGCCCTTAACCGGGCTACGGCCATATCGCGATCAACGGGCCGCAACTTTACCGACGTCTTCTTCGAGGTATATCGTCAGAACAACCCTGGAAAACGCCTTGCTCCGGTTTTTGCAACCGCAGCGACCCGCGGAAGAATCAGTATCAATGACTCCGACGAACAAGTTATTTCGGTTGTAAATGAAGAGGTCGAAAGCGCCATTGACCGCTCTCTGACCATCCTCAAAAACAGGATCGACCAATTCGGAACTACGCAACCGAATATCCAACGCCTTACCGGCACCGGTCGTATCCAGATCGAAGTACCGGGTGCGGACAACCCTGAGCGTATTCGCAAGCTTCTGCAAGGTGTTGCAAAGCTCGAGTTCTGGGATGTAATAGAACCCAATGAACTCAATACGCAGCTGATGGCCATCAACGACCTGCTGGCCCGTGAAGCGCGTGCGCGCGCAGCCGAACAGCCTGCTGCCACTGAATCACTCCAGGATGCGCTTGAAACAGAAGAGGCGGAAGGTGATACACTCTCCGATCTTGAGAAGAGTCTTGAGCAGGCTGCTGAAAGTCCCGGCCGCGGCCTTGACTCACTGCAAAACCTCAACGTATCTCCGCTCTTCTCGCTCAGCGAACCTCCCGGATTTTTCCGCTATGACCTCAAAGACACCGCGACCATCAACAGAATTTTCGCGCGTGAAGACGTACGCCAGATGTTGCCACGCAACGTAGGCGTATTCTGGGGCAACAAACCCGACCGATTCAATTCGAATGATGCCAGCGAATCACCCAAGCTTCAACTCTACTTCCTTGATCTTGGGCGCAACAGACAGGCGCGCCTGACGGGTGACGTTATTGTAAGTGCCCGCACCGACCTTGATGAAAAGGCGCAGCCGGCCGTGAGCATGAGCATGAACGCGACGGGTACGCGCATATGGGCGAAGTGGACGGCAGAAGCAGCCGCCGACCGCTCGCGCATCGCCATTGTTCTTGACAATCTGGTGGTATCGGCTCCGTCTGTGAATTCAGAGATCCCCAATGGAAATTCGATCATTACCGGAAACTTCACACAGGAGGAAGCGAAAGACCTCGCCAACATTCTTGAGGCCGGCTCACTCCCTGCACCTACCCGTATCGTTGAAGAAGCGGTTGTCGGCCCGACACTGGGTCAGGCAGCGCAGCAACAGGGAATCATTTCGATTGTCTCGGGATTGGTACTGGTCGTCATCTTCATGGTCGCGTATTACTCCAAAGGTGGTTTCGTCGCCAACCTCGCACTCTTGTTCAACATCTTCTTCCTGCTCGGCATTCTCGCGCAACCTTCGCTGGGAACGGCGTTGACATTGCCCGGCATCGCAGGTATTGTATTGACCATGGGTATGGCGATTGACGCCAACGTGGTGATCTTCGAACGTATCAAGGAAGAACTCGCACTCGGTCGTCCCATCAGGGAGGCTGTAAACCTTGGGTACAAAAACTCGTTCTCCGCGGTATTCGACTCCAACCTCACGACGTTCCTTACGGGGGCCATGTTGTTTATTTTCGGTCAGGGGCCCATCAAAGGATTCGCGATAACGCTGATGATCGGTATTGTCACGTCGTTCTTTACGGCGGTATACCTCACGCGCATCATCGTTGAGCGCATGGTGAGCCGCGCCAACGGAACCATATCCCTGAACACACCCCTTTCGAAACTGTGGAGTCAACGCAAGGAGTTTGACTTTGTAAGCAAACGCCGTCCGGCCATGATCTTTTCAGCCATTGTCATTGTGGTCGGTCTGGCTGTCACCCTGCTGCAGGGCGTTACGCTTGGCGTAGACTTCAAGGGTGGCCGTTCGTATATCGTTGCCTTTGGTCAGCCCGTGAGTGCAACCGACCTCAAGGTCGACCTCGCTGAATCGTTCGACAATCAAGGTCTCGAAGTGAAAAATTACGGCAGCAACAACGTAATGCGTGTAACTACGTCCTACCTCATCGACGATGAGTCGGAAGAGGCAGACCAACAGGTCCGTGAGGCTTTGATCAGTGGCGTTGAACGTTTGTTCCCCAACGTTAAGTACACTGACAATCCTACCGCAGTAGACGAAACGCACTTTGCGATTACTGGATCATCAAAGGTGGGCGCAACTGTAGCTGAAGACATTAAGAACTCAGCGTGGAAAGCAAGCTTGCTGTCACTCGCCGGAATTTTCATTTATATTCTGGGACGCTTCCGGAAATGGCAATTCAGTGCCGGTGCGATTATCGCCCTGATCCATGACGCCTTGTTCGTCTTTGCCGCCTATGGTATAGCCGGAGCACTGGGGCTCACTTTTGAGATCGACCAGGTGTTCGTTGCCGCTATCCTCACCATTATCGGTTATTCGATCAATGACACGGTGATCATCTTCGACCGTATACGCGAGAATATAGCCCTGGGCACTTCGCATAACCGTCGACAGATCTTCAACAGTGCGTTGAACACCACATTGTCGCGAACGCTTATCACTTCCGGTTCAACATTGCTCGTGGTGTTGGTGCTCTTCCTCTTCGGAGGTGAAGTACTCCGCGGCTTCGCTTTTGCGCTGCTCGTAGGTGTCGCAATCGGAACTTACTCATCGCTCTTTATCGCTGCGCCGATCGTGCTCGACCTCGATCCTGAGGAGAAAGGCAAGACGGTCACCGCCAAGAGAGCGGTTGCAGCCCGCGGTTGATATCAGTTGTTATTGAAATAAATGAGAGCATAAGAAGGCGGCATGGGTCGCCTTCTTTTTTTATTGCCAACTAGCGCAGTTGGGAGGAACTACTTCGTATTGAGAACCTCACCGGAAGGGAGGAGACGCGAAAAGTACGAAGTACGAGGGACGAAGTACGAGGGTTGGAGGGGTTCTTTTGACGTGTGAACCTCCATTGAAGGGGGAATACACGAAAATGACGAAGTACGAATGACGAATGACGAATGGGGAGGAACTACTTTGTATCGGGAACCTCACCGGAAGGGAAGAGATGCGAAAAGTACGAGGGACGAGGTACGAAGTACGAGGGTTGGAGGGATTGTTTTGACGTGTGAACCTCCATAGAAGGGGGAACACACGAAAATGACGAATGACGAGGTACGAATGACGAATGGGAGGAACTACTTCGTATCGGGAACCTCACCGGAAGGGAAGAGATGCGAAAAGTACGAGGGACGAGGGACGAAGTACGAGGGTGAGAGGGGTTGCTTTGACGTGTGAACCTCCATTGACTTGAGAGGTGCAAAGGTACAAAGGTGCAAAGGTGTCAAGGGTGCAAAGGTGTCAAGGGTGTTGAGGGTATTGAGGGTGTGGAGGGTATTGAGGGTTGCGGAGATAAGGACCTGCATGTGTGGCATATGGCAGAAGCCAGTTGGTTGTTGCCAAAATTGAGCGCCCTCTTGAGCGCACGACGCAAGGGTGTTGGGGTGTTGAGGATGGTTGTTCTCAGAATTGGGACCCTGTGAGGCACGAGGTAGGAACAGAGAATAAGCGCCTTGCTAACCCAGATAATTCCGCGACGTCAATTCACTGTCAACTGCAGTCTGTCAACTGTCAACTCCCCCGTTGGTCGTTGTCAAAATTGAGCACCCTGTGAGGACGCACGAGGTAAGAGCAGAGAATAAAAACCTGAATGACCACAAAAATCCGCGACGAAAATTGGGTGTTGGCGGTGATTAGGTGTTGAGGTGTTGGGGTGTTGAGGGG